>Ga0075029_100001074_pt1 | contig 15658 bp, 12 predicted proteins | sample LitLauG_LLR_2013_FD_71391 | JGI IMG/M metagenome (GOLD analysis project Ga0075029, IMG submission 71391) | Freshwater sediment microbial communities from North America - Little Laurel Run_MetaG_LLR_2013 | ecosystem: Environmental > Aquatic > Freshwater > Creek > Sediment | place: USA...
AGACGATCCACATGACGGTGAATCTGGTGAAGACGAAAACGATGCGCCAGATCGGATCGGTGCCGCTGGCGGATCAGGACTTCTCAACGCTCGAAGACGAGGCGGTGGCGCGGATCGCGAAGTTGCTGCGTATTGAGGTGACTCCGGAAACGCTGCGCTCCACCGGCGGGGCCGTCAACGCTGGGGCATACGAGCTGTACCTGAAAGCTCTCGGGCTAACGCAGCGGTATGACAAGGCCGGGAATCTGGATCAGGCGATCAATGCTCTCGACGAGGCAGTCAAAACCGATCCCCGCTTTGCTCTCGGTTTTGCGCAACTCGGTGAAGCGTACCGGCTAAAATATCAGCTCGACAAAGATACGAAGTGGATCGACGAAGCGCTGGCGAATTGCCAAAGAGCACAGCAACTGGACGATCACCTGCCGGCGGTCTATGTAACGCTGGGCAACCTTCATCATGCCGCCGGGAAATATGATTTGGCCCTTCAGGAATACGAACGGGCGTTGCAGCTCGATCCGCGCAGCGCCGACGCCCAACTCGGATTGGCCAACTCCTACGATAGCGCGGGCCGCACAGCCGATGCCGAAACGGCATATCGCAAGGCGATCGCCCTACGACCCGACTATTGGAGCGGGTACAACGCTCTTGCCAACTTTCTGGACGACCATCAGCGCTATGACGAGGCCATTGCGCAGTTCAACCATGCCATTCAACTGACGCCCGACAACGCGGCTCTTTATATCAATCTAGGCGCGGTAAACGTAGACAGAGGCGATCCGAAGTTTTTTCCCGATGCCGAACAGGCTCTGAAGAAGGCAATTGCTCTCGAGCCCAGTTATGGGGCGTACGCAAACCTAGGTTACTTGTACATCCAGGAGCATAAGTACGATGAGGCCGCCACCGCCGTCGAAAAAGCACTCCAGATGAATGACAAAGACTATTTGGTCTGGGGAAATCTCGCGATCGCGTATGAAGGCCAAAAGAAGTGGGACAAGCAATCCGATGCCAGGAATCGCGAGATCGCGATCCTCGAACGCGACGTGCAGGCAGCACCTCGCGATGCGGTAAAACAAGCAGTCTTAGGCCTTCTGTACGCTCAAAAAAAATCTCGCGAAAGCGCCGTTTCTCACTTAGAATCGGCACTCGCTCTTTCGCCGGACGATCCGAACGTCCTAGAGTCAGCTGGCGAAGCCTATGAGGACATGGGGGACCGTACTCAGGCGATACGGTGCATACAGAGGAGCATTCAGAAAGGCTACACACTTGCGAGCCTGAAAAACATTCAAGCATTGCAAGGCGTGCTAGCGGATCCCAGCTTTCGGCCGGACGCGAAATAGAAGTGAACTCAATTCGAAAAGGAGCCAGCCATGGCCACAGCCCGCGTTCCATTGGAAGATGACGTACTAGCCCAGGTAATCACGATCGCCAGCAACGGCGTATTGTCGCCTGCGACTTGTTTCATCGCCAACGCGCAGCAGGTAACCTTCGTCAACAATTCAGGAGGTTCCATACCTATCACGTTTGAACCTGATGCCTTTGGGGTAACGGTGTTCAACAATGTTTCCGTCGGCGGGAATGGCGGCACTAACACCCAGTCACCGCAGGTGAATAACCGCACAGTGAACTACAACACCGATGGCTCAACCACCTATCCGTATGCGATTCAGGTAGGCGCTGGAGCACTGTTCATTAAAGTGACCTACAACCAAACCTCGGGGAATGGAGATTGCACACCAGATCCGGCGGTAATCCCACTCGGCGGAACCATTGAATTTATCGGCGACGCCAACTACAGCGTCCGTTGGAATGCGGCGAATGGAGACCCTTTCACTCCACCGCTGACGAATATCTATACTGCATCGAATCCACTAACGGTACCCCATACGGCCAGCAGGCCAAGCGGGAACTACGGCTACACGATCACGAAGCTCGCAATCACGGACGGCACAGGACACGGAGGCGGGACTATCAAAATTGGTGGCTAAGCACGGAGCAGTTGTGTCTCACATAACCCCGCGGCAGGTTGGTGCTGCGGGGTTAATTTTTGTGGCGGCAAGAGCGCTATGCTTCCCTTTGCCTCTGACGCGGTTCCATTGACGCTGCCTGCCTGCGTTTCTCCCCTCTCCCCCTGTAAACACAGCACTTGCGCCGGGAACTCTTCAGCGCTCTCCAGTGTCTAAGTTATTAAGCGGGAAGGGTCTCTGGGGATTGCTTTTCCCCAAACAATTAAGGTTCCCGCCGGGGCCGATGTGACTTAGAATTGAGGGAACGCCACCATGGCGGGAGCTACCACATTGGGCGATCTTGCCAGCGCAATCGGAGCCAGGACAGAAGAGTCGGCCGTCATCGCTGAACTCAAGGCCGGTTCCGAAGAAGCGTACGCCTGGCTGATCGGGCAATTTCATCAGCCCATCTACGGGCTGATCTACCGCATCGTGAATGACCCGTCCGACGCGGCCGACACCACGCAGGATGTTTTCCTCAAAGTTTTCCGCGGGATGAAGCATTTCCACGGCGAGTCGAGTTTGAAGACTTGGATCTACCGCATCGCGCTGCACGAAGCAGCGAATCGCCGGCGCTGGTGGTTCCGGCACAAGGCGCAGGAAACGCCGATTGATCCGATCGAAACCGGGGAGTGCGAATTCCCTGTGGGAGAACGTCTGGTCGATCCGGGTGATTCTCCGTTTGAAAACCTGGCTCACGCCGAGGTGCGTGCCGCCGTGGAGAAGGCGCTGCAGCAAGTCCCTGAGCCGTACCGGACGGCACTGGTGCTGCGCGATCTGGAAGAGATGTCCTATGAGGAAATCGCCGAGGTGCTGGCGATTTCGCTGGGTACGGTGAAATCCCGCATTACGCGAGGGCGCGACGCGCTGCGCAAGAAATTGACGGCCTATGTACGCGAAGTGGGCCCGGAACTGGGACTGCTCGCTCCCGCGGAAGCTGGCGGCTCGCGGAGCACGACCCAGATTTCACAAGAACGTTCTCAGGAAGGTTCGCGTGGTGGTAGACAGGTTGAGGTGACACCATGAACTTCGAGATCAGGAGCAGTGAGATGAAATGCGCTGCCGTCCAGCGGCTGTTCTCGCCATATCTCGACGGCCGGGTGAGCGGGTCGGAGATGCGCGCCGTGACGCGCCACGTGGAGCAGTGCGGCCGTTGTGCGCACGAGTTTACCGCGATGCGAAGCACGCAGCAGTTGTTGTCGAATCTGGGACCGAAGAAGGCGCCAGCCGACCTGGCCTTGAAATTACGGCTCGCTATCTCGCGAGAAGCCTCTCAAAAGCGGCGTCCGTACGAGGGTGCACTGGTGCGTCTGCAGAATGCGCTGAATGCCTTTATGGTTCCGGCCACAGCCGGACTGGTCAGCGCTGTTCTGTTCTTTGGATTGCTGCTCGGCTTCTTCGCTTTGCCGGCGGAGTTGCGCGCCAGCAGCGGAGACGTTCCGCTCATGCTCTACACCGGGCCGCAGCTTCAGCAATCGGCGTTCGGCACATCTCTGGGAAATGTGGGCGACGATGCGCTGGTGATTGAGGCGTACGTGGACGCCAATGGCCGCGTCGAGGATTACCGCATCCTGTCGCAGCCCGACGATGCGCAGGCGGTGCTGCCGCAGTTGAAGAATCTGCTGATCTTTACGACCTTCCGTCCGGCGCTTTCGATGGGGCGGCCTACAGCGGGAACGGCGGTTCTCTCGTTCTCAAAGATCAGCGTCAAGGGATGATGATTCTCGTAGAAACGCAGCTTGCCGCGTCTCACGCCATGCCACGATATCTGAGGGCGAGCAGGAGGCGGGGCAAGCTCCGACTCTACATTTCATAATCTCTGTCCCTCCCGGTTTGACCGCGAATTGACCAGTTCGTACACTACTTCTTAGCTCATCCGTCTATGGTAGGGATGCGAAGGAAATTCTTGCGACAATCCGTCTTATTGAAGTTTGGTGTGAACGCCGGGATCGTCCTGCTCGCGACCTCGATTTGGGCCCAGGAGCGTCCCCAAGTGGCTCTTGAGACCAACGAGACTCTGTTCACGGTGCTGACCGCTATCAATACTTGCGGGTATGACCAGGAACTGAACACTTCCGACCCGCTGCGGACGCAGATCCGGGCCGAAGTTGCCAAGGCCGTGAGCGATACCGCCAGCGCACAGGAGGTCATCGCTCCTATGTGCACGTATTACCGGCAACATGAGGTGCCCGATGCCTCGCGCGATTTGTCGCAATATGTGTCGCTGGCCCTCTATGCTGGAGAGCCCCCCACGTTCGCGCTGAAGGTAAAGGAGGCGGAACTTCCGCCCGACGCGCAAACCGTCGCCGGGATACTGCCCATGCTGCAGGCGTTCTACGGAAAAGTTGGGTTGCACGCGATCTGGGAGAAGCATCGTGACCGCTACGCCGAGCTGCTGGAGGTTTATCACTCTCCGCTGGCGAAGATGACCTTCGACACGGAGATCTACTTGAAGATGCCGTCGGCGGGATATCTTGGGCGCCAGTTCACGGTTTATCTGGACGCCATGGGAGCACCCGGACAGACGAACGCCCGCAACTACGCTGCTGATTATTACGTCGTGATTTCGCCGACTTCGGGCACCGCGATCAAGATGCAACAGATCCGGCACACGTATTTACATTATCTTTTGGACCCGCTGGCGCTAAAGAACGGCGGATCGTTCAAGCGTTTGGAGCCGTTGCTCGAGGATGTCAAGGAAGCTCCGATGGACGACGCCTTCAAGACCAACATTTCCCTGCTGGTAACCGAGTGCCTCATTCGAGCGATTGAAGAGCGCTCGACCAAGGAATCGGATGCCGAGCGATCGCGAACGCTCGACGAATACGACAAAGAAGGGTTCGTGCTCACGCGCTATTTTTACGACGCGTTGAACAAGTTCGAGAAAGATCCATCAGGAATGCGCAATGCGTATCCGGATCTGGTGGGCCAGATTGAGATCGGCAAAGAGACGAAGCGGGCGTCGCTGATTCAATACTCGGGCGAGGCGGCGCCGGAACTCCTGCACCTGGCAACGCACCCCAGCAAACATCTACTCCTGAACGCTGAGCGGCGGCTGGCGGCGGGTGATCCGGAGACGGCCCAGAAACTGGCGCAGCAGGCGCTCGATGAGCAGGAAGAAGATTCAGGCCGTGCGCTTTTTATTCTGGCGCAGGTTGCCACGGTGAACCGTGACATGGATGGGGCGCGCAAATACTTTGAACAGGCCTTGCAACAGGCCCGGGAGCCCAAGGTGATCGCGTGGTCCCATATTTACCTGGGCAGGATTTTTGATTTAAAGGAAGACCGCTTTGCCGCTTTGGATCAGTACCGCGCCGCGATGAACACGGCCGGCACAACGCTTCCAGAAGTAAAACTGGCAGCGCAACGAGGTTTGGATAAGCCTTATGAACCTCCAGTAGCCAAGCAGCCAAACTAGTGAGGCAGGCAACGCGGCGTTTTCTGTACCAACGAGTCTAGGTTTCGAAATCTTGCACTACGGGAGACAGCATGAAGCGAACAGCCATCATTCTCGGAATATTGAGCTTCGCGATCTGGGCCGGGGCCCAGACCAGCGGACAAGCGGCGACCCAAACTCCGCCAGCGGCAGGAGCTACGACACCAGCGGCCAAGCGTCCTCCACAGGCTAAGACTCAGCCGGAGTTTGACGCCTATAAAGCAGCTGCGGCCAGCGCCGACGGGGCCACGATGGAGAAAGCGGCTGACGATTTCGCGACCAAGTTTCCGGATAGCGAATTGCGCGTGCTGATCTACAAGAACACGATGCGGCTTTATCAGAATGCCAACAACGCCGAAAAGACAGAGGCCATGGGCCGCAAGGTGATCGGCCTCGACGGCGACGATCCCGAAGCGCTGGTGACGGTTGCCGAGGTCATAGCCGAGCGCACTCACGACACCGACATCGATAAGGACCAGCGCTTTGCGGAAGCCATCGGCATGGCACAGAAGGCGACTACGACGGTTGATACCGACCTGCAGGTTCCGGCGGGCACGCCGCAAGACAAGGTCGACGCCTACAAGGGTCTGCTGCGCTCGAATGCGTATTCGGTGATCGGAACGATTGAGTTCAAAAAGGATAGCTTTCCGGCGGCACAGGAGAACCTGCAGAAATCCATTGATGCGTATCCGAGCAATCCCGATCCGGTCGTCATTCTCCGCCTGGCGTTGACGCTCGACAAGCAGCAAAAATATGCTGAGGCGCTCAAGGTTGCTAATCGCGCGGTTGAAATGACGCAGGACAATACTCCCATCGGAACTCCGGCGCGTCGCGAGCGAGACCGACTGCAGCAACTCACGGGTGGCGCGGCACCGGCGGCGCAGACTCCTCCGAAGAACTAGACCGAATTCGTGAAGACGCGGCCAACCCGCGTCTTCGCCCCAACTGATTGATCGAAGAACCCATTGGCCCCTCGCGGGGCCACATTTGTGATGAACTCACCCGAAATCACGGCGCTGGAAGAACGGCTGGGCTATCAATTTCAGCGTCGCGAACTGCTCGATCAGGCGCTGACCCATAGCTCGCAGGCCCGCGAATTGGAGTCGCAGTCTGCAGGCGGCGGTGTTTCTGCCGGAGACAACGAAAATCTCGAGTTTCTGGGTGACGCTGTCCTCGGGCTGGTGACGAGCGAGCTTCTCTTTCACCGTTTCCCTGAATTTCAGGAGGGACATCTCTCCAAATTGCGAGCGCACCTGGTCGGGCAGCGGCATTTGTTGCACGTCGCCGAGGAACTCGAAATCGGCAATTACATGCGCCTGGGCCGCGGCGAAGAAAAAAGCGGCGGCCGCAACAAGGCCAGCCTTCTGGTCGATGCGCTGGAGGCGATTCTCGCTGCTCTCTACATCGACGGCGGTTGGACGGTCGCGCGGGACTTCGTCGTGCGCACGATTGTGGAGCCGGAACTGGCGCACATGAAGCTGGAGACAAGCGCCATTCCGGTGATGGACTTCAAATCCGCATTGCAGGAAGCGTTGCAGGCACGCGGCGTTCCGCAACCGGTTTATGCACTGGTGAAAGAAGAAGGTCCGGAACACAAAAAGACTTTCACGGTGGAAGTTCGGTTGCCCGCGCCGGAGATTGGGCAGTTCGTGGGGAGGGCGCAAGGCGCAACCAAAAAACGCGCGGAGCAGGAAGCGGCCCGGCAGGTTCTTGAGCATCTGGCATCCTTACCGGGCCAAGGCTCGTCCAACCATGGGAAGAACGATGGAGCCTCCAGTTGACGTCGTGGAGCGAAAAAATTGCGGCTGGAGATTGGCCGGCGACCGTGCAATCGGTTGCGGGCACGATCGTCATCGCGGTTTTCGTAGTCACGTTTCTCGTGCAGGCGTTCACCATTCCGTCCGAATCGATGGAGTCGACGCTGCTGACCGGCGACTATCTGCTGGTCGATAAATTCTGCTATGGCGGCAAGACGGGATGGAACCGACTCATGCCGTATCGCAAGATCCGGCGGCAGGACGTCATCGTATTTCATTATCCGGTAAACCCGGCGCAGGACTTCGTGAAGCGCGTGGTCGCTCTGCCCGGTGATCGCTTGCGCCTCATCAACAAGCGCGTCTATGTCAACGGCACTCCGCTGCAGGAACCCTATACGCAATACGTCGCGGCCGGACGCAACTACTATCGGGATGACTTTCCGCGTACCGAATCTCCCGACTACGGCGTGGATGCGCGCTGGTGGAAGGAAATGCCGAAGCTGGTGGAGGATCATCAGCTGATCATTCCCGAAGACAACTATTTTGTGCTGGGTGACAATCGCGACGACAGCCAGGACAGCCGGTACTGGGGCTTCGTGCCGCGCGAAAATGTCATCGGACGTCCGCTGCTGATCTACTGGTCGTCGGCGAACCTGAACAACGACCTGCCGGGATCTCCGACGGTGGGTGATAGAATCTACCACCTTGCTTACGCGGTAACGCATTTGTTTCAGATCACTCGGTGGGAGCGAACTTTCAGGCTGGTTCACTGATCTTGTTCGTTGGAGTTCGCAAGAACAAATCTTTTCTAGATGGTGCCAAACGTGCCGAAGAAGCAAAAACAGGAAGAAGTGGCTGTTGTCGACGAAAAACCTGGCGAGACTCCAGTGGAATTTCTGGCGTCGCTAGCCGGAGTGCTGGTCACCGGCCTTTTTATCATTACGTTTGTCTTGCAGGCCTTTGCCATCCCGTCCTCTTCCATGGAGGACACACTGTTGATCGGCGATCACTTGTTCGTGAACCGCGTGGTGCTTTCCGATCCGACGCATTGGATGGGGCGGTTGATGCCCTATCGCGATCTTCATCACGACGAGATTGCCGTGTTCATGTCGCCGGAGCAGCCGGGGCTTTTCCTGGTAAAGCGCGTCATTGGCCTGCCCGGCGACCACATCCACTTGCGCGATGACGTGGTTTATCGCAACGGCGTGAAACTCGATGAACCGTACATCCGGCACAAACGCGAGCACAGCCCCTACACCGACAACTTCCCGGCCGTCGCGCCCTCGGAGATATACGGCGTTAGAAACGACAAGTGGGCACAAGAATTGCCCTCACACATTGTGGGAGAGGACATCGTTGTACCTCCCAACAGCTACTTCGCCATGGGAGACAACCGCGAAGTGAGCTATGACAGCCGCTTCTGGGGCTTTATTCCCCGCGCGAACCTGATCGGCAAGCCCATGTTTATCTACTGGTCGTTCGTGACTCCCTCCGATCAATACGAGATGAACGACTGGAGCGACCGGCTTGGCTTCATCGCGCATACCATCTTCCATTTCTTTGACGAAACGCGCTGGTCACGGACCTTGAGACTGGTACGCTAGTATTTTGACTGCAAGATTGCCGTCGTGGCGCCGGGGTTCCAGCGCTACGTTTTAACCCGGGCTAATCTTGCGGTCAGAGTAAGGGAATGCCCACAGTGACAAAAGACCCGAAAGAACAAGACGAGAGCATAGACGAAAAGCCGCGGGAAACCGCGCCCGAATTCCTGGCTTCGCTGGCGGAAGTGCTGGTCATCGTTCTTTTCATCATGACGTTCGTCCTGCAGAACTTTGAAATCCCTTCCAGTTCGATGGAAGACACCCTCCTCATCGGAGACCATGTATTCGTGAACCGCGAGCAATTTGCTCCACCAACGCGTTGGATGGGGCCGCTCATGCCTTACCGCGACGTGCACCGCGGTGACATCGTTGTCTTCCTGTCGCCCGAGCAGCAGGGACTGTTCGTGGTGAAAAGGATCATCGGCATTCCCGGCGACCGCATCCATCTGCGCGATGGCGTCGTTTACCGCAACGGTCAGAAGCTTGACGAGCCTTACGCTCTGCACAAGATGGGGGACTACAACCCTTACCGTGATAACTTCCCTGCCCTGCCGCCCACGGAAATGTACGGCGTGAAGGACGAGCAATGGGCGCAGGAATTGCCGTCGCATCTGGAAGGCGGGGACATCGTCGTTCCGCCAGACAGCTACTTTGGCATGGGCGATAATCGCGACGTCAGTTACGACAGTCGCTACTGGGGCTTCATCCCACGAAAGAATGTTATTGGACGGCCGTTGTTTGTTTACTGGTCGTTCGTGACTTCTCCGGACCAATACCAGAAGCGCGAGGCCCGCGACCGAATCGGATTTCTGGCGCATATTGTCGTTCACTTCTTCGATGAAACCCGCTGGCGTCGAACTCTCAGGATTGTGAAGTGAAATTCCTTCGCTCCAAGCGTGGCATGGCCGCAATCGTAGTTCTCCTGCTGGCCTTATTTTTGTGGCGGCCCGGCGTTTACCGCCTGCGCAGCCGCATTGCCGGTTCCATCGGCAGCGCCCTCGGCCGCGTGGTGACAATCGATAACGTCCGCCTGCGCCTTTTGCCGCGCCCGGGCTTCGATCTCGAAGGCTTAGTCATCTCTGACGATCCTGCGTTCAGCGCTGAACCAATGATCCGCGCGCAGGAGGTCTCGGCCGCGATCCGGTTTCGCTCGCTTCTACGCGGCCACCTCGAGATCGCGACCCTGAGCGCGACCGAGCCGAGCGTCAATTTAGTTCGCAACAGCGAGGGTCGCTGGAACCTGGCCAGCCTGCTTGAACGGAGCGCCCAGATTCCCGCAGCTCCCACGGCTAAGCCCGCTTCTGAACGTCGCCCAGCGTTTCCTTATTTGGAAGCGACTAATGCCCGGGTGAATTTCAAGATCGGGCAAATCAAGAAATCGTATGCGCTGATGGATGCCGACGTCGCGCTCTGGCAGGATTCGGAGAACTCCTGGGGCGCTCGCATCAAGGCTGCTCCGGTGCGCACCGATTTCAATCTCACCGACACCGGACTGGTCCAGATCAATGCGACGTGGCAGCGCGCTATCAGCTTGCGCCTGACTCCGGTGCAAGTGACCGTGCAATGGCAGAAGGGACAACTCGGGCAGATCACTCAACTGCTGAGCGGAAAAGACCGGGGATGGCGCGGAGGAGTTACGGCTAACGCGCAATTATCCGGGACTCCGGAATCACTGCGCGTCGAAAGTCAGACGGTGGTCGATGATTTTCATCGCTACGACATTCCCGAGAGTGAAAACGTGCGCCTGGCGACGGGTTGCTCGGCGCAATATAGCGCGGCCGCAGGTACCCTCACCGATCTGCTTTGCGAATCGCCTGTAAGCGGCGGAGACGTGCGCCTCCGGGGCAATTTGGCCGAACTCAACCATTCGCTCACCTGTGACCTGACGCTGAGTGTCGAGAAAATACCAGTGGCGTCGATAATTCGAATACTCCGTCAGGCGAAGAAACAAATCTCCAGCAACCTGACCGCGAACGGATTGTTCAGTGCGGAATTCCACGCTGCCGGAAACGTAAATACTCCAGAAGACGGGCGCCGAGCGCTAATGCGATGGAGCGGTACAGGCGCGGTAACCAATGCACGCCTGTTAGCCGGAGGATCAAGCGCCGGGAAAAATGAGATCGTCTTCGGTACGATTCCACTCCAGTTGATGGCTGGCGAGATGCCCTTGGGGAAGAGGGGTCATACGAAGTCATCCGACAAAGAAGAGTATCCTGCCGAACCGCACCTGCAAATTGGGCCAGCGACGATGGCGGTGGGAGGCGCCGCACCGTTGAATGCCGGCGGATGGGCTTCCTCCGCGGGGTATCGATTCTATTTACGCGGCGACACGGAACTGGGGGATCTTTTTCGCATCGAGGATGTTCTTGGTCTGCCAGTAACACGTCCGGCAGCGGAAGGTTCGGCAAAATTGGACGTGAGCGTCTCAGGCGCGTGGCAGAGTTTTGCGCCTTCGACAACGCTGGGAACCGCGCAACTGCGCAGCGTGCGCGGCGAAATGCACGGCCTGAATACACCGATCGAGATTGACTCAGCGAGCATATCTCTCACTCCTGACGCGGTGGCATTACAGAAGATTTCTGCGCGCACGGGAAGCACGCATTGGAGCGGCAGCGTCACCCGTTCGCGCCACTGCGACGCTTCCGGGACAGCTTTGGTCTGCGCCTTGCAATTCGACCTCACGGCAGACCAGCTTTCGACGGATGATCTCGCGCAATGGTTCACTCCGCAGTCGACGAAACGGCCTTGGTACCGCATTCTGAATTCCAGTGAACCACACGGCGCAACGCCGCTGCTTGCGATTAAAGCGCACGGAAACGTCCACGTTGGCCGGTTCGGAGTGAAGAAGGCGGTAGCCACCCAGTTGGCCACTATGGTTGACGTGGATCGGGGCAAAGTCACTCTGACATCCTTGCGCGCCCAACTACTCAAGGGCACTCACCAGGGCAATTGGACCATCGATGTGCCAACTCCGAACAACGAAGCATTGCCCAATGCAACTGCGACGAGTGTCCGCTACCACGGAAGCGGAACTTTGCAGAACATCGCACTCGATCAAATTGGCGCGGTGATGAATGACTCCTGGATTTCAGGGACCGGCGACGGAAAATTCGAATGGCAGGGATCGGGAACCAGCTTTCGCGAGTTGCTGGCAACGTCAAGCGGCAGCTTGCAGTTCGTCATGCGAAGCGGAAGCCTGACTCATATTGGAATACCGGGTCCGGCTGGGCCTCTATCGGTTCATCGCTTTGCCGGTGACTTACACCTTGAGAAAGGGTTGTGGAAACTTTCCGACGGCAAACTGGAATCGCGCGATGGCTTGTACACGGTGAGCGGGACCGCTGCCCCGGCCAGCGGGGTCGACTTTGTGCTCAAGCGTAGCGATGACCAAGCTTGGAGCGTGACCGGCACGCTGGGAAAGCCACACATCGCGCCGATGGCCCAAACCGAGGCCAAGCGCGTGGAACCCGCACTGCGGAACCCGAACTGAGCATCCCGAACTAAAGATCGCGAAGCCGTCGAGCTACGGCGCGTACCCCGCTCCGCGCAGCACTTTCCCGGGCAGCGCCTCTGCCATCCTGCCGTTCTCAATCACTGGCGTGCCGTTGACCAGCACATACTCCATGCCCTCGGACAATCGGTTGGGATCGTCGAAGGTGGCGACGTCTCGCACCGTCTCCGGATCGAACACAACGACATCCGCCCACATTCCCTGCTTCAGGACACCGCGATCGGTCAACCGCATGCGCTGAGCAGGCAGAGCCGAAAACTTGCGGATCGCGTCTTCCAGCGTCAGCTTCTTTTCTTCGCGAACGTACTTGCGCAGAATGCGCGGGAAGGTTCCGTATGCCCGTGGGTGCGGGTGCTCTTCGCCGAGAATGCCTTCCGGCGAGGCGCCGGACGAGTCGTTGTCCACCGAAACCCACGGCTGCTGCAGGGCGAGTGCAACATCGGGCTCCGACATCCCGAAAACTGCGCAATACGTGTAGGCCTTGTCTTGAATGAGAATGTCGAAGAGTGCATCCATTGGATCTTCATTGAGAGACTTCGCAATCTCGGTCAGGCGCTTGCCCTGGAACTTTTTCAGTTCGGGATTCAGGACATCGGTAATCATCACATCCTGCGGACCGGTGATCTCTTCCCACTCGTTGTCCCACTCTCTGGAGAGCGTCTGCATGTCTTTACGAATGCGGGCGCGAGTCGCGGGGTCTTTGAGGCGCTCGATCAGCTTGGCATCTCCGCCATCGTGCGCCCACGGAGGAACAAAAGCAGACATGCTGTTCGACCAGGCGGTGTAAGCATAGGTATCGGCAGTAATGTCGAGTCCTTCGGCGCGCGCCTTGTTGACGCGCGCAATCAGGTCGGGCATGCGTCCAAAATTCCCTTTGCCTGCGACCTTGAAGTGCCAGATCTCCACCGGAATCTTCGCTTCGCGCCCGATGCGGACCGCTTCGTCAATGCCTTCGAGCACGCCGTCGCCTTCGCTGCGCATATGGGTGGCGTAGACACCGCCGAATTTCGACGCTTCGGAAGCTAAGGCGATGATCTCTTCAGTCTTCGCATAGGGAGCAGGAGCGTATTCCAGCGCAGTAGAAACTCCAACCGCTCCGTCGCGCATGGCTTCGCGCACCAGAGCCTTCATCTTCTCGATTTGTTCTGGAGTCGGCTGCACATCGGCATCTCCCAACACCATACGGCGCACCTGCGTCGCGCCTACGTAGCTGGCGAGGTTGATGCCCATGCCCTGCTTTTCAATGCGTGCGAAGTATTGGCGGAACGTGCGCCAGTCGGGATTGATCTTGTAGTGCTCGTAGCCCGGGCGATCGTTGGCAATAATCGCATCGTTGAGTGGCGCGACCGACCCGCCTTCGCCCGTAATTTCCGTGGTGATGCCCTGATAGATCTTCGAGGGGAGGCGCGGATCAACCAGAATCGTGGTTTCCGACTGGCCCAGCATGTCGATGAATCCGGGGGCGACCACTTTGCCTTTTGCGTCGATGGTGCGCTTGCGCGCCGCGGCAGAAAGATTGCCGATGGCCGCGATGCGCCCGTCGCGAATTCCAATGTCGCCGGAATACCAGGGAGAGCCGGTGCCGTCGACAATGTGTCCGTTGGTGATGACGAGGTCGAAGGCCGAGTCCGCGGCAAAGGCGAAGGTGCTGAGCAGCAGAACGAGTAGCAGTGCGAGGCGGTGAAACAGAGTCATGAGTTTTATTCTAGTCGGCGCGCCCGGTCTCGACTGGCTTGTTCCGCACGTGCCCTAGTAGAGTGCCAAGGATAATCCATAGAAAAAGCACGAGCCATTCCCATCCCGAAAAACTTCCCGGCACGAAGGGCAGCAATTTCATCAGCACCATGGCGAGTCCGACGGCTGCACCAACCGCAGCGATGAGGCGATCAGCAAAAGGAGGCTTCATGCAAAGATAAGCCGCACAAGCAGCGAACCACCCACAGGCGCAGGCTACCGACCCCACTTCCGAGATCGGGACCAGAATCGCGCCGCCAAGAAACATACACGCCGCCGTCGCGACGCCGGCCCACGTGACTGCAGACGACGGAGTCTGATTTTGCGGGTGCACCTTTCCCAGGTGAGGGTTCACCAGTCCACGACGTCCCATGGCGAACAGCAGGCGGCTGGCGGCTACGAAGTTTCCGTTGAATACTTTGAAGAGCGAAAGCAAAGCGGCGCTGAGAATGATGCTCACGATCCAGCGCGAACCGACGGCGTGTTCAAAAGCGACCGCCGTCATGAATGGCGCTCCGGTCAACGTGTGCCATGGCGCGACAAACCCCACGGCGGCGACCACGATGACGTAGAAGACGGCACCGACAATGATGGCGGCATAGATCGCTCGGGAAAAACCCTGGACGCGAAACTGGGGATTCGCCTCTTCGGCTGCTTTGGTCACCGATTCGAATCCCGTCATGAAGTACGGCACGATTTGCAGCACCAGCAGAATCGACATAAACGGCGCGTGCGTGAATCGAGGAGCAAAGTTTGCGGTCGACCCGCGCGTCACACCCACCGCAACGAAGATCACGAAGAGGGCGAGCGTGCCAAACGTCGTCCAGTTCTGAAAGGTGGCGCTCAGCCGGACCCCGTGATAGTTCACCAGGGTAACCAGCAGAGTGAGTCCGAGCCCGATCAGCAGGTGAGGCAGATAAACCGGCTTGCCGGCCACGCGATAAAGCTCAATCGAATTGAGTGCAGGGAATATATATCCCGCGATGCGGCCTACCGCGACGGCCTCCCACGGACAAACGATGAAGTAGGCAAGCATCATCATCCATCCGGTAAAGAAGCTCACCGGGCGAGGAAACACCTTCGCGGTGTAGGCGATTTCGCCCGCCGCGTCGGGCATCGCCATGACCAGCTTGCCGTAGACGTAGCCGATCGGCAAAAGGAGCAGGCCGCCAATCGCGAATCCGAGAATGCCACCGAGGGAACCGCCACGCAGCAGCCAGTCGTCCATGACGACGAGCCAGCCGACGCCGACCATCGTTCCCCAGCCGAGCGAGAAATAGTCGGTGATGCGTAACTTCCGGGCAAGTTCAGTCATCGGTGGGAGACCGATGACGGAGGATTCAGATCAGCAGGCAGACGGGGGCTACGGTTCCTGGGTCTGATGTATGAGAAGAATTGCATGGGCGCGAATTATAGAACATTCGCGTGCGGAGGCCTGGCGCAATCAAGCGATGGCGAAGCGCGGCGGGCATTCCTTGCCCCGCAGGATCGAGATCGCATCGCGCAGCGAGGAGATCTCGAAAATCGAGGCAAGGTGCGTCGCTTCCAGCACTCTGCGGAAAAAAGCCGGAGGATTGACAAGTTTCAGCTTGGCGTTCTTCTGCGCCGCCCAACGG
>Ga0075029_100001075_pt1 | contig 15654 bp, 11 predicted proteins | sample LitLauG_LLR_2013_FD_71391 | JGI IMG/M metagenome (GOLD analysis project Ga0075029, IMG submission 71391) | Freshwater sediment microbial communities from North America - Little Laurel Run_MetaG_LLR_2013 | ecosystem: Environmental > Aquatic > Freshwater > Creek > Sediment | place: USA...
GCCCTGCGCCCGTTCTGGGAAACGCCCGCCCGCGTCTTATCGTTGATTCATCACTGGCTGCGCACCCAAGCAAACGCTACGCCCTGACTCATTCTACCGGTTGTTAATGGGAATTGGTATGAGACAACGATACCGACTCTATCGCCGGAAAAACGGCGGACGCTACTACATCCACGACGACGTGACCGGCAAACAGGAAAGCCTCGGCACCGGTGACCGCGTTCGCTACGCCAGGAGATGGCGCTTAGGAATCACGCTCGGAGTCTGCATGTCTGGTTTTGAAACCTGACAAGCCGCTGCCAACATCAAGTTGCGGGGAATTCCAGCGGAAAGATTCCCTGCTTCTCAATCAAACCGACAACAGTTTTCAGCGCGTGTTCGGCTTCATCAAACGATACTCTGTCCAAACTTTTATCCGTCTCGTAACGCTCGCGGGCCTGCGACCAGTTTTCCATGAATGATCCCAATCCCCGGCAATCCACCAAGCGAGACTCGCAGGCCAGTTGAAACTCGCGACCAGCCTCGGTCCAAAATTTGGCATCCGAGACGGGACGTGCGCGCAGAATCCGGGCGATGTCGTGCAGGTCTTTTACTCGAAATTCTCTGTCGCCGCCTTGCATCTTTCGCCGGTAGTCCGGCAGTGACGTAAGATACGCACGGAGTTTTTCACCGGCGATGCGGTGCAGGGCATACACCCTTGCTGGAATTCCTTTGACGGTGATTGTCTGAACCGCATCCGGACCGAGTGTCTCCGGTGCGGCGACATCAATTGCCAACATTGGCAGGCCACGGACTCCAGCCATGCTGTTGTCCTGAACTTCGATTTTCAAAAGAAACGCATCCCACCCGCGCAGGTGGCCTTTCGGGGGTTTACCAACAACATTCACTCTGCCTAGCTTGCATTTGACTGGATTCTGTCGCTCGAAATGGCGTCTCAACGCCGGTGGAATTTGTTCCTCCAGAAAACTTGCTTGTGCGGCGAGATTTGGGGTGGACGCAACCAGTTCGGGTGCGATGTTGCTGTCGATATCGAGCGACTGGCGGCTGTCCCCAAGGTGCAGGTTCAAAATCCGCGCCCCCTTGAAAATAAGTGCATTGCGCAGTGGTTCCCAGGCAATCACCGCCAGAAAAACCTCATTGAGAATTTCGTTGATCCACTGGTCTCGGCTTTCGGGATTCATTGCAATCAATGGTTACGGAGTCCGAACCTTCCAAGTTTTGTTCAGCTCCGAAAATTCAAAACCGGCCAAGAGCGAAATTTCAGGAACATCCTGTGTCATCAATTGGCTTCTGACTGAATTCAGCCGCTGCCCCAATGTTGATGCTGCAAAATCAACGCCGATCATTTCCAGAACCGCACCCACGCGCCGGTCGAGATCATCGCGCTGGATTTTTGCCAGATGTTCCGCCATGCGGTCCATGTCAATTTGCTTGGCACCAGTTTCCCATGCTTCCAGAGCGACCGCTTCACCACCGCACCGAACCGGTTGCATCAGTGCATCCAGCAGGGTCTGCTCCAGTGTCGTGATTCGAAGCCAGCAACGCGCGGACACCACGCGAAACTGGACGCCGGCAACAAGAGACGCATCGCGTTTGTTCAGGTAATAACCAACATCCTCAAAATGAAAAATTTCTGTCCCGAGCGGGTTTCGCTCCACGGCTTCACCCGCCGGTTCCGTTGCGTCAACCGCCGCCAAACTATTTTTTGCCCTCGGCGGGTTGAGCCGGGCGACATGGTGATGCGCGACAACCTGTGTGGTCAGTTCGTAATAGTTGATGGCACTGAAATAACAGACGACGCCATTAGGCAAATATGCCTGAAGCAGTTCCAGCGGATAAATAGGTTCGCCTTTTCCGGCTTCCATATCCAGCAGGAGAAAATCATTAAACTCGGCAGCGTTCGGAGACTGAACCTTGATTGAGTGGATCAAGCCCATCCGCTTGAGTTGCTCGATGACCACATGAGCCGGCGGAAAAGTTGTCCGCAATACTTCCTGCTTCGAATTGATAATCGCTCGGATTTCACGGCGGAGGGTGGAAAGTTTCCAGCACCGAGCCGTCAGATTTTTCTCGTTGGCCGCCGAGACACGATCACCCAACGTCCGCAAAAAGACCTCCCATCGGTCCATCGGGACTTGTGTTGGTGGTTTAGCGATGTTCACAGTTTCTTCCCCGTATGCTCCTATGGAGCATACGGGGAAGAAACTGTGTTGTCAAGTGGCAGCCATGTGATGACAGATAAAGACTCACATGGATATACGCTTCCGCTGGCTTCTAGAAGCCAGCGGAAGCGTATATCCAATCGAACGGTTTGTCAAGCTTTTTCGGAAGGATCAATAAAACGAAAAGTGCCAGCAGAAATGCCAGCACGGACCCTTTTAACAGGGTAAAAACCGGCATAAAAAGATATGGCCGGATATGTTGACAATTAACGCAACTCGTTTATAGTCAAACAGTCAGCGATGCCATAGACGATTGATTTCGAGTGGCTTGTGCAAGACGAGACTCGGTCGATTCCGACCCTCCAATTCCAACAAGGCGGAGGAGATCAACTGTGCGGCTGCCTCCAAAACTGTATCATCGGCTACAAGTGAGAGGGAAAGTGAGAGGGCGGGATAGCGAGGAATACCGCTGGATGGTGGTTGATAGTGGCAGGATAGTCTTGACCTAAGAGAGATTGCGGGCATATTCTCTAGTAATTAAGATGGTACTGGAGTCCGAGTCCTACCTCTGGAGCCAATTTGTAAGCCATTGATGTTCAATGGCGTGTTTCCAAGGTGGAGGCCCAAATGGGCCGATTTGCCAGAAGAAGTGCCAGAAGAAAACCGCGACTGCTAAAACGCGCGAGTACTCCGTCACAATTCGGCAAAACTCGCCCACTACACCCTAACGGTGTGATTCGATCCGTTTTCATAATGCAGTTCTATGAAACAACGGTTCTATCTCTACCGCCGCCGCAACACCTTTTATTTGCAGGACTCCCGGACGGGCAAACAACAATCCCTGGAAACCAAAGACCGGCAAACAGCGTTGCGTTTGCTGGAAATCAAACGCCAGACCGTCGCCGACCCTGGCTACAATCAGTTCATTCTCAAAACCTGTCTGGCCACCAAAGACCCGCTCCTGCCCAAACGAACCTGGCAGGCGGTCATGGAGCAGATGCAGACGCATGGCAAGGCATCCACGCAGCGCCGCTGTGCGCGGGCCATGAAGTCAAAGACGTTCGACCAGATCCGCCAGATCAAGCTCATCGAAACCACCGCTGAGGATTTTCTGATAATTCTCAACGGCGGCAAAGTCTCGACGACCCATTATCTCCGCCGTCTGCACAATCTTGCTTTGGGGTTGGGCTGGATCGCTTTTCCGGTTCTGGCACCGCGACTTTGGCCGAAAACTCATTTCAAATCCAAACGCGGCATCACACTGGCCGAACATCAGCAGATTTTGTCTGCCGAGAAAAATCTCGAACGCAATCTGTATTACCAACTGCTGTGGGAAATCGGCGCATCGCAGAGCGACGCGGCTTCGCTCACTGCCGAGAACATTGATCCGACTACCCAAACCCTTACCTATTTTCGTAAGAAAACCGGTGAACAAGCACAGTTGGCGATCAGCCGGAGTTTGGCAGCCATTTTGAGCCAGCTTCCACCCACCGGGGCACTGTTCCCGAAGATTATTGCAAGCAGCGAGAACGCACGCTCCGCCGAGTTTTATCGCCGCTGCAAACTACTTGGCATCGAAGGAGTGAGTTTACATAGCTACCGTTACGCCTGGGCTGAACGCGCCAAGTCCTGTGGCTACCCGGAACGGTTTGCGCAAGCGGCGCTCGGCCATAATAGCGAGGCCGTGCATCGCGCGTACGCGAGAAAGGCCAGAGTTGTGATTCCAACCTTGGAAGCCTACGAGCGGAGAATGGCTGGTCCAGCCGAATGCGTGATATTACCGGTGCCAGCGGCAATTGCCTGAGTGAACTAGCTGGCCGCAGCCGTAGGCAATGCAGGCGCAGCGGAAAGCCCTTTGCTTGTAACGCTCAAGCAGAGGGCTTTCTTGCGTGAATTTTGCTTGTGCCAATGCTGATTGATGGTGCTGGTGACGCGCACCAGCCAGTTGCGGTCCTTGACGTGTTCCAGCACGTCGGCGGTGGCGAAAAACTTGACGCTGTTCGCGGTCGGATTGCCCAGCGGTTTCAGGAGCCGCGCTGCGACCAGCGCCGGCACGTCGTGCGGCTGGCAGTTCAACACCCAGGCCGCTTGCTCCGCCGTGAGGCGCGCGGGAAGCTGGCCCAGCAGCGACAGAAATTGATGCTGCTCGTCTTTCATGCTCAACAACAGCACCGGCTGACCGGCACGCCACAAATCCCGCAATTGCGCTCCGGCGGTGCGGCGAGTTGCCGCAGCAGGGCCAGCCCCTCCTCCTGCAATCCCAGCATCCGCCAATGTTCGCACCAGCACACGCCGGCGTCATGGTCACAGGGGCCAAACGACTTGAGCAGTTGCTTCCAATGCCCGCAACCATAGTTCACCCGGCTCATGGCTCTGGCCAAAGTGTCTCGTTCATTCGCATTCATTTCGTTTTGGTACACACGAGGTTCTTCAAGTTGCCCGGCCCAGGGCGGCGGCGCTCCGCGCCGCTCGCCCCGGGCCGGGAATCCCTTTGTCACCACCCGCACCCCACTGCGGGCAGCCTTTCAATGACGCCAGTCACACTGGCAAGACTCGTTTGCTGGATAATGGACGTTTACGCTTCCGTAATCCCGGCACCGGCCCTTGCAGGCATAGCGCCGGGGAAAGTGGTCTCAGCCGGTCCCCGCTCTCTGTCTTGTCTTGCCGCCATTGCTGAACGCCTCTTTGTCGAACGTCCCAGCGCCTTCATCACTTTGAAAAACGCGGGTGACAACATGAGGTGGACGGCTCCGGCGAACTTGCGCGACTCGTAGTGGTCGCCCAGATTCAGACACTTGGTCACGTATTCCTCGCCGTTCAGCGACGAATCGAACACATGCACCTGGCAATGCCCACCGCCCAATTTGCGCCACCAGGCTTCCATCGCGGCGCAGGTTGAACGGTTGACACTCGGTTTGGGGAGACTGTCCATTAAAAAGTGATAATGCCACAAGCCCGACACCTCGCCGGGTTCCAAACGGACCACGTTCACACAATACTCTTCAAACCACCGGGCCTTGCCCCGGCACAGATTCCAGCCAATCTCGCGGCCAAACGCACAAAACATCATTTTCCGGACCCGATCCGGTTTGCCTTCCAGCTTGTCACGGAGCCGCGCGTCCTTGAAGGTGAGCGTTCCGAAGAACTGCCACTGGATCTTGGACAGCGCCTCGTTCTCCGGGAGATGCTTGGCTGGCTCGGTCATTTTAGGTTCGCGGTGAATTCCCACGGTAGGAATTCGTCACGCGCATACTCAACCACACTCGGGCCGGGGGCGGCAGTTGCCGGGTCGTCAACTTGACAACTCGTCAACGGCACACAAATCTACTGGTCGGAATAGGCGGGGCGTGGGCGGCTTTCTGTCGAATTTTCGGAAAGGGGCTTGTTCACCTCTGGCCGTGAAGATGCCATGCTGCGAAGGAGCGCGAAATCCTTAAAGACGGAGAAGGCGACCAACGCAGACGAAATCTTACGGACAACTCAATTCGGGGGTTGCCGGCGCTGTGGTCCGAGTTAAACTAACCGCCGACATAACTGGCGTGGTCGCATCCCTGACTGAAAGCGAACCGGGCGTGCTGAGGTGAAACACACTCGCAAAACCACGCCCACGGTGAACCGGGACAATGCCATGAGGCGGGCAAGGCATTGGGATGTTCAGTCTGATGTAACCGATCTTTGCTTTGCCTGAGAAACGTTCGTAGGTGAGAAGCTGCGCCAGCGTTTATTTTCATGGCACGTCCTGTGCATTGGTTGGCATGTACAGGTTCAAATGAACGCTCCGGATTTTTTGCAGTTAAACGACACTTTGTCTCTGCGGGTCTATGTAATTAACTTGGCGTTTTTCAAAGCGATCCTCCAAGGCTTTTAGCCCATGTGCTTTTTTGAATTCTAACTCATGTTTAGTTATTGGAATAAGCCACAAAAAGCGAACGCGGTTTTCTCCTAACTGAAGCCACTCAAGCTTTGGGCCATCTAAATACGGCAAAGAAATAAGACCGTGGTCACAAGCCGATTTAGGTAGCCATTCACGTCCAAAATTAACCGTATGTCCAACGTCCAAATATGCGCCCGTGAGATGATAGTGGGCAATTCCGGTGAGCAACTCGACGTGAGAGTTGCTCTCAACTGGAGAAAAAATATGCAATTCCAACGGGGGCGAATCATTTTGTTGTGACATGCCACACGTCGCATAATTCCACATTTTGCGGTGCTTTTAAGGCATAAAAGCAAGAATTTGAAATTCCGGAGGCAGTTGCCAAGCCGGCCCACTTTGCCAGTTCAACGCCTTGCACCCTGACTGCCAGCTTTGTTCGTAATGTGCTCTAATTGCTGCAAGCCCATCAAAATCCATATCGCTTTTCTCGTTTAGCAATAGTAACCTTCTTCAAAAACGATTACCCCCTCAACTGGTGTGCCGATTTTTTTGCTGAATTCTGGTGCATAAATTCCAATTCCCAATTGGGGGCAGGTAAAGCCGGATTCATCAATTTCAATGGAACTATCGAGAGTTTGAAGCCGAGTTAAAATCTCATTAGAAGGACGCTCAATCAAGTGCCATCCATGAAAAGTTGGGTCTGCGGCTAACCCCATCTCAATTGCTTCACAAACTCCAGGCTCCTTGTAATAAATATGAATCCCAAATTCGCTAAAAGCATCCGCCGGAAGTAATGCTTCGGGCGACTTGAAGAAAGTTTTCGGTGTTATCCCGATTACCCTTCGCACTTCATCAATAGGCATACCGAATTTTATTGGGCCAACCCCTACGTATGATTGTATTTCTAGTTTCACTGACTGTCTGCTGGCACAGAGTTCGGCTGCACTTTTTCTTGCGGAATAGTTCTAGTATACTTCTGCGCTTGCTTTAAGCCAGGATTTATCATTGATTATAAAAACTCACTTATTTCTTTGTATCGAGACCGCATCTTTGAACCCATATCTATAACTGGATTAAATTCAACCTCTATGGCCGCAAAAGGCAGATTAAATGGATCAAAAGCATAGCAAGTGATAACGGTTTCTGTACTGACTGGCAAGTCACCCACGTCAAGAGATACATACTCAACATTGTCATTATTGACGGCACTTCCGTTGCGCTTGATTTTGACTGTCAAAAACTTTAAGTCAACTCTCCTCTTTTTAGTTATGCCCAGTTCGATTCGATTGTATCGAGGCAGTTGGTCGCCCTGTTTGCCAGGAGGTCTCACCAAGTCTTTTGCGTAATTTAACAATCTAATCTTAAAGGCATCCCGGGCATTTATGATGTCACACACACCGTCAAGATTAGCGACCGGCTTATACGCGGAATAAACCTTCGGTTGAAATAGTTCTGCTGGTTGTCTTTCAACCCACTCGGCAAAATCTGATGCTAATGGTTTCGCCAAATGGCTTTCCCATGAATACCAATACAGTTTGCTTTGGCCGTCCTTTGGAAGACAGTAGCAACCCTCAGTAGTTCCATCATATCCAATAGCAAAAAAATCCTTTTCTCCGAGAGACGCCATTCGACTACTTACAGTCTCGGTAGATGGCAACTGATCATGCAAGAGTGGATACACAACGAATGCTCCGCCAAAGTAAGTGCCCGCGCCAATTTGTATCATAAAATCCGAATACTCTTGGGATGGCTTCCAGTTATGAGCGGCAAACCACTCTGCAATGGAGGAGTGGGCGTATTTGGCGACCTGAAGGTGATAACCGCCCAACCTATGCTTTCTTATTTCCTCTAAAAACGCTCTAAACATTTTGCCTCATTTACTTTGTATCATCAAGTATAACATTATCATAAGTCGTTCCATGTGGATCTGATTTGTTTAATTGATAGGCTTTGGGACCTTCGCTTCGATTTAGTCCAGATGACTTTAACTGAAGATTCGATAGTTCATCTTTACCACCGTGTTGACGTTGGATAATATGATCAACATCGTATCCTTCCGGAACCTGCCCATTTACATTCTCCCATATTTGCCGAGCATTTGATTTCGGCAATGCAGAAGTTTTAGTTTTGACGATCTGTCCCGCTTGAGCCGCATCTTCGTAAGCACCCAATTCTCCCGTCATTGAAGCTGGTAATCTAAGTGTTGTGCGTTCGGAACCTAGTAAGGTTCGTGTGGTCAGCGCCAATTTCCCCAGCGCAAGTTCCGCTCCCGGTGCCGAAAGAATTGCCTCCGCGTTCCCTTGAGCGATTTGCTGGCCGACTTGCGTGCCAACCAGATTGTTTGCTCCGGTTAAAAGCGCGTCATAAGTGAACGGGTTCGCCGGCTGGCTGGGCGCAAAAGCAATGGCATTGGGATTGCCCTGGCTCAAAGCCGGCCCGCCTGCGCTTCCCGCCGACGCTTGTGCGAAATTGACCGAGGCGCCTACCTGCATCGGTTGGTAGGTGAAGTTGCCGAAGTTGAGGAAAACACCCGCTGGGGCCGCGACTCTGGCCACGACATTATCCTCGCTCTTTCCATTCGGATCGGTGTGCTTCAGCGGATTATTGACGCAATAAGCATAGCGATTTAGATGCTGTGGATTCGTCAGGCTTGCGATAACCATGTCCGCCTGGATAAATGTTCCCAGCAGCGGGGCATAGTAACGTGCCCCGTAAAAATAAAGCCCCGTTTCATCATCAAGCTTTTGGCTCGTAAACCTTTGTGTAACCGGAAACGCGGTCGTGCTTTGGGTGTAACGGCTTTGTCCAAAGGCCGAATATTCGTAGTGCTGAATTAGATTTCCACTGTTGTCGGTTTCGATGGCCGTGGAATGAAGATGATCGGGATGATAATAGGCGGCCACCGTTCCGTCGGATGAATAGGTATAAATCGTCTGGCCGTTCGCAGAAACATGGAACAGTTTCTTCCCGCCCTTCTCCTCATAGTTTCCATCTATCCAAACTTGCAACCCGTTTGTGCCTGATTTCCAAAGCCGCGCTCCGTTGCCGTCGTAGCCAAAGAGCACGCCGCCGGTCGGTGTCACGACATAGGCGAGTCGGTTTTCCGCGTCGTAGGCCAGCCGTTCGTTGCCCATCACCATCATGTTGCCGCAGGCATCGTAGGCGTTGGTCTGGCCGTTGGCGCTCTTGACCGCGTGCGGCATCCGCACCCCGTAATTGTAAGTGCCCGCGCCGTTCTCGCCGTTCACAATAAAGTTTCCGAGCGAGTCGTAGCTAAAACTGGTCGTGCCGGTGGGCCGCGTGAGCGAAGTCAGCCGGTGGAGATCGTCATAAACAAGGCTCGACAGCGAAGCCGAAGCAGAACCGGAATAAATTCCATCGGTGACACTTATGAGGTTTGATACCTTGTCGTAAGTGTAAGTCAGGTTTTGCCTGCTGCCGGAAGTGGTGAGGTTTTGCAGCCGATGCGAGTTCGGGTAATACGTGTAAGTCGTCGCCAGCCCGTTGCCGAACGTGATCCCATTCAATTGCCCGATGGCGTTGAATCCCTGCGCGGTGTAATAAGCCGTTCCCCCGACTTGCTTAACCTGCGAAAGATTGCCGCCGGTGTCAAAGATGTTCGTGATTGTCGGCCCGCCGTTCGGGTAAGTTGTCTGAGTCACCCGGTCGGCATCGTCAAAAGTGTATTGGTTGGTGTATGTGTTTCCGTTTTTGCTCAGGTAGCGCGCCGTCTTGACTGTGCGTCCGCGAACGTCATATCCGTTCTTTTGCCAGCCCTGATTGTCAATCGTCTTGTAAAGCTGCCCCGCATAGACCGTGAAGTTCGCATCGTCGCTGGTGTCAAAGACATTCGTGTAGCCAAAGGCGAAATTACCGATGTAATCATAGACTTGCCGAGTGCGCAAACGTCCGAGCGGATCGTCGTAATTGAACTGCACCCGCCGCCCATCGGCGTCAATCTGCTGGCGCATCCTTCCCGCGAAGTCGTGTTCATACTGCCACACGCCCATGTCCGGGTCGGCCATCGCCACCAACTGCCCCAGATTATTGTAGGCGTATTGAATCTGGTTGTTGGCGTTGTCCGTGATGTTCGTCAGATCGCCGGCGAGGTTGTATCGCAGGTAAGTGTTGTAGCTGACTCCGCTGTTCACTTCCACGATTTGGTTGGTGCGCCCGTAAGCATCCAGCGAATACCGATGAACCTTCGTGGCTTCATCCGTCACCACCAGCGTCCACGGATCGTTGCCATTGTTGTAGGCGATGCTGGCCGGAGCAACGGGCGAACCGCTGTCCCCGCCCGTTGCGGTGGTGGTGGTCAGCAGGCCGAGAGTGAATGAGCCGTTCACGGCGGCGGTCACGTTGGTCACTCTGCCGACGGGATCAAAGATATTGAGCATGCCCAATTCAGTCCCAGAAGGCTTGGTGAACAGCGTGCCGGAACTGAAATAAGGCAGCGTCGTGAACTGCACGTTGCCGCGCTGGTCATGCACCGTGTCGGTAACGCGGTAACTCCCCGCCGTCTCGGATTCACTGCGCGTCTGAATCGTCCGCCCCAGACCGTCCGAGTAAGTCCAGGTTTCGTGGCCGTTGCTGGTATCCACGCCGTCGGCCTTGTGCTGGTGGACAAAATTGGTCGAAAACCCGGAGGCCAGACCGTATTGATAGTCGTAGCGTTCCAGCCAGACGTTGGCCGCGCCGTTCGGCGTGCTCGAAACATCCGTTTCCATTGGACGGAGAAAAGCATCGTAAGAATTGACCGTCACCAGACCCTTGGCGTCCGTGGAGGAAAGCAGTTTGCCGGAACGTGCGTCGTAATTGAACGTGTTGGTGAACGTCCCGCCCACGGTTTGCCGGACAGGATACGTCTGGTAGGTGGACTCATAGACCGTGACGGTGGGAACGCCCGCCTCATTGGTTTTGGAGATTTGGTTTCCGTACGTGCTGTCGTAAACGTAGCTGTTGGTCACGTAGCAGGTAGGGCACATGCGGTCGCGCCGCTGGGTCAGGTTGCCGGTGTTTCCGTCGTAACTGTAGAGTGTTTCGCGGAGAATGTTCTGGCCGGCGCTGTCGGTGGTGAGGATGCTGCGCTGCGGCTTGTCCACAATGCTCGTGTTGGCCAGCGCGGCGAAGACCGTGAATTGGTAGGCGGAGTCGCCGGCGACATCGGTGAAGGTCTGGCCCGAAACGGTGACGTTGGTAACTTCGCCCCAATCCGTGGTGTTGGTGAGATTTCCGTTGTTGAGATCGTAGTTAAATTGTTGCGCGGTGGCCCGGTAGGCACTGGCGCTGCCGGGATAATCCAGGGTCATGCTCTGGGTGACGACGGCGAAATGCTGTCCGCCAGTCAGGAGCCACTCGTTCACCTTGTTCAACGTCAGCTTGTAGGGATTGCCATCCGAACCGTAGGTGTCCACCCGGAACGCGATTCCGCGCTTGGCGAGGGCGTTGGTTGAGTCCTGGAATTCGCCGAAGGCGGAGTTGTCCCGCCCGCCCGCCTGGTGGAACCAATGAATGTTGGTCAGGCCGAGCGGGTCCACTTCCGTCGTGGTGGCGAAGCCGTCGAACTCGCGGCGGGCGGTGTTCCATTTGCCGCCCGAATACGTGTAGGTGGTGGTGTTGCTGGGATAAAGACCGTCCGACACGGCGATGGACGAAACGGTTTGCACGGGAAAGGGCAGCAGCCGGCGGGCGTTGGCGGTGCCCGTCGTCTCGCGATTGTCCAGCTTGGTGGAAGGCTGGTAAGTCACGTTGACACTCCCGCCAATGCCGTTGCTGACCACGGTGAGCAAATCCGGGAACGGTCCCTTGCCGAGTTCCACCACCAGGTAATTTGTCGCTGCCACAGCGGAATAGGCGGGCATGACATGATCGGGAATGCCGTCGCCATTGATGTCAATCAGCATCGAATAGATTCCATCTTGAATACCTGTGTAAGCCGGATCGGTCAGTTGGTTTTGACTTAGATACGGCCCATAGAGCACGGGCGCGGCAAAGTTGGTTCCCTGATTGATTTGCACCATCCAGTTGGTCATGACGCACTGGTGATAGCGGTAAATCCGGTCGGGCAACCCGTCGCCATTGATGTCCCGCAGCACACATTCCACAGTATCCTGCATGGTCTGGTTTTGGTTATAGTATTCCGGGAAGTAATAAGAGTTGGTGCAAGGTGGGGCGTATGGTGAAAGATATTGCGCGATGACACCGCCCCAAAGCACCGGCGGCTCGAAACCGTAACCGTTGTTGAACTCCACCACGTAGTTGGTGATGTTCATCGTCACTTCCGGGGCACCGGTGGTTGGATTGATGGGATACATCACCCGGTCGGGCAGCCCGTCCCCGTTGATGTCAATCAGGCGAAAGAACGGCGCATTGAGCGTGCCGCCATAGCCTCCCGGTGTTCCTCCCGTATCGTAGAATGGAAAACCGTAGTAATTTGTGCCGCTAAAACCGGAGCCGGTGTTAAATTGCACCCAGTAATTAACGAAGTTGGTTTTATAGGTCCCGCTGCCGTACAATCGGGACATGACCCGGTCCGGCAAACCATCCCCGTTCAGATCAATCATCATCACCTGGCCGAGCCCACCGGACGGGGGATCGTTTTCCACCGCGCGGTAATCTGTTACCGCCGCATCGCCAGCGACAAAATTGGTGAAGAAAACATTCGTCCATTTGACATCCGTGGCGCTTAAAAAATTGCTGCCGTTGTTCAATTGCACCATCAGGTTGGTGAACGGGTAGGAGTACGGCGCTCCGGCGGCGGGGGAAAGCGATTCAATCGGATCGGCCACCCGGTCGGGATACCCGTCGCCGTTAATGTCAATCAAGCGCACATACGGAGCGGTGAGGTAGGTCCAATTGGCATTGGTGGAGGCAAGGCTGCCCACCACGCCATCGGAGTAGTTCTGCACGCTCAAACGCCCATAGGCAACGGGATTGTCAAAACCAGTACCGTTGTTGTGCTGCATCCAAAAATTCGTGTAGGCGCTGTGATAGGGCACAAACACCCGGTCCGGCAAACCGTCTCCGTCCATGTCCACCAAATCCGCGAAAAAGCCGGTGGGATCATAATTTGCCGGAAAAGCGTAGAGGGACCCACTGCCGGCTGGCAGGAAAAGATTCGTCCAGTTGACCGCCGGTTGAAATCCAAATTGCTGGACGGAGTAGCCGAGCACCGTCGGCGGCAGGCTGGCCGTCAGGTTGGTGCCGTAACGCGTGACGCTTTGCAACAGACTGCGGGCCGTGGACGAAGACTGCGCATAGACCAAGCGATTGCTCCAGACCACCTGGCCCGAAACCTTATGCACCACCGCATTGATCCTCTGACTCAGTTCCACACGATAACCCGCAAGGTAACTCAACCGGACATCGCCCCGGTTTTCCAGCGTGAAATCCACCGTGTGCGTTTCGCTCAAGCCGCTGGTGTGGCCGTTGTAACTGATGTTCAACGGATACAAGGTGCCGCCGATACTGCTGTAAGTGTAATCCGCCTTGTCGCCCAGCACGGTTTGCACACGGGAAAGCGACCAGCGATAAGTGCCGCTGTAGCCGGCCCAGCCGCTTTTGGGATTGCTCATCCGGCTGCCGGTGGTTCCGCCAAAAGTATATTGGTTGCCGCTCTTGTCCGTGACCACCCACTGATTGGCGCTGGTCTGCAAGCTGAACTGCCAGAAGTTGCCTTGAATCTCCGCCCGATAGCTGGTGCCTCCGACGTTGACAAGCGTGGACATCTGCCCGTTCAACGAAAACACAAAGCCTTTGTTGTCGTCGTAAGCCGTGGCCGGCGAGCCGTTGACCCATTGCACCGGCACACCATGCCGGGTTTCGCGCTGGATGTAGCCCAGGTCCAACTCCCAGCCCACACCACACCAGCCGTCGGCATTCGCGCTGTTGTAAACCAGCGCCAGGCCCGGCGCGCTGTCATGCCGCCCCGGAGCCAGTCCGAGTGGAATTTGGTAGCTGAACCGACCGGAAAACAAATCCGCCTGAAAATCCATCTGGCCCGGCAGCCCGTTCACTCCGCCTTTCTCTGAAGCGTTCGGCCCGCTGTTCTGGCCGTTGCGCACCTGGCCCCCGGCCAGCAGGCAACTGGCGAGTAAAACCAGGCTGGCCAATGTCCGTGTGCCGTGGCGTGAGATTTTCATAGTGGTGGAAGCTGGCTGGGTTAAGGAACCGCACAGGTGGGCAGGCTGATCGAACTCAGCGCGGGTACCGCCACCACGCCGCCCAAAGTCAGGCCGTGCTGGACTTTGTAGAGATCGGACAGCCCGTCGCCGCTCAAGTTGGAATCGAAGGCGCTGGTGTGCCCCACCAGGAATTCGTAGGCGTCGGTGTAGCCGTCAAAATCGCTGTCCTGCGGTGTGCCCAGAATCAGGAATGAGGACGCAAACGGCAGGTTGGTCACTTGATAGGTGTTCCCGTGCAAGCCCTGGCCCATCCAGGCCCATTGGTAGGCCGTGCTGCTGGGCGTCAGCGACGCGTTGGCAAAAACATCATACAGCAGATTGTCGTAACCACCCTGAATGTCGAATTTCAGGTTGCCGCTTTGGTTCGGACCCCGCGACCAGACGATGTTCGTCATCCAGACATTGCTGCTGGTGATGCTCACCCCGGCGGAACCCAGCGATTGCAGGAAGCCAATCCCGGAAATGGCCGTCACCGCCGGCCCGTAGGAATTCGAGGAGGGCGCGGACGCACCCGGCGCCGCTTGCGGCCGGTTGTACGGATTGCACCAGTAATTAAATTCTGAACATTGCAGAATCCGGCTGATCGCATAGGCATCCAAAGGGACATTGTAAGTCACCACGTCATCCAACATGCCGTGCGCCTGCAACACGCCACTGCTGTCGCTTCCGATGTAAAAGCCGTTGGTCAGCGCGTCGGAACCGGGCAAAACGCTGACGGGCGGACCGTTGGTCAGCAACGTGCCGTCCAGATACAAGGCCGAATTGGTGGCCGAATAGGTCAGTGCAATGAAATGCCAGTCATTGGTCAGCCAGCCAATCGGCGCGGAAAGATAGGTCGCTTGAGAACTATCGTTCGACTGTGCCGAGAAGTAGATGTTTCCCCCCACGTCATCGAGGTACAGGCTCCACCAGCCAAAGCTGGCATTGGTCGTGTATGTGCCAACTTCCAGCAGCCGTCCCCACACGCCCGGTCCGGTGCCGCCTTGGTTGGTCGAGGACCAGTCGGCGGCAAACCAGAATGTCACCGTGCCCTGCGCCAAATTCAGGTTCGTCGTGCCGTCGTTTTCGACGAGGTTGTATTGCAGCCAGGCGGCGTTGGTGCTGTCCAGGACGAGATCGAGGTAGGCTCCGCAGTAATTGTAGCTGAGGTTGGTGAACGAGAGCGGCGCGTAACCCAAATCACTCGTCCAGTAGCTGGTGTCGTTGAACGACCACGCATCCAGCACGCTGTTGGTGTAGGCATCCGGCAGGCCGGGAATATAAATTTGGGCTTGCAGCGCGCCGCCACCGGCAAAAAGGGCCAGGGCCAGGAGGATGGCCCCGGCCCGTGAACGCGGGGAAATTGAATGAAGCTGCCCTTGACCGACCATCGTGCTCCGCGCCATTCGGATGTTCATAGCTGTTTAACGGGTTTTTCGGTTCTGCCGCCAAGTTT
>Ga0075029_100001076_pt1 | contig 15651 bp, 16 predicted proteins | sample LitLauG_LLR_2013_FD_71391 | JGI IMG/M metagenome (GOLD analysis project Ga0075029, IMG submission 71391) | Freshwater sediment microbial communities from North America - Little Laurel Run_MetaG_LLR_2013 | ecosystem: Environmental > Aquatic > Freshwater > Creek > Sediment | place: USA...
CCCCACATCCAGGCCAGCACGGCCGGCGCGACGCCGAATGTGATCACATCCGCCAGAGAGTCTAACTCTTTGCCGAAATCGCTGGTCGTTCCCGTCATGCGCGCGATGCGGCCGTCGATCCCGTCAAACAGAACGGCAAAGCCGATGGCAATCGCCGCGTTGTTCAGGTGATAGAACTCGGTCGCCGATGCATGCAGCACTTCCAGGATGGCGTAAAACCCCGCGCCCATGTTGGCCATGGTGAACATCGAAGGCAGGATGTACATGCCCTTGCGCATGCGTCGCGGCCCACGGTCGCCCATGCGCCGTTGCGGAGTGACTGGCTCGCTCATCGCTCCACCTGCGTCACATGAAAAGCGGTCGTAGCGTCCGAAGGCGGTTTTGGCTGCAACACTGCCAGCACGCTCGCGCCCCCCCGCACCCGGTCGCCCACCTTCACGCGCACCTCCGCCGTGGCATCCATCAGCACATCCACGCGGGAGCCAAACTTGATCAGGCCGATGCGCTCTCCCCGCCGCACCCGGTCGCCCACCTTCGGATTGAAGACGATGCGCCGCGCCAGCAGTCCGGCAATCTGCTTGAAGACCACCGACTGGCCATCACCCTCCACCGTCACGATGTTCTGCTCATTCTGCTCGGCGGAAGCGGCCGCCATCGCGTTCATGAACTGCCCCTTCTGGTAGCGCACATCCCGAATCACGCCGGCAATCGGAGAGCGGTTCACATGAACGTCGAACACGCTGAGAAAAATGCTGATGCGCTTTCGGGCCTGGCCATTTTCCGTGACCGGCGAAACATCGGTCACTTTGCCGTCGCCCGGCGAAACCACAGCACCATGCAACTCAGGGATGGCCCGCTCCGGATCGCGAAAAAACCACAGAAAAAACGCCGCCAGCAGCACGGGCGGGATGGCCCCGGCAGGGCTCGTGAGCCAGCCGATCAGGATGCCGGCTAGCACCATCGGAATCGCGTAGAGATACCCGTCACGCACCATGAGAGCCAATCATAATAGAGTGGGCCGCCCGGTTGGGAGGTTTTGCGGGGCGGAGCCTACTTAGTCTCGCGGCGGCAGCCCTTTACCGGCAAGCGAATTTCCCATCATTTCGGCTTTCGCACGATGGTTCCGTTTTTCATCACGAAGTTGATGGAGCGCAGCGACTCGATATCGGCGAGCGGGTCCTGTGGCATGGCGACGATGTCGGCGTAGAGACCAGTTTCGATTGCGCCGCGTTGCGCTGAAATCCGAAGCAGTTCGGCGTTGTTGGTGATCATGCATTTAAGAATTTCAGCGGGAGGAATTCCCGCCGTGCGCCACATGGCCAGGTAGTCCCATGTCATGTCGGCGCGAGTCTCGTCCGGCAGATCGATGACAATGTCGGTGCCGAAGCCAAGCTTCACACCGATTTTATAAGCGCGCCGCAGGCGATCCAGTTCCTTGGCCGCCTCTTCCTTTGCGTTGGGCAATTCCCCTTTCACATAGTGGGCCTCGGGGAAGTCCGTGCTCACCAGGAAGATTCCTTTTTCCTTCATCAGACGAAGCTGGTCATCGGTGAGGTAGAAGCCGTGCTCGAGCGAGTCAACGCCCCCGCGGATGACATTGTCCGCGGCCTCTCCTCCGAAAACATGCACGGCGATGGCCCGATTGGCATGGTGTGCTTCCTCGACCGCCGCGCGAATCTCATCGAGCGAGTAGTGATAATCATTGCTGTCGGCCACCAGTTTGATCAGGTCGGCGCCATAAAAAATGTTCTGCCGGATGGCCGCGCGAATCTGTTCCGGCCCGTCGGCATCGATGTATTCGAATCGCCAGAAGAAGGGCCCCAACTCCGATGGAATGCCGGGAGACTGTCCGCCATAAGGCGCAATGATCTTTCCTGCGGTCAGAATTGTCGGCCCGGTAAACCATCCCGCATCAATGGCCCGGCGCAAGTCCACCGCGGCATAGTTGGCATCGTTTCCTACATCGCGCACCGTCGTAATCCCCGCGTTGAGCAGAGTCTGTGCGACACGCAGGCCTTCGAGAGCACGCAGGCCCGTGCCTTTATCAAGGTAATCGTTCCACAGGAGCGAGAACTTCGCCGCGCCAAATGTCACGTGGGTGTGCGCGTCCATGATGCCGGGCATCACCCAGGAGTTCGACAGGTCCAGCACTTCCGCATCCTGGGGAATGGCGACGCCAGCGCCCACGGAGACGATCTTCTTGTCTTTGACCAGGATGATCTGGTTCTTCGTCACAGTCCCGTTCTTGGGATCGATAAGATTTCCGGCACGAATGGCCACAGTCTGCCCTGCCGCGTATGCCGACAGGGACAGAGACAATAAGGCAGTTCGAAATTTCATTTTTCCTCCCACGGGGATACGAGACAAAGGAGACTTGGGCGGCACAAGAAAAAAGGGCGCTGCTTCGCGCCCTCGATCAGATACATTACTCCCTCGGCGGGAAACCGCATGAGGGGTCGGCGGCAGCTTAGGCGACGTGTCCGCGCATCGCCTGCCCGTATTGCCGCTCCAGCGACACCATCTGGTCCTTCAGTCGCAGTTTGAGCTTTTTCAGGCGGACCTCTTCCAACTTCTCGTCGTCGCTCAAGTATTTTTTCTGGCTGAGGAATTCAAGGCGGGTGGAGTATTGCGTGTGCTCCTGAGCAAGTTTCTGGAATATCTCGTCGCTCAGGGGTTGTTGCGGTGAAGTCAGCATGCAGCGGACCTCCAAACCGGGGAAGTTGTGATCACCCCCAAAAGCTAGCACTTCCAGGAAATCGGTTCAATGTTAAAGTAATGTTGCACCGTTTAGTGTGCAGTCTCAGTCTGAGACGCTGGCGCCTCCGATTTTGGCACCCCGCGGCGGTAGATGACCGCGTCCTCCACCGGGGAGGAATAATAAGCCTTCCTGACGCCGGTCACCCCAAAGCCGCACTTTTCGTATAAACCACGTGCCGGCGCATTGCCGGCCCTCACTTCCAGCGAGATTGCGTCCCCTTCGGCGTGCGCGATCAACTCACGAACCAACCGAGTCCCCACGCCCCGCCGAGCAACCGCCTCGTCCACGACGACGCTTTCCAGTTCCCACTCCGGCGGGACGTGAGCTGCAACCAGGAACCCCAGGATAGAGGGGCCGGCCCTCTCCGGCAGACTGTCGCCGTCTTGTGCGACCAGAACCAACCTTCGGCCCGGCCCTTGCTCAAACAGCTCGCGGTACTGCCGCTCTGACCACTGCGGGGCGGTCGTTGAAGCGCGGCCCAAGCGGACCAGCGTTTCGGCATCGGCGGCAGTGGCTGGGCGAATCGTCAAAGTCGTGGCTTCCTCAGCAGGAAATCAGTCAACTACGCGGCTTCCCGAAGACCTCTGCGTCCGATCTTCGGATGTAGCTGGCGTCGAGTTGTTCGGGGGGCACAGTGTGTCCGTCACGGAGCTTCTTCCATCCCACGCGCGCCACCCAGGCTGCGTCCACCGCCGCGCAAACTGAAGCAGCCACGCCCGCCTCCGCCAGCCGCGCCGCTAAGGCGCGATCATCCGTCACAACCGGTAATCCCGGCATCCATGCCGGAAACTCTTTCAGGCTCTCCAGGCTCTCGCCAATCGCGCGCGCAGACTCGCCACCAACTTCGTATTCGCCCAGATAGATTTCTCCGCGGCCAGCGTCGAGCGCTGCCTTCACTCGGCCTTGCAATCCGGAAGCGATGGCAAGCACTTCGAGCAACGAAACAGGCGCAATCGGCTTGCCCAGCACTTCGGCCAGCCCTTTAATCGCAGCCAGCCCAATGCGCAGACCGGTGAACGATCCCGGCCCCGCGACCACGGCGAACGCGCCAACATTTTTTTTGCCGATACCGTGCTTCGCCAGCAGCGCGGCAATCTGCGGAATCAGTTGCGCGGAAAAAGTCCCGCCCTCCAGCGCCACGACTTCGACGATCTCAACACCGTCAGCATCGCCTTTCGCCAGCGCGATGCTGCCCTGCTTTCCCGAAGTGTCGACAGCAAGAAAATACATGCCGAGGTTTCCCGGTTAGTCTGCGAAGTCTAGGCGCGACGATCAGCGTAAATCTGGGGTAGTGAGTCAGTTTCGAACTTCAGGTTCCCCCCTCGAAGGCGCCATCCCGAAAGCTGGCGCATTTCAGCCGGCTGAGGGATCTCGCGCGGGCTATATCTGTTTCACTTCGCGCAAGATCCCTCACTCCGCCTGAAAAGCGGCTCCGTTCCGGATGACGCCATTATGTAAAAAGACGGCAGAGTCTTCCATCTAACCCACTACCTAAATCCGTGGCCGGGTTCTATACTTCCACCAGCTCCAGGAGCACGCCTCCCGCGCTTGCGGGATGCACAAACACATAGCGATGCCCGCCGGCACCGGTCTTGATCTCTTCGGACACCAGCCGGACGCCCTCGCGCTTCAGCTTCGCCACGGCCTCCGCCAGGTTGGGGACCTTCATGCACACGTGATGCAACCCTTCGCCGCGCTTGGCGATAAACTTCGCGATCGTGGAATCGTCCGACGTAGCTTCCAGCAACTCCAGCCGGCTCTCACCCACCGGAACCATCACCAGCCGCACTTTTTCGTGCTCCACCACTTCCTCGGGAGAAACGCTGAGGCCAAGAGTCTGATAAATCGCCTTCGCCGACGCCAGCGACTTCACCGCGATGCCCAGATGGTCGATCTTGTAGCTCATTCCACCGCCTTCCCCATCAATTCTTCCACCAGCGTATACGGATCGCGCTTGTGCTCGGCAATTTCGGCGGCATACCGCGCGAGATTGCCATCGCCCAGACGTTGCCGCGCCCGGTCGAGCATGGTGTCGCGCAGCATCTCAATCAGGCGCTCCTGCCAGTTCTCCACGCTGCGCTTTTGTCCCAGGCCTTCCTTCTGTAGATATTCCTCAAAGCCCGCGATCGCCGCGGCAAGGTCGGCAATGCCGTGCCCATCGCTGGCGACCGTTTTGATGATGGGTGGCGTCCAGCCATCGTGGCGCAGCGCCAGGGACTGCAGCGCGCGAATCTCACGCTCCACTCGGTCGGCGCCGTCGCGGTCGCTTTTGTTGATGACGAAGATGTCTGCGATCTCCATGATGCCGGCTTTGATGGTCTGCACATCGTCGCCCATGCCGGGAACGAGAATCACGATGGTGACATCGGCCAGCCGTACGATATCCACTTCATCCTGGCCCACGCCCACGGTTTCGATCAGAACACGGTCGCGTCCGGCGGCGTCGAGCACCGTGGCCACATCGGCCGTCGCGCGCGCCAGCCCGCCCAGCGATCCGCGCGTGGCCATGCTGCGAATGTAGATGCCGGCGTCGGCAAAATGTTCCTGCATGCGGATGCGGTCGCCCAGAATCGCGCCGCCGGTGTAGGGGCTGGTCGGGTCGACCGCGATGATGCCGACGGTGTAATTTTCCTCGGGTGCCCCATTCAAGCCGCGCTCTCTGCGGCTTGAGTGGGGATTTCTTGTCTTGCGATAGACCTTCGCCAGCCGGTCCACCAGCGTGCTCTTGCCCGCTCCCGGAGCGCCGGTGAGGCCGATGACTCGCGCCTTGCCGCTGTGCGGAAACAAAGCCTTCAGCAGCTCTGACCACCCCGGCGCGCGGTTCTCGACGATGGTGATGGCGCGCGCCAGCGCGCGCGCATCGCCGGAGCGAAGCTGAGTGACCAAGCTTTGCGTAGCAGGATTCAAGCTGTCAGTGTAAAGCAGGCAAAGGGCATGCCGGAAGTCAGACCCGCATCCGCCACTGAGCTGAGGGAATGTTTGCCGGTCGTCTCAGTTTAATTGGCAGGAAATCCTTTGACCTCACAGCCCGAACCTCATAGCATTAAGGAAATAGCCATGGACATGATCCCTCTCAAACCCGAGCGTAAGGCGCAACTTGAGGAGTACGCTAAACGGCGCGGGCAGGACCCAGCCACCGCATTGGACGATGCTCTCGCCACCTACCTGGAGTGGGAGCGCCAGGACTTCGCCGAGGCCATCGAAGGCATCCGTCATGGGCGCGAGGATGTGAGGGCCGGGCGCACCAGGCCCGCTGCTGAGTTTCTCGCCGGTCTTCGGCGCAAGCATGACCTTCCGCGTTGAAACAACCGCAACCGCCGATCAAGACGCGGATGCAATCCTTGCCTGGCTGCTTTCCGAACATGCCGGAGACGCTGGCCTGCAGTGGTTCCAGTCGCTGCAGGACGCGATTGCATCGCTTGGGCAGTTCCCACAGCGCTGTCCCCTGGCACCGGAAAGCTCAGGGTTTGCGTTTGAAGTGCGACAACTGCTCTACGGAAATCCGCCGCATGTGTACCGAATTCTCTACACCCTCGAGCACCAAACCGTCTACGTACTGCATATCCGGCATGGGCGCCGCCAGCCTCTAAAACAGTGACCTACTCTTTCATCAACTGCCGCGCAATCACCAGCCGCTGAATTTCGCTGGTTCCTTCGCCGATGGTGCAAAGTTTGACGTCGCGGTAAAACTTCTCCGCGGGATAATCCTTGATGAAGCCGTAGCCGCCATGAATCTGCACGCCTTCGTTGGCGCATTTCACTGCGACTTCGCTGGCAAAGAGCTTCGCCATCGACGACTCCTGCGTCGTCTTCATGCCCGCATCTTTCATCGCCGCGGCGCGCATAGTCAGCAGATACGCCGCGTCAATCTCCGTGGCCATGTCGGCCAGCTTCCACTGGATGGCCTGGAACTCGCCAATCGCCTTGCCGAACTGCTTGCGTTCTTTTGAGTACTTCAGCGCGGCTTCGTAAGCTCCCTGCGCCATGCCGAGCGAGAGCGCGGCAATCGAGATCCGGCCCCCGTCGAGCACTTTCATGGCATCCACAAATCCCTGGCCTTCGGCGCCCAGCAGGTTTTCCGCCGGGATGACGCAGTCTTCGAAAATCAGCTCGGCTGTGTCGCTGGCGCGCAACCCCAGCTTGTTTTCTTTTTTCCCGGGACGAAAACCCTTAGTTCCCTTCTCCACGACAAACGCCGAAAGTCCATGCGTGTGCGCGGCACGATCCGTTACGGCGATCACAACGATCACGTCGGCGTAGTGTCCGTTGGTGATGAAAGTCTTGGTGCCGTTGAGCACCCAGTTGTTGCCCTTGCGCACCGCGGTCATGCGCGCGCTTCCGGCATCCGATCCGGAAGAAGGCTCGGTCAGCCCCCATGCGCCGATAAACTCCCCGGTGGCCAACTGGCTCACGTACTTCTTTTTCTGCGCTTCGTTGCCGGCAAGGAAAATATGGTTGGAGCACAGCGACGTATGCGCCGCCAGGATGATGCCCACCGAACCATCCACGCACGAGAGTTCAGAAATCGCCGTCACATACTCGACGTATCCCATGCCCGCGCCGCCATATTCCGCCGGGAAAATCATCCCCATCAGGCCCAGCTTGCCCAGTTCCTTGACCGTCGCCAGCGGAAACTGCCCGGCCTCGTCCCACTCCATCACGTGCGGCTGAATTTCGCGCGTGGCGAAGTCTCGCACCGTCTTCTTGAGCTGTAGCTGCTCTTCACCGAGTTGGAAGTCCAAGAAACCCTCTCATTCTGCGGGGATCGCGGGCCGGAGCGTCGCACTGCCCGCGCGGAAAACTTATTGGAACATAGTCGCGGGCGGCCACAAAGTTACTTCGGGAGCAAAACGCGGGACCTTCGCGAAGCCTCATGAATACTGGGCAGCATGCATGTTGTGCGCTGTGATCCGACCGACCGGATGGTTGTGAGAAAAGCGTCTTACTTCACGAAACGTTCGAAAACTTCATTCGAGAGCAAGCGCCCGCGCGGGGTGAGCGCGATGCTGCCGTTGTTCCGCCGTAATAGTCTCGCTTCCTGCAATTCGGTGAAGTCTTTTTCATACTGCTCCGAAGCGCCGTCGAATTCGCGCTGCAAGTCCATCGCAGCCACTCCCCGATTCAGCCGCAAACCCAGAAACAAGGCTTCCTGCAGCGCTTCCGGCAAAGTCACTTCTGTTTTTTCCGGGACGCAGCCCTCTGCCATGAATTTCTCCAACTGATCGGGCCAGGCAAAGCGAACCGCCTGCCGCGCGTCTTCTCTCGATCGCAGCATCGAGTGCGCATCCACTCCGAAGCCCAAGTAAGGCTGCCGTGTCCAGTATTTCAAGTTATGTTTCGACTCGCTGCCGGTGCGCGCAAAGTTCGAAATCTCGTACTGCCGGATGCCCGCCGCATCCAGCCGCTCGCACGCCACGGAATAAAAATCCGCCATCTGCCCGTCATCCGGCACAAAGTGCGCGTGATAGCGCGTGCCGCCGGCCATCAGCTCGCGTCCCAACCGCGAGTCTTCGTCCACCTCCAGCATATAAACGCTCGCATGCGGCACACCCAGGCCGATCGCCTCCGCCAGCGAAAACTCCCAGCTATCCGCCGTCTGGTGCGGCAGGCCGGCAATCAGATCGACATTGATGTCGGCAATTCCCTCGGCGCGCAGGCGCGCAATGTCATCCAGCACCGTGGATCGTTTGTGCAGCCGCCCAACCGCCGCCGCCTCCGCATCCACGAACGACTGCACGCCCAGGCTCACGCGGTTCACCCCGCAGCGGACCAGGCTCTCGATCAGTGGAGATGTCAGCGTGCCCGGCGCGCACTCCACCGTGACCTCCGCATCCGCCGCGACCGCAAAGTTGCCGCGCACCGCCGCAAACAAAGCCTCCAACTGGTCGGCGGCCAGCACCGAGGGCGTTCCGCCGCCCAGGTAGATCGAGTCCACCTCGCGCTCAAACTGCCCGCCCATTTCCGCCGCAAGGGATTGCGCAGCGCCAATGTGCGCGCAAACCTTCTTCACGTAGCCGTCAAACACCGCCCGCGAAAACACGTCAGACGCGAAGTTGCAGAAGCTGCACTTGGTGCGGCAGAACGGGACCGAGATGTAGATGCCCAGCGGCACGCCTCTGATTATCCTACCCGCGCTCCCAAGTGAGTTTTCCCGAAAACCTTTTCCGTCGTTCGCTCCGCCCGGCTCATCCAAATCAGTTATTCTTGTGGTTCGGCGTTGTCGCGCCGCGCCCATACCCGTAATGGCCCAGGAAGAGGAAGTTCTCGGCAAAGCGTACGACAGTCGCCTGATGGCGCGCCTGCTCACGTATCTGCGCCCTTACCGCTGGCAAGTCGCGCTCGCCGTAGTGTCCATTCTGCTCAAGTCCATCGCTGATGTGCTCGGCCCCTACCTCACCAAAGTCGCTATCGATCGCTACCTGGCGCCCACGCACGGGTCTACCTCGGGAATGTGGAACTGGCTCAGCCCGTCGCCCTACAAAGGCATCGCGCAGATTTCCGTGGTTTACATCGGCCTGATTTGCGGCAGCTTTTTGTTCGAATTTCTCCAAACCTACTTCATGCAGTGGACCGGCCAGCAGGTCATGTTCGACCTGCGCAGCCAAATCTTCCGCCATCTGCAGCGCATGCATGTCGCGTTTTACGACAAGAATCCCGTCGGCCGCCTGGTCACGCGCGTCACCACCGACGTCGACGCCTTGAACGAGATGTTCACCTCCGGTGTGGTCTCGATTTTCGAAGACGTGTTCGTGCTCGCCGGAATCGTCGGCGTCATGCTTTGCATGAACTGGAAGCTGGCGCTGATCACGTTCTCCGTACTGCCACTGATCATCTACGCGACCAAAGTGTTCCGCGACAAGGTCCGCGATTCCTACCGCCGCATCCGCACCGCCATCGCCCGCATCAACGCTTATCTTCAGGAGCACGTCAGCGGCATGGTGGTGCTGCAGTTGTTCAACCGCGAACGCCGCGCCTACGACCGCTTCAAAGAAATCAACCGCTCTCACATGGACGCCTACAAAGACGCGATCATGGCCTACGCGGTCTACTATCCGGTGGTCGAAATCCTGTCGGCGGTGGCGATTGCCTGTGTTGTGTGGTTCGGCGGCGGCGACGTGATGCGCGGCATCACGGCCACCAGCATCTCTCTCTCCTTCAGCCGCAGCACGCTGTTGAGTTTTCACTTCGTGCCGGCGGTGGCCAGCATCGGCGTGCTGGTCGCCTTCATGCAATACGCCCAGCGCTTCTTCCGCCCGATCATGGATTTCAGCGAGAAGTACAACATCCTGCAATCCGCCATGGCCGCCGCGGAGCGCGTCTTTAAGCTGCTGGATTCGCCGGTCGATATCGTCTCGCCCGCCACGCCGGTAACGGCAGACGGCCCCGGCCGCATCGAGTTCGACCACGTCTGGTTCGCCTATCGCGAAGCGCCGGGCGATGCTCAGGTGGGGACGGCCGCCCCCGACTGGGTCCTGCGCGACGTCAGCTTCACCATCGAACCCGGCGAGACCGTCGCGATCGTAGGCCACACCGGCGCCGGCAAGACCACGCTGATTTCCCTGCTGCTGCGCTTTTATGATGTGCAGCGGGGCGCAGTCCGCATGGACGGCGTTGACGTGAAGCAAATGGACCTGCCCGCGCTGCGCAGCCGTTTCGGCGTGGTCCTGCAAGACCCGTTTCTGTTTTCCGGCACCGTCGCCAGCAATATTCGTCTCGGCACGGAGCGCATCACGCAGCAGGAAATCGAGCAGGCGGTCGAAGATGTGAACCTGGCCGACTTTTTGCGCACTCTGCCCAACGGATTCAACGAAGAAGTCCGCGAACGTGGCTCGACGCTCTCAACTGGGCAGAAGCAGCTGATTTCATTTGCCCGCGCGCTGGCGCACGATCCGAAGATCCTGATTCTCGACGAAGCCACGTCGAGCGTGGACACCGAAACCGAATTCCGAGTGCGCGACGCGTTGAGCCGCATGGTCGAGGGACGCACGTCGCTGATCATCGCGCACCGGCTATCGACGGTGCAGCGCGCTGACAAGATCATCGTCATGCACAAAGGCCAGGTGCGCGAAATGGGCACGCACCAGCAACTGCTCGCCCAGCGCGGGATTTACTACAAGCTTTATCAGTTGCAGTATAAGGATCAGGAGATACTTGCCGGGCGCGCGCCTGCACAGGCCGCTGGACTCGCCGAGCCCGAGGTTGCCACTAGCGGGGATGACTAGGACTTCACCGAAAAGTTTGACTCGGAATCCTCACTTCGCTCCGACATACTTTCCCCGCAACCCCGCCGCCACAACGCAGAGATCGGAAAACACCCGCGCCGTGAACATCGAGTGCGCACCGGCATCCCTCAGGATCCGCGGCGAGGTGCGGCGCAGTTCGCGGTACATCCTCATCATTTCCGGAACCCGGGGTTGCCGGGCCGGGCTGACAAATGCGTTGCAGACCTCCCGCATCACTCCGCGTATCGTCCCGTCGTGAATAAAAGGGTCCGTCCCGTCGAGGTCGCTCAAAGACTTGTTCAACCGGCGCCTTACGGTTTCAAACACGAACCACTTGTGTCGCGGGTTGGCCTGCGACCAGACGACCACCATGCCAAGTTCGAACGGCATGTTAAAGCGAGGCGTGCGCGGCCGATTGCGATCCAGCTGCACCCGTGACAAATCGTGAATGGAGTAGGTGCAGCTTTCAATCAGACTCGCGATGCGGTCAAGCCGGCGGTTGCCGGTGATCCCAAGCGTGGCCCTGGGCACGAGACTCAACGCGCTCAGCGCCGTGATATAGGCAAGGTAAAGTCGGGTGAACTGCGGGTCATACGGAATGTTAAGAAAGACGGATTCTTCGGTTTTTGGCATGGCAACTGGGTGTCACCAGGGGCCCGTTGTCTACGAATATCTATCGCACCGACGTTTTCGTCCTTCGGGAGGAGGTCTGCGCTCTGCGGGCTTTCCGCTTTCCCCGCCGCGCGCCGGGGTTGCGCGCATCGAGATCGACTCCGACCATCGCCAGTATTTTCCGCGCCCGCGTTCGCGGCACACCCAGAGTCTGCGCCGTTTCGTCGAGCGACAGCGGCTTGAAATCGAGTTTGACGCGGCGTCGCATAGGCACCTTAACTCCTGACTTCGCTTCATTTTATCACGCACGTTCCCGCACAATACATGGCGGCCCCGGAGGGGCTCGAACCCCCAACCCTCAGTTCCGAAGACTGATGCTCTATCCAATTGAGCTACAGGGCCGCGTGATACGGAGCTAAGCTGCGCTGTCATCATATCGTGACAAGGGCTAGCTCCGCATACGGCGTGCGAATTTGACTGACTCCCCACAACCCTCTAGCATCCTCGCATGGCCGGCGAGACCATTTCGCACTACCGCATCGTGGAAAAGCTCGGTGGCGGCGGCATGGGCGTGGTTTACAAGGCCGAGGACATCAAGCTTCACCGCTTCGTCGCCCTGAAATTTCTTCCCGACGACGTCGCCAAAGACGCGCAGGCTCTCGCCCGCTTCCAGCGCGAAGCGCAGGCCGCTTCCGCGTTGAACCATCCCAACATCTGCACCATTTATGAGATTGACGAGCAGGAAGGCCGCGCCTTCATTGCCATGGAGTATCTGGATGGCGTCACGCTGAAGCACGCCATTGCGGGCCGGCCCATGGAGATGGACACCGTCCTGACCCTCGCCATCGAAATCGCCGATGCGCTCGACGCGGCGCATTCCGAAGGTATTGTCCATCGCGATATCAAGCCCGCGAACTTGTTCGTCACCAAGCGCGGTCATGCCAAGATCCTTGATTTCGGCCTGGCCAAGGTTTCCGCCGCCCGTCCCGCGTCGGGCCAGACGCTCGCCGCCACGCAAACCATGGACGAGGCCCATCTCACCAGCCCCGGCACAATGGTCGGCACGGTGGCTTATATGTCGCCGGAGCAAGTGCGTGCCCGCGATCTCGACACGCGTACCGACTTGTTTTCCTTCGGTGCGGTGCTCTACGAAATGGCGACAGGCAGCGTGCCCTTCAACGGCGAAAGCTCCGCCGTGATTTGCGAAGCCATCATGAACCGCGCGCCCGTGCCCGCGGTTCGGCTCAATCACGACATTCCGCCCAAACTGGAAGACATCATCAACAAGGCGCTCGAAAAAGACCGCAACCTGCGCTATCAGCACGCGTCCGAGATGCGCAGCGACCTGCAGCGCCTGAAGCGCGACACCGAGAGCGGACGCTCGGCTATGCTGACCGCAAGTTCATCCGACGCATCTGGCGTTGTGCCCATGGCTGCGAGTTCGGGCTCACATAGCGCGATGCAGCCTGCACCAGTTGCTGCGGCGGTTTCGCGCAATCGTCTCTGGATCACGCTTATCGCCGCGCTGACCATCGTCGCCGTTTTCGTGGTCGGCCACATCGGGCAATGGCTGCACGGCGGTAATTCCGCGCCGGCTGCGCCGACTTCGGCCAATCCAACCACGGTCGCGGTGCTGCCCTTTCAAAATCTGGGCAACGATAAGGAGTCCGATTTCCTCCGCCTCGCGCTGCCCGACGAAATCGCCACTGCGCTGAGCTATGCGCACGCGCTCTCGATCCGCCCTTTTGCCACCACCAGCAAGTACACCGCTGCCGGTCTCGACATGCAGCAGGTCGGCCATGAAATGCACGTCAGCGATATCGTGACCGGCCATTATCTAAGAGAGGGTAACCAGCTTCAGATCACGCTCGAAGCCGTGGACGTGGAAAACAATCGCACTCTCTGGCGCGATACCATCAACGCGCCCGCGCCCGACATGATCGCGATGCGCGGCGAAATTACCAATAAAGTACGCCAGGGCTTGGTTCCAGCTCTCGGCGCGGGCGGCGACGCCTCCACCGGAGCAACTCGCCCCAGCAGCGAACAAGCTTACGATCTTTATCTCCGCAGTCTCGCCATACCGCATGATCCCTCTACCAACACAGAAGCCATCGCCATGCTTGAGCGGTCTGTGGGTCTTGATCCCAACTATGCGCCTGCGTGGGCCGGCCTCACGATCCGCTATTACTTCGATTCGCAGTACGGCAACGGAGGAGAAGCCAGCTTCCAGAAGTCCAATGCTGCCGCAGAAAGGGCCCTTGCTCTCGACCCCGACAGCGACGTGCGCGGTCAGTTAATCGGCAACCACGTCGAGCGCGGCGATCTGGTCGGCTCCTATCGTGAGGCCCAGGACTTTGTGCAGCGCAAGCCCGGAAGTTTCACCGCCCACGCCTTCCGCTCGTACGTTCTTCGCTATGGCGGACTGCTGAACGAATCCGCCCGCGAGTGCGAAGTTTCCATGACCATCGATCCCGGGAACTACAGGCTGCGCGGCTGCATGCAGACCTTCCTCGAGCTCGGCCAGCCGGACCGCGCCATGGATTTCCTGAGCAAGGACGCCGGCTCGGATTGGTTCAACTCCAACTCGATCCGCGTCATGATCCGACAGGGCAAAATCAAAGAAGCGCTGGAAGCCAACGAAACCCGTGTTACTGCCGACCCTGCACACAAGGCCTTCCATACGTGTCTTGCGTCTAAATTGGCCGGCCAGCGGCCCTCCGCGGAATTCGACCGTGGTGCCCGCGCTGCTGAGCCCGGCTTGCAGAGCAACCCCGATCCGGAAAACCGCTACCTGTTCGGCTCGGACCTGGCGTTTTGTGGTGAGCCTGACGTCGCCTTGCAGTTACTGAAAAGTTCGGTGGAGGGCAAATACTGCGCCTACCAGGCCATGCAGCAGGACAATCTCTGGGCCCCTCTGCGAGACATGCCCGAGTTCAAACAAATTCTCGCCGAAGCCAAACAATGCCGCGACAACTTTGCCTCGCAGGTCGGGCTAACGCCGTGACCATCTCAACCAATCGCTGGCGTGAAAATCCTGATTTCGGCGGGCGAGGCCTCTCGCGAAATTGCGCCGGGCAGTTAATCGTAGCTAGCGTCGGCTCGAGCCGCGTTGCTTCCGAGCGATAGCCAGGGGTAAGATCTCCCACGTTTTACAGTCAATGCAACCTCTGCGTTGAGGCGGCGTTATGCGAATAATTTCAGTCATCACTATGGCATGTGCGCTTGCCGCATGTTCGAGTGCTGCCGCGCAGTCAGCGGCGACACCAACAGCGGTGGATTCGGTCAAAGCAACCCCACTGATTCTCGAGAAGAACGAGGGCGAGCGGCGTGTCACCCGGGGATGGCCCGGGCACCCCGCGCCGGGAGAGACCTTCACGTTGAAAGTGGACCCGAAAAATGGCAACTCCTCCCACCTGGTGTTCTTGACGGCACATCTGGCGCCCGGTAAGGAGATCCCCGCTCACCGGCACCCGGAGGCCGATGAAATCCTATTCCTGCAAAACGGGACCGCACGCGTACATCTGGGAGACGCCGTGAGAGTCGTACACGCGGGAGCCACCGTGTTCATTCCCGCCAATACCTGGATTTCCATACAGAACATCGGCAAGGTTGCCATAGATGTAGCAGCCGTTTTTTCCGCGCCCGGCTTCGAGGACTTCATGCGGGAATGCTCGGTGCGGGAAGGGGAGAAAAATGTCCCTATGACTGAAGCTGAAAATGAAGCAGCGGAGAAGAGGCACCAGCACGCAGTGATTTATAAAGAGCCGTAAGCTCGTCAGGACGCGCGGCCTTACAATGCTTGCTTGCGGATCCTGATCTCAGCCGGCGAAGCATCGGGCGAAATGTACGGCGCACAACTGATCGCGGCCCTGCGACGGCGCGACCCCTCACTGGAGTTCTTCGGCGCGGGCGGCGAACGCATGCGAGCCGCCGGATGCGAAACCGTTGTTGACTTCAAAGATCTCGCCGTCGTCGGCATCACCGAAATTCTCAGCCATCTACCGAAGATTCTCGGCCTCTACAAGAAATTAATCCGAGCGGCGGACGACAAGCGGCCCG
>Ga0075029_100001079_pt1 | contig 15639 bp, 15 predicted proteins | sample LitLauG_LLR_2013_FD_71391 | JGI IMG/M metagenome (GOLD analysis project Ga0075029, IMG submission 71391) | Freshwater sediment microbial communities from North America - Little Laurel Run_MetaG_LLR_2013 | ecosystem: Environmental > Aquatic > Freshwater > Creek > Sediment | place: USA...
GCAAGAGCGAAAGTGTCTTCTGCATGGTCATGGCCCTCCGGTATTCCATCGTCAGACGATCCCAGAAATGATTCTGATCCGGCATGGTCTGGAGCAAATCCACGCTGGCTTGATGCTGCAGCGTCACATTGCGTTCCAGTTCCGACAGCACGTGCTGCTTCAGCTTGCGCACCGTGCGCTGATGGTCCAGCAGGTAACCCACAAACAGCACCGTCAGCGCGCAAAATCCAAAAAATGCCACACGCAGCGTCCACTTGTTTCCCACCGGATGAATAAAAACCAGCGGATACATAAATACCGCCAGTCCTGCAGCTTGTATCACCACATAGGCGGCTGCCAGAATCGTGAGTTGCAGCTCACGACGTTCCAGTTTGTCCAATTCGGTGCGATTCAGCGTTCCCATATCGTTCTTAGCGTCGACCCGCGCCCTGACGCGGTCGACCCTCTTCCTCTCCCACGGCCAATGGCCACTCGCGCGAGGCAAGCTTCGCCTCGGGGTGTCCTTCCATGGTCTGGTCCGCACGCGCCCCGCACAATGGCCGCGAAGTACTGTGTTACGGGATTGTTACTGTCCTTCACGAGGAGCAGCCAACTAACTCACTCGCCACCAGTCGCAGAAAGTGCGAGCGCCGGAGGCGCGACACATGGGCCGTGAGGGTGCTCGCCCTGCATGGAGCCAATGGGCACATCAAGCGCGCTGCCGCTTGCCCATTGATATAGATTTATGATATATATCATGAAGGAAGTAACGACTATGGCCAAGGGCGGAGTCGCGAAATTGTTTCGCAACGGGCGTAGCCAAGCGGTGCGCCTGCCGAAGGAGTTCCGCTTCGAGGGCGATGCCGTGCGCGTCCGCCGGGTACCTGAGGGCCTTCTGCTGGAACCAATGATTTCCGATCCTAAAGAGTGGTTTGCCGCGATGGACAAGATCGGTGGGGACCCGTTGCTGAAGAAGGGCCGAAAACAACCCCCTGCGCCTCGCCGCAAGATTTTCGACTGAGACATCCACAATGGGGTATTTGCTGGACACGAATGCCTGTATCACCCTGATCAACCGCACCTCGGAGCCGGTTCGCAAGCGGTTCTCAACGGAAGTGGAGTCGGCCGAACCTGTGTGGGTATCGTCGGTTTCGCTGTACGAACTCTGGTACGGCGTAGCAAAGAGCGTTCAGACCGAAGCAAATACTTTGCGCTTGAAGATGTTCCTCGCCGGCCCGGTGCGGGTGTTGGAGTTTGGCCAGGAAGACGCGCGATGCGCAGGTGAAATCCGAAATACTTTAGAGCGGATCGGCAAGCCTATCGGAGCGTATGATCTGTTGATCGCCGGACAGGCGCTAAGCCGCAAACTAACGCTGGTTACAGCGAATACCAAGGAGTTTGCCAGAGTGAAGAGTCTTGTCTGGGAGGATTGGGGCACCGGTTGAGGCTGCTCCACCCGCTTTTCTTCGATGAATTCAACTACTCACAAGAGGCGGACAGTTAGGGTATTCGATTGCCGCCGCTAGTGGCGCAGGGAGCGGCGCCAGGGACGCGTGAGATTGAGCAGCGCAAACCAGGCAGGGTGCCACACGTCGTAGAACAGCACGCGTCCGGCTTGCCGCAAGTACCGCTTTGCCGTTGACCAGTGGCGCAGCAGGTTGGGCCTCGACTTTTCAGGCAGCAACACTTCTGTTGCATCCGCGATCGTGCGCAGGTGGCGCCATCCTCCCGCAAGCTGCCCATTGAGCCCTGCTTCTTCACCGCTCCAGACTCCGGCTTTCCCTTGCGGATGGTAGCTGTAATCATGATTCTGGTGCACCGCCATCACCGCGCGCGAAGCATCAACCACCGGCTTCCCCGCATCCAGCGCTTTCCACACCAGCCAGTTGTCCCAGAAAACGCGCAGCACAAACGGCGGCATGTCTGCCCTATACAGCCCGCGCGAAAACACGAAGTAATCGATCCATTCCGCCCCGCGCTGTCGTCCGCTCCGCAATGCCAGCGCCCTCACGCCCTCTTGCCAATCGGGAGATTCGCGAACATGGGAACGCCGATCTTCCGATCGGCGCTCTTGAGATTGTGAATTGTACCTCTCGGAATACAGTGGTTCGTCTAGATCAACATCCCACCGCCGGCCCACCATCAAGAATTCCCGGTGCATCGCGCGCACGCGTTCCACCGCCCGCCAGAAATCCTGCATCAATATGATGTCGCAATTGATGTAGCAGAGAATTTCGTGCTGCGCGATCGCCTGCGCCCGCGCAAACAGGTAGTCCAGCCGCTTCGTGCCCCACGCGTTACGCTCGACATGCGGCTCGTGTCGCAGCCCGAACTCTTCAGCCGCATCCGCCGCACCCTCGTCGTCGCCAAACAAAATGATCTCAACGTCCGGGTGCAGCGCCCTCCAGGATTGCAGCGCGTTCCGCTGGATGACCCGGCTGTGCCCCAGGAATGGCTTCGCGGTAGTAAGTAGCGTGATCATGCGGTAGCGTCAGGCCATTAACGCCATAGGAATATAGCACTATACTAACTTTAAGAACAATCAGGCTTAGAAGTTTGGGCGAAGAGTGTTGGGCAAACCAAGAGCGGAACAGCGATAGAGAACTCAGTCCGCGCTGGAAGACAAACTGACAGGCTTCGCGGCAGCGCCGCCGAATCCCAGCTTGACGTAGTGAATCCCATCGACGCCTTCGAGGCCGCCCAGGGCTCGCCAGCAATCAATCACCACGCGCGGCTCGGAATGCCCGGGCCGGGCCCATTGCGCTGCTCGCAAATCACGGAACTCCTGCCAGGGCGTCGCCAGAACAACCACTCTCGCTTCGGCGATGCATTCCTGCGCTGACGAAGCGATCCGAATGTCCTTGTAGTTGCTCAACGCGCGCGTGGCGTCCCCGGACGGGTCGTAAACAACGACGGGAAGATTTGACGAAGACAATTCCTGCGCCAGCAACAGCCCGAACGATTCTTCGACCACATCCGTATTGGGTTTGTACGTCAATCCAAGAATCCCAACGGCGTCGGTGTCGTCCCGATGGCTCTTCACGATCTCTGCGAGAGACTTGATCTGCGCACGATTGAAGATATCCGTTGCTTCCGCCAGTCCGGAAGAAGCGCCAACACGCGCAGCCAGCGCGGCAAGCGCGCGATTGTCGCGGGGAAAGCACGGTCCTCCGTAACTCACTGCGCCCTTCAAATACTTGTCGCCAATGCGCGTATCCAACCCAAGCGCGTCGGTGACCACGTTGACGTCCGCTTCCGGCAATTTCTCGCAAAGCCGCGCGAGCATATTCGCGTAGCTGATTTTCGTTGTGATGTATGTGTTGACGGAAAGCTTGGTGATTTCCGCGTTGATCCAGTTCATCCGCGCGAACGCGGGAGAATTCTTGCAAGTGCGCTTATAGATTTCGCACAAAATATCGCCGGCGCGGGCATCCGATTCTCCGATCAAAAGAAAATCGGGGTTGTAGAAATCGCGAATGACCGTGCCCAGCGCGATAAATTCGGGGTTGTAGCACAACCCGAAATCCACTCCGCAGCGCTTTCCGCTGGCGCGCTCCAGCGCCGCTTTAATCGGCCCGCCAATCGACCCGGGCATCACCGTGCTCGTCAACACCACCACGTGATAACCAGGCTTGGTGCGCAGCGCGCGGCCAATCGATTCGCACGAGGGAATCGCGTAGCGCAGGGAAAATCCGCCGTCCGCTTCGCTGGGGGTGGCCACCACCACGAACGTTATGCCGGACGCGCTGACCGCCGCTTCGATGTCCTTCGTCGCGGAAATGCGGCCGCCGGATTCGGCGAGGAGCTCGGCGAGGCCGGGCTCGTGTACCGGCGGGACGCCGCGGCTGAGGGCGTCTACTTTCTGCGGATTCAGATCCACAGCGTGAACGTTGAAACCGCTGGCGGCAAAGCATGCCGCCATAGGCGCGCCGAGCTTGCCCAACCCAATCACCGAAACGGACGAAACCATACGCCTCCTGAGAGAGAGGCTTTAGTTTAACGTGAGAGCGGACAAGAAAACAGGGAATGCGAGTGGGGAGAAGTTCCAAAATGGGAATCTGGGGTAGGGCCCCCACCCCCCACTATTTTCATAAAGAATTGAGAGGACAGGGTTTAGATGAGGGGGGTCTGATAAAGAGTTGTGAGGAAAGGAGTTATGGAGTGAAGGGCGAGGCCTGTCTGAGGGGAGAGAACGAAACGCATCATAGAGTGACAGGCTAGCACAATTTTGATTTGTTGTAAAGGGTAATTATCAATACGATAACGCACTGAAATATAAGGATTTACACTTCCAGGGCGCGGATGATTAAGAATTAGACACTATGTAGGTGCTGACAATTGTATTTACCCAGAAAGGGGAGGAAGCTAAGCAAGAGGCTGAGGGATTTGAATGCACTGGTGGATTTTGATTCCGATGGCAGCAGCAGCGGCCTTGTTGCTCTATGGATTGTACTGGTGGGCGTCCGGTGATCCGGGTGTAGAGGCCGAGAGGGCCCAGGAGCGATTTCGGGCCGAGCAGGATTGGCGTGGTTTGCGGCGGGCAGGGGGCGAGCTGACGCCGCCTAGCGACCGTGAAGAAGTGAAGATGCCGGGCTGAAGCCCGGTCCTTGCAGGAGAGCTGGTCTGGAGACCGGCGGTTCCAAAAACCGATATACAAGCCTAAAAACTACGGATGGGGAGCGACGCTGGATTTTTGCCAGAATTTGCGGCGAAGCCCGAGCGCATGGCGGAGCCCTACGGTACGTTCGACAAATAGCTTCCAGGCGGCGGCCTTTATTTTGTAGAGAGGCTTGCGGAAGCGCACCTTACGGATGGCCCCGGTGGGAGTGAGTTCGTGGGTGACGTCGAGGAGCGTATAGGCGTGCTCGATGCCGCCGTAGAGTTGAAAGTTGCGCGCGGCTTCCTGGCCGCGCCAGACCTGGTCGGCGCCGCCGGGCACATGATTGTAGTCATGGCGCTGATGATAGAGCGGGCAAATCCAAGAAGCGTCAACGACCGGAAGATTTTGTAGGCGCACGGCCTTGATGAGCCAATGGTCAAACCACAGGCGGCCGATGGCGAAGTCCGGAATCGAAGGATACATGCCCTTGGGATAAATGAAGATATCGATGCCGGAGTAGTGCTCGTCCTCGCCGGTGGCTTTGGCGCGAAGCTTGAGGGCGTCTTCCCAGCCGGGGCCAAAGGCCAGCGGCTCGGGGACGTCCAAGTTGATACGGTCTGAAACGAGAAGAGAGTTGGGAAGTTCTTTCTGGACGAGGTCCACGGCGCGGAGAATATCGCTGAGAAGAATAATATCGGCGTTGACGTAACCAAGAGTGGGAAAGCTCGCGGCGGCCTCGGCTTTGCGGAAAAGATCGTCAAGGAGGGGGGTACCGAAGTCGTTGGTGGCGACATCGGGGATATGCTGGAGACCCAATTCGCGTGCAAAGTCAGCAACACCTTCATCCTTGCCGAAGAGAATCACTTCAGGGCGTGGCCGAAGCAGAGTCCAACTCTTGATCGCGTTGCGCTGGATAACGCCGATGTGTCCCTTGAAGGCTTTAGGAATAGCAAAGATCGTTAGCATTTAATGGTGAACACTACCAAGATACCGGACGGAATTTGTTGCGCACAAGGTCCTAGGCCATAAGTCACTTAAAGGATACGTACTCCGAGATGCTTAGACGGCCTCACCGGTTAATAGGAGGTGCCAGCCAAAGCGGCGCTCCAGAGCACGGAAGATGGGGCGGGGCATCCAGCGAAAATACCAGTGCTTCAGATATTGATACTTCACGTAGTCGGGGATGACATAAGGAAATATGTGCTCGACTTCTGTTTTCCGTACGCGGAATCCGTGAGCTTCCATAAGCTCCCGCCCCTCGCGACGCGTGTAGGTGTAGGTAACCGGGCAGCCGGTTTGCGCTTCGGAGTTTCTGGCGACCAATTCAGGGAGCTTCCAGAAACGGCCTTTGCACTCGGTGAGCAGAATCGATCCGACTTTATAGGAGCGGCGATGGTAGACCATGATCTTAACGGTCGTGCCCGGACGAGCGTACTGACGGAGCTGGTCAAGTACGGCACCGGGATGGGGAGTATGGTGGATGACACCGAACGAATAGATCAGGTCATAGGGCTCAACTGGAACGAAGCTGCTAAGCTGTTCGGCATTCCCGGAGCAGAACCGTATCCTATCCTCCAGCCCGAAAACGGCGGCACGCTTGCGGGCCAGTTCCATGGATTTCTCAGAAAGGTCCACAGTGGTGACATGGGCTCCGGCCCGTGCGAAGTTGATGGTGTCGGTGCCAATACCGCAGCCGATCTCCAGGACTTTCTTACCCTGCCAGCGAGGGAACTCCGCAAAGGCGGGAATATGATATTCGACGAAATATTTCCGCGCTTCCACCTGGTCAAAGTATTCGCTAGTGCCGATCGGGGCGGTCGAGTGCCAGATGTTGCAAGGGCGGCTGTTCCAATAATCCCTGACGCGAGAGATTTCAATATCGGCAAAGCTCATACTCATAGGTTAGCCAAGAAAAACTCTCACTTCAACACAAGTGTCGTGCTAAAAAGGGCTCGCACAGGTCACTAGACGAACCACTAGAGAGGAAACGCGCCTGCCCACCCCCCCGACATACCCGAGAGGCTCCCGGTAAATGCTCGCTCTATACGGGGCAGAAATCCTTTTGACTTGGACGGTCATCGCAATCGCCCTCGTCGGTATTGGCTCTATCGTTCTTGCGCGATTGAGCGAAGACCACTCTCTCCGTGACGCCTTCTGGATGGGCCTGGCCATTTCCGTGGCGCTTCTGGAAGTCTGGAATTTGCTGCTCCCGATCACCCCTTGGGCGACGATTTTGCTCCTGTGCATCAGCATCCTCGGCATTCTCGCCAATCGCGCGGTGCTCTTCGGACGTTTCAAATTAACGTTGGAAACTTCTCGCTGGCTATTTTTCCTTGGCGTTGCTCTTGCGTTTTTTCTCGCGGTGCGCGCTTGCGGGCCCTGCCAGTATTACGATACCGGCCTATACGGCGCCCCGGCGGTCCACTGGATCCAAACCTATCCCGCAGTTCCGGGCCTGGCGAATCTTCATGGCAGACTCGGCTTCAACAGTTCCGTCCTTCTGTGCGTTGCCGCGCTCGGGCAAGGCATGTGGAAGGATTTAGGGTTTCATCTGTTTACGGGGTTTCTGCTGTCGGCGCTGTGGGCGACGCTGCTGCCGGCTTGCGCGCGGTGCGTCCGGGGGGGCCCCCCTTCTCCCGCTGACTGGTTTCGCGGTATCCTCGCGCTTCCGGCGTTCTTCTGGACCACACGTTCGCGCATCGTCGGCACGCTAACCGACGAACCCGCGGCCATCGTGTGCTTCATCGCCGCAGGCATCCTCTTCCAGGAGCTCTGGGGCACGAACGACGAGAACCAGGAGCAAGCTCATGCGCCGCAGCTGGTATTAGCTGCGAGTCTTTTTAGCTTGGGAGTTGTCTTCAAAGAGTCGACCGCCGTTTTTGCCTTGCTGGCCTGGTGCCTGGTGTTCCGGGCGATTTGGCAATCCCGCGCCGCCCCGGAGAAGCGGCGCTTGCACGTCGGCGCTGCGCTGCTTTTCTCTGCCGTACTGGTGGTCCCCTGGCTGGTTCGCGGGATCATCCTGAGCGGCTATCCTCTCTTTCCAGCAACCATTTTCGGCTTCCCCGTGCCCTGGAGAATACCTCTCTCGGCCGCCAAGTTTTACAGCCTTGGCGTGCAGTCCTGGGGACGCAACCAGGACGATCCTTCGATCGACATTCACGGCTTACACTGGCTTGGTCAGTGGTTGCACAGCGCGGTTCGGAATCGCATGGCGTTCCAGGTTCCCGTGGCCATTTCGTTCGCCGGGCTGGCTATTGGGCTATTTCTTCGGTTCCGGGGAAAAAACCGTCCTGCGTGTCCTGGGCTGGCGCTGCTGACTCCTGCCGTTGCCGGGATTCTTTTCTGGTTCGCGGCATCTCCGGACTTGCGCTTCGTGCAATTCGCGATCTGGACGATGGCGGCGACCCTGGGCACGTGGGGGATTGTGGCCTTGGATTCTACGGGCCGGCGCTGGCACGCGCCCGTGGTGCTAGCCGCACTGCTCATGAGCTTGACGTGGTGTCTGATCTCGCTGGGCTGGCGTGAACCCATCGAGGCGCTACGTGGGGTGCGGCAACCGGTGCCGCTGCCGGAGGTTGAACTGATTGTCCGGCACACGGTATCCGGACTCGCAGTCTATACTCCGGCCGAGGGTAGCAACTGCTGGGACGCTCCTTTGCCCTGCGCGGCGTACTTCGACGAATCGCTGCGACTGCGCGATGAAACTTCCATGCGGTGGGGTTTTACAGCCGAGGGACGGGCCATCGAGTTTCAGAGATCCTGGTAGCTGAGGTTCTGAAGCGACAAGAACTGAATTTCGCGCTACGCTATAAGCGTGGGCAGCGCGCAGATGCTCGAACGAGTGAACAAAGTCAAATCTCCTTCCTGCCCGAACTGCGGAAGCATAACAACCTATAGATCTCGAAGGCGGGGGATTAGAGAAAGTTTTCTCCATTACGTCCTGTTCGTCTCACCGTTCCGGTGCAAGGCGTGCGATCAGCGCTTTTTTCGGAGCCGGCTGCTTCATTCTTCCGGACCCTTCACTCAACAACTCCCGCAATTAAGAGACTAGCCCGATGATTTGCAGGAATGAAGAGATCTCAGTTCCGAGGTTGCGGTGCCGGCTGAATTTTGTACAACTACAGCTTTCTTTTTAGCTCGATAGCCTTGGCGAGGAGATCTAGCGGGTCATCGCGAAAGTGCTTTTTCAAGTGCTCGTCTTGCCAAGCCAGCACTTCCAGCTGGAGATCCCCACTTCCCTGTAACATCCGCAGCTTGGAGGGCATTTGGGCCATGTCTTCGCAAAGGCAGGACGGATGACACAACAGGCGGTGGTACGGCTTGTCCGCCTGGCCGATGCAGACGCAGCCAACGGCCGCGGCGTCCGCGAGGCCCTGGCCGGCACCACCTAAGCGGCCGACAGCTATGTAATAGCGGCATTCCGCGAGTTCGCGGTAGTAGTGAGCGGCATCGCCCCAGGCGGGCGTTTCGGAGATGGAGTAGCTAATCCCATGACTCGCCGTTCGGCAACGCACGTCGATGTTCAGCGCTGTCCGCAACCTTTCCATAGCCGCGTCGGCTTCCGGGGACCAGGGATCGCCCAGGCCCCTATCCGCGAGGGTCATGGGGACCCGCCAATCAACCCAAGCGGCTTCCTTGCGCGGCGGGTTGAACAAAGAACGGACCAACTGCACATCGTGAAGGTACGGGAAGGAAACCGCTTGTGGCACCGACCGCACCTCGCTCGGGGCGTCCATCATGTGCGCGAGGAAAAGGTCGTATCCCGGCACGGGCCTGCGCAAAGAACAAATGTACAGCGAATCCCAATGCTCCTGCGCGTAATAGACGAACAGGTTCGGCAAGCTCTGAGAGATATCGAGTATCGCATCGATGGAAATAACCAATTCATATGCTTCAAATGGAATGGCTTCAACCGGCGTGATGTTTTTGGTGTTTTTCTCGATGAGTTCCGCGCGTCCCGGATGTTTTCGAACAGCATCATTGAGATAGTCGCCTTCGAGGGAAACTGGCACGATGTACCAATCTGCTTGTAGCAAACAGGTCAGTTCCCAATAGAGAGCCTTCCCGGGCCAAACTTCGAAGAGCCTTGCGGGGGAAGTCTCGCTCCATTTCATCCCAGTCCAGGGGCCGAATACGTCAAGCGTTTGCTTTACAATCGCAACCTTCAAAGAGCCAGCTCCTTTAGCGCACGATAAGAGGGGTGAGTAGGTTTTGCCGCAATCAACATTGTGTCGCTGGACGGCATGCAGTTGAGCGCCGTAATGCGCCCACTTCTGGAGTCGAGGTTAAAAAATGAGTAGCCATATCGCTCCAGCAACCACATAGTCTCCACTGAATGATAGCCATGCCCTTTGGTGAGAATGCCGCTTTCGTACAAAATCAGCGGAGCATCCGGTTTTGCCAGCAGATTTTTAGCTCCTCGAAATACCATGAGTTCCGCGCCTTCGACATCCACTTTCATCACGTCCACATGCAAGAGGGCGTGCAGGCGCAAAAAATCATCCAGGGTGGTAATCGGCACCTTCTTCGTATCAACAATCTCGGAAGCTTCGTGTACAGGCTTGCCGATGGTATTGAGCCCGTCCTTGCCCGCAACGTTTACCTGAAGCATTGCTTCCCCTGCGTAGTCGCCGACCGCCGAATGTACCATCACGAGATTGCTTAGACTGTTCAGACTCGCGTTCTTGGCGAGGCGTTCCATCGTCCAGCTGGACGGCTCGAAGGCGAACACCTTGCCATGTTGAAGCTTCTTGGCCGCGGGAATGGAAAAAAGACCAACGTTGGCGCCTACGTCCATGAAGGTCATACCCGGCTGCAGCGCCCCAACGATGAAATCCAGCTCGTGTTCTTCAAAGTACCGCCCGGCCCATGACTCCATCGGAATCGCGCCTTCGGGAGCGAGAAGAAAAGATTGGCCCCCAGCCCGCAACGCGAGAGGTCTATTGCGAAGCAGGGCGTTGCGCAAAGGAAATAATACGTTTCGCCTGAAAAGGCGAACTTTGTCTGCGCTTAACAGGTTTCGCGTCCGGAAAACGACAGACTTCGCCGCTCGCCAGCCAAACCCGAGAATTCGGCGCGCCAAGCTGGTTCTGAAAGATTCGTGGAATGCCTCGAGTGCGCTAGGCTGCAGCGCGCGAACCGAGCGTCGGGTAGTTTGCGTCACTCTAGGGGGCCTCCGCCGGTATTCTTTTGCGAACGAATGTCAGATTTTCTTCCTGATCGTAGGTCTGTTTTTGCTCTTGAATCAACTCGAAGCCAGCCTGTTCAAGGAATTCCATGGCCTCGCTCTTTGAATGAGAGCCAGTGTAGATGGGCTGGGGTGACACGTCGACCTCGATGGTTATTCTCGCGACATCACGCAACCTGACGCCGGCGGACTTCACAACGGCAAGGTCCATCCCCTGGGCATCGACCTTCAAGAAGTCGACCTCCTGAATGGAGAACAGGTTCATGAAGGTGTCCAGCCGTATGGTGGGCACGGTGATCGTTCTTTCGAGCTGGAGGACTTCTCCGCCGACCCAGGACCGGCGCGATTCCTCGTTCATGGGGAGCAAGGAACTCGCGTCGTCAATTCGGTTGATGTGAAATTCCGCGAATCCATCCGTTTCAGCTACAGCCATAGGCAAAACAATGTAGTTGGAAGCTCGTCCGAGAATGCTTGCGGCAGCATGCAGATTCGGTTCGAAGGCAAATACCTGCAGGCGTGGATTGCGGCAGGCGAAATCAAGAGAGGATTCGCCTCGGTGCGCGCCGACATCGATCCACGTCCCTTTGTGCGAGGAAAGACTGATGAGCTCGGTGCCTGCTTTGCGGAGCGCGCGGCCTGCCCAATTGAGAGGATTAAACCGCACTGAGGCACCGTCTCGGGTCTAGTTGACAGGCTGAGGTATGCAAAACTAGCTGCCCTCCGAGGAAACGGAAAACTTGTCGGGAAGATTCAAGAGGCCCACCCATTCGTCCCGCGGATGGGTCACCGGCTCTGTGGCAACCAACATCTCGGGGATACAGTTCCAAGAATCAATCAACTCTGAGGATTCATAGAGGCTTACAAGCCACGAATACGACCCCGGGCGCAAAAGCAATGATGGAAGCTCATGGCATAACGACCGCTGCCCAGCGGCCAGATCAATATTGTACGCAGCGAAACCCCACATTAGCTGGCGATCCGCGTTGTATAGCGCCACGCCATGGATACCCTGCGAAATCGGAGCATTGATCTGCATGATGAACTTGATTGCAACTGGACCAAAAGTGTCTAAAACGTGGCGCTGGCTCTCTGTCGACCCTGCGATTTCCCAGCTGAGGAAGCGGCCTTTGGAATCGAGCGCGCGTGTTGGTTGGGTTTCGTTCGAGCTGCTTCGGGCCATCGTGGTTTCGTAGGCCGCAACGACTTCGTGGGTGGGGCCGTCCTGGCGGACGGAGCCGTCGTCGATCCAGACGACGCGATGGCAGAGGCGGCGAATCTGGTTGAGCTGGTGGGAGACAAGAACGACGGTGCGGCCGGCGCGGGCAACGTCGCCCATTTTGCCGAGGCATTTTTTCTGGAAATTGATGTCGCCGACGGCGAGGACTTCATCGACGAGAAGAATTTCCGGTTCGAGATGGGCGGCGACGGCAAAGGCGAGGCGGACGTACATGCCGGAAGAGTAGTGCTTGACGGGCGTGTCGATGAATTTTTCAAGTTCGGCGAAGGCCACGATTTCGTCGAACTTGCGGGCGATTTCGGCTTTGCCCATGCCAAGGATGGCGCCGGAGAGGAAAGTGTTTTCGCGGCCGGTGAGCTCGGGATGGAAGCCGGTGCCGACTTCGAGGAGGGAGCCGACGCGTCCGTGGATTTCGGCCCAGCCGGTGGTGGGGCGGGTGATGCGGGAGAGGATTTTGAGCAGCGTAGTCTTGCCGGCGCCGTTGCGGCCGATGAGGCCAAGGACTTCGCCTTCGCGGACGTCGATGGAGACGTCTTTCAAGGCCCAGAAGGTTTCATCCTTTCTTCTTCGAAGAGAAGCGAGGGGCGAGCGCACGAAATCTTCGAGAGCATGGCGGAGACCGCCTTCCGCTTGTAAGCCGCGGAGGTATTCCTTGCCGAGGCCTTCGCCATGGATAACGGCGGTGGTCATCGGGGCACCGGAGCGCTATCCCTGACGGAACCGGCGGTGACGGACACGGCGGAGCTTGTGCAGACAGTCAAAGCGTAGGGATATGCAGGCAATTTCCACGTGCGCCCGAGTGCACGAAGGGGCTGGAGAGCTTCGCGAGGCTCGAGGCAGGTTAAATGGCCATATGAGGCCGGGCCAAACTGCCAGGAAGTGTGGGCGGATACGAGAAGCAGGGAAGGTTCGACAGGCGCCGGCGGCAAACCCGAGAGTATTTCAACGCGAAACTGCGGAGGGATAGCCGCCAAAAAACTTGGCCAGTAATTCTGGCCAATGAACTCGTAGCTGAGGGTCTGGTGCGGCCTATAAAACCGCGCGAAATAGACGCTGTCCACAGCAGCTTCACCGACGGGGAGAATGCCAGCGGAATATTTTCGCTGCTGATCGCGAAGCGGGCTGGCGAAATACAAAAAGTTCGATTTGTAAAAGTAAAAACCAATCGCGGAAAGAAGCAGGAGAGGCGCTACGCGCACCCACAGCGGAAGACGCAGCCGGGAGCAGAGCAGTCCAAGGAAAATGCTCTTTGCCGGAAACAGATAATGATGTTCGAGGAGCAATTGCGACTTGTTCAGAGCGAACCAAAGCGCGGCTCCGCCAAGAAAAGCGAGGCTGACATGGCGCAAGGAGCTCGAACGGTCCCGCCAGGTAGTCACCGCGACGAGGATGGCCGGAACGATGGCCAGCAGCACAAAAGGGATGACGGAAAAAACCCAGGTAAAGAGAAGATGGAAGTCGGGCAATACGTTGACCTGGCTACCGCGGACTTTGACATTGTCCCGGAACTGCACAAGGGCCAGGATCCAGGAGTGCTGGCTGAAAAGTACCGCTGCCGAAATGCTGGTGAAGACCACGCCCGCGGAGACAAGCCAGATCGCTGCGGTCCGCACGCGAGTCGCGAGGGAGAATTCCGCGCGCATAAGGATCAGCACCATCAGCGCCGCGATAATCCCGACCCCGTATCCCGGCGAAACCAGCAGGGTGGCGCCGGCGAGGCACCCTGAAAGAAGGATGCGATTCCAGTTGTCGTCCTCCGGTAGCGCCAGCCACGCCGCCACGCTGAGAAAGCAAGCGGGAAGGTCAGGGCGTCCATGGGGAATCCTAGGGAAAATGGAAACAAGGACAAGCGAGGAGATCAGCTTGGAGCATTCGTACCGAAATCGTAGGATAGCCCAGAGCAGGATAAGGATTCCCGCGTGCACCACATGGGTATAAGCTAGCAAAGAATTATCGGAGAACCCGAAAAGCTTGATCCACCCGCCGAGAATCAGAAAATGCCCCGGCGGATAGTTGTACATTCCTTTTTGGTAAGTTAGGTCGATGTATTGCGAAGCGGGGCCAGCTAGTTTTCCGAATTGGGCCAGAAGTATTCCTGGCTCAGTATAAGAACCTAAATCGCCCACAGGGATCGGCAGGAAACGCCACCAAAGGATAAGGCTTACGACGATGACGACGGCGGAAACCATGGCAAGCTCAGAATTGCGCGCGCTCAGGTGCGGCGCGGGTATCGTCATTTGGTGTTCTCCCTAGGGCTTGTCAATCATAGCCGGATTCCCAGCGGCTGAAAACTTCCAATCCATTCGAAAACCTGCAATCGGAATTCGAAAGTGACCGCCAATAAAGCTGGGGTCGAGCATTCCTCAAAAAGAGACTAGAATGAAACTGATATCTTCAGACGGGTCCGCCGGACGCGGAGGAGTACAGATGGACGGGCAAATCTCAGAGCGCGAGCGTGGGCAGAAACAATTTGCGTCTGAGAGTTCCGGCGAAGGCAGCATGCTAGTCTCCGTGGTGATTCCCTGCATGAACGAACAGGAAGTGCTGCGTGAAACCAATCGACGTGTAGTCACTTTCCTGGAACAGGCATCCGTCCATTTCGAGATTATCTATGTTGATGACGGAAGCACGGATGCGACCTCCGATGTGCTGCGAGAATTGCAGGCCCAGGATGGCCGGCTGCGGGTAGTGCGGTTTTCGCGGAATTTTGGGCATCAAATCGCGATTACCGCGGGGTTGGAGCACGCCACCGGGGACGCCGTGATAATCATCGACGCGGATTTACAGGATCCGCCGGAAGTGATTCCGGAGTTCCTCGCGAAGTGGCAGGATGGCTACGATGTCGTGTATGGAGTTCGCACGGGACGCGATGGGGAAACCGCGTTCAAGCTTGGGACGGCGAAGTTTTTTTACCGGTTCATCAGCCGGTTGTCGGACACGCGGATGCCTCTCGACGCTGGCGATTTTCGTTTGCTGGACCGCCGGGCCGTGACGGCGCTGCTTTCCATGCCGGAGCGCGACCGCTTCGTGCGCGGAATGGTGAGCTGGGTGGGTTTCTCTCAAGTCGGTGTTCCATACCAGCGCGCATCGCGAGCGGCAGGCAAGACCAAATTCTCGCTGTTCAAGATGGTGCGATTTGCATTGGACGGCATTTTTTCTTTTTCGATTCTGCCGCTGCGGCTGGCAACCTGGAGCGGCTTCGTCGCGTCCGGGATATCCCTGCTTGGAATTATCATCGTATTGCTCGACAAGTATTTTGCCGTGCCTGGCATGGTGAAAGGCTGGTCGAGCACGGTCATTGCGGTCCTATTTATCGGCGGCGTTCAGCTCATTTGCCTCGGAATCATCGGCGAGTATGTCGGGCGAATTTACGGAGAATCGAAGGGCCGTCCACTTTACATCGTACGGGAGAGAATGGGATTCGACGCGCAGGGACAGCCCGCCAAGCGCACATTGAAACGTCGCGGCGCCGTAAATCACTGACCTAGCTCGGAGAAAGCCTTGCCAGAATTTGATTCTTTCGCCACGAACTACGAGGAATTGGTCAGCGACTCCATTCGGATCACCGGAGAGTCCTCGGATTATTTTGCGGCGTACAAAGCGGAGTACCTCGCCCGGCGAGTTGCACCGCGTTCG
>Ga0075029_100001080_pt1 | contig 15625 bp, 17 predicted proteins | sample LitLauG_LLR_2013_FD_71391 | JGI IMG/M metagenome (GOLD analysis project Ga0075029, IMG submission 71391) | Freshwater sediment microbial communities from North America - Little Laurel Run_MetaG_LLR_2013 | ecosystem: Environmental > Aquatic > Freshwater > Creek > Sediment | place: USA...
ATCCAGAACGGTCTACGAGCGATGCAAGCCCGAGGCGAGCTCCCGCCCGACACCGACCCCGACACCCTCGCCCTCGCGCTGCTAGCCGCCCTGCAGGGCGGGCTGCTCCTCACTCAGGTCAAACGCGACACCAAGCCGCTAGAGGCCGCGCTTGACGCAATGCTCGAACTGGTCGCCCGACTCAGCGGCAGCAGTTCGTAGCGTCCCCGCGCGATACGTCGAGCCCCACCGCGCCGCAAGCCCGGTACCCGATCCGCTAGCGCGACCCTCCCTTCGCCGGGTCGCCCGCGCCGAAGCCGAGCGTTGTGACAACGACAACGAAAATGGGCCCGGCTGGACTCGAACCAGCGACCTACCGATTATGAGTCGGCAGCTCTAACCAACTGAGCTACGGGCCCGTCGCGCCTCCGCGAACTCCACGGCTGCGCTCGCGCAGACGCTACCAGCGAGATGTGGAATGCTCCCGGCGCGGCGCGGTCGATTTCGGCGCGCCGCCCAAACTTGGCCATCAACTGAGGGGACGGCGGGATGTCAGGAACACGTGCAGCGATCGTCACGGGAGCATCGAGCGGTATCGGCCTCGCAATCGCGAGGGTCCTCGGCGAAGAAGGCTTCGCGGTCACGATGGCCGCGAGGCGGGCGGAGAAGCTCGACGCCGCCGTCAAGGGCCTGCTCGACGACGGCTTTGACGTTCACGGCGTCGCCGCGAACCTCGCCGACGAGGCCGAGGTGGCGCGGGTGGTCGCCGACCATCGCGAGCGTCATGGCCGCCTGGATGTCCTGGTCAACAACGCCGGGGTCGGCGTCGGCTCAGCGGTCGCTGACATCGAGACCAAGCGCCTCGATATGCAGCTCAACATCAACATCCGCTCGATCATCCTCTTCTACCGGGAAACCGTCGACCTGCTTCGCGCCGCTGGAGCTGAGCACAAAGAAGCGCTCGTGGTCAACACTTCCTCGATCTCCGGCAAGCGTGCCGAGGCATGGCTCTCCGTCTACTCGGCGACCAAGCACGCCGTCGTCGGCTGGACGGAAGCGATGAACAAGGAGCTCGGCGCGGAGGGCATCAAGTCGATCGCTCTCTGCCCGGCGTTCGTGGACACCCCGATGACGGACTTCGTCAAGGAGCATGTCGCGGCCGAGGACATGATCCGGCCGCAGGACATCGCAGAGTCGGTGCGGTTCATGCTCCGCGTCTCACCGGCGTGCGTGGTCCCAGAGATCATGTTCGTGCGCCCGGGCGACGCGCTCTAGCACTGCACGCTCGTGGAGGCGTTTCAGGCGCCGGTGCCGGAAAGCGCGCGTGCTCCGGCACGCGCGCGAAGGCGCATAGCGCGGATCTCGCCGAGCGGCTCCCCGAGGACGGGAAACCGCCTGCGCACCTGCTCGCGGCGCTCGGCACTGCGGGCGGCAAGCTCGCGGTGGTGCGCGATCGCGCCGGCCATGTCCAAGCCCGCGTCATCGCGGAGGCTCGCCTCGAGCAGAGTGGTCAGGACCGCCAGCTCGCGGACGCTCGCCCTGCGAGCGCGACCGCGGGCGTTCGTGTAGCGGTCCCACGCCTTCGCGAACGCGAGAAAGTCGGTGCGGCCGCCGCGGCGGTGGGCCGCCAGCATCGGGCACATGCCGCCTTCCCCGTCCACATACGCGCCGACGATTATGCGCTGCCCGGAGGTGACGGCGGCGAGCATCGCCTCCCGGGTGTGCACCGGCAGGCAGCTGACGGTCAGGCGCAGACTGTCGATCTGCTGCGTGCGGTGGCGCTGGCGGTTTCGCATAGTCTGTGCACCGTCGCGGCGCCCGCTGCGCACGCGGCCGGATGCGCGGATCACACTAGGTCACGCGATCGCCCTCGGCAACGAATCCCCTTCCGCTGAAAGGAAACTTGCACATGAAGCTCGGCGTCCACATTGGATACTGGGGCCTCGGCCTCACCTCGGAGGACCAGCTCCAGATCGTGCAGGAGTCCGAGCGGCTCGGGTATGACTCGGTCTGGACCGCGGAGGCCTACGGCTCGGACGCGGCAACGGTGCTCGCCTGGCTGGCCGGGCAGACCAGCAAGATCAAGCTCGGCTCAGGCATATTCCAGATGCCCGCGCGCTCGGCGGCGATGACAGCGATGACGGCCGCGACGATCGACCAGCTCTCCGGCGGCCGCATGGTGCTCGGCCTCGGGTCCTCGGGCCCCCAGGTCGCCGAGGGATGGCACGGACAGCGCTTTGCCAAGCAGCTGCAGCGCACCAGGGAGTACGTGGCGGTGATCCGGATGGCGCTCGCGCGCGAGCGCGTTGAGTTTCACGGTGAGACACTCGAGCTGCCGCTCCCGGACGGTCCCGGCAAGGCCCTCAAGCTCACGATCGGGCCGGTCCAGGAGCGGATCCCGATCTATCTTGCGGCGATCGGCCCGAAGAACACGGCTCTCGCAGGCGAGATCGCCGATGGCTGGATCCCGGCGCTGTTCTCCCCGGAACACGTCGCGGAGCTTCGCCCGCTGCTGCAGGAGGGCGCGGACCGCGTGGGCCGGAGCCTGGAGGGGTTCGACATCGCGCCCGCGGTCAACGTCTATGTCACGGACGACCTGACGGCCGCGCGCGATGCGATGCGCCCGTTCATCGCGCTCTACGTCGGCGGCATGGGCTCGCGCGATCAGAACTTCTACAACACGCTCGCGCAGCGCTACGGCTACGCCGCCGCCGCGAAGGAGATCCAGGATCTCTACCTCGAAGGCAAGCGCGATGAGGCGATGGCCGCGATCCCCGAGAGCTTCATCGACCTGGTGTCGATCTGCGGGCCGCCGGACGTCGTCCGTGAGCGACTTGCGGTGTACCGTGACGCCGGCGTCGGGACGCTCGGGGTGACTCCCTGGGCGTTCACCAGGGAGGACCGCATCAACCAGCTGCGGCTGGTTGCAGAGCTCGCGTCCTGAGCCGGTCGCCGCGGTCGATGATGGCGTCCAGGCGTCTGCTCCTCGGCGCCTTCGGGGACCCCGGTCACGCGTTTCCGATGATCGCGCTGGGCCGCGCACTGGCGGCGCGCGGCCACGATGTGACGTTGCAGACGTGGCGGCGCTGGCAGGCTGACGTGGAGGCGCAGGGTCTCGCGTTCGCCCCGGCGCCGGAGTACCAGGTGTTCCCGTCCGGCCCTGAGCCGCTCGACTTCTACGCGGCCGTCGAGCAGGCCACGGTCGACACCCTGCCGCTCGTGCGCGAGCTGCGCCCGGACGTTGTCGTGTCTGACATCTTGACGCTCGCTCCCGCCCTCGCCGGTGAGATCGCGGGCGCTCGTTGCGCAACCCTGATACCGCACGTCTACCCGCACGGCGAGCAGGACTTCCCGATCTACTCACTCGGGGCGCGGCTTCCGCGGACCGTGTTCGGGCGCGGCATGTGGCGGCGCGCGCACACGCCGGTCCGCCGCGGCCTCGAGCTCGGCCGCGTGCAGCTGAACAGGACGCGGCTCAGCGTCGGCCTGCCCGAGCTCGAGCGCGTCCACGGCGGAATCAGCCGGGACCTCGCACTGGTCGCCACGTTCCCGCAGCTGGAGTATCCGCGCACGTGGCCCGCCGGTGTCCATGTGGTCGGCCCGCTGATGTGGGAGCCGCCCGTGGAGGATGTCGAACTGCCGCCCGGCGACTCCCCGCTCGTGCTGGTCGCACCCTCCACGGCCCAGGACCCCGAGCACCGGATGCTGATCGCCGCTCTCCGCGGGCTCGCGGATGCTGATGTCAGGGTGCTCGCCACGTGGAACAGGAGACTGCCGCCGTCCCCCCTGCCCGTGCCGGGCAACGCGCGCGTCGTCGACTGGGTGTCCTACGCGCGGACCATGCCCAGCTGCGACGCGGTGATATGCCACGCGGGACACGGGACGCTCGTGCGGGCTCTCGCGAGCGGCTGCGCGGTGATCGCGTGCCCGTCGGCGGGCGACATGAGCGAGAACGCGGCACGGGTGGACTGGGCGGGGGCGGGCGTGAGGCTGCCCCGCCCCTTCGTGGCGCCAAGGCCGCTGCGAATGGCCGTCGAGCGCGCCCTCGGCGACCCTTCGATCCGTGCTCGCGCCCACGAGCTCGCCGCCTGGGCCCGCGGCCACGACTCGGGTGCGCGCGCAGCGGAGCTGATCGAGGCGCTGGCGGGGCGGCCGGCGCCGTGATGAGCGGTTGCGGGCAGAGCGGGCCGGCGCTACTATTACGTTATGCGATCTATCGGTGAGCGATCTACCGATCCGGGTCTTCTGGTTCTCACGAGCCTCGCGGAGGGCCCGAAGCACGGCTACGCGATAACGCAGGACGTGGAGCGGATCGCTGCGGTGCGACTGGGCCCCGGCACGCTCTACGGCGCGCTTTCGCGCCTTGAGAGCCGCGGCCTGATCGAGGCTCTCCCGGCGGATGACCGCAGGCGCCCCTACCGGCTCACCCCGTCCGGCGAGCTGGCGCTCGCCGAGCAGCTGGAATCGATCGAGCGGGTTGCGCGCACCGGCCTTGAGCGGCTGAGCGCAGCGGGAGCCTCTGCGTGAGGCGGCGGCTGGCGCATCTCGCGGTCGCTCTGTACCCGCTGGGATTCAGGAGGCGCTACGGCGAGGAGATGCACGCCGTGATCGACGACTCCGTGCCGCGAGCGAGGTCATTCATCGACCTGCTGAGGGGTGCGGCGGCGGCTCACCTGCGGCCGCCGGCGGCCGCCGCCGGGACGCTCGATGCGCCCGAGGTGATCCGCGGCAGCGCGAGCGGGATCCTCGCATGCTGGGTCCTGTTCGCTTTTGCCGGCTTCGGCTTCTACAAGACGACCGAGGACTCCTCGTTCTCGGGCGCGCAGCACGCCCACCTCGTGCTCGGCGCTGCGCATCTCACCGTCCAGGCCGTCGCGGTGCTGGCGTCCCTCGCCGTCGTGGCGGGCGCCCTTCCTCTGATCCTCGCCGCGCTCTGGAGCGCACGAGAGCAGCCGGGCCTGCGACGGCTCGTCCTGGTGCCGTTCGCCGCGGTGGGCGTGTTCGCGGCCGTCACGGCGCTGCTGGTGGCGCTCGCGCACAGCCGCCATCGCGGCGCGGGAGCGCTTGACCGGGCTGCGTTCACGGCATGGGCGCTGACGGGAGCGCTCTGCGCGGCGACATGTGTGATCGTCGCCCGGCGGGTTCTGTTCGCGGTCAGCGTGCAGCGCTCGACGCTCGTGGGGTCTCTCGCACTCGGAACGCTCACGACCGCCGGCATGATCGCGATGTCCATCGCTGCCTTGGCCTACACCGTGTCCCTGCCGGCTGCGGCGGCCGGCCTCGCGTCGCAGCCGAACGGCCCGTTCAGGCTCCTTGACGTCGAGGGCTCGTTGGTCGTGCAGAGCGTGCTGATGTGCGCCGCGTCGTCGCTCGCGCTGATCACGACGCGGCGGGGCTGGAGTGCGGTGCGCAGCTGAGGGGGCGCCGGCCGGACACCCCGACCCCCTCGCAGCCGTCTCGCTGCGCTAGGCCTCTGTGAGGACGGTGATCGTCTCCGGGCGCACTCCGTCGTGCTTCATGGCGTCGGCCGCGGCATCGGTCTGCAGGGTCTGCTCCCAGGTCGCGAGGTCCGGCGTCTCGACCACGAGACCGACGGCGTTGGATCCCTCGGCGCCGCGGAAGGTCCGGGCGGTTATCCCGAGCGGACCGAACAGCTCCTCGCGCTTGCTGGACGCGAGCCAGTGATCGACGTCGTTGACGTCGTGCAGCACCACGATCGTGGGCATGTCCACCTCGTCTTCCTCACGGCATCACGCCGTGATCTGTGCGCCGGCACGGGCAGCCGTCACCGCTCTTCCCGCCCCGTGCGCGTTCAAGCTCTGGAGGCGCAGTGAGCACGCCCACACAACCCTGACTGAAGCGTACGCCCTGATCGCCACATCACGGGCCGCGCCGCGGCATGCCTCTAGAGTCGCGCGAGCGGTGCGCTCAGAATCGGGTTCTCGCGCTGACGCGCCAGGCAGGCGAGCGGGCAGTTCTCCACCGCGAACAGCTCGTTTCCGGTGTGCACAACTCGAGCGAATCCCCACCGGCTCCTCCAGCGCCAGCGCCGCCCTGTGGAGAGCCGCATCGCGTCCACGAAGCCACCGCGTTCGATCCACGTCACGATGCCCGCGCTGAAGGAGGCATCGTTCTGATCTGCGTCAAGCGAGCTGAGAACCACCGGGCGCGGCCGGCCGCAGTGCCACGCGAGCAGGAGATTGTTGCGCTGGATCACCACCCACGCGGCTGATACGCCCGCGAGTCTCGCGAGTTCTTCGTTCACGACAGGCCGGCGCACCGGCCGGCAGAGCGACAGCACGAGGGCAGTTGAGTTGAGATCGTCGTACGTCGTTGCCGATGTTTCGCCGCTTCGGAGGACTCCTGTGGACGGGGCGAAGAACGCGTCGCGGTATTGCTTGTATCCGCTCTCAGCCAGGTGAACCCAGACGGACCCGAAAGCGTCCGCGACGAGCTGTTCCGGGAACGGAACCCGGCGCGTCGAACCATCCGCGATGCTCGTGAACGTCATGGTTTTCGGCTCGCCCAGGCCGTCGCATTCCTGTAGGAACATCCCGTCCGCGACGGTCACAGGACGCAGGGAGAGCACGCGCCCCACCGAGCCCGCGCTGGGGGCTTCTTCCCCGCACGGCGCCTGCGTGATCCATCGACGCGCCCCGCTCACGGTGTTCGTCACGAGCACGCGTTCTCCAAGGTTCATGAGCGAGCCGAGCGCGACCTCGCTCACGCCGTCGGACTCGAGGAACGTGCCTTCGACGCCGCTGACCACCGATAGGCGTGGCTGCGCCGCAGATGCCGGCGCCGCGACGCCCGCGAGCGCGACGGCCAGCACACAGAGCGTTGCCGCGGCTTTCGATGTCATGCCCCAGAAACAACCGTACACGGCAGAAGTACCGAACCGACGCGAGCAGAGAGATCCGGCAACCACCACCGGAGCCGTGGAAACTTGATCCACGACCCCGGTGAGCAGCTTCACTCTGGGGGTGGGACTCGAACCCACAACCCTTCGGTTAACAGCCGAATGCTCTGCCGATTGAGCTACCCCAGACCGTCGGACACGGCGAGTTTACTAGCTGCCGGTTTCCTCAAGAGCACGGGAGTAGGCGTGATCGAAGTCGTCCTTGACCTTCTTGCGCCGCTCGGCGAGGGCGCTCACGTCGCTGCCGCTGACGCCCCGGGCCTGCGCGATGCTCCGCTCGATCCTGGCGAGCTCCAGCTGCAGGCGTTGGACCTCCAGCATCGTCGGGCGGCCCTGCTCTCCCCCGGCCTCGACGATCAGCTCGGCGAGCAGCGACTTCAGCTCGCCGTCGGCGTCCAGCGACCGCTCGCCCGCAGCGGTCGAGAGCGGCTCGCGCAGGTCTCCCTCCCGCAGGTGCCTTGCCGCGCGGCGCAGCAGGCCGCTCGAGAAGTGCTCGTCGAGATCCAGCGCGGCGAGCGCCCGCTCGCCGTCCTCCGGGCACGCGATGCAGAGAGCCAGGAACGCGCGCTCGGTCTGCTCGCGGCTTGAGAGGCCGGCTACGGGGGCCCCGTTACGCGGCGCCGCCGGGCGCCGGGCGGGTCCTGCCAGCAGCTGCTCGGCGAGGCTCTCCGGGAGCTCAAGGCGCCCGGAGACCAGGCGGGTCAGCTCGAGGCGCATGGCGCTCGGCGGGAGCGTCGCGAACACCGGCCGCAGCGCCTCCAGGATGCGGTCCCTGCCCTCGGGGCTGCGCTCGTCGCCTGCTGCGAGCACCCGCTCGACGCGGAAGCGCACGAACGGCGCCGACGTCGCGACGAGCTCGCGGATCGCGTCAGCTCCCTCCCGCTGGATCAGGTCCGCGGGGTCAGCGCCCGCAGGCAGCGAGACGACGCGCAGCTCGAGCTTGCGCTTCGCGGCGAGCGTCGACGCCCGCAGCATCGCCTCCTGCCCTGCGCTGTCGGCATCCAGCGCAAGCAGCACGGTCTGCGCCATCCGCGCCAGCTCGCCGACCTGCTCCGCGGTCAGCGCCGTACCCATCAGCCCGACCGCGTTTCGGATCCCGGCCTGGTGCAGCGCGATCACGTCCGTGTAGCCCTCGCAGAGGATCACCTCCCCGGCCTTGGTGGCGTGCGCGCGCGCCAGGTCGGCTCCGTAGAGGTGAAGGCCCTTGTGGTAGACGTCGTTGTCGGAGGTGTTCAGGTACTTCGGTTTCTGATCGTCGCGCATCGCGCGCGCGCCGAACCCGAGCACCCTGCCGCGGGTGTCCGCGAGCGGGAACATGATCCGCGAGCGGAAACGGTCGTAGGGGCGGCCGTTCTGCTTGGAGCGCTGTGCGAGGCCCGTGTCGTAGAGCTCCTTCTCGGAGAAGCCGCCGCGGCGTGAGGCGAGCAGCACACGGTCCCAGGCGCTCGGGGCGTAGCCGACGCGGAACTCCCTCAGGATCTCCTCGCCCAGCCCTCTGCTCTGCAGGTACTCGCGGGCTCGCGCGGCCTCCTCGGACTCCCACAGGTATCGCTCGTAGTAGGCGGTGGTGCGGCCGAGCAGCTCGAGAAGCCGATCGCGGCGCATGCGGCGCTCGGCCTCGCGCGGGTCCTCCTCCTCGCGCTTGAGCTCGATGTTGTAGCGCTCGGCGAGCAGCTCTAGCGCGCCCTTGAAATCGAGCCCCTCCGTCTCCTGCACGAACGTGAACACGTCACCTGAGGCCTGGCATCCGAAGCAGTGGTAGACCTTCTGGACGGGGTCGATCCCGAACGACGGGGTACGCTCCTCGTGGAATGGGCACAGCCCCTCATATCGTGAGGGCCCGGCTTTGCGCAGATCGGTCCGGGCGGAGACGATCTCCAGGAAGTCGACGGCGTCACGGACGCGGTCCTTGGAGTCGTTTGTGTAGAGCGCCACGCGGGCAACGCTAGCGGGCGAACGCCTGCGGCACCTGCAGCTCGGTGTACTCCCTGATGCAGTAGCGGTCGGTCATCCCCGCCAGGTAGTCGGTCACCCGCGCGGCGAGCCTCGCGTCCTCGCCACCCCGCTCGTCGGCCTGGGAGCCCGGCAGCTCCTCGGGGTGCTCGACGTAGTGCTCGAACAGGCGCGTCATCACGGCCGAGATCTTGGCGTGCTCGGCCCGCACGGCGGGGCCGAGGTAGACGTTCTCGAACATGAAGTCGCGCAGCTCGTCCATCGCCGGCCCCGCCGCGGGCCCCTGCACGATGTCGCCGGCCCGCTCGGAGTGCTCGACCATGTCGTGCACGAGCCTGTCGATGCGGGCCGCGCCGCTCGCGCCGAGCACCGCGATCGGCTCGGCGGGGAGGTCGCGCTCCCGCAGCAGCCCGGCGCGGACGGCGTCGTCTATGTCGTGGTTGATGTACGCGACGCGGTCTATCACGCGCACGATTCTGCCCTCCAGCGTTGACGGGAGAGGCGCGCGGCTGGAGTGGCGGGCGATGCCGTCCCTGACCTGCTCGGTCAGGTTCAGGCCGGCGCCGTCGCGTTCGAGGTGCTCGACTATGCGCACCGAGTGCTCGTAATGGCGGAACTCGCCGCCGAAGCGCTCCTTCAGGCAGCGGTCGAGGACCTCCTCGCCGATGTGCCCGAACGGCGCGTGGCCGAGGTCGTGCCCGAGGCCGATCGCCTCTACGAGGTCCTCGTTGAGGCGCAGGGCGCGCGCGACGGTGCGCGAGATGCTGGTCACCTCGAGTGTGTGCGTGAGGCGTGTGCGGTAGTGGTCCCCGCGCGGAGCGACGAACACCTGTGTCTTGTGCGTCAGGCGCCTGAAGGCCTTGCTGTGGACGATCCGGTCCCGGTCGCGCTGGAACGGGGTGCGCAGGGCGCAGTTCTCCTCGGGCCTCGCGCGCAGAGCGGGGTATGAGCGGGCGGCCAGCGGCGAGAGCCGCTGCTCCTCCTCGCGCAGGATGCTGTCGGCGAACTCCGCGGCGACTGCCTCATCTGGGCCGGCGATGCTCATCGGCCTGATCCTGACATCAATCGCGCGCCCGCGCTGCTCAGCTCCGGCGCTTCCAGTCGCTGCGGCCGGTGAGGCGGTTGACCCAGTGGCTCCAGGTGTTCACGGAGGCGGGATCTCCGTCGTAGACCGGCGCTCCTCCGTTCGGCTCCGGGAGCCCGAGGGCGGCTGAGGAGTCGATGCTGAGCTCGACCCCGCCCTCGTGGATGCTCGCTACGTCGGCGGCCTCCACGAACCTGCGCCCGAACCCGCCGGTGGCGATGACGATGCCGTGGAAGATGTCCTTCTCGGGCGCCGCCACGACGTGGTGGACGGTCCCGATGCGCTGACCGTCGCTCCCGGTGACGGGGACGCCGCTCCCGAGGACGGTGTACGCGATCGGCTGGTCCTGCTCCATCCATCCCACGATACACGCGCCCGCGGGCCCGAGCCGCCTGTGAGGACGCTCTGCCGGGCCGTCTCCCCGGGTTTCCCCGGACTCAGCGGGCCGTGGCTGCGGCGGGGATGAGGCGCAGGTGGGCGTGGTGCTCGAGCGTCGCGGACACCGCGCGGTCGACCTGCGCGAGCGCTGCCGTGCCGGCCTGTGGGGCCTCGCTGAGCGACCTTGCGAGGGCGTCGGCCATGAACTGGTGGGCCTCCCGGCCGAGCGGGAACGAGCCCGCCTCGCAGGCGCCGCAGACCACGCCGCCGGCCGCGCCGGAGAACCCGACGAGGTGCTCATGCTCGCCGCAGCTGACGCACGAGCCGAGCTGGGGGGCGAGCCCGGCGGCGAGCAGCAGCTTCAGGCGGAACGCCAGCGCTCCCCCGGGCCCCGCCGGCTCGGGTGTGGTGGCACGGGCATCGAGGATCGTGAGCTGCCTGCACAGGAGGTTGAAGACGCCGGGATGGGGCTCGGAGGTCTCGAACAGCCGTCCGACCGCGTCGCACGCCCGCGCGGCGGCGTCGATCGCGCGCGCGTCGCCGCGCAGTCGCGGGTAGCCGTCGATCGTGTGCGCACCGGTCACGGTCATCAGCTCACCGCGGCCTTCGTGCAGCTCGATGTTCAGGCGGAAGAACGGCTCGAGGCGCCCGCCGAAGCGGCTGCGGGCGCGCCGGACTCCCTTGGCGATCGCTCCGACGCGTCCCCTGGCGGGTGTGTAGAGGTGGAGGATGCGGTCCGCCTCGCCGTAGCGCATCGAGCGCAGCACAACCGCCTCCGTCTTGACCGGACCTGGCATCGAACACCGAGTCTAGGGGCCGGCCCGGAGGCCTCCGGGTGCTTGCCGCCCACCGGGATCCGGTTGCTATATTTTCTGAAGTAATGAGTGATATCACCGTCTATACGACCGAGCCGTGCTCGTTCTGCAACCGCGTGAAGGGGCTTCTGCGCTCCCACGGCGCCGAGTACACCGAGATCAACCTCTCAAAGGACCCGGAGGGCCGCGCGGAGCTCGCGCGCCGGACCGGGATGATGAGCTTCCCCCAGGTGCTGATCGGCGAGCAGCTGCTCGGCGGCTACGCCGAGGTCCAGCGGGCCGCCGACGACGGCCGCCTGGACGAGATCCTCGCGGCCTAGCGCCTCACCGCCGCCGCCGCGGCCGCGGCTGGCACGTCTCGCACACGTAGGTGCCCCTGCCGGCCACGACCATCTTCACGATCTCCCGGCCGCACACCTCGCAGGCCTGGCCCTCGCGGAGGTGGATCATGAACTGGTTCTGGAACGAGCCGTAGACGCCGTCCACGTGGCGGAAGTCGTCGATCGTCGCTCCGCGTGCCTCGATCCCGGCGCTGAGAGCGTCGATGACGCCCTCGCGCAGCCGCGTGTATTGCGGCCCGCTCAGCGAGCCCGCCTCCCGCCGCGGGTGGATGCGGGCCCTGAACAGCGCCTCGTCGGCGTAGATGTTGCCGACCCCGGCGATCAGCCGCTGGTCGAGCAGCAGCGCCTTGATCGGCGCCCTGCGGCCGCGCATCAGCTCCCTCAGGTGCTCGGCGGTGAAGCGCTCGTCGAACGGCTCGAGGCCCAGCCTCTCGGCGAAGAACTCCTCGGCGGCCGCGGAGCCGAGCAGCAGCTCGCCGGTGCCGAAGCGCCTCGGGTCGACGATCACGAGCCGTCGGGCCGGCTCTCCGCGCACGCGGCCGAGGTCGATCCTCACGCGGGTGTGGACGGGCTCGGGGTCGGGGCTGACGAGCACGGTTCCGCTCATCCGCAGATGCTGCGCGAGCCTCACGTCCCCCGAGAGCTCCCAGACCAGGTACTTGCCGCGCCTTGACAGGCGCTCGACGCGCCGGCCCTGGATCGCGTCGGTGAGCTCTGCGGGTGACAGCGGCCGCGGCCAGCGCGGGTCGAGTATCTCGACGGTGCGCAGCCGCCTGCCCTCGACCAGCGGGGCCAGCTGGCGCCTGATCGTCTCGACCTCGGGAAGCTCCGGCATCGCCTCAGCCTACGAACGCGCTGCCCGGGAGTCCCGCCGCGGAGCGCCCGGCGAGGTGGCGCAGCACGCTCGCGCCGACGTCGGCGAGCGGGCCGTCGTGGCGGGTGCCCTGGCGAGAGCCCCCGGACCGCGCGCGGATCTCCATCTCGCCGCTCAGCGCGAGCAGGGGTGCGTGCTCGCGTGTGTGGTCGGTTCCGGGGTGGGCGGGGTCCACGCCATGGTCGGCCGTCACGATCAGCAGGTCCTGCCTGCGCAGGCGCGCGATCAGCCCGCCGAGGTAATCGTCGATCAGCCGCAGCGCGGCATGGAAGCCCTCGACGTCCTTGCGGTGCCCGTAGACCTGGTCGGTCTCGATCAGGTTCGCGAAGATCAGCCCGCCGGCATCCTCGGCGATCATCGCGTCCACGCTGTCGAGCGCCTGCGCGTTCGTGGCGCCCGCGTGGCTGTCGCTGATGCCCACGCCCGCGAACAGGTCACGGATCTTGCCGACCCCGTGCACGGGGATGCCGGCGTCGCCGAGCTCCAGCAGGTAGCTGCGGCTCGGCGGCACGAGCGCGTAGTCGCGTCGTCCATCGGTGCGTGCGAATCCTCCCGGGGCGCCGGTGAAGGGGCGCGCTATCACGCGCCCGACGGCGTTCTCGCCGCTCATCACGCTCCTCGCCGCCTCGCACGCCCGGTAGAGCTCGGCCGGCGCCACGCGCTGCTCGTGGGCCGCGAGCTGCAGCACGGAGTCCTGTGAGGTGTAGATGATCAGGGCGCCGGTGCGGATGTGCTCCTCGCCGAAGTCCTCGATCGCGGTGATGCCGTTGTCCGGCCGGTTGCAGATCAGCTCGTGCCCCATCGCGGCGGTCAGCTGCGCGATCAGCTCGGCCGGGAAGCCGTCGGGGTAGGTCGGCGGGGCGTGCGGCGTCACCACGCCCATCAGCTCCCAGTGACCTGTCACCGAGTCCTTGCCGGGGCCCAGCGCGTGCAGCCGGCCGTGGATCGCGGGGTCGACGGCGGGCGGGACGCCGAGGATCGGCATGATCGAGCCGAGCCCGAGCCCGGCCATCACCGGCAGCTGCAGCCCCCCGACCGCCTGCGCGAGGTGGGCGAGCGTGTTCGAGCCCTCATCGCCGTAGGCGGCGGCGTCGGGGAGCGCGCCGGCGCCGCACGCGTCGATCACGAGAACTATCGCCCTGCGGGCGCCCTCACCTCTCATCGGCCGATATCTAACCGGGGGCGGCGGACCCCCGGGCCCGTCACCGCGTCGCCCGGGGGTGTGCCCCGAAGTAGGCGTCCTTTAGGCGGTCGGCGGACAGGTGCGTGTAGACCTGCGTGGTTGCCAGATCAGCGTGGCCGAGCATCTCCTGCAAGGATCGCAGATCGCATCCGCCCGCCAGAAGGTGCGTGGCGAACGTGTGCCGTAGCGTGTGGGGGCTCATCCGCTCCGCCAGGCCCGCGGTGCGGGCGTGGCCCTGAACGATCTTGTAGAGACCCTGGCGCGTCAGGCCCGCGCCGCGGTGGTTCACGAACAGCTTCGGCTGCACCTCGTTGCCGATCAGCAGCGGCCTGGCGCTCGCGCAGTAGACACGCAGCGCGCTGAGCGCCTGGCGCCCGACCGGGACCAGGCGCTCCTTTGAGCCCTTTCCGCGCGCGCACAGCAGCCCCTCCTCGAGGTCGACGTCGCCGAGCCTGAGCTCGCAGGCCTCCGATGCGCGCAGGCCGCACGCGTACATCAGCTCGAGCAGTGCGCGGTCGCGCATCACGAGCGGGCCGGCGCCCTTCGGCTGGGCGAGCAGCCGGGCCACCTCATCCCGCGACAGCACCCTCGGCAGCCGCGCAGGGCCGCGCGGTCCGCGCAGGTCGGCCGTCGGGTCGTGCTCGATCGTTCCCTCGCGGCGCAGGTGCCTGTAGAAGGAGCGCAGACACGCGAGCTTTCGCGCGAGCGTCGTCGCCGCGACCGCCGGCCGCTGCTCCGATCCGGCGGCGAGATCGGCGAGGAACCGTGCGAGGTCGGCGTGCCCTGCCTGAAGGACGGGCACGCCGCGCTCGTCGAGGTGCTCGCCGAGCTGCAGAAGGTCGCTGCGGTAGGCCTGCAGGGTGTTCCGCGAGAGCCCGCGCTCGAGCTCCAGGTACGCGAGGAAGTCCAGTATCAGCTGCTCCATCTCGCCCGGGCGCGCGCTCGCCGGGCTCTGGACGCTCGTCATCCTCAGGGCTTCGCGCCCGCCGCCTCGCCTCCTTGAGCGTGCAACGCGCCGTTCAGCCGGGCCTGCAGCCACATCAGGCCGATCAGCGTCTTCGCGTCGCGGACCTCCTCGATCGTCCTGCCGAGCTCCTCGAGCGGCAGCGCGACGATCTCGATGCGCTCGTCCTCGCCGCTGTCGGCGCTCGCCGCGTGCAGGCCGGTGGCGCTGAAGAGGTGAACTCGCTCGTCGGTGAACCCGGCGCCTGTGTAGTAGGTCACGATCGGCTGCCACGTCGCCGCGCCGAGCGAGATCTCCTCCGCCAGCTCGCGCTGGGCGGCCGCGAGCGGCTCCTCGCCTGGCACGTCCAGCCGGCCGGCGGGGATCTCGAGCAGTTCGCTCTCACCGACCGCCTCGCGCGGCTGGCGCACGAGCCACACCCGCTCGGCGTCGTATGCGACGATCGCCACCGCGCCTCGGTGACGGACGACCTCCCTTGAGACCTCCTCGCCGTCCGCGTGGCGGAAGCGCTCGATCCTCACGTCCACGATCCGCCCCGAGTAGACGGTCTCGCCGCCGAGCGCCTGGAAGCTGCGGTCCGCGCGCCCGCTCATCAGCTCTCACCGGCGGGGTCGGCGAGGGCGAGTGTTCCGAGCACGCCGCCGCCCGCGAGTGCCGCGCCGAAGAACAGCGGGTCGCGGGCCACATCGCGTCCCATGCTCTGCGCTGGAAGCCCGCTGGCGGCGTAGGCGGGCAGGTCGACCGCGGCCCTGCGCCAGTCGTGGCGGGTGATGCGCACGGGGCGCTCGACCTCGAGCGCGAGCGCCGAGCGCCCCGGGGACTGACCCGCGAACACGGCGCCGAGGCCTGCGCGCAGGTCCGAGCCCACGGGCGAGCGCATGCCCGCGGGCAGCGCGACCGTCACCGGCTCGAGCAGCAGGTCGAGCACTGTGAGCGTGTGGTGGGAGATGCCGCGGTGGCGCTCGCGCTGATCGCCGGATGACATCCGTGCGACCAGCAGCGTTGCGCAGCCGAGCGCGAGCGCGACGTGCGCGGAGTCCAGTGCCGCCATCCCGCCGTGCCCGAGCGCGGACCCGGAGCCGATGATGCCCGGCCCGGGGCCCGCCACCGCGGCGTCCCAGCCGAGTGTGCGCAG
>Ga0075029_100001081_pt1 | contig 15617 bp, 13 predicted proteins | sample LitLauG_LLR_2013_FD_71391 | JGI IMG/M metagenome (GOLD analysis project Ga0075029, IMG submission 71391) | Freshwater sediment microbial communities from North America - Little Laurel Run_MetaG_LLR_2013 | ecosystem: Environmental > Aquatic > Freshwater > Creek > Sediment | place: USA...
TGGTCGGCGATGACTGCGGCGGTGACTTTGTCCATTTCGAGGCCGCCGTAAGCTTCGGGAATTTCCACGCCGGTCAGGCCTAACTCTCCGGCCTTCTTCAGCAAATCGCGCGAGACGGAGAAATCCTTGTGCTCGATCTTCTCGGCGTTCGGCAGGATTTCGTTCGTCGCAAATTCTTCGGCGGTCTGGCCGATGAGCGTGTGCTGCTCGCTGAAATCTTCAGGGGTGAAAACTTCGGCGGGAGTGCGCGCGTCCAGCAGAAAGCTGCCGCCGAGGATTCTCGTTTTCGGGAGTGCCGTTGTCGTTGCCATAAAACCTAAAACCTTTCAACCACTAAGGGCACGAAGGTACACGAAGGTCTTAATGCAGAGATTTCCTTCGTGTAACTTCGTGTCCTTTGTGGTTTATGCTTTTTACTTCCAACCGGTGCCGTTCACAAAACGCCGGATGCCGTCCTTCAAGTGCATGACATTGAAGTTTATAAGCAAGCCCAGCGATTTACCACTGAGTTTCAGGTACGAAAGGAGTTGGGCGTGGTGAACCGCAGATACGGCCTCGACCGACTTGATCTCCACGATCACCAGGTCCTCGGCCACCAGGTCCATGCGGTAGCCCAGTTCGAGCTTCACTTCCCGGTAGACGACCGGCAGGCCCACTTGCGTCGCGGACCTCACCCCGGCCTGGGTCAGTTCATATTGCAGGCAGGCGGTGTAGGTGCTTTCAAGCAGTCCTGGGCCCAGTTCAGTATGCACCTTCATCGCGGCGGTGATGACCGCGTGGCTGACTTCCTGCGCGGTGAATCTTAGAACGACTGCGGTCGCCATGGTTGGATGTGCCTCTCCGTCAAGTCTTAACCAGCCATCCTCGGGCGGCAAGGTCAGTCGTCACAAGATTTGGCGTTGATCTGTGCATTGCCGCCGCTCTGTCGAGTGCCGTCCGTTGGCGATTAGGTCGCGCTGGTAGCTTCAGTCGCCTGGGAGTCAAGCAAGAAGGTAGACTCACTTGCGGCGAGCTCCTGCGAAGAGTTAAATCGATTTAATTTCCGGATTTATCCCCAGTGTTTTCAATGGTTTGCGCCGACTATTTTCCACAGGGGATCGAAACTCAAGTGATTGAAGAAAAGCGAGTTACGCGGGTATCGCAGCGGTTTTGGTGCAACTCGGGATGAAGTTTTGCACCAACAATGGTGCAACCTTGGCAGGGCATTGCCCCGCGCCCGCCAGCAGCGCGGATTCCGCGCTGCCCAACTTGCGGTACCCCGCAAAGACGAGCTCGCCAAGCGCTTGATCGCTTAAATCGAAGTTGGAGGCGGCCAACTCGCGCGGCACTCCAGCGGAGCCCCGTCGTAGAGCCCGGTGTACTCGGTCAGCACGAGCTGATAATGCGTCTCTGCTTGCGCGCACGCGGACGAGCCTGGTCCCGAGGCCCGGCAGGCGCTGTCGCGGTCCTGTCTCGCGCTGCGCACTTCCAGCATTTCCTGCTGTTCCCGCCCGACCAGAATCGAACAGTCGGCCTGGCAACGCGTTCCGTTCCATACCTGGCCGGCGTGGCAGGTGCGCTGAATCGCGCCGCAGGTGGCGCCATTCCACACCTGTCCGGTCTGGCAAATGTGCTCGACAGACGGAACCGGTTTCGCGGCCACGGCTGCGCAACCGCCGTTCTTGGCTACCTCGCCCGTCGGGCACGGGCAGGCGCCGGTCAGGCACACGTGATGACGCAACTCGGGCGGCGTTGCCGGACTCTTGGTCTGGCAAGGCTTGTCGCCGCACAGGATCCGCCAGCGCAGGTCGGGCTCTTCTTTCGGTGGAGGCGCTTTTTCTTTTTCCGGCGGGAGCACGCGCTTTTCCGCCGAAGCTTCTTCAACTACGGGCTTTGGTTCCGGCTTTGCGGCTTCGGGCTCGTGCAATTCGCTCTTCACAGCTTCTGTTTTGGGTGCGTCTGACTTGGGCGCTTCCGTCTTAACGCTGCTTGTGGTCGGCGACGGAGTGCTGGTGTGCATCGACGGCGAAGCATGCGAGGCGCTTGAGGCACTCGCACTATGCGACGAACTCGACGACGAGTGCGAGCCACCGCTGGATGAACTGCTATGGCTTCCGCTCGACGAGCTATGTTGCGCGAAAAGCGTGGGGGACACAAACAGAAGGCAGGCCAGAACGAAGCGCGGAAGTCGCATGGGACACCTCCCCGCCGTCCGTTCGGCGGAAACGACAGTCACCAGTTTGTTAGATCACGCGCGAGTTGGCAAGGGATGCCTGAAGATTCTTGGATGAGCGGATAAACCTTTACTTTCCGGACCGTTCGGGTGCGCCCTGGAAGGGCCGAACGCGTCGACCCGGAGATCCCTCGCCCGGCGGAGCTGCGCCGGGCTTCGGGATGACTCCAATTTTGATGCAATGAAGGCCGCTCAGCCGTGCTTGATGAAAGTGCCGGACTGCAGGTCCGACATCGCCTGCTTGAGCTCCGCCTGCGTGTTCATCACGATCGGGCCATACCAGGCCACGGGTTCCTCGAGCGGTTTGCCCGAAACCAGCAGGAAGCGGATGCCCTCGTCTCCGGCCTGAACGACGATTTCGTCGCCGCGGTCAAACAGCACCAGCGAGTGATTGCGCGCGTCATACCGCGGATCAGCGTTCGGGTCGGCGGCTGATTCGGTCAACACCGCCTGCGGATCGGACGAGTCGCGGAACGTGCCCGACCCGGCGAACACATAAGCGAATGCGTTACGGGTGGTTTCCACCTTCAGCCGCTTGCGGTGGCCGGGCGCGACCGAAATGTCCAGGTAGCTGGGATCGGCGGCCACGCCTTCGACCGGGCCGCGCTTGCCCCAGAACTCACCGCAGACCACGCGCACTTTCGTGCCGTCGTCGTCGGTGACCTCGGGAATCTCCGCCGAGGGAATGTCCTGGTAGCGCGGGTCGGTCATCTTCAGCGCGGCGGGCAGGTTCGCCCACAGTTGAAATCCATGCATGCGGCCGTGGGAATCGCCCTTGGGCATTTCCTGGTGCATGATTCCGCTGCCGGCGGTCATCCACTGCACGTCGCCGGCGGTCATCTTGCCTTTATTGCCCAGGCTGTCGCCATGCTCGACCGAGCCGGCCAGCACATAGGTGATGGTCTCGATGCCGCGATGCGGATGCCAGGGAAATCCCGCGAGATAGTCTTTGGGGTTCTCGTTGCGAAAGTCGTCGAACAACAGGAACGGATCGAATTCTTTAGTCTTGCCGAACCCGAAGGCGCGCTCCAGCTTTACGCCGGCGCCTTCGAGCGTGGACTTGGTGTGAAGGATCTCTTTCACGGGTCGAAGCGACATAGTGTTCCTCGCGTTTCTTGGTACGCAAGTTATTGATGTGCGAGTGAGCGGGAACGATTCAGGGGCGCGGATTCAGGGGCTGTGCTGCTAGTTACTCTATAGTAAGAAGGTTGTCGGGAGAATACGGACGTAGTCGAATTTACTCAGAAGAAGATTAAGGCGTTGTGTCCGCAGCCTCGTGCCCGCCCTGGCAAGAAACGCAAGGACGGGCACCCTCAGCGTTGGAAATGTCAGCGAGATCAAAACCCTCGGAAACCCGCCCCGTCACTCTTCCGTCTTCCGTGTGACCCGGGGGGTCTAGCCGGACACTGGATTTGCCCAATCCGGAGTTGGTTGGAACCATTTATTTCCAGCCGAACCGAGTACCGCGACAAGACGGTAACCTTCCTCCGTCGAGTTGTCGAGCAGGATGCTGTGGTCGGCGCGCTCCACCGCGATCGGCAGATTTCTGAAGCTTCGCCGGTAACGCCTTCGGACATCGCTCTCTGGGACATCATGGCCGCCCGCGAGAACGCGATTTCTGATTCGAGCAAGGTTGATCTCAACACTGTCCGTCCCGATGTAGACTAGCACGACCTCGTAACCACGAATTCGGGCGTCAACCATCAACTGCAAGTAGTGCTTTCCGGCCAGCGTCGTCTCAACGGCGAAGCTCTCGCCTCGGGTGATATGTTTTTTTGCGGATTTTAGGACATGTCGCGCGGCCGCAATCGGAAGGGTCGAGGGCATACTCGACTGCAGTGTTCTGGCGATGCTGTCAGGATCGAGAATGGGAACCGCGCGAAAGACATCCGAGTTCCAGCCCGTCAGAGTTGTCTTGCCCGAACCGTTGGCCCCGGCGATGATGGTCAGTCTGGGAGGTTTCAACGGGACGGCGAGGGGGACTGGGATTGCTGTTTTCGCTGACGCTCAGCAACGATTTCCTGCAAGCGCTTTTTTTCGATAGCCAAGCCAGCGCGGGCGGCTTCGGCCATCTTTTGTGCGAACTCGACCCAGTTCACGGCCATCTTCTTAGCATACGCCCGTCATGGCCTCGGATGCCCGGCATTTTTAGCGCGCTTAGTTCAGGTTCTCGAAGATGCCGGCGGCGCCCATGCCGCCGCCGACGCACATGGTGACCATGCCGTAGCGAGCGTTGCGGCGTTTGAGTTCGCGAATCACCGTGGCGGTGAGTTTGGCGCCGGTGCAGCCGAGGGGATGCCCGAGGGCGATGGCGCCGCCGTTGGGGTTTACGCGCTCGGCGTCGAGTCCGGCTTCTTTGATCACGCCGAGCGACTGCGCCGCGAAGGCTTCGTTCAACTCGATCACGTCGATGTCGGAGAGTTTCAGGCCTGCCATTTTCAGCGCCTTGGGAATGGCGAACACGGGGCCCAGGCCCATTTCCTCGGGCTTGTAGCCGGCGGTGGCGAACGCGACGTAGCGCACTAGCGGCTTGATGCCGAGAGCTTTCGCGCGATCGGCCGACATGACGACGGCGGCGGCTGCGCCGTCGGAGGTTTGCGAAGAATTGCCCGCGGTGACTGAACCTTTGGCGTGAAATGCGGGCTTCAGCGCGGCAAGTGCGGCGAGCGAAGTGTCAGCGCGCGGGCCCTCGTCCATTTTGAACGCGATTTCCTGGACTTTGGGCTTTGATCCGTTGGGAGTTGCGAAGCTGACGGGAACGGGCACGATCTCGTCATCGAATTTGCCGGCGGCGATTGCAGCCATCGCTTTCTGATGGCTGCGCAGCGAGAATTCATCGGCCTGTTCGCGCGTGATGCTGAGCCGCTGCGCGACGCGCTCGGCGGTGAGGCCCATGTTGAGATAGGCGTCGGGATAGTTTTGAACCAGCCACGGATTGGGAGAAATCTTGTGTCCGCCCATGGGAATCATGGACATGGACTCGACTCCGCCAGCGACCATGACCTCGGCACCGCCGCTCATGATGCGCTCGGCCGCCATCGCGATGGCCTGCAGGCCTGAAGAGCAGAAGCGGTTGAGCGTGAGCGCGGAAACTTCCACGGGCAAGCCGGCGCGGAGCGACGCGATGCGCGCGACGTTCATGCCTTGCTCGGCTTCGGGCGTGGCGCAGCCGAGAATTACGTCCTCGATTTCCTTGGTGTCGAGTTGCGGCAGGCGATCGAGCGCGCCTCTGATGGCGACGGCGGCGAGTTCATCGGGACGGGTGGAGCGGAGCGTGCCTTTGAAGGCGCGTCCGACGGGAGTGCGAACGGAGGAGGCGATGACGACTTCACGCATAGGAGTTCTCGGTTCTCAGTTGTCAGTCTTCAGTCAATCATTGGATGCCTGCGATTGCAATGCGGTTCCTAACTGCTGCTGACCCTTGCGCCGCCACGAATTTATACGGTGATGTATTCCGTTGTCGCGCTGGGTGTGGGGATTGGATCGCCATGCTGGCGCATGCCTTCGAGGTGAAATTCCATCGCTTCGCGGATCATTTCCTTCGTCTCGTCCAGGGTTGCCCCGGCCACTCCGAGGCCTGGAAGGTCGGGAGCATAGGCCCCCCAGCCGGTACCAGATTTTTCGTAGATGACGAGGTATTTCATTTCAGTCCTGCCTGCTTGAGGATATTGTTCAACGTTCCGGGCGGAATGTCTACTGACGGATGACCAGCGACGGTCACCGTGCCGGGCTTTGTTGGATGGTGGAACTGGCGGTGGCTGCCTTTGGTTCGGGCCAACCGCCAGCCGTCGTCTTCCAAACGTTTGATTGCGTCTCGCACCTTCATTTACTTGGCTGGGGCATAGAAGTAATAGTCCGCTTTGTAGCTGCTCTTGGTTTCTTCGTCTTTGTGGGAGGCGTCGCAGCCATCTTCCGGCGGCTTGCCGCCCCGGGTATGGACGCGCTGAATTGTGGTCACGCTAGTGAGCACGCCGGTCCCGGCGTGGCTGACGGCCTTCACCAGCAGCCAGGGAATCGAGTCGGGATCGAACGAATCAACGTGGGCCGCGGCTTTGCCGGTGACCTCGCTGCCATCTTTCAGTTTCCACGTGGGTCCGGTGGAGTGCTGGCCGATGGGCTTGTCGTTGCGATCGGTGAGGTCAGCCTCGGGCGCTTTGAGGGTCCAGACGAACTTGCCGTCGGCGGCAGGCTGGCAGGTGTAGACCTGCGATCCAGAGGCATGGGCGAACAAAACCACTTCTTCTCCGGCAGGCGCCTGCAACGCGTCCGGCACGTCGGGCGGAGATTCTTTTTGGGGCGCGGAGTCTTTCGCCTGAGCGATGGCCACCGCGATTCCCATCGCCAGAAAGAAAATCATGCCCGCGGCCACTTGCCAAAATCGTCGCATGACCGGAATTCTCGCAGCCGAGCGACCGCTCACGGTTTCTCCCAATGCGTCGTGCTGAACTGCGCTGGGTCGAAGGTGCCAGCGGCCAGCCTGGGGTTGATCTGGATGTCGGAATATTCTTCGCTGAAGGTCATGGTGCCGCTGCTGTAGACCTCGACCAGCGCCGCGACCCATCCACCCTTTTCGTCGCGATAGTCAGCGAAACGCACTTCATTGATCTTGGCGGCATCGGCCTGCGAAGGCTCGAAAAGGCGCACGAAGAGCAGGGTTTTTTCATCCACCCAGAATTGCTTGGCCTTCAGGTCGCCCTTGTCGGCGCCCACCACCCAGACCTGCTTGTCATGCCAGGTCTCCTCGTGAACTTTGCTGAGGTCGTAGCCTTCGCCCTTGACCACGGCGATGGTCACATCGGGCGACTGCTTGTAGACGTCGAAGCCGAGTACCAGCAGCATGTTGACCAGTTTGCGGGGCTCGCCGTTCTGCTTGTTGTCCTGGAAAGTGGTGACCTTGTTGTCGACGAGCAGGAAGCCGACGCCCCTGGCGGGATCGCCGACGTCGATGCGCAGCTTGGCGGGCAGTTGCAGGGCCTCGTGCCAAGTGTCGACCTTGTTGGTGCCGTCCGGGTTGTAGGTGGTGCTTTTCTGCTCGAAAGTCAGCGTGTCGTACCAGGTTTTGGCGTAGCGGTCGTGCATGGCGCGGAGCACGTCGTCGCCGGACTTGATGGTTTGGGCCTGGGCCAGGGGAAGGGCCAAGAGAACCAGCAGGAGCGCCAGAAGTTTGATCGATTTCATGTTTTCCTTTCGGAGCGTTTGCGGCGCTGCAGGCCGTGGATAGATTGTACATAGAGGCGGAGTCCGGCCGATGCTGGCTGTTAAGTACGCGGCTTCCCCGCACTTATCGGCGACAAACTCCGTGTGTCCATTCGGCCGGCCCACGGACCATTCGCAGGACCAGATCCATCAGGTGTTAGACTACCGCGCATGTGGCCCGTAGTTCTGCTCGCTGCGATCGCTGCTTGTGTGGTTCTTCCGGCACAGGCTCAAGATTGGCCTCCCGTCACGCAGGAAGAGCTCAGGATGACGAGCGAACCGAAGGCGCCGGGCGCCCCCGCAATTTATCTTTACCGGCAAGTCGATCGCAATGACAACGCCCCAAACGAGTACGACTACGCGCGAATCAAGATTTTGACGGAAGAAGGGCGAAAGTACGCGGACGTCGAGATTCCCTTCCTTAAGGGACTGGAGAAGGTTCGGGGCATTCAGGCGAGAACGATACGCCCGGATGGAAGCATCATCAACTTCGACGGAAACATCTATGAGCGAACCATCGTCAGGGCAAAAGGGGTCAAATACCTGGCCAAGACGTTCAGCATGCCCGATGTTCAAGTCGGCAGTGTGATCGAGTACCGCTATTACGACGACTTCCATCCAGATTACGCGTTTGATTCCCACTGGATATTGAGCGAGGAATTATTTACCAAGCACGCGAAATTCTCCCTGAAGCCGTATGGCAGGTTCGCGTTGCGCTTGAGTTGGCCCTCGGGCTTGCCGGCGGGGACCAATCCTCCACAGCAGGACCACGGAATGTTCCGCCTTGAAACCAGCGACGTTCCGGCGTTTCAAATTGAAGACTACATGCCGCCCGCAAACGAAATGAAATACCGGGTGGATTTCGTCTACATCGTCAACCCAAATCCTGAGACGGACTTCGACAAATTCTGGAAGAAAGTCGGGGAATTCTGGTATCGAGAAGTTAACCTCTTTGTGGACAAGCGCCCAGCCATGGACCAGGCGGTGAGGCAGATCGTTGAACCAAGCGATACGCCCGAGGCAAAGCTGCAAAAACTTTACGTCCGCGCCCAGCAAATCAGGAATGTTTCGTACGAACAGGAAAAGTCTGTGCAAGAGGAGAAACGTGAAAACCTGAAAGACAATAACAACGTCGAGGACGTGCTGCACCACGGTTATGGAACAAGCGTGCAGATTGACTGGCTATTCCTGGCGTTAGTTCGGTCAGCTGGATTTCAAGCGGACACCGTGGATGTCCCCAGCCGCGCGGCTTATTTTTTCAATCCCAGACTGTTAAATCCCAATCAGCTTAACTCCACGGTCATACTGGTCAAAGTCGATGGAAAAGATCTGTATTTTGATCCCGGAACTGCGTTTACGCCGTTCGGCATGTTGCGCTGGGACAAAACCCGGGTGCTGGGGCTGCGCATCGACAAAGAGGGTGGTAGCTGGGTCACCACTTCAGTGCCGGAAGCCGCAGCCTCGCGCGTTGTGCGCAGCGCAGCTTTGCGGTTGACGGACTCCGGTTCGCTGGAAGGCAAGGTCATCGTCACCTATACCGGATTGGAGGCGTTGTCGCGACGGATCCTGGAGCGAGATCAGGACGCCACTGCCCGGAAGAGCTATCTCGAAGACCAGATAAGGGAGTCGATCCCGGTCGCGGCGGAAGTGGAGTTAACAAATCAGCCAGAGTGGAACAGCTCCGCGCCTGCGTTGGTTGCTGAGTACAATTTGAAAGTGCCCGGCTGGGGTGCAGCGGCTGGGCACCGGACCCTGGTTCCCGCCGGTCTGTTTGGGGGTTTGGAAAAGCACACCTTCGAACATGAGGAACGCGTCCACCCCATTTACTTCAGTTTCCCCGCCGAGGTGGATGACGAAATAACAGTTGAGTTGCCGACGGGCTGGCAGGTCGAGGCAACTCCGAAGACGCAGAGCGTCGACATCAAGGTGGCTACCTACAGCTCGGCAGTAGAGAACCGGAACAGTTCTTTCCGTGTGAAGCGTCAGCTCATGCTGAACCTGGAACTGGTGGATCCAAAATACTATCCGGGCCTGCGCAAGTTTTTTCAGTCCATCGCGACGGGGGACGAACAGCAAATCGTGGTGTCGGCCAGCGCTGCTTCGGCGACGAAGTGAAACGGTTGAGTCCGTAGAGAGCGCTGGTAAAGGTCAAGCAGAGGTACGTACAACTTCAGCACTTGCCTTGAATTCCGCACCGTCTTGCCCGTCCTCAACGTGTGCGCTAAGAATCGGGACATGGGATGGGGAAACCCTCGTCCTCGAATGGGATCGCTGTGACGGAACTGGAGAGGAGGATCTCGGAAACGGCGCCGCGTAAAGCGTCCGAGAATCCGACGCTGCTCAAGCCCCAGAAGCTCACTTCAGGCGCTGAAGCGCGGATACATTTGGAGGGAACCAAACGGCACGGCTGAAGCCGTGCCCTACCCAAAACCTCGTTTTTGGCGCCCCTTAATTCCTCAGCGTCTTCCCCGTCTTCAGCGTGTACTGAATCCGTTCCTGCGTCTTCTTCTCGCCGCAGAGGGATTTGAAGCCTTCGCGCTCGAGATCGAGGATGTATTGTTCGCTGACCAGCGAGCCGGGTGTGAGGTTACCGCCACAGAGAACTTCGGCGATTTTGCCGGCGAGTTTTACCTCGTAGTCGGTGATGTAGTCGCCCTGGCGCATGAGGTGGACGCCCATTTTGAGCGCGGCGAGGATGTTCTGGCCCGGCGCGGGGATGTCGGTGCGCGGGACGGGCGGTTCGTATCCGGCGCGCACCAGTTCGAGGGCGCGATTCTTGGCGTCGGTGAGCAGGCGCTCGCGGTTCATGGTGATGCGGTCGGAATCTGAAAGCAGGCCGAGGCCGCGGGCTTCGTGGGCCGAGGTTGCGACCTTTGCGGTGGCGATGGTTTCAAACACGCGGCGCATGGCGTCCTGCATTTCGATGGAACCGGCGAGGGCTTCGGGCGACGTTTTGCCTTTCGCTGAGGCGGCGCCATCGACGGCGCGCAGCAGCATTTCTTTGCAGCCGCCGCCGCCGGGGAGCAGGCCGACGCCGACTTCGACCAGTCCGGTGTAAAGCTCGGCATGCGGCTGGCGAACGGGAGCGTGCAGCGAAATCTCGGTGCCGCCGCCGAGGCATAATCCGAATGCCGCCGCCACCACGGGTTTCGGCGAGAACTTGATGGCCTGGGTCATGCCCTGGAACTGGCGGATGGCCAGGTCGACGTCATCCCATTCTTCTTCCTGCACGCTCATGAGCAGCAGCATGAGGTTTGCGCCGACGGAGAAATTGGTAGCGTCGTTGGTAATGACGAAGGCGTCCAAATTGTCGCCGGGGCCGCCGGGCTTGAGGGTTTGCAGGATGAGGCTGACGATGTCTGCGCCGAGCGAGTTCATTTTGGAGTGGAACTCGATGCAGCCGACGCCGTCGCCGAGGTCGACCACCGACGCGCCGGAATTTTTCTTCACTACGCCGTTGGATTTTTTCGCGACCGCGACGGACCATACGCCTGCTGCGACCTGAACCGGTTGCCAGTTCCCAGTTCTCAGTTCCCAGTACTTGCGGCCGGACGGCGATTTTGCATCGTCGGCGTACCAGGACTTTTGGCCTGCGGCGAGCAGCTTCTCGACATTCGCGGCTACGGGCTTACCTTCTTTTTTCATGCGCGCGACGGTGGCTTCAACGCCGGCGGCGTCCCAGAGTTCGAAGGGACCGAGTTCCCAGTTGAACCCCATCTTCATGGCGCGATCGATTTCGACGACGGAATCGGAAATCTCGGGGATGCGGTTGGCGGCGTAGGTCCAGAGGTCGGACAGCGCGGACCAGAGGAACGCGCCGGCCTTATCGCCTTTCTGCGGGCCGCTGCCTTCAAGGCCGAGCAACATGCGGACGCGGGCGGCGGTATCGTCGACGTTTTTTGCCATGTCGAGCGCGGCGAATTTCGGCTTCTGGCGCGGACGGTATTCGAGCGTCTTCCAGTCGAGGGCCAGGCGTTCGTCTTCTTTTCCGGGTTCGGAGGATTTCAATTTCTTGTAAAAGCCGCCTTTGGTTTTGTCGCCGAGCCAGCGCTTTTCGAGCATCTGGCCGTAGAAGTCGGGCAGGCGCAGGTCGCTGCGCTCGTCGCGGACATTCGACGTCATGTTGCCTACCACGTGTCCGAGAATGTCGAGGCCGACCAGGTCGATGGTACGGAAGGTGGCCGACTTGGGCCAGCCGACGGCCTGTCCGGTGAGCGCGTCCACGTCTTCGATGGAGAAGTCCATTTCTTGCATGATGCGCATGACGTTCAGCACGGAAAATGTGCCGATGCGGTTGCCGATGAAGTTGGGCGTGTCTTTGGCCATGACCACACCTTTGCCGAGGCGCACGTCGCCGAAGTGGGCGACGGCTTGGATGAGCGCGGGGTCGGTGTCCGGCGTGGGAATCAGCTCCAGCAGGCGCATGTAGCGCGGCGGATTGAAAAAATGCGTGCCGAACCAGGAGCGGCGGAAATCGTCGGAAAATCCTTCGGCGATTTTGCCGACGGGTAAGCCACTGGTGTTGGTGGTGACGATGGTTCCCGGTTTGCGAATGGCTTCCACTTTGCGCAGCAGGTCGCGCTTGATGTCGAGGTTCTCGACAATGGCTTCGATAATCCAATCCACGTCTGCCACCTTTTTCAGGTCGTCCTCAAAATTGCCGACCGTGACCAGCCGCGACAGGGAAGCGTCCATAAAGGCGGCGGGCTTGGACTTCTTTGCGCCGTCGAGGCCGGCGGCAGCGATCTTGTTGCGGTCGGCGGGCGCGGCGTCTTTGGGAACGATATCGAGCAGCAGGCTGGGCACGCCCGCGTTGGCAAAGTGCGCGGCGATGCGCGCGCCCATGGTACCCGCGCCAAGAATCGCCACTCGATTGATACGCTTCGTCATTTATGTTCTCCTGCGCGAAATATCTACTATGCCTGTGTCATTCTGAGCGAAGCGAAGAACCTCCGCAGTTTGCGCGTGCCGGAACGCATAGGTCCTTCGCTTCGCTCTGGATGACAAGGCGGTTAAATCCATCAAACTTCAGCCTGGCCTGGTTTCAGGCCGCCCGTTTTCGTCAGATAGGCCAGGGCCTTGCGTGCGACTTGTTTTTCGCCGCCGTAGGCGAGAAGCGACGGGGCCTCATGCAACTTCACCCAGCGGGCGCGGCGGACTTCGCCGCGCATCTCCTCGGAAATGTGGTTGATGCGGCCCGAAAGATAGCGCATGAGATAAAACGTAACGATCTTGGAAACCCTTTCGCGCCCACCCCAGGTGCGCACGTAAATATAGCGGTTGTCGGCGAGTTTGCGCACCGGTTCGGCGATCAGGCCGGCTTCCTCGCGTACTTCGCGCACGGCGGCGTCGACGGCTTTCTCGCCGGGGTCGATCAGGCCTTTGGGCAAGGCTACGACAATCTTGCTGGCAGGCTGCGACTTGACCCGCTTCTCGGCCGGCTCAATGACCGCAACCCACCACTCGCCGTCCCTTCGGCGCACGACTACCCCGCCCGCAGATGCTTCTCGAACCATCTTCGCAAATTAGCAGGATTACAGGAGTTAGTCACCTGTCTCACCAATGGCTGGGAAGGGGCGAGATTCCGACCGTCTCAAAGTAACAGTTACCAGGACTAGTCCATCGAAACCAAAGGTGGCCCATTGGTGCTCTGTGGCGGGCGGGCCAATTCTGGCATCTTATGAGATAGGGGATTAAGCCCCCTGGAGTGAGCCGTGAAGCAGTTCGACAAAATTCTACGCTCGGTACAAGCGTTTGGACGGGAACTGTCGCGCAGGCCCGGGTCTTCGCTCGATGCCGGCCAGGTGCCCACCATCGGGGTGGCGCTCGGCGGCGGGTTTGCTCGCGGGATTGCCCACATCGGCGTGCTGCGCGTGCTGGAAGAAGAAAAGATTCCCGTACACATTGTTTCAGGCACAAGCGTGGGCGCGCTGATTGGCGCGGCGTATTGCAGCGGGTTGTCGATTGAGGAACTCGATGCGGTGGCGCACAGTGTGCGCTTCACTACGTTTGCGCGCTGGACCATTTCGCGGCACGGCTTCGCCACCAACGACCGAATGACTGCGTTTCTTGAGCGCACTTTGAAGGTGCAGACCTTTGAGGAACTGCGTGTGCCGCTGGCCATCGCCGCCACCGATTTCAACTCCGGCGAGGGCGTGATTTTTCATTCGGGATCGGTGATCGATCCGGTGCGGGCGAGTTGCGCGTATCCGGGAATGTTTTTGCCGGTGGAGATTCGCGGGCGCTACCTGGTGGACGGAATGCTGACGCATCCGGTACCGAGCGAGCCGCTGCGCGACATGGGCGCGGAACGCGTGCTGGCGGTGCAGTTGCGCGGGACGTGGTCAAAGGGAGGAGCGCCGCGGCACCTGTTTGACGTGATCGGGCAATCGTTCGCCATCGCCCAGGACAAAATGTCGAAACACTGGCGCGAGGCAGCCGACCTGGTGATCGAGCCGGACGTGGCGGGATTTGAATACGACGACTTTAAGCGCGCCGGCGACCTGATTCGCGCCGGCGAAGTGGCGATGCGCAAAGCATTGCCGGAAGTCCGGAAGTGGCTGGAAGCGCCCGCTCCCATGCCTCAGGTGGAACGGCGGAGTTCGCCGCGGACCGTGCTGATGCCGGCGGAGTAGGTTCGCCGTATTAACGTCCCGAACTGTTCGTTTTCTCGAGCCGGAATGTCCACACTGTGTGCAAACGCTCAGGTGCCCCTGCTGAATCCGTGGAAAGTTGACTAGCCCGCCACTCTGTCCGCTTCCTCGCAAATTCTCTTCCACGCCCTTTCCACGTGCCGTTGCTCGGTGTTGAGCTGGCCGATGGACATGCGCAGAGTCAGCTTTCCGTTCAGCCTGGTGTGGGTGAGGAACAGATCGCCGCTGCGGTTGAGGCGATCCATGATCTGCTGGTTGGCTTCGTCCCCGGCCTTGTGGCGGAAGGTGACCAGATTTAATGGAACGGGGGCGGCGAGCTCGAAGCGGCTGTCGGCACGCACCCAGCCGGCGAATTCCTGGGCCAGCCTGACGTGCTCGCGAATGTGGTGCTGCAGGCCTTCGACTCCGTAGTGGCGAATGACGAACCACAGCTTCAGGGCGCGGAAGCGGCGGCCCAACTGCACATGCCAGTCGCGATAGTCGATCACTGCACCGGATTCAGTGGCCTGATTGCGGAGGTACTCGGGCAGGACGCTCAGCGTGCGAATCAGCTCACTGCGGTCTGCGACCCAGAAGCAACTGCAGTCGAAATTGGTGAACATCCATTTGTGGGGATTGAAGTTGTAGCTGTCGGCTGCATCGAGGCCGTCCTGCAGGTGGCGGAATTCGGGGCACAGCATGGCAGTGCCGGCGTGGGCCGCGTCGACGTGCAGCCAGAGTTTGTGCTGGGCGCACACCTGGGCGATTGCGGTGACCGGGTCCATGGCGTGCGACGAGGTCGTGCCGACGGTGGCGCAGACGAAGAAGGGGACCAGGCCGGCGGCACGCTCCTGCTCGATCTGGCGGTCGAGTGCGCCGGGATCCAGGGCAAAATTCTTATCGACGGCGATGGCGCGGACGTTGCCGCGTCCGATGCCCGCGACCATAGCGGCTTTCTCCACCGAAGAATGAGTTTGGGTCGAGCCGTAAGCGACCAGTTTGCCGTCGCAGCCGCGGTCGTTGCTGCGGAACGATGTCGCGCGCTCGCGCGCGGCCAGCATCGCCGTCAACGCCGCGCTGGACGCGGTGTCCTGCAGAACGCCGCCGCCGGAGCCTGAAGAAAGAAATTTTGTGGGCAAGCCGAGCATCTGGACCAGCCAGTCCATCATGTGAGTCTCAAGCTCGGTACAGGCTGGACTGGTGGACCACAACATGCCCTGCACGGCGAATCCGGAACAGAGCATGTCGCCCAGAAGCGAAGGGCCGGAATTATTGGAATTGAAGTAGGCGTAGAAGTTGGGCGATTGCCAATGGGTGATGCCCGGGAGAATGATGCGTTCCACGTCGCGCATCATCGCCTCGACGGATTCGCCGTGTTGCGGCGGATGCGCGGGGAGCGCCGCGCGGATGTCGCCCGGCTTCGATTGCGAAAGCACAGGGAACGATTCGATGCGAGTTTGATAATCGGCGATCCAGTCGACGACGGCGTGGCCGTGGCGGCGGAATTCGTCGGGCGTCATGTGGAAGGATTTGGGGTCGGTCACGTTGGACTCCGGTAGTTTCGACTCAGCGAGCAA
>Ga0075029_100001084_pt1 | contig 15595 bp, 18 predicted proteins | sample LitLauG_LLR_2013_FD_71391 | JGI IMG/M metagenome (GOLD analysis project Ga0075029, IMG submission 71391) | Freshwater sediment microbial communities from North America - Little Laurel Run_MetaG_LLR_2013 | ecosystem: Environmental > Aquatic > Freshwater > Creek > Sediment | place: USA...
CTCGAAAGCCTGCACCAGCGAAGAAGACGGCCACGAAGAGAGTTCTTTCACCAGCGCGGAAAGCCGCACTGGTGGCGAATCTGGCGAAGGCACGAGCAGCGAAGGCTGCGAAGAAGGCGGCAGCGTAGTTACTACCGCGACTGTATCCGTCGCAACACCTTCCACGCCGCAACCAACTGTTTGGACGGCGATGGCTGGCGGAACGTGTTTGCCGTTGTAGGCGCAATCTCGATACGCACTCCGATACACGCCTTCGACTCCCGGCGTTGCTCAACATCGCCAGACGGCGTGTGAACTCTGCCACTTGTTCACGGTTCAGAAGGAGGGACTGCATGACGTACCGCGTAGAATGTGAAGTCGTGAGCCGCGACCCGAGCATCGCCTGTAACTCCATGCCGCTGGCTATCGACTCAGGCCGCGTCTTCGAGCACGCCCAGAAGGCCGTACACTGCGCCCGCCAGTGGGTGCGCGACTTCGAGGGCACCGAGATCCCCGAGGCAGACCGCCAGTGGTACAGCGCATCAGACCTGCCTCGCGCCACGTCCAGGCGATTCCGGCGTCCGGCAGCAAGCAGAGCAAGCCGGTGATGTCGGTTTTCGTCAACATGGCAGGTGAGATCGTTGAACGCCGATACGACGGCAATAGAACCAGCTTGCCCTCAGAGGGGGCTTCCTCTGAGGCGGGAGGAGGCGTAACCATTGGGGCGGGCATGGAGACCGATGAAAATGATGCTGGTCTGGGAACAAATCAATTCGACCGGACTCGGGCGGTTTCGGGCAAAGGTCCCCGGAGGGTGGTTTATCTTCGCTAACCTTCATCCCAACGGAGGTGGTGGCTTTTTCTTACCCTGACCCACAGCACGAGTGGGGTGGGAGTTCTCTACCAGGAAAACCAAACTAAGAATCCGGCGGCCACACACCAGCCGGGTAGCCCGCCTACCTACACCAAAACCCTGCCGACGCCGACCGCGTTTCGACCACCGAAAGAAAGCACTTGCAACCGGTGTAGACACCGCGCCCAAACCACTAGATTTTGGCTCACGCTAGCGACCGTTACAGCAGCTCCCCAAGACGTTTCAGCAGAACAGCGCCGAGCGCTACACTTACCGGCAGAATGAAATCTTCAGCTCCGCAAACCGGAGTGATAGAGCCCGAGGCTCTGTTCCGCAGACTGTTCCAAGGAATCTCAGCGGAAAATCTCCCTCCAAATGGTGCCAGCCTATGGACGGCTGCTGTGAAGAAAACTCTACGGAGGATTGCCGCTGAGGTCGAACCACTTTTGGTTCCGTACTCCAGCGACTGCGATGGAGAATTCTTGTTGGACTTGATCTGGCTTAGCCCAGCACGCGGCGACAAAGATGCAAATGGCAGGATAGTGCTTGGCGTGGAGTGCGAATGGGGCGGGCCGGATGCAGTCTGGTTCGATTTCTCAAAGTTGCTCTATATTCGAGCAGCCAGGAAGCTCCTCATTTGTTGCCTGGCACCCAAGACGCTCCAGTCCTCGATTCGGCAGTTCGAAAAGGACATCATCGACGCGGGTGGGCTGGAATCTCAAGAGAAGTACATCGTGATTAACTTCGGTGACCAACAGGCCGAGTATTGGTGGTGCGAGTTGCCAGAGCCGGTTAAGTTTCGGAAAGGACTTCGGGCCTCGTACTGATTGCGCCTACGCCCAGGATCGCGCCCACAGTAGTAATCGATCCGATTACGAGTCTCGGCAGAATGGCCAGCACCTACGAGCCCAGCAGTTCAAACTTGACGCCCGGCTCGACGACCAGAAGCCAAACACGCTCACCGGGCCGCAGTCCCCAGAGCCGCACCCAGACACCGATTTCCTTCTGGATCAACTCGCCGCACGTGGCCGTCCAGAAGCTTGGCTTCGCGATGTTCGCGCCCACTTCGACACCGTCAAGTACAAGCGTCACGGTCCGGCGCTGGCGGTCAAAGTTAGCCTGGCGCACCTTGGTCCCGCCAAGGACCTCGCCCCGGCCACCGTTAGTCCAGACCGAGCACTCTAGCCGCCGCATAGAAGCCTAAGAGTGCGTGACTGGCCCGCCGGGCACGCTGCCCTGATCGGGCACGCCCGCGTTGCGCTGGGACTTCACGACGGCACCGTTAGAAAGCCTGACGCGGGCCAGCGTGTACACGGTCTCGTCCAGATAACCGGGCAGGCGGTTAGCTTCCACCCAGGTTTCCCAGACCTCGTCGGGTTTCAGGCGCTTCGGTAGCGGGCGGTCGGGCGGCATGGCTGCGACCTGCGGCGTCACGTCGAACCAGACGTGCGTGATCTCAACGTCCCGGTTGCGCGACAAGTTCGTGATGTTAACGAAGTACGCTGGCCGCTCCGTTGCTGCAAAGAACGCGTGGTGAACGGTGACGCGCACGTGTCGCCGGTCGGCGAAGCCCGACCGCATGATGTCCACCAGCGGCTTGAGCACGTCCAGTAGCAGCACGTCGGCCAGTTTACCACCGGCCCCGCCCGCCAAGAAGGAAACCACGCTTGCTTCAACTTAAACTGCTTTCCCTGCGCCAGGCCTCGAAGTCCTCGGCCTGTCCCCGGTAATGCTGAAGGCCGCCGCCGTGCGTGGCGACGTGCCCGCCGTCTGGCTTAACGGTCGGCTGCGGTTCTCGGAGACCACCCTTGCCACCTGGGCCTTGCCCACCAGCGCTACGCATCGCGCACGCCACGGCGTGCCAGGCAAACGCTTCGCCACGGCGCGAAGCACGCCTATGGTCAAGCAAAAACATTTGCACCGACAAATGGCAACTCAGCACCTACGGGGTCGCCCGACAAGAAACCCCTAGCCACCAGGAGGCCCGCCGTGCCCTGAGGCGACGGCGACCCCCCCAGGCACGTGGCACTCGGTTCTCACTATGGTTGCACCCCATCCGTCAGAGCCAACTGGGCGCTGGCAGATGTTTGAATCATGCGTGCTCCCTATCGCGGCATGGCTAATCCGCCAACTAATCTGTCGGTAAGCAGTCAGCACAGCGGTGCCGCGTTGTTGGAACGTGGTTTGGCGGTGCCCCAAAAACTTTGGCGATTCTGTTTGCGTAGTGGTAAAGATAATGCCCGTCCCAGCGTCGTTTTGACAACGCCAAAACTTCCGCGCCACCTGCGCCGCGTTCGGACATGGCCTCAACCCCCACGATCATAAGTTATTGATAATAAGCGTCTTACCGGTGCGATGTCTGGACGCTGTTGAAACTTCGCCGATGACGCTGCTGAGGTCACGCCTTCTTGATGGGCTTCTTCACTGGTTTGGTCTCGGCTTCCCTCGCTAGACGTGCAGCCGTGCGTTTCTCGGCTGCTACAAGAGACGCCTTCTTGGCGCGCACAGACCGTTCCTCAGGTGTCGAGTTACGTGCAGCCTTCTTGCCGCCTTGTCTGCCGAACTCGCGTGCAATCTCTGTCATTGCTGCCCTGACGTCTGCCGGTATCTTCACGCCCATGCCCTCAGGATACACCTGACGGGGTACGGTGAGAGAGCAACGTGAAAAATAGTTTCAGAAATGTATTGACACCGTAGGGGGTACGGTGTACGCTGAACATGGTTCTGATGTTCGATTACTAAAACGAATCGCACACCAGGACAGAATCGGGACCGCGTCAGACGCCAATCTGGCACGGTCCCTAAACACCAAAAGCTTGATAGGAGCTTCGATGTCTACAAACGAGAATACCGCACCCAAAGCGGACGTTTACCAACGGGTAACGGACGCAATCGTCAACGCAATCGAATCCGGCATCGGTCAGTACCGTATGCCGTGGACCGTGCGACAGGACAAGGGCTTCAGCCCAATATCCGTCGGTTCTGCGAAGCCATATCGCGGCATCAATACGCTTGTCCTGTGGGCACAGTCCCAGAGCAAGGGGTACAGTTCCGCCTTCTGGGGAACGTATCAGCAATGGCAGCAACTAGGTGGGCAGGTTCGCAAGAGCGAGCATGGATCACCGGTAGTCTATTGGGGGACGTACGAGAAGCAGACGGGCGAAGATCAAGACGAGAAGTCCCATCGCGGTCTGTTCGCCAAGGGCTATACCGTTTTCAACATCGAACAGGTTGACGGCTGCAAGCTGCCGAAGCGATTTGAGCCGAAGCTCAGCCATAACGAACGAATCGCCCACGCAGATTCGTTTTTTGCCAGCATTGGAGTCCAGATCCGAGACGGCGGCAACCGTGCATTCTACCGCCCCGACACTGCCGAAGCGGTATACATGCCCGGATTCGATCAGTTTCCAGACCGCGTCGATTACTACAGCGTGTTAGCCCATGAGTGTACCCACTGGACCTCGCACGCTTCGAGGTGCGACCGTGAGCTTGGGAAACGTTTCGGGGATGACGCATACGCTGTTGAGGAATTGATCGCTGAGCTTGGCTCCGCCTACACCATGGCGCGCCTTGAGCTGGAATTGAGCCCGCGCGAAGATCACGCCCAATACATCGAATCCTGGCTCAAGGTTCTGAAGGCAGACAAGCGCGCCGTTTTCACGGCGGCCAGCAAGGCGCAACAGGCAGCCGATCTCATGTTTCAGATGTCGGGCCGTACGGCGGAGGTCGCAGCATGACGGGCCGTTACCTCATCTACACCCCGGTTCACAGCGTGCGGTATGAAAAGCGCTTCGATGCTGCATGGAGCAAGTTTGCCGAGGTCTGCCGTTCGCTGAGTCGGGACGGGCTCAGCTACATCGTATTGGGGCAATCGGCAATCACGCTATCAGGAACTCTCGAAAATGGCAGAGGAATACCTCCGGGCCGAACTGGAGTACTGGCGGGAACTGGAACTCCTCAGCGGGCAACGGGAGCACTTCAAACCAGGTCTGACGGATGAGTCGGCGCGCGCCGACGATGAGGTGGCAGCATGATCCCGGACGCCCTAGATATCGGCCCAGTATTGGACAATGGAGCTGACTTGGTTCCGCTCCCATCTCTGCCACGTCTGGAACAGGTTCGGGAGTATATCAGGGCTTCCAAGGCCGCGAACACGCTACGGGGCTACCAGAGCGATTGGCGTCACTTCTGTGCCTGGTGCGAGAGGCATACTCAGTGCCCCTTGCCCGCGAGTTCTGAAGCCGTGGCGTCCTACATCGCCGAATGTGCCGAACACCTGAAGGTAGGGAGCATTCAGCGGAGGTTAAACGCTATCGCCGAAGCCCATAAGGCCACGGACACGGAATCACCCACACACAGCCCAATCGTCGCCAACACCATGAAGGGAATCCGCCGCACGAAGGGCACCGCACCGGTTCAAAAAGCGCCCACGTTGATTGAAGATATACGGGTCATGCTGGACCTGACGGACGTGGGCCTCATTGGCGCGCGTGACAGGGCGCTAGTCCTGTTGGGGTTCGCGGGCGCTTTCCGACGCTCGGAACTCGTTGGATTCGACACTGCGGATTGCAGCTTCGGCAAAGACGGATTGACGGTCACGTTACAGAGATCCAAAACCGATCAGAACGGCGCGGGCCGCAAGATCGGCATACCCTACGGATCGAACCCGGAGACGTGCCCCGTTCGAGTGCTTCAGACCTGGATCGAGCAGGCAGCTGTCACAAACGGGCCGCTGTTTCGCGCCATCAACCGCCACGGGCAGGTTCAACCGGGCCGGTTGTCTGGTATCGACGTTGCGCGCATCGTCAAGAAGTTGGCGCATCGGACCGGATTGGATGCCGCCAAGTACGCTGGGCACTCTCTCCGGGCGGGGCACGCTACCAGTGCCGCTATTGCAGGTGCTTCAGAGCGGTCCATCATAAAGCAGACCGGGCACCGTTCGGTTCAAATGGTGCGGCGCTATATTCGGGACGGTAGCCTGTTCCGCGAGAACAGTGCTGGGAAGTTGGGGCTGTAGCAGCGGGAATTAGCAAGGGTAGGTGTGAAACGCCCGGCACTCCCTAGAAGGCGTGCCCTAGGTCAATGTGAATTTGGTCCGGGCTGGATACCTGATGTCATGCTTCGTGGTCCAGATTCCGGCTGCCCATACGAACTGGAACGTGAAATTGATCTGGGAGCCTACGGTGCGTGGGCGTGTACGCACCGGTGGGTTCGTGCCCGCCGCGAAGATCTCCTTGGCCGAGGCAGGTAGTGTTGGGGTACGAGAGGTGATATACGTAAACGCTTATTGAAGCCGGAGTTTAAGGATGGAAGTTCCGGTTCAAGTTCAACCTCGATTGTTTCTCTTCTGGGCTAAGTACCAAGGCAAGTCCGGTGGCTGGCACCCCCTTATATCTCACGCCCTGGAAGCCGGTGCGGTCAGCCGGGTCCTCATTGAAAGTTCGCTCTCCCCCCATTTCCTCTGTTTTGTTTCCCGCGCCCTTGAACTGGATGAACCGGCGGCGTTAAATCTCGTCGTTACCCTTGCGGCAGTCCATGACATAGGCAAAATGAATCCGGGATTCCAGCACCAGATCAGCTGGTTCCGTGAGCAACTACAAGCGCAAGGGTTTTCGGCACCAGAGCGAATATCGCCCACACCACACGGGCTGGTCACCGCCCACTGCCTTCAAAGGTGGTTGGAGCAGACGCACCGAATGCAGGCGGACGTTGCCCGGTCACTGGCGTCCGTGGTTGGCGGACATCATGGCGTCTTGCCGCCGCCGGAGAAATGGCGCGATTTTTCGGCGGCGGAGTTGGGAGGCCCCTCGTGGGGGGAAGCGCGCGCGTCGATGTTGTCGCTGATTCTGGCAGGACTGGGAACCTCGTTACCCTGCCCGCCACGGCTGCCCCATTCGGCCTCGTTTATCATTGCGGGTCTGATCAGCGTCTCGGACTGGATAGCTTCAAATAGCGATCTGTTCCCCTACGCCGCCAACACACAGCGCGCCATCGAGTTGCCAGATCCAGCCGCGTACTATCACGACTCGCTTGGAAGGGCGGAAGCAGCGGTCGAGCGACTGGGGTGGCATACCCGCAGCGGTATTCAATTGCCGGACTCATTTACCAGATTGTTCCCGTGGATTGAAACACCTAACCCGCTCCAGCAACAAGCATTCACGACCGCAAGGGAATCGGCTGGTCCTAGTCTGCTGCTGATCGAGGCGGCCATGGGCGAGGGAAAGACGGAGGCGGCTCTCTGCGCCAGTGAGGTGTGGGCCGCAGCGCTTGGGTATCGGGGCTCGTACTTTGCCCTGCCAACCCAGGCGACAAGCAACCAGATGTTTTCACGTGTCCGCGCCTTCCTGGAAGATCGCGCTCACGGCGACCGACTTGTCCTGCAACTCCTGCACGGGCACGCCAGCCTGTCAGCGGAGTTCGATGAACTTCGAGCACAGGGAACGAACGCCTTCTGGACGAGCGGCGTTGGAGAATCCCAAGGCGAATCCGTTTTTGCGAGTACGTGGTTTACATTCCGCAAGCGCGGATTGCTGGCTGCATTCGGCGTTGGCACAGTGGATCAGGTACTCATGGCGGCGCTCAGTGGGAAGCACGTCTTTGTGAGGCTCTTCGGGCTGGCTGGCAAGACCGTAATTATTGATGAGGTCCACGCATACGACACTTACATGTCAACCTTGCTGGAGCGGGTCTTGGAGTGGTTGGCGGCGATGGGAAGCTCGGTGGTGCTACTCTCAGCGACACTGCCTGCCGGTCGCAGGGACGATCTGGTGAGAGCCTACGCGAAAGGACTGCGACTCGAAAGTCCTGCCTTACCCGCACCAGTCGAATACCCTCGGATCATCACTGTGTCAGGCGATGGAGTGAAGTCAGCCACTTTCGCTTCAAGCTCTCCGCACGCAGCGAAGCGAATCGGGCTGGCTTGGGTTCAGCCAGGAAGGCTGGCCGAACTACTACTGGAGCAACTGGCCGGTGGCGGGTGTGCCGTCGCCATCTGCAACACCAGGAGAGACGCGCAGCGCCTGTTTCAAGAACTGGAGCCGCACTTCCCCGGCATGGCAAGCGACGGCCACCCCGAGTTGGATCTTCTGCACTCGCACTTTCTGTTTGCCGACCGCGATGCAGCGGAGAAACGCTGCCTGACGCGGTTTGGTAAACCCGGAGCCGGATCGCGGCGGCCCGCCCGTGCGGTCCTCATCGCAACCCAGATTGTTGAACAGAGCCTGGACCTGGATTTCGATGTGATGATCAGCGCCGTCGCGCCGATCGATCTACTCTTCCAGCGTGTCGGGCGGCTTCACCGTCACCTTCGGGAACGACCCGCGCTTCTGCCAGAGCCCGTGCTGACGTTGATCGGTGTGCCGTCGGACGAATACGGCTTGCCCAAGTTTCCAAGGGGCCATTTGTCGGTGTATGAACCCCACCTGTTATTCCGAACCTGGCTGGCGTTGCGCGGGCGGGAGTCGCTCGCAATCCCGGAGGATATTGACCCATTGCTCGATTCCGTCTATCGCGACGAGCCCGAACCAACTTCGCTCTCTGAAGCGGCGCAGTGCGTCTGGCGCGAGTCCAGGCGGAGACTCCGTGCGCACCGGACGGCTGAACATGCCGCCGCACGAGATCGATACCTTCGGTCCCCCGCCTCCAAAATGGCCGTGTGGGAGGTAGCCGAGGCGTGCTATGCGGCGGAGGACCCTGAACAGAGCCAATTTCTGGCGGTCACCAGGCTTACCGAACCTTCCGTGCGGGTGGTATTCCTGGAACAGCATCCCAGAGAATCCCACCGCGCCCAGATTCCCGGAGTTGATGAACCAATACCGGTCAACGGCACTTTGTCACTCGATCAAGTTCGGGGCTGTCTCTATCGGTCGGTCACGATCTCGGACCGCCGCATCGTCGAGAAACTCAGTGATGACGCCCCGCCCGCTGCGTTCCGAAAGTCCCCCTTTCTGAGCGAGCACCGACTCTTGCTCCTCGACGCCGAAAAAACGGTGTTGTGCGGCGATCAGGTCATTCGGCTGAACCCGAAACTGGGCGTCGTAATCGAGAACATTGCATGAATCACTCATTTAATCTCGTTCGCCAGCCGTTCGTGCCGTGCCACCGGATTGACGGCTCCGCTGTTGAGCTGAGCCTTCTGGACGTGTTCAGGGAGGCGCATCAGCTAAGAGCAATAATCGATGCATCTCCGCTAGTGACGCCAGCACTCCACCGTCTCCTGCTCGCCATTCTTCACCGGTGTTTTGGGCCTGCCACTCCGCAGGACTGGGCAGCCCTCTGGCGTGGCCGGTCCAAAGGCTTTCCTGTGGACGGCATTCGAGAGTACTTGCAGCATTGGGAGCATCGATTCGATCTCTTTGACCAGGTCCGCCCGTTCTACCAGACAGCGGCTTTACGGACGTGGCCGCAACGCCTGCCCGTGAGCAAACTCGTCCCCGAGTTGGCCTCCGCTAACAATGCCACCCTGTTCGACCACACCTGCGACGGGGATGCCTACGCAATGACCCCAGCGGTGGCGGCGAGGGCGATCATTTCGGCGCAGTCGTTTTCTGCTGGCGGCACCGTGTCACGCGACCGAAAAGAAGATTTATCGGCTGATGCCTCGCCCCTGGCATCTGGAGCCGTGGTGCTTGTACGCGGGAAAACTCTGGCCGAGACGCTGTTGCTGAATCTACATCAATACGACCAGGACGAGGGCGAGCCGTTTTCGGGGACCGACAAAGACATTCCGGCGTGGGAGAGCGACAACGACACGCGGGCCGAGGATCGTGTGCCTGAAGGCTACTTGGACCTTCTTACCTGGCAGAGTCGGCGCATCCTGCTGGTCCCGGAGCCTGGACAAAGCGGTTGTACCGTTGTTGCTGGCGTCGTGATCATGAAGGGCAACCAATTTCCCGATGACTGGGCATACCGCCGCCGCGAGCCAATGATGGCCTTCCGGCCCATGAAAAAGCCTAAGACCCTTAGGGACACTTGGCTGCCCATTTCGTTCGAGCCAGGACGCGCGTTATGGCGGGATAGCGGCGCGCTCCTCCAGTTCCAGGAAGAACAGGACCTCTCCACCAGACCGCGCCTCTTCGGATGGTTGAACAAGCTGAAGAACGACGGTGCCCTGCCAGATGATTTTGCTTTTAGTTTTGATGTGTTCGGCCAGGTGACAGATAGGGCCAGTGTCCTGTTGTGGAGGCACGAGCGCCTACCCCTGCCTGCCGCCTATCTGGCGGAACCGGTACTTACTGCGCGGCTGCGCGACGCGCTGAAGTTCGCCGATGATACCTATTTCAAGCTGCGCATTTCGGCGCAGGAATGCCTGAAGCGGTTGGGGACCGGCAAGGCGAGTCCGCACCTCGCGGCTCTGGAAAGTCGGTTTTGGGCCGCCCTCGAATTGGAGTTTCTCCCGTTCTTTCACGCACTCGCAAAGGATCGCCGCGTGGCTGAAGACGGGAGTGTGTCTTTTGGCGATACCCAACTGGGTGAGTGGAGCGATACCGCACGCCGGACCGCGATTCAATGTTACCGTGATTTTTCGTTTGGCCTTGGTGGCACCGCTCGCGTAATCATCCGCACCGCGCAATTCGAGAACCAGCTTCGCGCCAGTCTGCCCGTCGGCACTAAGACATGAGTAACGCAGGAGATCAGATATGACAGACCGTGAGTCGGAATTTGTTAACCATCTAGGAAGTCTAGTCGCGCAGGGAAACCGTCAGGCGCTCGCCGAGCTCAGGCGGGGCCTGTCTGGTGATCCAGGCCAATTGCTCCGGGTGTACCGATACGTGGGCCGCTTCCTGGCAGAGGGCGAGACGGGGTGGAACGAGCAGAGGTTTCTTCTCGTCGCTTCCCTTTTTGCGCTTTACCATCAAGGTTCGGAGTCCCTCACCAAATCCCCGCAATTCAGTTTTGGCGCGTCATTCCGCCAGTTGTATGAAGGTACGGAACGCAGGCCCAGTGTGGAGCGCCGCTTTCTCTCGTTGATCGCCTGCCACCCCGATAGCCTCCAGGACCACCTCCGGCACGCGATCACCCTGATGCGTTCCGAGGGCGTTGCAGTGGACTTTGCGCAACTCTTGTCCGACCTGTCTTACTGGAACCACCAAGAGCAGTGGGTCCAGCGCCGGTGGGCGCGCCAATTCTTCCGCAGTGAGGAAATGGCAACGCCTGAACAGCAAGTCACCAGCCAACCAAACGAAATCCCAGTGGAGAGTGAACAGTGATTCTCGAATTGCACCTACTTCAGAATTTTGCCCCGTCCAACTTGAACCGTGATGACACCGGGTCGCCGAAGGAGTGCGAGTTCGGCGGCTATCGTCGCGCACGAATATCGTCGCAGTGCCTAAAGCGCGCCATCCGCCGGACCTTTAAGGAGACGGCCCTGTTGAAGCCCGAAGAGCTTGGAGTTCGCACCAAGCGCGCAGTCACAGATGTAGCGGACGCATTCGAAAAGAACGGAAAGCCGAAAGCCGAGTCTGTCTCGGTGGCGACTCTGGCACTCACGGCACTTGGCTTGAAGGTAAAGCCCGGCGAGCCCCTGACCGAATACCTCGTGTTCCTTTCCCGTGCCCAATTGGACCGGTTCGTAACCTGGGGCTTGAACAACTGGGAGGCACTCATCAAGTTGGTTCCGCTCCCTCAAACCACGCCAGTGGTTCCTGCCCCCGCCCCTGACAAAGGCAAGCAGGCAAAAGCGGCCAAGAAGGAAGCGAAGCAAAAAGCCCTGATACTGCCGCCGGGCGCACCCGACCTCCTGGACGGCCATCATGCTGCGGATCTGGCGCTCTTTGGTCGAATGATCGCGGATCTTTCAGACAGGAGTATTGATACGGCTGCCCAGGTGGGCCAAGCCATCTCCACCCATCGTGTGGACTTCGAGTTTGACTACTACACGGCCATCGATGATCTCAAGCCTCACGACAAACCCGGCGCGGACATGATCGGCACCGTGGAGTTCAATTCCGCTTGCTACTACCGGTATGCGAACCTCAGCTGGCCCATCCTACTCGACAACCTGGACGACGATCTCGATTTGGCGCGCCGCGCGGTTGAAGCGTTCGTCCGGGGCTGCATAAGCGCAATGCCGACCGGCAAACAGAACAGCATGGCGGCGCACAACCCACCCTCATTGGTCATGGCCGTCTGGAGCAATGGGCAGCCGGTAAATCTGGCAAACGCCTTTGTGAAGCCAGTCCGGCCTACTAGCGACACCGATCTGATTGCCGCCTCCGTCGAAGCCCTGGATCGTTACTGGGGCTCTTATCTCGACATGTACGGCAAGAACTCAATAACCGATGTGGCAGTCGTGACCCTGGAGCCTTATACGCTCAAGCAGCTAGAGAAGGCCAAGGTCGGTTCAATCCCCGACCTTGTGGATCGCATCATGGCGCGCGTTCCGCTGGAGCCGCAGTCATGAAGACAACGCTGTTGCTTCGACTTTGCGGCCCGATGCAATCTTGGGGTTCTCAGAGCCGCTTCATGTACCGCGATACCGGGCGCGAGCCATCGAAGAGTGGTGCGATTGGGCTGGTGTGTGCAGCTCTTGGAAAGCCGCGTGTCGAAGTTGCCGGAGATGGTCAACCAACGCTCGCCGAACTTGCCGGTCTGCGAATGGGTGTTCGCGTGGACCGCGAAGGAAGCGTGGAGTGCGATTACCAGACGGCGGAGGACGTTGCGGAGGCCCACGGCAAAGGGCTTCGTACTGTTCAGTCCTGGCGGTCTTACCTGGCGGACGCGGATTTCCTCGTTGGGCTGGAAGGAGACCGTGGACTGCTGGAGCGAGTGGACCTGGCACTCGCATCCCCCGCATGGCATCTGTTCCTTGGGCGCAAGTCTTTTGTACCCGCGGTTCCCGTGCGCCTGCCCGATCAACCACCGTGGGGGCCGGGGTTGCGCGATCAACCGCTTGAGATCGCGTTGCGCTCTATCCCCTGGCACGGGCGTCCTGGGGAACAACCTCCATCTCAACTTAGATTCGTCGGGGAGGACCCATCAGGGGAGGACGCGGACGTGCGGAACGACGTGCCGCATTCATTTGATGCTCGCGCGTTTGCCCCACGCAACATTGCGACTCAGTTTCTGGACTTCAAGGAGGTTACGAGTCCATGTGGCTCTCGCGGCTGATTCTGGACCCGCGCAACCGCGCGGTGCGACGCGACCTGAGCGACTGCCACCAACTACATCGCACACTGTTGGGCGGCTTCCCTTCGGTTCAGGTGAGCGAACCTCGCCGCGAGATTGGGCTGCTGCACCGCCTGGAACAGGATCGGACCGGGAATCCAGTTCTGCTCGTGCAGAGCTTGTTGGAACCCGACTGGTCCCGCCTACCGTCGGATTACTGCCTGCGCGGAATGGGCGCAGGCGAAAATCCAGGTTTGAAACCTATGGGACACATTCTGGATGCTATCCAAACGGACTCCCGTTTCCGCTTTCGATTGGTCGCCAACCCAACGCGGCGCGTTTCGAGAGACGCCACGCACGGAGGTGCGTCATCGGCGCGGGTTGAACTGAGGACCGAGGAGCAGTGGCATCAATGGATGCTTCGTCAGGCCGATACCCACGGTTTCCGGCTGGAGGATTTGAGCACCACTCCGGGACTTCAGAACTTGATCGGCTTGCACGCTGGCCGTCTCCAAGGAAAACGGAACGGCAAGTCCGTGACACTGTTCACCGTCCGATTTGAGGGTGTGTTGCAAGTGGCGGATGCCGAACAATTCCGCGAGGCCATTCGCTCAGGTATCGGACCAGGCAAGGCGTATGGTTGTGGGCTGATTTCCATAGGGCCGCCCGGCTAGCCGAAAGCGTTTGCAGTACGGAAGTGAAGTGACTAATGCAGGATCTCCATGAATTACCGAAACTGCGCGACAGTTGGAGTTACCTATATCTGGAGCACTGTCGTATTGACCAGGACGCGAAAGCCGTTTCCGCATGGGACGTTTCCGGCAAGATCGCAATTCCGTGTGCAGCTTTAGCACTACTCATGTTAGGACCCGGCACTTCGATCACGCAGGCTGCCATTCGCTGCTTGGCGTCTAACGGCTGCATGCTCGTTTGGTGCGGGGAAGGGTCGGTTCGCTTCTATTCGCTTGGCATGGGAGAGACGCGGTCCTCGCGGCGTTTACTGCGTCAAGCGTGCCTCTATGCCGATCCCGCATCGCGTCTCCGGGTCGCCGTTGACATGTACCGAGCGCGCTTCCCGGAAACGTTGCCGGATGGGATGACCCTGCAACAACTTCGGGGGCGGGAGGGGATTCGCATTCGGTCCGCTTATTCCGCGTGCGCGGAGGAATACGGAGTATCGTGGAGCGGGCGAGCATACCGGCGTGAAGAATGGACAGCGGCGGACCCGGTGAATCGCGCTCTGTCGGCGGCGAACAGTTGTCTGTGCGGGGTATGCCATGCAGCCATCGTAGCCGCCGGTTACTCACCCGCCATCGGATTCATTCACACGGGAAAGATGCTTTCATTCGTCTACGATGTGGCCGATCTCTACAAAACTGAAGTTTCCATCCCGGCAGCATTTCGGGCTGCGAGTCAGGCAGAAGGCGACCTGGAAGGACGTGTCCGTCGCCACTGCCGGGACTTCTTCCTCAATTCGCGTATGCTGGAGCGCATCGTGCCCGACCTGGCCACGCTCCTTCGCGGAGCCGATTTGCCTGAGGAAGGGGATCTCGATGAGTCGGACGATCAGCCGGGCCATTTGTGGGACCCCGAAGGCGGGGCAATCGCCGGTGGTGTGAACTACGAAGAGCTTGACGAGCAGGTAGGAGGCGACTAATGGTTGTCATGATCTTAGAGCGTGTGCCTGAGTCTTTGCGGGGCGAATTGTCGCGCTGGATGCTGGAACCGAAAACAGGCGTGTTCGTCGGCTCAATTTCCGCAATGGTTCGAGACAAGCTCTGGCAGAGAGCTTGCGGGGCGATGCGCGGGGGAGCGGGGGTGCTGGTATATTCCACTAATACCGAGCAGGGATTTGCGATGCGACCATGGGGCGATCCAAGCCGCTCGGTGGTGGACATGGAAGGACTAACGCTGATCCAGGTGCATCCGACCTGCACAAAAACCCTGTAAAATCCAGTGTCGTCCCCACGGGCGTGGGGGTGAACCGGGGCTGGCCGGCGCCTCTTCGACTTGGACAAAGTCGTCCCCACGGGCGTGGGGGTGAACCGGCCGAGGTAGAGGCCGATTACGCGGCGGGTAAGTCGTCCCCACGGGCGTGGGGGTGAACCTTTATCCCCGGAACTACCCACCGCGCCCGAGTGGTCGTCCCCACGGGCGTGGGGGTGAACCGAAGGCCACGCCCGATGAACTGACCGCGTTCGCGTCGTCCCCACGGGCGTGGGGGTGAACCGGCTTCGAGGGCGGCGGATACGGACGGACTTACGTCGTCCCCACGGGCGTGGGGGTGAACCTTCCCAGGTCTCCACGGTGGCTAGCGCCCGCGCGTCGTCCCCACGGGCGTGGGGGTGAACCGATGCAATCGTCAAACGTGAAGGCGAATTCCTCGTCGTCCCCACGGGCGTGGGGGTGAACCGAGAGAAAAGAACATGTCAGTAATCCATTTCAAGTCGTCCCCACGGGCGTGGGGGTGAACCGAACTGCCTGTTTGCGGGGACGGTCGCCATTGAGTCGTCCCCACGGGCGTGGGGGTGAACCGAGCCGCGTCGCCGTGGTCCCGTTCGGGAACCAGTCGTCCCCACGGGCGTGGGGGTGAACCGATGGATTCTCCCGTGCCACAGGTTTCGCCAAGGTCGTCCCCACGGGCGTGGGGGTGAACCG
>Ga0075029_100001085_pt1 | contig 15594 bp, 14 predicted proteins | sample LitLauG_LLR_2013_FD_71391 | JGI IMG/M metagenome (GOLD analysis project Ga0075029, IMG submission 71391) | Freshwater sediment microbial communities from North America - Little Laurel Run_MetaG_LLR_2013 | ecosystem: Environmental > Aquatic > Freshwater > Creek > Sediment | place: USA...
ACCGTGACGCGGCAGCCCACCTGCACCAGGCGGCGCAGGATGTTGTGCTTGATGCCGTAGTCGTAAGCCACCACGTGATACTTGGCATTGGGTGGCCGATTGACCAACTCGGAGGGCGAGCAGGCATCGACTGGTTTGGTCCACTCGTAGGGCGCGGATGTGGAGACGCGCGTGGCCAGGTCGAGCCCGGCCATCGTGGGGATGCTGCGTGCTTTCTCGACCAGCTTGCTCGCGTCGGTTTCGATGGCGGAGAGCACGCCGCGCATCACACCGCGGGTGCGGAGGTGGCGGACCAGCGCGCGGGTATCGAGATCGGAGATGACGGGGATGCCGGCGCGTGTGAGGAAGGCGTCGGCCTGGGCGTCGGAGCGCCAGTTGCTGGCCATGGGGGAGAACTCGCGGACGGCCAGTCCTTCGATGTAAGGGCGGGCCGATTCGTTGTCCTCGGCGCTGGTGCCGTAGTTGCCGATTTGAGGATTGGTGAGGATGACGATCTGGCCGGCGTAGGATGGGTCGGTGAAGACTTCCTGGTAGCCGGTAAGGCAGGTATTGAAGACGACCTCGCCGGACCGTTCGGCGGGCGCACCAAAACTCTTGCCCTCGAAGACCGTGCCGTCTTCCAGGGCGAGGGTTGCAGGAGTCAATTCAGGCGGTTCCTTCCGTGGGAGTGGGTAAGCATTAGTTTAGCAGAGGGGGAAGGGCCAGTGCGGCGGAGAGGCGCGGGTTGTCGCTACGCTTTGGAGTACTTGGCAGAGCCCTTTTCGATCCCGTGGCGGCGATTTTCGAAAGGCTCGCCTCGTCTGAGCGGCCAAAGTCATTGACCGGGATCAGTCAGAAAGATCGGCACTGGAAGCTGCCGAGAGATACGGGGCGAGCACCGCCATGACCTTGTCACGGACCTTCTGCGCGAGTTGCTGGGCGCGCCCTTCATCGCCAGGCGCGGTTTGGGGACGGTCGCCCGGGTAGCGAATCTCTGCTCCGAAGGGGCTGAGCCAGTTTGCTTCATCGAGATCCTGCGCGAGCACGGGATCTACCGAATGGAGGAGAATCAACAGGCGTCTGATCACGTGGGTCTTCGGGAATTCGACTTGGTGTCGCGTGAGGAGAGCCTTCAAGTATTTCTCGGCGGACTGCTGGGCGTGGAACGCGACGATATCCCGGAACCGCTCCTCGGCCACCAATCGGACGACCGTATCGAAGTCGAGGTCGGCCTTCGCGGTCCAGTCGCCGACGAGCCGGCGAATCTCGTCTTCAGGCGGCATAGAGAACTCTGCCGTATTTGTGGGCAGGATAGGCGATGCCGCCGATGATGTTCTTGGTGGCCTCGAAACGTTCGGATGCGATGATCGTCACATCGACCGGGAAGTCGACATCGCCAATGGCGTCCGCGATGGCCACGCTCTCCTCGTGGCGATTCTTCGGAGCCGGTTCGACGATCAACAGGTCGATGTCGCTGTCCTTGGTCATCTGCCCGGTCGCGGCCGAGCCGAACAGGATGATCCTGTCGGGTCGCGACACAGTCAGAACGCGCCGGACAATTTCCCGTCCGAGCGACTCGTCAATGCCCATTCATCTCATCATAACAACAGCGCTGTTGCGTACCGGATGGTCCCACGGCGGCGGCATCAAGCACAACAACTGCGCCGCCTGATGCACTGTGGGCGTTCTCTCCACGGCCCGGACGCCACGAGCCGTTCGACTTACAACCTGAGGTTCTAGGACTGAATTGGAGGGTGCACATCGAACGTCTGTCAGGCCTTGTTCAGCAAGTTGGGCGTAAGTGGCTGGGACGCAGGGATTCGAACCCCGATACGCAGATCCAGAGTCTGCAGTCTTACCGTTAGACGACGTCCCAACAGGTTAACCTCATTTTAGCAAATGCCAGGCTGCGGAATCCAGAGTACGTTCCTACGGTTCATCGAGTTCGTGATGGGCCTGCGGCGCTCTATTGATCCATGGCTCCGTCCCGCCGCCGCCCGTCGAGTGGATGCTCCGTCACCCGCCGGTAGCTAATCCAAGCGGCGTACTGCGTAGTACACTGATAAATTAACATGAAGATGTGGTTGCGGCTGGGCCTCCTGGCGGCGCTGAGCGCCTCTGCGGTTGGCGCGGTCGATTGGAACGCGCTCAAGCCCCAGGGCTATGTCAGCGATTTCGCCCGCGTGGTCGACCCGGCCAGCCGAGTCCGCCTGGAAGCCTATTGCAGCGCCGTGGAACAGTCCACGGGCGTCCAGATCGCGCTGGTCATCGTTCCCTCACTCGAAGGGGAACCGGTGGCCGACGTGGCCCAGAACCTGTATCGCGGGTGGGCCGTGGGTGAGAAAAGCCAGGGCGGGGGCGTTCTTCTGCTGATGGCCGTTCGCGACCGGCGCGTTCGTCTCGCCACGGCGCGCGGCCTCGATTCGATCCTGCCGGAACGGAGCGTGCTCCGGGAAATGCGGCCTGCGCTCCGCGAACCGGACTACGGAGAGGCGTCGATGGCGGCTGCCGAAACCATCGGCCGCACCCTGGCGACAACCCGCAAGGTCACGCTATCCGCGAGCCTTCCGCGGCGCGTTCGCCCCGGCGCCTTCGACTGGTTACCCTGGCCGGTGGTGATTGGCTCGGTGCTCCTGCTTCTCGGGTTGATGCGCCTGGGAGGCGTGCGCGGCGATGGGGGCGGCTCCGGCGGCGGCTTGCTTCCGTGGTTGGTACGCGGCCGAACCATGGCGCGCTGCACCTGGGGCGCTAACGGCAGCGGAGGCTTTGGCGGTTACGATTCGGGAGATGGCGGCTTCGGCGGCTTTGGCGGCGGCGATTGCCCCGGCAGGGCCGCCAGCGACTGGTAGAGCCTCTCTATGGAAAAGGTGCTGAGCCAGTTGGTGGAACGGTTGCAAAAGGCCTACGGGGAAAGTCTGGTTTCAGTGGTGCTCTACGGCTCCGCGGCGGCGGACGATCGTCAGACCCGGTTCTCCGATTTCAACGTGCTCTGCGTGCTCCGCGAAATCACGCCTCACGAATTGCATTGCGCCGAAGAAACCTTCCGTTGGTGGCGCGAGCAGGGAAGCGCCTCGCCCCTGCTGGTTACCGAGGACGAACTGGCGTCCTCCACCGAATGCTTCGCCATCGAGTTCAACGATATCAAGCGCCAGCACCGCCTGCTGTACGGGAAGGACGTGGTCACGCCGCTCCAGCTCCACAACCGCTTCTATCGCGCCCAGGTGGAGCACGACTTGCGCGCCAAACTGCTGCGGTTGCGCCAGAAGGCCTGCGGGATGATGTCGGATTCCGATCTTCTGCGCCGCCTCTTGTTGGATTCGGTGTCGACTTTCTGCGTGCTGTTCCGCCATGCGCTGGTTCTCGATGGCGTGGACGCGCCCGGCACCAAGCGCGCCGCGATCGAAAGCGCGCGCCAGCATTTTGGCATCGATCCCGTTCCGTTCGAACGGCTGCTGGACGTCCGCGAGGAGCGCGTCAAGCCGCGGGAAGTCGAACCTCTGCCGCTTCTGGCTTCCTATCTGCAAGGGATTTCCAAAGTGATCGCCGCTGTGGACCGGTTGGAAAAACAGGTGAACCCGCAGTGAAGGCGGCTCCAATCGCGATTGCGACAGTGGCGGTGGTGTTGTTGGCGCTTGGCGCCGGCCGCAAGTACACCACCGTTCGCAACGAACTGGAGGAGCAGCGCCGGGGGATGAGCGAGGCCTGGGTGCAGGTGGACACGGCACTGGAAAAGCACGCCGCAGCCGTCTCCGGACTGGTGGATAGCGTCAAGAGCGCCATCCACGACCAGCCCCAGATCCAGCGGGACATCGAGGACGCCAGCGCCGCCGTGCTGCATGGCCGAACGCCTGAGGATCGCATTCGGGCGAACGCCAGGCTGAATGCGGCGCTGGCCAGGCTCCTGCTGCTTTCTGAAACCATGGAGAAATCGAAGTCCAATCAGGGCTTTGTCCGTCTCGAATCAGAACTGGCAGACGCGGAGAGCCATATCGCCTTGCCGCGCCGGAAATACAACGAGGCACTGGAGCACTACAACGCCCAGATCCAGCAGTTTCCCGAGAATGTAGTGGCGTCGATCTCGGGCTTTAAGCGCAACGACGCCTATTTCAAGACCGAACCGGGAGAGAGCCTTCCCGTCAGGACCCCCTTCTAAATTTATGTCTCAAACTTACGCAAACTACATCAACGGCGAATGGACCGATCGCGGCCCGCTGTTTGAAAACCGCAACCCGGCCAACACCGGCGAACTGGTCGGCAACTTCGTCAAGGCCACTCCGCGCGACATGGAGGACGCCGCCGCCGCCGCCGCCGCGGCTTTGCCCGGATGGAGCGGCATGAGCGGTCCGGCGCGAGGCAATATCCTATACGGCGCGGCTGACATCCTGGACAAGAACTTCGCCCAGGTTTCGGCCGACATGACGCGCGAGGAAGGCAAGACGCTTCCCGAAGCCAAGGGCGAAGTGCGCCGGTCCATCAACATCCTCCGGTATTTCGCGGGCGAGGGCTCGCGCATGCCGGGCATGCTGGTGCCCTCCGAGCGCGACCGCGTTCACATGTTCGCCATGCGCAGACCTGTGGGGGTGGTGGGGCTGATCACACCCTGGAATTTCCCCAGCGCGATCCCAGCGTGGAAGCTGGCGCCGGCGCTCGTTTGCGGCAATACCGTGGTCCTGAAACCCGCCTCAGCGGCGCCTCTGAGCGCGTGGCGCATTGTGGAGGCGCTGCACCAGGCGGGCGCTCCCAAGGGCGTGGTCAACTTCGTGGCCGGCTCGGGCGGCGAACTGGGGCAGGCGTTGGTGAACGCCGGGCCGCTCAAGGCCGTGTCCTTCACGGGGTCGTGCGGCATCGGCGAGTGGCTGCACGCCGCGGCCTCCAAGCGGAAACTGCGCATTCAACTCGAAATGGGCGGCAAGAATCCGACCATCGTGTTGGCAGATGCGGATTTCCAATCGGCGGTCGAAAACGTGGTCAACGCCGCCTTCTTTTCAACCGGACAGAAGTGCACCGCCACCAGCCGCGCCATCGTGGAAGACGCCATTTACGACCGGTTTGTGGCTGCCGTTGTGGAACGCGCCAAGAAACTCAAGGTCGGCAACGGCATGGAGCCCGGAATCGAGATTGGACCCTGCGTGGACGAGGCGCAGATGGACACGGTGCTGCGCTACATCGAAATTGGGCGCAAGGAATCGGGCGCGCCCCGGTGCGGAGGCAACCGGCTCACTGAAGGCGCGCTGGCCCACGGGTATTTCGTGGAACCCACCGTTTTCGCCGACGTGACCGAGCAGCAGACCATCGCGCGCGAAGAGATCTTCGGCCCGGTGCTGGCTATCATGCGGGCGAAGGATTTCGAGGACGCCATGCGCATCGCCAACAACATTCCGTTCGGCCTTTCTTCGTCCATTCAAACCACCAACCTTTCGCGGGCCTTCGAGTTTATCTACCGCGCCGAGGCCGGGCTGCTGACGGTCAACCTGCCGAGCGCCGGCGTGGAGTACCAGCTTCCCTTCGGCGGCAGCAAGGATTCCAGCTTCGGTCCCAAGGAACAAGGTCCGGCCGCGCTGGAATTTTACAGCGACTACAAGACGATCTACCTGAAGTACTGATACCCTTTTGGGGGGCCGGTTGTTTAACCTGCGGCGGGTTGTCAACCCGCCTGCCGCTACAACGGAGCTACTGAGTCATGCACATCGGACAAGTGATATCCAACGGCGCGGTCAATGCCGCGATCTTCGAAGACGGAGGCGCCCGCCGCATTCGGGGCCTGGACCTGCTCGGCCTCCTGAAGCGCGCGGAAGCCGAGGGCGTCCCTCTTACGGCCTTGGCCGCGAAGCTTGCCGACGGCACGCCGCAAGCGCTGCAGCCCATCTTGCCCATCCATCCGCCTGAAGTGTGGGGATGCGGTTGTACCTACGAAACCAGCGCCTCCTTCCGCGACGCCGAACACGGCACGCGCGAGGGCATGTATGCCTACGTTTACCGCGAAGCCCGCCCGGAGGTCTTTTTCAAGGGTACGGCGCGCGTGTGCTCCGGGCCGGGACAGGGAATCGGGATCCGCGTGGACTCCCAATTCACCGCGCCGGAACCGGAACTGGCCGTGGTGCTGGGAAGCGGCGGCCGCATTGTGGGCTTCACCCTGGCGAATGACGTTTCCGCCTGGGACATCGAGCGAGAGAATGCCCTGTACCTGACTCAGTCGAAAGTTTACAACGCCTGCTGCGCCCTGGGGCCGGTGATTCTGACCACGGACAGCCTGCCCGACCCGTACCACCTCGAAATGACCTGCACCATCACGCGCGGCGGCAAGGAACTGTATTCCGGCAGCGTCTCCACCTCCAAGCTGCACCGGCGGCTGGAGACGCTGGTGGAGTTCCTCACGCGCGCCAACCGGGTGCCGTGCGGCACGGTGCTGCTCACCGGCACCGGCATCATCGTGACTCGCGAGTCCGCACTCGCACCGGGCGATGTAGTGACTATTTCGGTGCCGGAGATCGGCGCGCTGGCCAATCCCGTGGTGATTGTGGAGTAAGCTACCTCTACTCCACGGCCTCTTCCGGCGGCTCGAAGTTGTCGAGCAGGTCCGGGTTCTTCGCGAACCGCTTGAGCACCTTGACAATCTCGCCGGCGCGGAATCCGGCGCGTGCCAGCCGGCGGTAGGCCGACGCCATGTCCTTTTCGTCCTGGAAAAGACCTTCGCGCGCCGCCAGCCGGTATTTGCGCCGGATCCAGTCTTCGATGAGCGCTTCCTCGTCCACCTCCTGGTAGACCTTTTGCACCGTCTTCTCAGCCAGCGCCGGGGCCACGCGGTGCTGGCGCAGGTCTTGAATCACGCGCGTCCGCCCGAACTTCTCGCCGGAGAGCCGGGCCGCGGCGAAACCCTCGGCGAACCGCCGGTCGTCCAGATAGCCGGCTTCTTTGAGACGGGCGAGCACGTCGTCTACGTCGCCGGCCCGGACCGCGCGGCGCCGCAATTTCTCTCGCAGTTCGCCGGTGGAGTGTGCGCGCCCGCCCAAGACACGTAGTGCGTACGCCCACAATCCTTCAGCGTCGAGTTGCCGGACTTTACGTTCTTCCATAACATGCTTTCCCTTGCGGAGTATACTGGAAATTGGCATAGGCTGACGGCTCCGGTCCGCTCTGGGGAGCCGCCCGAACGGAGAACAATAATGGATAAGAACGGTCTTTCTGCTTTCTTGCTGGGACTCGGTGTGGGCGTCGGAATCGGCATGCTGTTTGCACCGAAGTCCGGACAAGAGACGCGCAAATTGATCAAAGACAAAACCGGCGAGGGCACGGAGTTTATCAAGCAGCGCAGCGCCGAAGTGAAACAGACGGCCGCGGAATGGGTGGACAAGGGCAAGGAAGCCCTGGGCCGCCAGAAAGACACTCTCAGCGAAGCCGTGGAAGCCGGTAAGCAGGCCTACCGCGACGTAGTGAGCTAGATCGGCGGATTCAGCTAACCAGAAAACCGGGGGAAGGGCTCTCTTGCATGCCTGACGACGTCTTTCGCATAGTGGTAGCCGCGGCGGTAGCCTTGGCCGCGCTGGCCTTTGTCATCCAGGCCGGCGTGGTGATCGCGTTCTACCGCGGCTCCAAGAAGACACAGGAGAGACTGCTTCAGTTCATGGGACAGGTCGAGCCCGTTCTGGCGAAGGTCGAACCCGTGCTCGACCGCCTGGGCCCGACCTTCGATCGAATCGGCCCGGTGATCGATAAGTTTGGTCCGGCGCTCGAAAAGGCCGGGCCGGCGATCGAAAGAATCGGGCCGGCAGCCGACCATATCGGTCAGATGGCCGACAAGCTTGGAGCAGTGCTGGCCACCGCCAACCGGATCATGGAAGACACTCGCCCGCGGATCGCCGAAATCGGGGTAGAGACCGTGGCCATCGCTAAGTCGGGGCGCGAACAGGTGGAGCGTTTGGGCGACCTGCTGCACGACGCCGGCGAGCGCGCCCGAAGCCGTCTGGAGCAAATCGACCAGACGGTGGAAAACACCGTGGAGCAAGTGGAACAGGTCGGCGATACCGTGAAGCGCGCCCTGATGAAGCCGGTGCGCGAGGTCAACGGTCTCGCCGCCGGAATCACCGCTGCGGTCTCCACGCTGGTCCATGGTTCCCGAAAGTCCTCCGTCGAGTCCGCGACGCAGGACGAAGAGATGTTTATCTAGGTACCCGCATAGAAACTCAGCGCGTTGTCACCCTGCTTGAGCAACCTCGTGCGTCTGAGCGCGCCTTTGGCTTCCTGCAGCGCGAACCGGCTCCCGTGCTGCACGATTGTCAGCGGCGGGGGATGCTCTGCCAGCACTTCCAGAGCGGCGGCGTACTCCCGTTCCAGCGCATAGGGCGGATCGAGGAATACGATATCGGCGGTGTACCGTTCCAGCGTCAGCAGGACCGGTCCGGCCACCACCGAGGCGCGCCGCTCCAGTTGCAGAGAGGCCAGGTTCTCGCGGATGGCCTCCAGGGCGGCGCGATTCTTTTCGAGAAACCAGGCGTGGCGGGCGCCCCGGCTCAGTGCTTCGATGCCGACTGCACCCGTGCCGGCGTAGGCATCCAGGAAGGTGGCGCCCCCGATGCGCGGGGCCAGGATATTGAACAGGGCTTCGCGCAAACGGTCGGGTGTTGGGCGCGTGGCGTCTCCGGGAATGCTCCTCAGCCTTCGTGAACGAAACTCTCCCGCAATCACCCGCATTCAGCCCACCGTCACCAACGCGTAGCGCCGCTGCCAGTGATCGCGGATGTAAGCGACGGCGCGCCGCAGTTCGTCCGCCGTTGGCGGGTTGCCGATAAAATCCATGGCTTCGCGCCGCGCGACTTCCAGGATTTCGCTGTCGCGCTGCAGGTCCGCCATGCGGAACGCCGGCACCCCGGACTGCTTGGTGCCGAAGAACTCTCCGTGTCCGCGAAGCTTCATGTCCATCTCTGAAATATAAAAGCCGTCGGTGGATTCCACCAGCGTGCGGATACGTTCGCGCGCCGTGTCGTTCATTTTTTCCGTGACCAGCATGCAGTAGCTCTGGGCGGCGCCGCGGCCCACCCGGCCGCGGAGCTGGTGCAGTTGGGCCAGGCCGAAGCGTTCTGCCTGTTCTACTAGCATCACGCTGGCGTTGGGCACGTCCACGCCCACCTCGATCACCGTGGTGGAAACCAAAATTTTGAGGTGGCCCTCTTTGAACCGCTGCATGACGGATTCCTTCTCATCGGCGCCCAATCGGCCGTGCATGAGGCCGATGGGAACGCCGGGGAAGACTTCGCGCGACAGGTGCTCATACCCCTGCTGCGCCGCTTTCATGGCCTGGGTTTCGGACTCTTCGATAACCGGGTAAACCACATAGGCCTGCCGGCCTTCATCGATCTGGCGTTTCAAAAAGCTCAGGGCCAGCTCGATCTGGTCAGCGGTGTAGTGTTTGGTCTTGATGGGCTTGCGGCCCGGCGGCAGTTCGTCGATCACCGAGACGTCCAGATCGCCGTAGAGCGTCATCGCGAGGGTGCGCGGGATGGGGGTTGCGGTCATGACCAGCACGTCCGGCGTGACGCCCTTCTGCACCATGCCCAGGCGCTGGAGCACGCCGAAACGGTGCTGCTCATCGATGATGGCGAGGCCCAACTTCTTGAACTCGACGTCCTTTTCCAGCAGCGCGTGAGTGCCCACCGCCACGTGTACCAGCCCTTCGGCCAACAGCTTCTTGAGCTGAACCTTCTCGCGGGCGCTGAAGGAGCCGGTGAGCAGCGCGGTGACGTAACCCAGCTTGTTCAGGATCTGCCGGAAGTAGAGCCCGTGCTGCGTGGCCAGGATCTCCGTGGGCGCGAGCACCGCCACCTGGTAGCCGTTTTCAATGGCGATGACGGCGGCTTCGGCTGCGACGATGGTCTTGCCGCTGCCCACGTCGCCTTGCAGCAGGCGGTTCATGGGGTGCGGCGCCTTCATGTCGTCGGCAATTTCCTTGATTACGCGCTTCTGCGCCCCGGTAGGTTTGAACGGCAGCATGGCCTTGACGCGCTCGCGCACCCGGTCGTTGAGCTCGAAGGCGATGCCGGGGAGCGTGCGCGCCTTGCTGCGCTTCAGGGCCACGCCGCACTCCAGCCAGAAGAACTCCTCGAAGATCAGCCGGAACTGCGCCTGGGTGCGGAAGGCGTTGAGCAGGCGGAGGTCGGCTTCGGGCGTCGGGAAATGCGCATGGCGGATGGCCGTCCAGTATTCCGGCAGCCTTAGCCGTTCCCGCAGGAACTGCGGCAGGTTGTCCTCCACCGGAGGCAGTTCCTGAAAGATACGGTGGGTGATCGTGCGCAGGACGCGCGTGGTCATCTTGCCGGCGGCCTCATAGATCGGGACGATGCGGCCGGTGTGGAGCGAGGCTTCACCATCGTCGTCGTCACCCGATAGAATTTCGAATTCGGGATGCAGCATGGTGAGCTCGCCCGAGTAGCTGTCGAATTCCACCTTGCCGAACAGCGCCACTTTGAGCCCTTCGCCCAGCACGTTGGCGAGATAGCCGCCGTGGAACCACTTGCCCGCCAAAATGGCTCGCGAGGAGTCCGTGAACCGCACTTCGAAGAGGCCCAGGTTTCGGCGCTTGAAGCCCGAGAGCTTGGTGGACCGGACTTCCGCGATGACCGTCGCCATCTCGCCGGGGGCGAGTTGGGCGATGGTCTTCATGTTGCTGCGGTCTTCGTACCGGAACGGGACGTAGCCCAGCAGGTCCTCGACACTTCTACACCCCTTGGCTTCCAGCATGGCGGCGCGGGCAGGGCCGATTCCCTTGATGTAGGTGAGTGGGGTCGTGAGGTCCATGCCGGGGTCTGAACGGCGGCTCGAAGGTCGCGGTACCAGTGTAACAATGCTATCGTGAAACTAACGATCCGCAAGCTTTGTGGACTCGGCTATCATAAGGTTTCGGGAGGTTGCGTGGACGTCGAAAAGAGCATCGAGTTCATCCTGGATGGGCTTGCGAGGACCGAGGCTGGGCTCGCGAAGACCGAGGCTGGGCTCGCGAAGACCGAGGCTGGACTCGCGAGGACCGAGGCTGGGCTCGCGAAAACGGATGCTCTTCTCAGGCGGGCGATCAAGGCTGCCGTCCGCGAAGCACGCGCGGAACGCCAAAGACGCCGGGAACTGGGCGCGGCGTTCGACCAGAAGATGACGCAACTCGCCGCCGCACAGCTCTTGACGGAAGAGAAGCTGCAAGGACTAATCCAGTCCCTGCAACGTGGCAACAACGGACATCCCTGAAGCCGAATCCTGGTGCGCGGCGCGAATCGTCGCGATACCGGTGTACAATGCCATCGTGAAACTAAAGGTTTTGTTGTTGTTGGTGGCGGCCTGCTGCGGGGCGGCCGAGCTGCGCCTGGGGGTCATTGGAACGGACACCTCCCACGTTCCGGCCTTTACGAAGTTGCTGAATGGCGAATCCGGCGACGCCGACCATGTTCCGGGCGCGCGCGTGGTGGCGGCCTACAAGGGCGGCAGCAAGGACATCCCGAGCTCAGCCGACCGCGTGGACCAATATGCCGAGGAAATCCGCTCGAAGTACGGCGTGGAGATCGTGCCGGACATTGCCACGCTGCTGACCAAAGTGGATGCCGTGCTGCTGGAAAGCGGCGATGGCCGCGTCCACCTGGAGCAGGCCAAGCCGGTGATTGCGGCGCACAAGCCGCTGTTCATCGACAAGCCGCTGGCCTCCACGCTGGAGGATGCACGCGAGATCGCCCGCCTGGCCGCTGGAGCCCACGTGCCGTGGTTCAGTTCGTCGAGCCTGCGGTTCGGCGCGATTGGCGCCAGCATGAAGTTTCCGGACATCTCGGGCGCGGTCACCTGGGGCCCCGGGCCGTTCGAACCGCACCACTACCTGGAACTGTCGTGGTATGCGGTGCATCCCATCGAGGTGCTGTACACCATCATGGGCCTCGGCTGCGTTTCCGTAACCCGCACCGCCGGCGAATCTGCCGACGTGATCGTGGGCCGCTGGGCCGATGGCCGCATCGGCACGGTCAACGCGATCCGCCCTTACAGCGATTACGGAGCCGTGGTGTTCCGCGGCCGCGAGGTGGTTGAGAGCCACCCGGGCGCCTCGGCCGCCGCCGACTACCGGGCCTTGGTAGTCCAGATCGTGAAGTTCTTCCAGACCGGCACGCCTCCGGTGCCGAACGAGGAGACGCTGGAGATGTTCGCTTTTATGGACGCCGCACAGAAGAGCAAGGAGCAGGGCGGGAAGACGGTGAGCCTGAGGTAGCGGAGCACAGTTTCACCAATGATGGGCACATCCCCGATGACAGATAGGTCAGTTAGTGTTTCCGGGCATCGGGCAGGCAATATGAGATGAGGAGTTTCATGTTTTCCTGGGCCCGCAACTGACGGGGTGAGAAGAATGAGTATTCTAATTGATCCGCTTGGCGAAGTTCTTATCGAGGGCTCGAACATTCTCGAAAGCGTTCTTCTTGAGAAAGGATTTCGATTTCGATTCATAGGGGAGTCCACGCCCTATAGTATCGTCGCAGGCGCAGCCAGTCCGGTCGCTCTGGCGGAGTTCGTTCTAGACGATCGCCGGCTTCACCTCGGTTTTGCCTATAGTTTGAGGGCGTACTACAGCGTTGGTGATCAGTGCGCAGGTCACGAGTGTTATATGCGGGAGCTTGGCGTCTGGAATCGATGCCGCTATCCCGGTTACTCCGACGATCCATTAGATGCCTTCCGCTGCTTGGCTCATGACCTGACTCTGGAGGGTTGCAATACCCCGAACTGATGACTGAGTCGCAGACCCGAATGGTGGAAATTGCGCGCAACAAGATCGTCAAGCGATGAGACCCCTGCGTGCTCGACACGCGAGGCCGTCTGGCGTTTCTCGACGGATCCGCGCTGGAGCACTCCATCGCACCCAAGGGCCGGGCCGGTGCAAACCGATTGCCGTCGCGCGCACAGGCCATGGCCCGATAGTGATAAAAAGGACAAATCCCGCCTTTTGCAAGCGTTGACTGTGCCTCCTTCAGGCGCTATGCTCCGGCTTGTGACCGGACGTCGTAGCTCTCAATATAGGATCATCCTCGCACTAGCAGCCGCCGTGCTTCTAGTTGGAAGTGACGCTTCGGGAGATCCCGGCGGAAGGCTGCGAAGCCAGTCTGAGTCCTTAGCTCTCGAGTTTGAGACCAACGCGGGACAATTCGCTCCGGAGGTGCTGTACCTGGCACGGAGTTCCAACCACTTCGTGTACCTGACCCGCGGAGGTATGACGCTCGGGTTCGCGAACGCTCAGCAACGGGACTCCTCGTTGCGGATGACGCTGGTAGGCGCAAGGCGCGAGGCTTCCATTACCGGAGAGGCTCGCGTGGCCGGTGTGAGCAACTACCTGATCGGAAACGACCCGGCTCAGTGGCGTAGGGGCGTCGCGCACTACACAGGCGTGCGGTACTCGGGCGTCTGGCCGGGGATCGACCTGCTGTTCCATGGCAGGGATCAATCGCTCGAATACGATTTTGTCGTCTATCCGGGCAGCGACCCTGCCGGGATTCGTCTGCGCTATGAAAACGCTCGGTCGCTGCGGCTGGACGCCAAGGGAGACCTGATCGTAGAGACAGCCCAAGGCGAAGTACGGCAGCACCTTCCGGAGGTCTATCAGGTTTCCGGAGGTATCCGGCATAACCTGCTTGGTGTATACCGGATCCTTAACGGCCGAGAGGTCCGCTTGCAAGTCCAGAAATACGATCGCCGTCTCACTCTGGTTATCGACCCGGTGCTTACTTATTCGACTTATCTTGGCGGCATCGGAACCGCGAAATTGAATGCCATGGCGTTGGATGCAACCGGCAACCTCTACCTGACCGGCCGCGTGTCTTCGCCGGACTTCCCAATTTCGGGCAACGTCCAAGCGCCGTCTGGAAGCGCGGCACTCTATCGCAGTCAGGACCGTGCGGCAACCTGGAATATCGTGGGCGGCGGCGTTGGTCCGGCGAAGGTACTTGCTTTGGCAGCAGACCCGCAACGCAACGCGGTGCTGTATGCGGGCACATCGCATGGCGTCTTCGCGACTGCCGATGGCGGTCTTAGCTGGAAGGCCACCAGTTCCGGATTGCCGAATGACGCAGTCTCCAGCGTCGCCGTGGACCCGATTAATCCCAGCACGCTTTACGCATGCATGAGCGAGGGTTTATACCAAAGCACGGACGGCGCCAATACCTGGAAACAGATCCTGGCGAGCCCCGTGGTGAGTGTGGCGCTAGCCGCCACGAAGGCTGGCCAGATCTACGCCGGGCGCATGGCCGCTCCCATTCTGAGAAGCACCGATGGCGGCGCCAGTTGGCAGGAGGTGGGCGCGGCGGTGACCGCCAACGCCCTGGCGATCGACCCGACCAATGCCTTCATCGTCTACGCCGCCACGAGCGGGTCCGGCGTCTATCTCACCACCAACGGCGGCATGAGTTGGGCATTCAGCAACCTCGGGCTGGCGAGCGGCGCGACGCCCGTCACGGTGCACACCATCGCCATCGACCCACGCATTCCGCAGAGACTGTATGCCGCCACTAACAACGGGCTGTTTCGCAGCAGCGATGGAGGCAATCTGTGGACTCCCGCGGGCACCGGAATCGGGACGCGCGCCGTGCTGTCACTAGCAATCAATTCGCAGGATGCGAACTTCGTATATGCCGGCACGGTGGGGGCAGGCATTTTCCGGAGCAGTGATGGGGGCGACACCTGGAGCGCAATGGGACCAGCCAACCTCGACGCCAACGCGGTTGGGGTCGACTCCGCCGGAGTGTTTGTGTACGCGGGCCTCTACGTAGGGACACAAGGGTTCGTGACGAAAGTCAACTCCAGCGGCAACGCCTTGGTTTATTCCACCTATATTGGCGGCGCCGGTCTCAGCGAGGGCAAGGCGATCACGGTGGATGGCGCGGGCCATGCTTACGTGTGCGGCGCGACCGATGCCAGCGATTTTCCGACCAGCAACGCTTACCAGGCGAGCATCGGGGGAGGCCAGGACGCTTTCTTCCTACGGCTGAATGCGGCCGGCTCCGGCCTGGATTACTCGAGTTTCCTCGGCGGCCACGGCGATGACGTCTGCCAAGGCGTCGCGCTGGATCCCCAGGGAAATGTATACCTGGCCGGGAACACCTACGCGAGATTTTCCGGCGCTTCCGCCAACGATTTTCCGACTTCCCCTAGCGCGTTCCAGCGCTCCAGCCCCGGCGGCGGACAGGATTGCTTCGTGAGTAAGTTCGATGATTCGGGCCACCGGCTGACCTTCTCCACGTATTTGGGCGGCAGTGGAGTGGATGGCTGTTTCGGACTGGCGGTGGACCGCGCCGGCAATGCCTATCTATCGGGGATGACTACTTCGCCGAACTTTCCGCTGACGCAATCGAGCTTGGGCGGCACGATTCCGAGCCCGCCGGTGCTCCAGTTCTCCTCCTCGTTCGTGACAAGGCTAACTTCCGACGGCACCGACTTATCCTATTCGGCTTTGCTAGGCGGGTTGAAGGGCGACTCCGAAGTGGACGGCCTCGCGCTGGATTTGCAGGGTCGAGTCTACCTCACTGGGTACACCAAGGCATCCGATTTCCCGCTGACCGCAAACGCACTGTCCAGCATCGTCCCTCAGAATGGGAAGACCATCGTCTCGGTGGTCGA
>Ga0075029_100001087_pt1 | contig 15589 bp, 29 predicted proteins | sample LitLauG_LLR_2013_FD_71391 | JGI IMG/M metagenome (GOLD analysis project Ga0075029, IMG submission 71391) | Freshwater sediment microbial communities from North America - Little Laurel Run_MetaG_LLR_2013 | ecosystem: Environmental > Aquatic > Freshwater > Creek > Sediment | place: USA...
GGCCTGTTTGGATAGCAAATCATTATATCGTGTTCTTTCTTGCTCCATTTAGCCTCTAGTTTGTCGGCTTTCTTCAGTTTGGGTTCTTTTATTTCTTCCATATCTTCTGTCCAACGGTCAAACCACATAAATCTCCTAGTGATGGAACCAAGTCTCAAAGCCGCATCTTCGGCAGGCATGCCCCGTTATTTGGGGCTCTCCGTATCTGGATAAGGTTTCCCAAGACCAGTACTTATACTTGCTATGGCCAAAAACCCGGCATATGAACTTTTTAAATAATCTCATTGTTAACTATTATTCCACCTCACTATATCACCGGGTGTGTGAAGTGTCAATACTATTCTTCGTCTTTCATTTCAACTACTTGGCCAGATAATTGATGGGTGCAGTCACCACAATAATGGATTTTGCCATTAGTTACAAATAGATGACACCTAGGGACTTCAGGATTAATAAAATTGGGATTCCCATTAACCAAGATACTAGGAACAAAAGATGGCAATTGAAGATTTTCATTAAATTCCCAACCATCTTTGTTTATGGGCTTGGCCGGAATGGCGTGCATTCCTTTGCAGCCCGGACAGTAAAACGAATACCAGCCATTTTCGATCTTTCTTAGCTTTCTCATGGCCTTTAAGATTGCAGAGTCTCAATAGGTGTGTGAAGTGTCAATGGCGGGGCTGCGACGGGGCTAAAATGCGATTCTGTGGGGGTCGACGCGGGGTTTAAGGTCCGATAGATGGTCTGTTACAAGCCCCTAGAAAGTATAGATAAACCAAAGGGGAGACACTTATTTACACTAATGGGGATAACTCTTTGATATGATTAAGAAATAAGAGAATCTATGCATAATCACCCTAGTATCTATTCATTTTTGGAAAAAATTTTTGGAAAAATTTCGTGATTGCGTGTCCAATAGGACGGGGGCATGTTTTAGGCTATTAGACTTTACCGGGAACACGGGTTTTATCACTGAATTCATATACTTACGCGTATATATGCAATCCGTGTGCCTATGTGTGGCATGGTGTGTGCAGTTGCAGGCTCTATGCCGAATACCTGTCAAGCTCTAATAGTAGTGTATATACGTGTGGTTACACACGCGACACACTTTAGACAGTGTTAGGTCAATGAATACTTCACTAGTTTAGTGAGGTATGCCGTTTTTCTGAGGTATGTTCACGCGGGGTTTAGGCTTGTTAGTGCCGTGTCGGCACCGTCGCATAGCTAAGTCAATGTACTCTGTCAGACTTCGGGGAACGCGGTACATATATAGGTGCGTCGCATAGCACTGTCAATACAAGTAATGAGAATCATTGAATATTATAGACAGACGAATACCCCTGTACCGTTGACAGAGGTTTTCAAGGGAATTGTGCTCGTGTGTGGTGCGTATAACCGAGCCTTAATAGCATTCCCTTAGACCATGGTAAACCCGAATACCAAAGCCAAGCAAGGCTTGTTTTCGACGCAACTATATGACATTACTAATGAATCAGTAATGAACAGGCTTTGCTTTGCGTTTTCCGCATTCCTATATGATTCGGCGTGAACGCCTATCGACAGGAACGCTATGCACTATACCCTATCGGGGATAAGATACAGCATACTGCGTGGAATTGTACCCTAACGGGTATAGTTCGGCACGTATTACAGCTTTGTCAGGCTGACAAGTCAGGTTTAGACAGAGCTATGCGTATCCCTTAAGATTGGATTAGTTTATTAGACTTGACCACATTCTCGTGTGCAGTGATAACTTGCATATTCCAGGGTACATGTAAACCCGATACATTCTCACCTTGCAATGGTATAATATGGTCAACGTGGTACGGTATGCCGGATTGAACAGTTAGGACGTGTGCATGTATATAGAATTCTTGAATCTGTTTAAAATGGTCTTTAGTCAGCCACATAGGCGTGCGTTGCATCTTAGCGGCGTGACGTCGCATATTCTTAGCATTCACTTTACCTCTATTTTTCAATACATACCGCTTGTGGTGTTCAGCCAGAATATGCTTGCGTCTGTCGTGACTAGACTGGTTATATCTTATCTGACATTCTTTAAACTTATCGGGATTAGACTGCATCCACCGTTCATTGTTAAGTCTGCACTTATCCCTATTTTTCTTGTTATATTCATTAGTTGCTTTGGAAGAGCACGCTTTGCATATGGACGCTCGACCGCTCTTAAGTTGACTATTCTTAGTGAAGAATTCTAAGTCTTTAAATTCATTGCATTTAGTACACTGTTTCACGCTCTAAATTATATCACATAACTAGTTGACTGGACTAATGAATTAATAGCCTAATCCTTACACACTGCCTATAAGATAACAGCTATATAATCATTGAACTATTCCTATTTCGCATACCTCTTATACAATTCACACACTTTAGTCAGGCTTGGAATGCACGGCATTCACTTTGCAATATAGTTAAGATGTACGGTGCATGTGAAGGGTTGCAGGCTGGTTTAAATACCGCGTTGACTGCCTTGCACGGTACATAACAAAGGATGGACGTATGTACTCTTTAATTAGCTTCAAAGCGAACGGTGAACGGATTGAATCAGTCAATGAGGTATCAGCATTCTATGCCTTGACGCGGTATGGTCAGATAGTCGAATACTTCACCACATTAGAGGCATTGCATATAGCGGTTGAATCACTCAAAGCTATTGAAGCCACGGAATGCGACACGGTTGAATACGGTATCCCTGAATTTAAAATAGCCGCCTAACAAGGCAGATTGGAGTTACCATGCGTATCGAATTGAACGGGTATGTTATTAAGACTGTACTTGACGACTGTTATGGGGTATTCAATTCCAAGGGTACCTTGCTATTCTGGTCTAACGACCGTGAGGTTGCTATTCAATATGTTAGGAATGTATCCTATGGGGAATAGTCTAACTATTTATTATTACTTGTCAATGCTTGTAACCAAGCTATTGCATATTCTATTGAGGTAACATATGTATAAGATAGGCCAAAGCGTTGTGCACTTGTCACACGGTGTCGGGGTTATAACCGGCATTGAAGAGCGTGAATTCAGCCCTAATAAAGTGTCGAAATTCTATATAGTTACCATACAGGATAACGGTGCAGCTAAGAAAACATTCGTTCCCTTTGAGAGTACAGAGAATAGGTTGCGTCCGGTTATGGACAAGAAAACGGCAAAGGCTGTACTTGCATTCATTAGTTCGGGCACCACGGTATTGAATGATTTAGACCAGACTTGGAATAGGCGTTATCGAGAATATATGGAATTGATACATACGGGGAACGCTATGTTAGTTGCACAAGTATATGTATCCCTGCGTGCTTTGCAGACACTCAAAGGGTTATCATTCGGGGAACGTAAGCTATTAGACCATGCTAAGACTATGTTATCTAAAGAGTTAGAGGCTGTCGGACTATCTTTACCAGAGGTAAGCTATGTTCAAAGTAAACCAATACTATGAGACCATTGACGGTAAGACTGTCAGGCTTGTGCCTATGGTTCAGGACATATTCACACAATTAGGTGAAGTACAGGAAAACATTGCAGGTTATGACTTATACGTCCGTTCAACCGATGCATTCGGGAATGAATACTTTAGGTTTACCCGTTGGATAACTCATACCGAATTCTTAGCACGTGGATTAGTGGTAAACAAAGTCAATATAGGTGATAACAATGAATAGGCTATTGTATCTATTAGTTTTCTTATCCGCTTGTGCTTCGACACCACGCGTTAGTTACAATACAGCCTATCGGCGTTGCCTCAAGAAAACCAGTGTAACAGACGGTGCCTTTGCGGCGTTATCCCAAGGTAACTTTCAGGCAGGTTACAAGTTAGACAAGTGTATCAGGCAGACCATGAGGTAAACAATTGTGCGAATCATTCCACAATTGACTAGATTGACGCTATGCATTGTACTTGCTATTATATAGATAAGAGGTTGATATGTTTAATAAACACTATTGGACTAAGTTAAGTAAAGAATTCAATGCCTATACCGAATCAAGTACATACAATAGACCACGCACTATACAGATTGAACACACTGGTTTTTTCCCGAATCATATCGGGCACCGTGGATTGAACCACAATGAATCAAGCCTATTAGACTTTGGAACGCGAATCATTGAGGCTGACAGCGTGCACTTTGCCTATAGTAGACGGTTTAATAGTGTCAGCCTGTATATCAAGTCAACGGTGCATAGCTATGATTCGGGCACTTATCTAGAATTCACGCGGAACGGAAAAACGGTATCGGTTACCATGTATGATAACGCGGATAAGACACCGTGGCAGATTGAACAGGTATTAGGTAAAGATGTATCGGTTGACCTATTCCAGTCTTATAACCAAGAAGAATTTAGGGATGTATTGACTAATGCGGGATGTAACATTCTGGTATTCTTTAGATTCAATGTTCAGATAAGTCTAAGAATACCCCACATGTTACCGAGCATTGGAACGCCTAACTATGTGAAGCCTATTAAACAGGGTATTGAATTAGGATGGACGTCGCTCGGTACCTATAACAGTCTGCCTAACGTTATCAAAGTGTCGCGTGTCAGTACAATTCAGGCAGTCAAGTTATATGATTTAGGCATTGAGAATAGAGGTTACTATTCCCATGATTTAAAGTGCAGTATTCCCAAAGCACAAGCAAAGTCTGCAAAGCGGTTTTTCGACAAGCGGTTTAAAGTGAAAGGGTAACTCAATGAATATACAGTTTAAAGACTTGGATAAGAATGCACTAATTAAATTCAAGGGTTATCTAGAATACGAATGCAATCGAAAGTGTTACACGCCTGAATACTATGCAGTCTTGAGACACTTTATTAATCAGATTAATAACCTATTGAAAGGATAACAGTATATGCTATTCCCCAAAGGATACGGTTTAGGATACGGTGTCAAGGTATTGAAAGGCAGTGAAGGGTTTAAATCACCTATGCTTGTAGTCGGAGCGAATGCCTATATGCGTGATACAGCCTCACGGTTGAAAGTGAAAGGCTTTGCAGACTGGGATATGCACCTATTGTTTTTTCCGACAGCGGATAACGTGTACCGCGTGGGAATACTCGGGGTATCACGGCACAATGATAACCAAGCATTCTTGTCTTGTGGTGAAGCTGATACCGTTGACAGAGCTATTAATAATGCATTCCGTTCCGAGCACGTTGCTATTGACTTGAGACCACACGCTATGCTTTGGTTACAGCACGCTATATATCGGTGCCCTAAAGTTGCACTTAAAGACTTGCTAAGTCTTGAATCATATTCACTAAAGAAAACTGCCTAATTGAAAGGAAAAACCAATGTACAAGAAAAACGATAGAATTCAAGTAACTAATGATTCAATCCTGTCAGGCTGTATGGGAATAGACGTTGCGACAGGTACCGTGTTCACTGTATCCGCCGATGGTATGCGAATCATCGGGTTTAAATGTGAACAGACAGGCTGTATTGAAGGGATTGACGACGGTAAAGTTGAGGTAATTAAATGATAACAATTAAACCAGTCAGTTATGCTATGCACGTAACTAAACAGTATGCATTGAACGCTGCAAGTATTAATACCCGAGCGTTGCAGCTATTGAAAAAACATCCTAATATGGAGTTATCCAAAGCGGTTGAGGTAACAATTAGTAATGAAGCAAAGGCATTGTATCTTAAACACTTTGCACCGACAGAAAAATAGCACAATTGCACCACAATTGACGCACAATGTTTAGGCATACTTGAATCATGTTAGAGGTAAACATGTACAAGACACTAGACTTGAAAAATAGACGCACAAGCCTATTCGGTGCCTATTCGGCATACTTTAGGTTATCAAAGCGGCGTGGTGTGAAAGTATATAATGCCGGGGAATTCCCGCACAATGCGGCTATATGCGAATACAGAGCGGATATAGACTTTAGTCAAGTTGAGACAGATTTCGAATTCATTCGCCGCATTGAATGCCACATTGTACCAAAGGCATATAAGATAGTGGCAGTCAAGTTGAAAGGCTTGTGGTACCCCGGCATTATATTGGAGCACGTTGACGGTGTGCATTTAGATAAGTTGACACCTGGACGCGGCATATTGAAAAACCAGACGTGTGAAGAACTAATGCGGGATATATCAACTATATTCGCTAAGTTAACAGGTTACATACATTATGATTTAAATGGTTATAACGTGATTTTTCAACGCAAAGCTAAGACTTTCAAAGTAATTGACTTGTGCCTTGAATACGCTGCACCGAGCGGTGATATAGACGATGATATAAGTGAAGCATTCCTAAATCAGTTTTCAATTCACCGACAAGACTAATTGTGAAGAAAACTTCACAATTGAGGGATTGACGCATTGAGTTAGACGCGGTATTCTTAGAGCATAGGACGCACTAAACTAGATTGAAAGGAAAAATACAATGAACATTCTAAATCAATTCGGAATACAGAGTGATACGGTTGAGACCATTGATACCAATCCGTTCACCACGGCAACGCCTAAACTCGAAAACGTTAGTGATAAGTACAAGTTTATTTCGACAGCACAATTCATTGACGATGTACAGAGCATGGGATACAAGTTAGAACAGACCACGGCACCACGCAAAGGCTTGGGAATGCATAGCATGTCATTCTCACATCCTAACATGCCACAAGCCGATGGACTAAACATGCGGTTACTTGCTACTAATAGTCACGACGCAACGTCAGCATTCCGGTTATACATCCAAGTGTTAGTGCAAGTATGCTCTAACGGATTGGTTGCCTGGACACAAGACAGGGATACCGCGTCGCGTGTGATTCACCGTGGTTATGCTATTGACAAGGTTGCACAAGCTATTGACGTTGTTAAGTCTAGATTCGACAAGGTATTAGGCACTATCGAATCAATGAAGCAACGCGACGTAACCCCGGAAAACGGTGCGGCGTTCCTATCCAAAGCGGTTGAGTTACGGGATGCAAAGCCTTTCAAAGTTACGGAGTTATCGACTGTTAGACATCCTGAACAGAGGGATAACAATGCTTGGAATGTATTTAATCGAGTACAGGAAAGTCTGATTCGCGGTGGATACCACACGGTTGAACAGTCTAAAGACTATAGAACAGGTTTACCTGTCACTATTCGTGGACGCAAAGCACGTGAATTGACTAACGTGCGGGAACGCGTGCAACTTAATAATAAATTGTGGGAATTAGCCGTTGAAAACCTATTGAAAACGGCATAGTTAGTGCGGTGGTCCTAAACCGGGGTACCCTTCGGGGTAACCCCTTCAAAGGATTAAGACAGTGAAGAAAAAAATACATTACGAATGTTTAGATATTGTGCTTGGATTGGGTAAAGTACATATGGACACTAAAGTCAATGCTGATAAGTCTGTCGATATTGTATTTCGAGAACTAACAGATACATCGACAAAGGGTAACCCCGGTAAACTATTAGGCGTGATTCAATTGTTACCGGGCACTAACGACAGACTATTAAAGATAGTAACACAAGCATATGGACACCGACAGACCATTGACGCATTGACTAAACAGATTGAAGAGAATACCAGTAAACTAACTCAATTAGTGGGATTGAAAGGATAAGTGAATCATCATGTTATCTAACATTCAGTTATCTATTAGACGGATTGCATTCACACTCTTTAAATGGGATATACAAGCGGGGTTTACCGCATTACATGCCTGGACACACTTTGCAATTCACCGCTCTGATTCAACGTGGCATTTAGTCTGGGGTAAACTTAGCATTCACGTTGAAAACTGGACACTTGAAGTACACCGCTTGTGTGCACAATGCAATAGTGCAGATATAGGTGAAGTGTCTTGGGGGAATGAGGGATTGACAGTGTGTCAGTCTTGTGGCTCGGTTGAACAGGGTTACGAATACGTGAATGCTCGGGAATACGAACGGGCATCTTAGTGCGTCCGTTAGTGCGGTGGGGTACCGTGGTGTAATTACACTCGGTATCCCACTAATTCCCACAAGTGATTTTTCGATTGAAAGGGTACATTGTGAAAAAACCTAATGCGAATAGATTTAAATCTAAGGGTTACGATTGGTTGACACGTAACTCTAAGATTGAAAAAATGTCAGGCGTGAAAACCTATAACTGGGGAATACCCGCATATAAGGCATCTAGTGGCTTCAAGACTTGTCCTAATGCAGCGGCATGCGTCAAGGGTTGCTATGCGACACAAGGGGCCTATCTATTCTCTAACGTTGCAAAGGTATTCGAAGCAAGACTAAAGTTATCCCTGTCTAATAGATTCGTGGATGTAATGAATGCCGAGTTACGACGTCGCAAAGTTGAAAGGTTACGTATACATGATTCAGGTGATTTTTTCAGTAAAGAATACCTTGAAAAATGGTTACGAATCATAGCCTTGAATCCGACTATTAAATACTATGCATACACTAAGATGGTATCTATGTTTAAAGAGTATGCATCCAAAGGCAGAATACCTGATAACTTCATTGTTATCTATAGTTACGGCGGTACAGAGGATAAGCTGATTAATAAAGAGACAGATAGGCATTCTTGGGTATTCTCAACCGTTGCCGAATTGAAGCATGCGGGGTATGCCGATGCACACGTTGATGATTCAATAGCATTAGGCGTCAACCCTAAGATAGGATTGGTTTACCACGGCACTAAGAATATTGAAAACACGGATTGGTTGAAAGTTAAGGCTTCGACCACGGTATCTAAACCCCAAGCGGTGCATGCACCGATAACCAAAGGAAAACCATGGGATATACTAATTACTTCACTTTCAAAGCTATTAAGGGTACCAAAGGCACGGCAAAGTTAACAGAGGCTCGGTATCAGCGTGCAATTGAAGACTGTCAGCGAATTGTGCGACGCTATTATAAGGAAAACGGTGGACTATCCGGTTATACTGCACACTGCCCTATCGGTGCATACGGTGGTATTGAAGTGAACGGAAAAAAACCAGAAAACGGTGAGACATTCGCGTTGCGTGAACACTTCACGCAGAATTTAGAGGCTGACTTTAATACGTGGTGCAAGACATTCCAGAGACCATATGATTTAGTGATACAGGCGTGCCTCACGGTATTGAAGCATAGGCTCGGTGAAGCTATTGAAGTTAAGTCAGACGGAACGTGCGACGACTGGGATGCAGGCGTGGAATACGCTCGACAAGTTACGGGTTTAAAGTTATCCAATCCAATACCTGCTAAGTAAGCTTACAGGCAGTTAGGATGTATACCCTATTCGGGTTATCTAACAATGCATCCTAACTGCCACCATACCCCCATAGGTCGAAAAATGGGGTACAGGATTGGAATAGTTGAGAGTGTTTTTTCGATTGAAAGGAATGCATATGGACAAGCTAAGTTTTCAAAGCTATAGGGCATTGAGAGAGAATGCGTATGCACAAGCGGGTATCATTGGAGACACGGCGGAAAAATATGGACACTTATCATTGCACTTGGCCGATGCATATTCTCATAGTTGCGACAGTCTAGATTCAATAGACCAGTTAGGCTATGAATTAGGGTATCTGAATTCAGACACTAACGAATACACCGAATACGATTGAAAGGATAGTTATGCGGAAAAAATACAGAATTGAATACACCGAAGAATGCTCTGGTACACGCAAAGCCTATTGGAGTGAGAATAGCGGTGATTTAGATGCTGTATTCGCAGAGGCTTGCAAGCTTCGGGATGATAGTGGTTGCGACGTGAAAGTTATCGAATATGTCGTACATGATTCATGGGAATTCAAGGCAGTGGGTTTAAGAAATAGATAATAACGGAATAACGGAGTATATTATGAATCGATCTTATTACATTAATAACCCTTCGGCGTGGTCTGAAGGATTCGACCAGACCATTAGTGATGAATTGGAACGCATTACAAACGAACGGGATACACTGAATAGCCTAATTGAAGGATTGAAAGAAGAATTCCCCGGCCTAGTTGACGGTGAAACTGAAGTCAATGGAAGTTATCTAATCGAATACCTAACTCATGCATTGAAAGGATAGGGGGATAGGTCGAAAAACGATATAAGGCAATTATTGTGCCAGAAGTGAATTTTGGATGGAGGTATTCAATGGACAAGAAAATTAAAGCTGCACTAGAAATATACGATGCGGCGAATGAGTTACTTCGCAATTTGTATGATGCAGACCAGCACGTTGTCGAAGGAACAAATATGATTCATCCAGACATATCAAGACTTGAAAAAGCGTTGGCCGCTCTAAACAAAACGTTTGAGTTAGGGAAGGAATAGATATTGCATACAAAGGCGGGTAGTCAATTTTACTCGCTGCCTGACAATAGAGTCAGGAGTGAATTTTAGATAGGAGATTCAAATGCTTAAAGATACTAGTGTCGATAACAATACAGTTAACGAGCAAGTTGGCGTTAACGACAAAGCACGCGAAATTGTTATAGCTATATTTAAGAGTGCATTGCCGACTGGCCTAACTGCTAGAGAGATGCTAAGAAATTATGATTTAAACATCAACACTTTACCCGCAACCACCGCAGAAGAGAAAACAGAAATCAGTGCTATACATCAAGGCTTAAAAGGTGCTAAGACAGCCTTAGTACATAAGGGTATTCTTAAAATGCTCGACGAGCGTAAATGTTCTATAACTGGACGAGTAGTTGAAGTATACATTTATCACGGCATCGAGCTAACTGAAGATGAACAATTGTCGGAAGAAGAAAAACGACGCATAATTGACAGGGATAGAGCGGAGAAGAGAATAGCAGAGATACGAGTAGAACGTGCTGCTATTCATGCGAAAAATGCGTGGGTGGGCACATTCGATGATAGTGGCGACGATGACAATTATCAAGAGTGATTTTTAAGTTGACTTCTTAACGCAATGAGTTATAATTAATAAATGAAAGGGATAAACAAAATGAAACACTTTATCTTAATAGCAGTTTTCTTAGCATTCGCAACAGGTTGTACTAAAGACCAATTGGTTAATTTGCCCACTAGTTCGGCTACGCCGACCCCGACCCCTGTTGTAGGGCCACAAGGTGCAACGGGTGAACAGGGAGCTACTGGTATTCAAGGGCCGCAAGGCTTGCAGGGTGTCGCGGGACCACAAGGGCCTATCGGTCTAACTGGACCTATCGGACCACAAGGCATACAGGGATTGAAAGGCTCTACTGGTGCGACAGGATTGCAGGGACCTATCGGATTGACTGGAGCTACTGGTGCGACGGGACCTAAAGGCTCTACTGGATTGACTGGTGCTACGGGAGCTACTGGTGCTCAGGGGCTTATTGGACCACAAGGCGACAGAGGACTAACTGGTTTGACTGGTGCTCAAGGTATTCAAGGTGCTACGGGATTGCAAGGCGTGGCTGGTACCAATGGAACTAACGGAGCACAAGGTATTGCAGGAACTAATGGTATCAATGGTACTAACGGTGCGAACGGAACTAATGGAGTGAATGGAACTAACGGTACCAATGGACAATCGTTGTTAACTGGCGACATTGCACCGACTTCAAGTGCTGGTAACGATGGGGATACCTGGTTTGATACAGCTAACGGTGCCGTATATGTCAAAAGTGAATCTGGTGTGTGGCAGTTAATCACTAACCTAACGGGACCACAAGGTGCGACAGGTGCACAAGGTATTCAGGGCATCCAAGGCAATACGGGTTTAACTGGTGCCGAAGGACCACAAGGTATTCAAGGCGTGGCTGGTGCTACTGGTGCGACGGGGTTAGCTGGTGCTACGGGAGCTACTGGTGCTCAAGGTATTCAAGGCGTTGCTGGAACTAATGGAAATAATGGTATCAATGGAACTAACGGTACGAACGGGACTAACGGAGATGGTTTCAATCCCGGTATCATGTGTGATGCCTATTCAATTGTACCTGCCGACTATTCAGGTACAGTGATTTGGGATACGTTGTTCTCGGACGGTACGCTATTGTTTACACAAGCGGTGTTGCCTAACTTTAATAACCCGCAGATTAATGATACAGGAGCATTTAACGGTATCACTCCGGCACAACAAGCATTGCTAACTACTGTCAATTGGGCTCTAGATTGTTCTGGCAATATTAACATTCCAGAGACAGGGTTATATAACTTCGCGTTGTCAAGTGATGATGGCTCTGAGATAGCTATCGATGGGAATATACTCATCAATATGCCTCAATCGCAGGACTATCCTACTGGGAATGCTAACAACGTACAACTATTCGCAGGACAACACAAGTTTAACCTACTGTATTTTCAGAGTTTACCAACGCAAATTGGATTGGTACTAAAGTGGCAAGGGCCTAGCAATGCAGGACTAGGAAGCATGCAAGTAGTTCCATCGTCAGTGTTTACTTATTAAACTAATTAGGGATAGGGAGTAGTAAAAATGAAAACGAAAACTGTAATTCTCACGATTGTTTCTCTGATTGTATCATTGTTCGTGACTAAGCTTGCGATTGCAGATGAGGATACGTGGAAACCTCTAACATCGCATGAGACGTATCAATGCTTGCAAGAAAAACGTTGTCCTGCACGAAAGGCTGTACGAAAGCCAGTACAAAAACCTGTACAGAAAGTTGTACAGCCAGAACGCATTGTTATAGTTAATAATAATACCAATACGAACAACAACGCTCCAGTTGAGAAAGTTAAAGTTATAGAACGCAAAGTGTTAGTAGAACGCACGGTCTACAGAGACAAAGACGAGCATAAGAATGCTATCAGCGTGCTTTTTGGACGCAGTTCTACTGGCTTGAACGTGCAGCAAACTGGACCTAATACGGTGGACGCTAAGACGGTCGGACAGTTTGATGCTGGCCTAATGTACCAACGTGACATTAGCCGTATCAGGCTCTCTATCGGTGGCACGATTAATGGTTCTGTGTACGGTGGGGTAGGGTTGAATTTCTAGTAGTGACTGTCCAATAGTTAGGAGTGAATTTTATGTTAAACACAAAATCAAAAGCAAAGATTGCAGAATGTATACGCACCAAGATTGTGTATGTCAATGAGATTACTAAAGAACAATTGGCCGCCCTACATGCCAAAGGTTTTACGGTAGTCTTGAACAGGAGGAAACCATGACATTCTATGAATTCTTTCAATCATTTAAAGATGGTAAACCATTTATCGTGGACACTGCTGGGCCGGGAACTTGTGGGATATACATGATGCGTGTGCTTAGAATGGACGAGAAAGGTGGACAAATTCTTTGGGGACCTGTTAACAGCGATAATAATGAAGAAGAATATAATGTGTCTACGATAAGTTGGGTAGAACTACAACTAACTACTACGTGGACAATAGTAGATTACTTTGAATTTAATCTAGTTAAGTGCGAGTGCGGTGCTGAATCAATAGGTATCGATTCACATTCTCATTGGTGTAATAGGGCAAGGGCAGCATGAAAAACCTTTTGACAGTTTTGTTGGCCGCTAGTCTAGTGGTCAACGTCACATTCATAACGTTTGGCGAACTAATAGGTTATGCTAACAATCCCGCATTTATACCTTATGAGGACCAATTCAAGTTAGAGGCCAGTAAACGCGGGGTGTACGGTTTGCGACACGCCAAGATAGAATTCGGTAAACTCTCCGAAGCAAAGCGTGTTGGAGAATGTTACGTATCTGGTGGTGCTCATGGGAGACCGCACGTTATGATTGATGAGAAAACATGGAATAACTTGCGTGATTCTATTAGAGAACAATTAATATTCCACGAGTTAGGACACTGCCTATTGCTTAAAGACCATAGTCCAGGGGGAATAATGAATCCATCTCTATTAGATGCCAAGGACTATGAGACTAATAGAGACAAACTAATTGACCAGTTATTTGAAGGGGTTAAACGATGAAGCCTGTTAAATCGTCTAACATACAAGCAATTGGCTACGATGCAGCCACTAAGGTACTATCTGTTGAATTCAAGACTGGTCTGTACCATTATCAGGGAGTGAGCCAAGAAGTATATGATGCGTTTGAAAAATCTGAATCGATAGGTAAGTTTCACGTTCAACATATTAAAAATACCTATAAATTCATAAAGTCGGAGAAAGTATGAGAATTGACGGTAAGATGAGAATTGCATTCGACTGTAAAGGTACTCTATCGGGATACCATGAGAAGAAAGTTGTTAAGCTATTCCACGCATTGCAAGATGCGGGCCACGAGCTATTCATTTGGAGTAGCGTACTTAGTTTTACTCAAGACGCCGCAGACAAGCATGGTTTAAAGATACAGCCTTATCACTTAGTATCTAAGTACAGTAAATCAGAGGCTAGAGAGCAAGGGTTACCCACAATGGACATCGCAATTGATGACGATAGATCGTTTAGCGATTATCTAGCTGCCAATAAGATAGTCTATGTGGATGAGATACCTGAAAACTTTGAAGATTTTGCGTTATTCTTAAAGAATTTAATGAAGGGACGCCTATAAGTTAAACGAATTTCACAATTGCTCGCCAATGAAATCGGGTAGTTACGTTGGCATACGCAATGCATTAGTAAGAATCTGGGTAGATTAATAGGGAGTAGGGAAATGAAACTAGCAGAACACGCAAATAGTCTTGTAACTAATGTCCAAGGCGACGTTCAAAACTTTGGAATAGGTAACGCTTCGGTAGTTATCGACATTCTACGTAAACGAATGTACGGTAAGCCAAAACAAACTCTTGTGCAGGAATATATCTGCAATGCTCGCGATGCAATGCGAGAAGTTGGTAAAGGAAATGATTTCGAAGTCACTGTGCCAACGCATCTTAACCCTGTTTTCAAGGTGCGAGACTTTGGGCCTGGCATTAGTCCAGACCGCATGTCAAACGTATTCATTCTCTACGGTGCTTCGACTAAGCGTGATTCGAACACTCAAACCGGGGGATTCGGCATTGGAGCTAAGTCAGCTTGGGCGTATACAGATTCGTTTACCATTGTAACCATCGTGGATGGTCTTAAACGGTCCTATGTGGCCCACACAGGCGTTGATAACAATGGACGCCTAGACTTGGTATCTACCGAGCCTACGACAGAGAAAAACGGTACTGAGATTCAGGTTGCGGTGCAGCGACACGACGTGAGGGAATTCAGAGATGCTGTGCTTCGAGCCATATACTTCTGGGAACACAAACCAAAGCTAAGAGGGGAAGTAGATGCACCTACGTTAGTAAAGGGATTTAACATCGGCAATGCATTGGAAGTTATCAAGGCCGAATTAATCCCTAACTATATAGATGAGAGTGCCTATAGTTCAGATGGTAGTCCAATTGCCGTTATCGATGGCGTTCCTTACGCAATCGGAGAGAGCCTGTTAAAACATTGTCCAGTTCTCAAGAAACTGTGTGACTTTGTTAGACTTAAACCTATCTTTCACCTTGGTAACGGGGTAGTCGATGTATCTGCCAGTAGAGAAGCTATTGCCGATTCTCCTAAGACCAAGGAAGCATTAGAGAAACTAGCTAACAAAACCTTTATGGAGGTCCGAACGCATATCGGCGACCAATTTAAAGGTGTCAAGTCTCCTGGAGAATATATCGCAAGGTATAAGACACTTAACAGTGCATTCAACGTAGAGAAAGGGTTTGCAGAATATAAAGG
>Ga0075029_100001094_pt1 | contig 15562 bp, 20 predicted proteins | sample LitLauG_LLR_2013_FD_71391 | JGI IMG/M metagenome (GOLD analysis project Ga0075029, IMG submission 71391) | Freshwater sediment microbial communities from North America - Little Laurel Run_MetaG_LLR_2013 | ecosystem: Environmental > Aquatic > Freshwater > Creek > Sediment | place: USA...
GCGCGCGTCCAGACCGTTCTGCGCGAGCAGGAACTGGCCGCCCGCAAGACCGAGGCCGGCAAGACGCAGCTCAGCAGGACGGAGAAACGATAATGGCGGAAACAACGAGCCCAGCCGAGAAAAAGTCGCACCGCAAAGTGCTGATCGGCACGGTCGTCTCGAACAAGATGCAGAAGACGATTGTGGTCGAGGTGACGCGGAAGAAGGCGCATCCGATGTACAAGCGGGTGATCTCGATCCGGAAGAAGTTTTACGCGCACGACGAGAAAAACGAAACTCATCCCGGCGACGTGGTGAAGATCGAAGAGTCGCGGCCGTTGTCGAAGCTGAAGCGCTGGACGCTGAAAGAAATTGTGCGGAAGACGGCGCTGGTACCGGAGATTGACATCGACGCCGCTACCGGCGTTTCCGCCAAGAACTAGGACGCGGAGAGAGGGAGACGAACATGGCCGTAATGATGAGATCCATGCTCGAGGTCGCCGATAACTCCGGCGCGCGCAAGCTGCAGATGATCATGCCGCTCGGCGGTTCGACGGGTCTGCACGCGGGCCTGGGCGACGTGATCACGGCAAGCGTTAAGGAAGCCGCTCCCGACGGTCAGGTGCAGAAGGGCAAAGTGGTGAAGGCGGTCATTGTGCGGACGCGCAAAGAGCATCGGCGGCGGGATGGGACTTACATCCGCTTCGATCAGAATGCGGCCGTGCTGATCAACGAAACCGGCGAGCCGGTGGGCACGCGCGTGTTCGGTCCGGTGGCGCGCGAACTGCGCGAGAAGAAGTTTGTGAAGATTGTGTCGCTGGCGCCGGAAGTACTTTAGCGCTCGTGTAGGGATGGGGCGAGCCCCGACTCTACGGACGAGACTTGGAAGGATTGAGTATGGGAACAGCAACAACAACCGAACACAAGCGGGTGGATATCCGCCGGAACGACACCGTCAAGGTGATGACCGGCCGCGATACGGGAAAGGAAGGGCGTGTGCTGCGCGTGTTTCCCGACGAAGGTAAGGTGCTGGTGGAGCACGTCATGACCGTGAAGAAACACGTGCGTCCGAATCCGCAACGCAACATCAAAGGCGGGATTGCCGAGCAGGAGCGGGCCATCCGGCTGTCGAACGTGGCCCTGGTGTGTGCCACCTGCGGCCCGGTACGGATCGGACACGAAGTGCGCGGCGACCGCAAAGTTCGAGTCTGTAAGAAGTGCGGGACGACGCTGGACAAATGATTGGGTAATTGGGTAATCGGGTAATTTTGTAATTTAAGAACTCAAAGGTGTCAAATTACAGAATTGCCCGATTGCGGAATTACAAAATTCCTCACGAACCGGTAACCACTCCGAAACCGTGATGGAGAAGGCAGCAACGACCATGGCAGACGAGCAGAAAAAAGGCGAGCAGCAGCAGAAGAAGCCCAAACCGCCGAAGGGCGAGAAGAGGCAGGCACCGGTCGAGACAAAGGCTGGCCCGGAGGCTCCTCGGCACGCGGCGAAAGAACGGCCGCGGCTGCGGGCGCGGTTTGAGAAAGAAGTTTCCGCAGCCCTGATGAAGGAGCTCGAGCTCAAGAACCCGATGGCGGTGCCGCGGCTGAACAAGATCGTCGTGAACATGGGCGTCGGCGAAGCGACGCAGAACGCGAAGCTGATCGACCCGGCGGTGAACGAACTGGGCCAGATTACCGGACAGAAGCCGGTAGTCACGCGGGCGAAGAAATCGATTGCGGCATTCAAGGTACGCGAGGGGATGCCGATCGGGGCGATGGTGACGCTGCGCGGCGACCGCATGTACGAATTTCTCGATCGCCTGGTGAGCATCGTGCTGCCGCGGGTACGCGACTTCAAGGGAGTCTCGACCAAGTCATTCGACGGGCGCGGCAATTACACGCTGGGTCTGCACGATCAGCTGATTTTCCCGGAGATCGATTACGCGAAAGTCGACAAGCTGAAAGGCATGAACGTGACCATTGTGACGACAGCGCGCTCCGACGATCAGGCGCGGTCGTTGCTGAAGCATCTGGGCATGCCATTCAGGGCGTGATGGGATCGGGTGAATCGCCAAGTCCGAAGGTGAAGATTTACTGAGAGCCGAAGGTTGAAAAGCTGACAGCTGAAGTTTAGGAGCGAATTTGGCCACTACAGCAAAACGAGTGAAGGACGCGAGGAAGCCGAAGTTCTCGTCGCGCAAACATAACCGCTGCAAGATTTGCGGACGTCCGCGGGCTTTTCTGCGGAAGTTCGGCATTTGCCGTCTGTGTTTCCGGCAGTTGGCGCTGCGGGGCGAGATCCCCGGAGTTTCGAAGTCGTCCTGGTAGTACAGTTGCCAGCCGCCGGTTGCCAGTTTTGCTGCCAACAAGGCAACGACGAATGGCTGACTGTCGAACGATGGAAGTAAGCAAGCTGCTGACAGGTTCTCCGGTGGATACGGAGCGAACGGGCGGCTCGAGGAGAAGCAAACGATGAGGTTGACCGATCCGGTCGCAGACATGCTGGCGCGCATCCGCAACGCGATCCGCGCCCGGCACCAGAAAGTGGATATACCAGCTTCCAAGCTGAAGACGGAGATTGCCCGCATCCTGAAAGAAGAGGGCTATATCGCGAACTTCAAGCCGGCCGAAGAAGAAGGACACAAAGTCCTGCGCGTGTATCTCAAGTATGGCAACAACAACGAGGCGGTGATCACCAACCTGGCGCGTGTGTCGCGCCCAGGCTGCCGCGTCTATGTTCGCCGCACCGAGATTCCGCGTGTGCTCGGTGGTATGGGCATCAACATCCTGACCACGCCCAAGGGCGTGATGACGGGACGCCAGGCGCGGCGTGAAGGCCTGGGCGGCGAATTGCTTTGCGAGATTTGGTAGAAGGACGTTGTCAGTTATCAGTCGTCAGTTTTCAGTGACGGCGATTGAGCGGTAACTGATAACTGACAACTGACAACTGAGAGCTAAAAGCTATGTCACGAATTGGAAAAAAACCGATCGCGATCCCGAAGGGCGTGACGGTCAAGATCGAAGGCAATACAGTGATGGTCCAGGGGCCGAAAGGCAAGCTGGATACTCCACTTCCGTCCGGCATCACGATGGAACAAAAGGACGGCAACCTGGTGGCGATTCGTCCGGATAATGCCCACGCGGCGGTTCATGGACTGGCGCGCGCTTTGGTGAACAACGCTGTCGAGGGCGTAACCAAGGGCTGGACTCGGGACTTGGAAATTGTCGGCATCGGCTACCGCGCCGAGATGAAGGGCAAAGGTACGGTGGTATTCAACTTGGGGTATTCGCACCCGATTGAGTATCCGTTGCCGAGCGGCGTGGATTGCGCAGTCGATCCCAAGCAGACCAAGTTGACGCTGAACGGTATCGACCGTCAGAAGGTCGGACAGGTTGCGGCGGAAATGCGTTCGCTGCGCCCGCCCGATCCATACAAGAACAAGGGCGTTCGTTACGCTGGCGAACGTCTGAAGAAGAAAGTCGGCAAGACGGGAGCGAAATAGCCGTCAGCCCTCAGCCGTCAGGTTCATTTACTTGAAGTCTGCGAGCTGATGATTTGACTGATGGCTGATAGCTGAGGGCTAAGATATGCTAAGAATAAATTCGAAAAATCAGACGCGGCAACGGGTGCACGATCGCATTCGCAAGAAAGTGATCGGTACGCCGGAACGTCCGCGGCTCAATGTGTACCGTTCGTTGAATCACATCTACGTGCAGTTGATTGACGACTTGAAGGGCGTCACTCTCGCCGCTGCTTCTACGGCCGATGACCGAAAGGGTGCGCGCGTGGCGGGCGGCAACGTAGCTTCGGCGAAGATGGTTGGCAAGAAGATTGCCGAACTGGCCAAGGAAAAGGGCTACAGCAAAGTGGTGTTCGATCGTGGCGGATACATCTATCACGGTCGCGTCAAAGCCGTCGCAGATGCGGCACGCGAGGCGGGATTGCAATTCTAGTCGCTAGTCGCTGGTCTTCGGTCGCTGGCATTCGCAAACGACTAACGACCATCGACCAACGACGATACAAGAAATGAGCTTTCAGAATGCCTAGAGTAACGAAGAAACTCGATGCAGGTTCGTTCCAGTTAAAGGACCAGGTGGTCTCGATTAACCGGGTGACGAAAGTAGTCAAGGGCGGCAAGAATATGTCGTTCGCGGCACTGGTTGTCGTCGGCGATCCCTCGGCCGCGGTGGTGGGCTACGGATCGGGCAAGGCGAAAGAAGTTCCGCAGGCCATCCGTAAAGGGATTGAGTCGGCGAAGAAGAATCTGATCCGGGTCAACCTGACCCAGACTTCAGTGCCGCACACGTCGCTTGGCCGTTTTGGATCGGGCATGGTGCTGCTGAAGCCGGCCCCGGAAGGCACGGGTGTGATCGCCGGTGGCGCAGTCCGCGCCGTTATGACATCCGCGGGTGTGCAGAACGTGCTGACGAAATCCATTGGCACGAACAATCCGCACAACGTGATCAAGGCGACGTTCGAAGCCTTGAAGAAACTCAAGAACCGCGAAGACGTCGCGGCGCTGCGCGGCAAGTCGGTGGAGGAGCTGTAATGACAACCAAGACGTCGAAATCAACGCCGAGCGGCAAGATTCAGCTGAAATGGGTGCGGTCGGCGATCTGCACTCCCGTGAAATACAAGAAAGTGGTTAAGGGCCTCGGCTTTACCCGGCTGAATCAGGTGATCGAACGGCCGAACACAGCGGCGATTCGCGGCATGGTGAAGAAGGTGCCGCACCTGATCGAGATTGTAGGTTAAGGTCTCAGATGTCCGGTCTCGGGTTTTTCTGAGAGCTGACAACTGAGAGCTGACAGCTAGGACTTCACTATGAATTTATCGACAATACGGGCACCGAAAAAAGCAACAGAACGGAAGAAGCGCGTAGGCCGCGGCATGGGCTCGGGCATGGGCAAGACCTCCACGCGCGGCCACAAAGGACAGTGGTCTCGTTCCGGTTCGCGCATGATCCGCGGGTTTGAAGGCGGCCAGATGCCGCTGCACCGCCGTCTCCCGAAGCGCGGGTTCACGAACATCTTCCGCGAGGAATACGACGTCGTGAACGTAGACCGCCTGGCAACGCTGGGCGAGACTGAAATTACCCCCGAAGTACTGAAGAAGGCTGGCATCATCGATGGCAACGCGCCGCTGAAAGTGCTTGGCAATGGAGAGCTGGCAAAAGCGATCACTGTGCACGCCCACAAGTTTTCCAAGTCGGCGCAGGAAAAGATCACCAAGGCAGGCGGCAAGTTTGAGGTCTTGCAGTAATGCTTTCTAAGCTGGCCAACATCTTCCGGGTTCCCGACCTTCGCAAGCGCGTGTTGTTCACGCTCGGCCTGCTGGCGGTGTATCGCATTGGCGGCCACATCCCGACGCCGGGAATCAACGCCGACCGACTGGCGCAGTTCTTCGAGCAGAACAAGGGCTCGGTGCTCGGTTTTGTTGATCTCTTCAGCGGCGGCAACCTGCGGCGGCTTACGATTTTCGCACTGGGCATCATGCCCTACATTACTGCGTCGATCATTCTGCAGTTGCTGACTGTGGTGTACGAGCCACTGGCCAAGCTGCAAAAAGAAGGCGAGATGGGCCGCAAGAAGATCACGATGTGGACACGTTATCTCACCGTGATCTTGAGTGCTGTGCAGTCGTTCGGTATTGCCATGAGCCTTGTAAAAGCCGGCGATTTCGTCAATATGCCGGCCGGGCAATTCATCCCAATGACCATGCTGACGCTGACTACCGGCTCGGCGTTCATCATGTGGCTGGGCGAGCAGATCACCGAGCGCGGCATCGGCAACGGTATGTCGCTCCTGATCTTCGCCGGCATCGTCGTCGGTCTCCCGCGCGGCATCGCCGATCTTTATCAGAAGGCCAGCACTTCAGCGTGGGGAGTCTTTACCGCGCCCGCCATCATCATGCTGCTCGTCCTGATGATCGCGGTCGTTGCTTTCATCGTCTACGTTGAGCGCAGCGAGCGCCGCATTCCTGTCCAGTACGCCAAGCGCGTCATCGGCCGCAAAGTCATGGGTGGGCAGTCAACGCATCTGCCGCTGCGTGTCAATGCTGGTGGCGTCATGCCCGTAATCTTCGCTTCCTCGATTCTTGCTCTGCCGCAGATGCTCGGCGCGGCGTTTCACAACAACCGCGTAATCGGCCCGATTCTCGATGCCATGAAGTGGGGCGAGCCGCTTTACACGCTGCTCTACTGTCTCGGCATTGTTTTCTTTGCCTATTTCTATATCTCGATCGTGTTCAACCCGAACGAGGTCGCCGACAACATGCGGAAGTGGGGAGGCTTCATCCCCGGCATCCGGCCCGGCAAGCGTACGTCCGACTTTATCAATGACGTTTTGACCCGCATCACCCTGGTCGGCGCGCTCTACCTTATTCTGATCTCGTTGATCCCGGAATGGATGATCGCGGGCATCAAGCTCAATCACCTTCCGCTGATCGGTCGGATCTTCGAGAATTTGCCGACTTGGGTCACTAACGGTCTGGGCGTCAATTTTTACTTCGGTGGCACTTCGCTGCTCATCGTGGTTGGCGTCGCGATGGATACGGTGACGCAGATTGAAGCGCAGCTCATCATGCGCCACTACGACGGATTCACACCGAAGAGCGGCAGAATTCGCGGCCGCCGTACCTGGTAGAAGAAGTTCTCAGTTCTCCAGTGAGAGCTGTGGCACAAGGTTTTACTGAGAACTGACAACTGAGAACCGAGAACGGGTTTTTGGCAAGCGCGGAGCAGGACGGTATTTCCGCGGCGGGAAATACGAGTACGAGAAGCCATTTCGATGGCCAACGAGTCGAACGCAACCGCGCGAAAAATTGGACCGGTGATTCTTTTCGGGCCCCCTGGGGCCGGGAAGGGAACTCAGTCCAAACAAATCGTCGAACGGTATGGTATCCCGCAGATATCAACCGGCGACCTTTTACGTGATAACGTTGCGCGCGGAACTGAACTCGGACGTGCCGCCAAGGCGATCATGGCGCGCGGGGAGTTGGTTCCCGACGAATTGATGTATGGGATTGTCGCCGAGAGGCTGCGAGAGCCAGATTGCAAGCGCGGATTTATCCTGGATGGCTTTCCTCGGACAGCTGCTCAGGCAGGATGGCTGGATGCTTTCCTGGAAAAAGAGGTCTTTGACAAAACAGTGAAGTGCCCCCCGGTTGTGATCCAGTTGCTGGTGGATTATACTCAATTATTGCAACGGCTTACCGGACGGCGTTCGTGCCCCACCTGTGGTCGGCTCTACAACATCCATTCTCAGCCGCCTCTCGTCAATGAGTTGTGCGATGTGGACGGATCAAAGCTGGTGATCCGGGAGGACGATCGCGAAGAAGTAATCTCCGGTCGGCTGGCTGCCTATGAATCGCAGACCCGCCGGGTGTCGGATTATTACCGGACGCAGCGGCGGCTGGTTGCGATCAATGCCGATCGATCGGTGGAAGAGGTTACGGCCCAGATTTTCGGTGTGATTGACGGGCATTGCCCGGAGGGCCGGCAGAGTCAGAACTGATATGAGTTTTGGAGAAGACCGGATTATCCGCAAGTCGCCGGAAGAAATCGAGAAGATGAAGCGGAGCGGCAAGATGGTCCGCAAGGTTCTGAACCATCTGAAAGAGATCGTGGCGCCGGGCGTCACCACGATGGATCTGGAAAACGCCGCGGCGAAAATGATCGCGGATTTGGGAGCAGCGCCGGCTTTTAAGGGGTATTACGGTTATCCCTGTGTACTGTGTACTTCGATCAACGAAGAGATCGTGCACGGTATACCTTCGGAGAAGCGAAAGCTCAAGACTGGCGATATCGTTTCGATCGACTGCGGCGTGGTGAGCGACGGCTATTACGGAGATGCCGCAATTACCGTTCCGGTTGGCCAGCCGCTGAAGCCGGAACTGAAGAAGTTGCTCGAAGTCACGGAAGCATCGTTGTACAAGGGCATCGAGCAGGTAAAGATTGGCAACACGATCGGGCACGTTGGATCCGCGATTCAGAAGCACGTCGAGGCCAACGGGTTTAGTGTAGTCCGCGAGTTTGTCGGGCACGGTATCGGAACGAAGTTGCACGAGGCGCCGCAGATTCCGAACTTCGGCAAGAAGGGCCAGGGCGCGGAGTTGACCGAAGGCATGGTGCTGGCAATCGAGCCGATGGTGAACTCTGGCGGTCCCGAGACTAAAGTCTTGAGCGACAAGTGGACGGCCGTAACGCTCGACGGCAGTTACAGCGCGCACTTCGAACATTGCGTAGCCGTAACCCGGCAGGGGCCAGTGATATTGACGCAGTGAAGCTCCTAGCTCTTGGCTTTTAACTAAAGGCCAAGAGCTAACAGCTAAAGGCTTTTCAAGGAGTCAATGAGTAAAGAAGACGCGATCGAAGTGATGGCAGTAGTCGTCGAACCGCTGCCGAATGCCATGTTCAAGGTGGAACTGGAAAATAAACACCAGGTCCTGGCGCACGTCTCCGGCAAGATGCGGAAGAACTTTATCCGAATTCTCCCGGGAGACAAAGTCGCAGTCGAACTTTCTCCGTACGACCTGAATCGCGGACGGATTGTGTACCGATACAAATAGTCTCTGAAGAGTTATCGTCCCGAGCGAAGCAAGGGACATGCAGTTGCAGTTGCTGAGAACTGACAACTGAGAACTGAGAACTGGTTTATGAAAGTACGAGCATCGGTTAAGAAAATTTGCGACAAGTGCAAGATCATCCACCGCAAAGGTGTAGTGCGGGTGATTTGCGAAACGGCGAAACACAAACAGCGTCAGGGTTAAGAAGAGCTACTAGCTACTGGCAAATGCAATTACGGTGAGGCTCGCTAGAGGCTAGCTGCTAGAAGCTAGAGGCTGGCAAGAGGCTCCAGAAGGACTAGAAATATATGGCACGTATCGCAGGCGTCGATCTTCCGCGTAACAAACACGCGAACATCGCGCTCACTTACATCTACGGCATCGGTAACGCGCGCGCGGCCCGCATTCTTGACGCGGCCAATGTGGAACCGATGAAGAAAGTTTCCGATCTCGCGGAAGATGAGGTCAACCGCATCCGCAACGTAATCGAAGCGGAAGGCCTGGTGGAAGGCGATCTCCGCAAGGAAATTTCGATGAACATCAAGCGTCTCATCGAAATCGGATCCTATCGCGGATTCCGTCATCGCCGGAACCTGCCTGTTCGCGGTCAGCGCACCCACACCAATGCCCGCACCCGCAAAGGTCCGCGCAAAGGCACAGTGGCGCAGAAGAAGAAGACGGCAAAAGCTTAAACCCGGTTGTCAGTTGTCAGTTGTCAGTTTTCAGTTACGCTGAAAACGATTTCACTGAGAACTGACAACTGAGAACTGAGAACTCTAAGAATGGCGAAACCAGTAGCAGCAGGCGGCGCCGCGGCGCCCGAGAAAAAAGGCAAGAAGAAGACCTTTAAGAAAAAGGAACGCAAGCACGTCCCGCACGGACTGGTGCACGTTCAGGCTTCTTTCAACAACACGATCGTCACCATCACCGACTTGAGCGGCAACGTGATCTCGTGGAAGAGTTCGGGTTCGCTCGGCTTCCGCGGCTCCCGTAAGGGAACTCCGTTTGCCGCGCAGCAGGCCGCGTCCAACGCCGCTAGCATGGCACGGGATCACGGCGTGCGCTCGGTCGATGTCCGCGTCAGCGGCCCCGGTTCCGGCCGCGAGTCGGCTGTCCGCGCGCTCGCTTCCGCCGGAATCGAAGTGCGTTCGATTAAAGACACCACACCGATTCCACACAACGGCTGCCGTCCGCCGAAGCGTCGCAGAGTGTAAAGTTGTCAGTCCTCAGTTTTCAGTTGTCAGTAAAACCGATGATGAAGATGAGGATTCAACTGAGAACTGACAAGTAACTTTCGTCCGGGACGAAGGGTGAAGCCAAACCCGTAAACCGGTCATCTAAAAGGAGAACAACTTGGCCCGTTATACCGATGCAGTATGCCGCCTCTGTCGCCGGGAAGGTATTAAGCTCTTCCTGAAAGGCACGAAGTGCTTCAGCGACAAGTGCCCCATTGAAAAACGCAACTTCGCTCCCGGACAGCACGGGAAAGACAAAAAGACCAAGGTCGTAGGCTACGGTCTGCAGTTGCGCGAAAAACAGAAAGCCAAACGCATCTACTTCACTCAGGAAGGCCAGTTCCGGAACTACTTCGAGAACGCGGTCCGGTCCAAGGGTGTGACAGGTGCGAAGCTGCTGGAATCGCTGGAGCGCCGTCTCGACAACGTCGTCTTCCGGCTCGGTTTCGGCATCTCCCGTCGCCAGGCGCGCCAACTCGTGCGCCACGGCCACGTGCAGGTGAATGGAAAGAAAGTCAACATTCCTTCTTACGAAGTCACGGTTGGCGAGGAGATCCAGATTCGCGAAAGCAGCCGTAAGGTGCCGATTCTCGAAATCGCCAGGGACTTTGCCAGTCATCAGCCCGCTCCGGCGTGGCTGGAGATCGATCGGGAAAACTACAAAGGCCGCGTCATTGCGCTGCCGAAGCGAGAAGATATCCAGTTGCCGGTCAACGAGCAGCTGATTGTCGAACTGTATAGTAAGTAAGGTTTTTGGCCTGATTTTTCGTGCCAGATCAGCCTTTTCTGCCGTGACCTGAGCAGGGCCGCTCAGCGAGCAGGATTGAGCCACATGGCCGAGAGGAGAAACACAAATGCTTTGGAGAGGTTTTCAAAAACCGAAACGGCTGGCGAGCGATGCCGGCTCTCTAACCGACAAGTACGGAATGTTCTGGGCGCAGCCGTTTGAACGCGGCTTCGGCACCACCATCGGCAACGCGCTGCGGCGCGTGCTACTGAGTTCGATCGAAGGCGCCGCCGTTACGGCCGTCAAAATCGAAGGCGTGCTGCATGAATTCCAGTCCATCCCCGGAGTTGTCGAAGATGCTACCGACATCATCCTCAACCTGAAACAGGTTCCATTCAAGCTGGCGGGCGATGGTCCGAAGGCGATCTACCTGCGTGCCGATCAGCCAGGGGTGGTCACCAGCGGCATGATTGAAGCCGATGGCGATGTCGAAGTGCTCGACAAGGAAATCTACATTGCGACCGTCAGCGAAGGCGGCAAACTCGATCTCGAGATGCGCCTGAAGCGCGGCCGCGGATACGTTTCCGCCGACAAGAACTTTGAGGAAGATCTGGGCATCGGATTCATCCCCATCGATTCCGTTCATACGCCGGTTCGCAAGTGCAACTACACCGTCGAAGCTGCACGCCTTGGCCAAATCACCGACTACGACAAGTTGACACTCGAGGTCTGGACCAACGGCTCGATCACTCCCGGCGATGCTCTCGGGCTTGCCGCGAAGCTGCTGAAGGATCACATGAATATCTTCATCAACTTCGAAGAGGAAATCGAAACCGCGTCGGCAAGCGAAGAGCGCCGTCCGGAAATCAAGAACGAGAACCTGAACCGTTCGGTCGAGGAACTCGAGCTTTCCGTGCGCAGCTACAACTGCCTGAAGAACGCGAACATTCAGTCGATCGGCGAGTTGGTGCAGAAGACCGAAGCCGAAATGCTGAAGACGAAAAACTTCGGCCGCAAGTCGCTGAACGAAATCAAGGAGATCCTTTCCTCCATGGGCTTGAGCCTTGGTATGAAGATCGATGAGCACGGCAATGCCGTTCCCGGACCGACTTCGAACCAGGTGCTGCCCGCTTCAGCGTACGGCGATAACGATCTGTAGAACCGAGTGGCTGGTGGCTAGTAGTTCGGGGTTGGGAAAACCCGCTGACTGACTGACCACTAGCCACGAGCTACTAACCACTAACCACTAACCACTGGGGTTAAGACATGCGTCACAAAGTTGCAGGATACAAACTCGGACGAACCACTTCTCACCGCCGCGCCATGATGCGCAACATGGTGACATCGATCATCATGGAAGAACGCATTGAAACCACCGCGATCAAGGCGAAAGCGATCCGTCCGCAGGTCGAGAAGATGATCACTCTGGGCAAGAAGGGCGATCTCGCGGCACGTCGCCAGGCGGCTTCCTACCTGATGACTGACGAAGCCGTTCACAAGCTTTTTGATACCGTTGCTCCCCGGTTCGGCGATCGCAAGGGTGGCTATACTCGCATCGTTCGCACCGCCTGGCGCAAGGGCGATGGCGCGGAGAAGGCATTCATCGAACTGCTCGGTAGCGAACAGGTGCTCGACGAGAAGCGCCAGAAGCGCGCGGAAATCCGTGCCAAGCGCGCCGAAGAAAACCGCAAGGCAATGGAAGCGGCCGACGCCCAGGCACAAGCCGGTCCCGAGCCAACCGAAGGCGGAGACAAGAAAGAGTAGTTCACCGCCGCGACTGTTTGAAGCTCCAAGAAAACAGGGCGTCCGATTTCGGGACGCCCTTTACTTTTCCGCGGTTCAGCCGTTCTATTGTCCAACGGCGCCGCTGGCTGTGCCAATAAAACCGGTCTTGTTGTCCAGCACAGCCAAGCGAAGATACTTTCCTGCGGCTAGCATATCCATGTCGATCGGCACCATCAGTCCTTTATTGAGCAATTGTTGATACGTGGCGGCGTCAAATGTGCGATCGACTTTGGTGCTCCTCGTTCCCAGATTCTTGCCATCTGCGCTATAGAGGCTGGCATAGAGGTTAATATTCATTTTCTTGCCGCCGCCGGCGTCCTCGGCAGTCAAGGTGTGAGCGTCCACGAGAAAGATCACACGCATCTTGCCGGCATCGGCGGGCTTGGCTTGCGCCATAAATGAGATTTGCGTGGAAGGTGCTCCAAACTCGAGCGCTTCTGCGACTTCCCGATCATAGTTTGTGTTTTTCGTCGGTCCAGGCTCGACAGCAAAGTAGCCCTTTCGATAGCGAAGGTGGACATCGGCCTGATCTACTTTTACCTTCAGGCTGCGAAGTTTCCCATCCCACTTCTTGTTCTCCGGGTAGTAACCGACCGAATAGGACGCCTTGTCGTCTGAAGTTGCGAGTGTGATTCCGTCCTTAATTTCGTTCTGGTTTTTATAGACCTTACCACCTGTCTGCAAGGCTACTTCTTCCATGGTGCCCTGGTTTGTTTGCTGCGTCGAAAGAGTGGAAATCGCGCGATCGCTAACCGCTGTGTCGCTGTAAACCGACCCGCCCCGGGAGGCAGAGCTTTCCATGCCGCTCATCAACCCCGTGAGGTCCACCGGGTAAATCGCGATATTGGCACTCGCCAACTGCGCTTCCGCATCCTTGATTTCTTGAACGTGCAACTGCCGTGCTTCGGCGGCCATAGACCCGGCGGCATTCACCGAAACCGAGCGCTGGGCACCCTGGCCGGGCAGATCCGCCAGTAACTCCGCCTCGGTGATGTTCCGATCTTCTGGAATCAGGTCAAAAGGCAAGGACGCCGTCAGCCACACGACGTTCTTGCGCCCAGGCAGGCCACCCAGCATTCTGGAGAGTGTCTTCATCGCTTCGAGCGTGATCAGTGTGCGACGCTCCAGGTTGAAGCCTACCTGAAGATCAGCGAACTGCTGGACAGCTAAGGCAGCTGACGCAACCGCTGCCCCCGAGGCGCCTACCCCAGGCCCGTCTGCGATGCCATGAGTCTCTGGAGCCGGTGCCGCCGATTGCAGTATCTGTTCCTGAGGCCTGAAATTCTTGATCGCAGTCATGAGCACTTGCGGATTGCTGGTGAACTGCTGGAGGACGCGCAACTGGTCCGTCAAAGTAAGCACCGCCATCGTATGGCCGCTTTGCCCCTGCTCCAACACGTACTTCAACATCTGAGAACGGGCGTAGGTCTGGTCTTTGAAGGGCGAATTTGCTGCATCAAGAAGCAGAACCGTCGGGACTCCTGTCGGCCCTACATGCTCGGAATGGTTCGACAGGATGCCGGCAGGAGCGGGTGCCGGGTTTGGCCCGCTCTCCGTGTTCGGTGCAACGAACACCGACACTTTCTGTTTCTTCCCATTCTCTTCGACGGTGAAGTTTTCGGCCTTCAGGCCGGTTACGGGCTGTCCTTTCTTGTCGGTGGCGACCACATCCACGATCACCAGTCGCGTGTTGGCCCGAATCGTGACGGCGGGAATATCTGCGGGTGCTTGCTGCGCGTTTAGAATGGCGGGTCCGGTCGCAAGGTTCAGGGTGAGGACTGCAGTGACGATGGTCCGAAAGGCCAGGTGGCGTAACATAGAACCTCCGCAGGTGAGTGCTTAAATCGGGGAATCACTCGAAATGTACCGTGTTTCCGCCCCTTTAGCAAACCTGGTACGACGCTTCCGCCGGCGACCCTGCCTCCCATTTGCCTGATGCTTACCCGCTCCCTACAATAGATCTCAACCCAAAATTTATGATCCATTTCCCGGTCCCTGAAGCCCTTACATTTGACGACGTATTACTCCTGCCTGCCCGGTCTGAAGTTGTGCCCGCCACCGCCAACACGCAGACCCAGATCACCCGCAATATCTCCCTGAATATCCCGATCATCAGTGCCGCCATGGATACCGTCACCGAGTCCCACATGGCAATCGCGCTTGCGCAGCAGGGAGGCCTCGGCATTATCCACCGCAACTTGAAGATCGACCTTCAGGCCAACGAAGTCGACAAGGTGAAGCGCTCCGAGAGCGGCATGATCGTCGATCCCGTCACGATGTCGCCCGATGCCAAAGTGTCCGACGCCCTCGAAGTCATGCAGAAGTACAAGATCTCAGGCGTGCCCATCACCCAAAAAGATGGCCGTCTCGTCGGTATCCTGACCAATCGCGACCTGCGCTTCGAGACCCGGTTCGACGTGCCCATCAGCAGGGTGATGACCAAAGAGAATCTGATCACGGTCCCCGTCGGCACCACACTCGAGCAAGCCGAGGAAATCCTGCACGAGCATCGCGTCGAAAAGCTGTTAGTCGTCGATGACAAGTACAACCTCAAGGGTTTGATCACCGTTAAGGACATCCAGAAGAAACTCAAGTATCCAGGTGCTGCCAAAGACGCTCAGGGACGCCTGCGCGTGAGCGCCGCCATCGGAGCCACCGGCGACTTCCTCGAACGTGCGCAAGAACTGGCCAAGGCGAAGGTCGACGTGCTGGCGATCGACAGCGCCCACGGACACTCCTCACTTGTCCTCGAAGCCGTCAGGAAAGTGAAAGCCAAATTGCCGGACGTCGAACTGATCGCCGGCAATGTCGCCACCTTCGATGGCGCCTGTGACCTGGTCAAAGCCGGCGTAGACGGCATCAAAGTTGGCATCGGTCCCGGCTCAATCTGTACCACTCGCATCGTGACCGGCGTCGGAGTCCCGCAGATCACCGCCATTGCCGAGTCTGCGCGCGCTGTGCGCGACAGTGGCGTGCCGATCATCGCCGATGGCGGCATCAAATATTCTGGCGACATCGTCAAGGCTCTTGCCGCCGGAGCTTCTGCTGTGATGATTGGCTCGATGTTCGCCGGCACCGATGAAAGCCCGGGAGAGTTGATTCTGTATCAAGGTCGCACCTTCAAGTCGTATCGCGGCATGGGGTCGCTCGGGGCCATGGCCGCGGGATCGAGCGAGCGTTATTTCCAGAATTCCGATGGCGACGCGTCGCCGGTACTCAACGAAGACTCCAATCGCCTCGCGAAGCTGGTGCCGGAAGGCATCGAGGGCCGCGT
>Ga0075029_100001095_pt1 | contig 15554 bp, 14 predicted proteins | sample LitLauG_LLR_2013_FD_71391 | JGI IMG/M metagenome (GOLD analysis project Ga0075029, IMG submission 71391) | Freshwater sediment microbial communities from North America - Little Laurel Run_MetaG_LLR_2013 | ecosystem: Environmental > Aquatic > Freshwater > Creek > Sediment | place: USA...
GCCCGCATTTCGAGGTCCACCAGGTGGAATTCGTCGCTCAGGTCGGGATGGGCATGGTGCAGGTCCTGGCCGACGCGCATCAGGGCCTGATCGAGGGCCAGACCGGCCTCCACGCAGATGACGGTGAGGTCCAGGGCATCGGGCAAAGCCAGGCGGATACGCTGCTGGCGATCTTTGATCATGCGCTTGAGGATGAAGCGCGGAAGAAAGAATCCGAGCCCGGTGATGCCGGCGAGAAGCGGAATATTGTCGAATCCGGTGAAGAGAGCGACGCCGAAAAATCCCACCATGGCCATCAGGAGGCGCGCGCCGAAATAGTAGTTGACGTGGATGGCGTCGCGGTATCCAGCCTGAATGAGCCAGGCACGAGTCCGGGAAACGTCGGCGGGCGAAAGCGGCAGGGCCTTGCTGATGGGCTCCATGGCCTGCTCAATGCGTTCACGAAAAGCGGGCTTGGTTTCCTGCTGCTGTTGCTGCTGCCGGCTTCCGAGCGCGCGCAGGCGGGCTCCCAGCACGGAGCTGGGCGTTACCACCGCGGCGCCGAATGAAAACACGACCAGCGCGATGGTGACGAAGACGACGATGGTGAGAATCAGAGGCAGCATGGCGTTAGGCTTTGGTCCTCGGTCGTCGGTTGTCGGTCATTAGTCGTTGGCTCTCAGTCGTTCGCTCTCAGCTCTTGGTTGTTGGCCCCGGACGAATGCGTCCGGGGCTACGTGTCGCCTCAGACCTGAATCTTAATGATCTTGCGGATCACGAAATATCCCACGGTTTGCAAAGTAATGCCGGCCACGACCAGCGTGTGTCCGATCGGATCAGAGAACAAGGGCTTAATGAAGCCCGGGTTGAGAATCATCATCACGGTCACGATGATCGGCGGCATGCCCATCAATAGGGCCATGGTGAGCCGTCCTTGCGCGGTATAGACGCGGACCTGACGCTGAATCTTAAAGCGCTCGCGGATCACGTAGGACAAGTTGTCGAGAATCTCAGCGAGATTGCCGCCGGTCTCGCGTTGCAGCATGACCGCGGTGACGAAGAATTTGACGTCGACCGAGGGCATGCGCTGAGTGAGGTTCATCAGGGCGTCACGGACGGGCATGCCGAATTTCTGTTCTTCGTAGAGCTGGCGAAACTCTCCCGCGACCGGCTCATTGACCTCGCTGCTGATCATTTCAAGAGCTGTGGTGAAAGCGTGTCCGGCGCGCACGGCGCGGGCCAGAGTGTCGATGGCCTCGGGAAAGAGCTCCTCGAATTTGCTGAAGCGGCGGCTCCGTTGGTATGAGGCATAGGAGTAAGGAAGCAGAAAACCGACCAGCAGAGCGACCCAGGCAATTTCGACGCGCCGCGCGACCATGTAGACGAGAATGGAAGCGGCGATGCCGCCGAGAGCGCACAATCCTAAGAAATTTCCAGCCCGCATCGACATGCCGGCCTGATCCAGCATCTTCTGAACCGCCGAGACGCGCTCGGAACGGCGGAGCAGGCCGTCGAGGGCGGGAATCTGGCTCATCTGCTCGTCGCGAACCAATTCCAGTTCTTCCACGGCGGCGTTTGCGCCGCCCTTGCCCTGTCCGGAGAGCCGTTCCTTCAGAAGGCGAGCCTGAGCGCTGCGCTGGTCGAAGAGGGAGAACACGACGAAGGCCGCCACCGCTACTACGACGAAGGCGAGAAACGCAATTATGGCAATCGGCATGGTTGTTTCAGACCTCCAGCATCGTTTCAAACAGGGCGGGGCGCAAACGGGCTCCGGCAGTCGCCAAACGGTCGGCGAATTTCGGTCGCTGGCCGCTGGGGCGGAATGCGCCACGAACTTTGCCGTTTTCATCGATGCCGCTGCGGTCAAAGTTGAAAATGTCCTGCATGGCGATCGTACCTTCGTCCTCCATGCCAGTGATCTCGGAAATGGTCATGACTTTGCGGGTGCCGTCGGAAAGACGCGCGATCTGAATGACGGCGTGGACGGCCGAGCAAATCTGATGGCGGACGGCGCGCTCGGGAATATTCAGGTTCGCCATCGAAACCATGTTTTCGATACGGGCCATGGCGTCGCGCGGAGAGTTGGCGTGCACCGTGGTCAGCGAGCCTTCGTGGCCGGTATTCATGGCCTGCAACATATCGAAGGCCTCCTCGCCGCGCACCTCGCCTACCACGATGCGGTCGGGCCGCATACGCAAGCTGTTAATGACGAGTTGCCGTTGGCGTACCGCGCCCTTGCCTTCGATGTTGGGCGGGCGAGTTTCGAGGCGGACGACATGTTCCTGCTTGAGTTGCAATTCGGCGGCGTCTTCGATGGTGACGATGCGGTCGGAGTTGGGAATGTATCCCGAGAGCACATTGAGCAGCGTGGTTTTGCCGGCGCCCGTTCCACCGGAGACCAGAATGTTCAGCCGGCCTTTCACCATGGCCGAGAGCAGTTCGAGCATGGGCTCGGTGAGCGTCTGATTCTCAATCATCTGGCGAGCGGTGACGGGATCGCGCCCGAAGCGGCGGATCGAGAGGCACGGGCCGTCGATGGCCAGCGGGGGAATGATGGCGTTAACGCGTGATCCGTCGGTGAGGCGTGCGTCCACCATCGGCGAGGACTCATCCACGCGGCGCCCGACGCGAGAGACAATGCGCTCGATGATCTGCATCAGGTGCGAATTGTCTTTGAAAGAAAGTCCAGTGAGTTCGAGCTTGCCGCCGCGCTCAATGTAGACGCGGTCGAAGCGATTCACCAAAATATCGGAGACGGTGGGATCTTTGAGTAGAGGCTCGAGCGGGCCGAGGCCGAAGATCTCGTCGAGAATTTCGCGCGACAGGCGTTCGCGCTCGGCAAAGCTGAGAGGAACCACTTCGGCGTTGACGGCATTGCGAATGACGACCAGGACTTCGTCGCGGGCGGAGTCGCCGGAACTCTTGCCGAGTTTTTCCAGATCGAGGCGGTCGAGTATCTTGCGATGCAGGTCGGCCTTTACCTGCTGATAATCGGTCCGCTCGAAAGATTGCAAATTTGCCATAAGTCCCTAGTTCTCGATTACTCTGCGTACTCCGCGAGTGCTTGGCGCTCTTTGCGGTCAAAAGCTTTTAACCGCAGAGTTCGCTGAGAACTGCCGCGGAGGTCGCAAAGAACATTACACTGACTTGAACAAACTCCACGCCGCGCGTTTCACATCCACGTCGTTGCGGGTTAACTCATGCGCCAGACCGGAAAAACAGCGGGCGATCTCGCTGCCGCGCTGGTCCATCACCGGGGTGCCGCGATCGATTGCACTGGACACGGCGAAATACTGATTGGGCACGCGCCACAATAACTTGGCGCCGGCCGCGGCCTCGGCATCCGCCTCGCTGAATCCGGGAACCTTGCGATAGCGATTCAGCACCAGCCGCACGCGTTCGCGGCTACCAGTTTCTCCCAGATATTGCTGCACCCGTGCGGCACTCCACAGCGATGCTACGTCAGGGCAGGCCACCAGCAGCACGGTTTCCGAAAGATTGGCGATCAGGCGGCTGGCGGCATCGAAGCGCGAAGACGCATCGACCACGACGTAACGGAAGTGCGTCACCAGCATGTCAAACAGCCGAACGAATTCGGCGGTCGAAGGATCCACCGCAGCCGGCGTGGTGCTACCGGCCAGCAGTTGCAGGCCGCTACTGTGGCGCACCATGAAGCTTTCGAGCAGGGAGGAGTCCATGCGGTGAAGATTGCGGGTGGCATCGGCCACATTGAAGGCCGGCTTGAGATTCATGTGCAGCGCGGCATGGCCCAGGGGAGCGAGGTCGATCAGCGCGGTCTGTCCGTGCGCCGAATGCAGAGCCAGAGCCAGATTGACCGCTACGGTGGTTGCACCGTTGCCGCCCTTGGCGTTGATCACGGAGAAAACTTTGCCGCGAGTGCCTTCCTGGCGAACGCGCCGCTGAGCGGCGCTGAGGCGGACGAAGGCTTCGATCAGATCGGTGGTGGTCGTAGGCCGCTCGATGAACTCGCGGGCACCGGCGCGCATGGCGTTGACAATGACCTGAGGCTGGCTCAGACTCCCGATGGCGAAAATGGGGGCGTCGGGCATCTCCTGATGAAGCAGTTCCACGGCCCGGAGGGCCATCGGGGTATTGTCGCTGGGGATGTCGACGATGGTGACGTCGGGAGTGGCGGCGCGCACGCGGCGCATGATGGGATCGGAGGCAGCCAACGGAAACTGAGCGCAGGTATGCACCGTACGAGCCACGCTGGTGCCATCGACGAGCACCTGCAGCACAGTGCGTTGCTCACTATCGGTGGCTACGATGACGACTGACAACTCCGGCATACCCAACCCCGCAGTCTCTCAGTGGACCGCTTATTGATTCCCGCCTGCGCAGCGGGTTTTATTTTTGCTCCAGCGCTTTATCAAAACTGCCATTTTGCAACCACGGTTTCGGATACTTGGGCGGCTCAGGTTCTCCAGCGCTCGGAGAAATGCGCCGCACAGTGCACAAAACCATCAACTCCGAATTGCTCTTCTGCAAGCTCTTGCTGCGAAAAAGATTTCCCAGCACCGGAATGTCTCCGAGACCAGGAATCTTGCTGTAAATATCAGTTACGCGGTTATCGATTAATCCGGCAATCACGAAGCTCTGGCCATCCTGCAACTCAAATTCGGTTTCCGCCTTGCGCGTGCTGAGCGCGGGGACGGTGAATCCAGAGATGGTCAGCGCATTGGCGAAATCGAGCGTGCTGACCTCCGGCGCAACCTTGAGATGGATATTCCCGTTGGGCATGATCACAGGAGTGAACAGCAGTTTGACGCCAAATTCCTTGAATGAGATTGTAACCGCTGTGAAGCCATTTCCGGGCTGCACGATGGGAAAAGGGAACTGTCCGCCGGCCAGGAAGCTGGCCTCCTTGCCGTTGAGAGCCACCAGATTCGGTTCGGCGAGAATCTGCAGCAGGTTCTTGGTTTGCAGAGCTTCGAGCACGGCGCCGAAATTGATGTCCGGACGGAACAAGAAGAGGTTCAGTACGTTGTTGACGGATTGCGAGGTATTGGTTGCGGTAGTGGCTGTGCCTGAGTTGAGGCTGCTTTGGGGAAGGCTCTGCGGCCCAAATCCGCCGTATTGGCCGGTGGTCAGAGTGCCGAGCGTCTTTCCAGCGCCAGTAGAGACGAAATTTACACCCAACTGCGTCAGGGCAGAGCGGTCCACCTCGGCGAACTTGACCTGCAAGAGCACTTCCTGCGAGCCCACCGGCCCGAAGGTAAGAACATTCACCACCTTGGGTGAGTAGGCGCTGGCGAGTTCTCCCGCGCGCTTGGCAACATCTTCGGTGGACACATGGCCGGAAAGCACAACTGCGGCACGCGACGGCGTAACGGTGATTTGCTCGTCGGGGAAAACGCGGTGTTCTTCATCGGCGCAGGCGCTTACGTCGACGTCCACGCGAAGATCAAAGCTGCGCGAGCGCTCCAGTTCGTCCCAGATGAGTAGCGAAACTTCGCCCGGGGCCTTGCCATGAACCAGAATCTGGGTTGGCGTGATGGGCTGAGCGTAGGCAATCGCCGGATCGGTAACGGACAGGCGTTTGATCCGCTCGGTGGTGTTGATCAGCAGTGACTTGCCAACCATCACGCGCAGTGGAGCCGACCCCTGCGGGGCCTGCGACTGCGGGGGCAGATTCGCCGTCGGAGTTCCACCTGGCGCTTGAGCCTGAGGCTGGGTGGACTCATTCTGTTGAACGACCGATGGGAAGGCGGGACACGCGATGGCGACAGCGAACAACAGAGCGCCGAGCAACGACCTGCGAACTATCATTTTTTCGATTCGCCTCATGTGAGGAAACTTGCCGCTGCGATGATATGGGCCCCTATACCGTCCGTGAATCACTTGCTCTCGCAACCTTCGTCTGTGCACTTTACAACGTCTGGCTTCTTGTCTCCCTGATAGACCTCAACGCTTACCCCGGTGGGGGCCGGAGGCGTGGGTGCGACTGCTTTGGCGACAACTCGATGAACCGGAGCATGCTCCGTGGTGGGGGGAGGAGGTGCACCTTTATAAAGACCGCGTTCGTAGGAAGAGGCAACTTCCTCAGCGCGAGTATCCAACGGATTTCGCAGTGCCAGCTGAATATGTCCCTGAGCACTTGCCAGGGTAAGGCGTTGGGCATCATCGGGCGACACGAGAAGAGTGATGACCGGCGTGTTCTGCGCCTCTCCAGTAGCCGTCCGTTCCAAGGTGTGCCCAGAGGCCAGGACGGCGACATTCTGCAGAACCGTCGTGGTCTCCGGTCCGCCGCCGCCGCCCGAGGGCGTTCCCGTCAGCAGGACGTCGACGCGGGTTCCAGGAGTCACAAAGCCGGCGACCGAAACGACTTCATTTACGCGCACAGAGACGGCCCGCATGCCCGGAGGAATCAGTGCGGGCAGTCCGGCTCCGGCGTTCTCGCCGGCCAGTTTGCTGGGCAGAATGAACTCGCCTTTGGAAATCGGGATGACTACGCCATGACCGACGACGTCCGACTTTCGTCTGGGGGCTCCCGCGGGCAGGTCGCTAGCGGAAATCTTGATGATTTTGATGTCGTGGTCTTCCACTCTAGAACCGACTTGCAAGTCGTCGGCGGCGACGATGACTTCAATCCCCGGCTCGTTTCCGGCGCCGGTCCGAGCCTGCAAGTTCTTGTACACATAGAGGCTGGCTAGCAGCCCCAAGGCTAAAGCGAGAACTCCGATCATCAGCAAACGCGTTCGATTCATGCTACTCCGTTGGGGCGCCAAGCCCGCGCCTCAGAAAAAATGGCGGCCTCGTGGCCGCACAAGATCTCTACTGGGCCGCGACGGAACTGGCCACACTCGAGAACACATTGTTCGCGTTGGAGCCGATCAGGCGGACCGTTCCCACGACAATGACAAGGATCACGGCCAGCATGACGGCATATTCGGCAATATCCTGTCCCTCTTGTTCGTGCCACAGCCTGTGCAGAAGGTGCATAGAGATTCTCCTTGTACCGCACTCGTCTTGCATGTCATCTGCTCGAACGGAAGGATTCCCGGCGGCCAGGATCAGCAACGTGGGCTAGGGATCGTTTGGAGTTGCGTCAGCGTCTCCCGCCGCGAGGTTCCGCTCTTAAGACTAGCCTAATATACCCTGCAATCAGGGGAAAAAGTCGTAAATTTCTGCATATCGTGACGAAAACCGGGTTACGTCCGTGTGCCGGCGCCCGATCGAGGCAGTTGTCAGGAAACGGCCGCGGTGGCCGCATCATTGGTCCAGGTTAGGGCTGCCTTCCAGGGTTTGCTGGCGCCCCCGCATCAGGACGATGGCCAGCATGGGCAGGTAGGTGGTAAGCACGATCCAGCGGCCGACCTGGGTAAAGCTGGCTGGCGGATGATACCAGCGCCACATGCCGGCACACCAACTCAGAATTACAGTGACCAGAATCTCCCGGCGCGACTTGGGGATGAGCCACAGGATAAAAACGTCAAAGAACCAGCGCATCGGCATCAGAGCCGCCGTGACCAGCAGAATGGCGTCCCGGTCGCGGTAGCGCACCAGAGCCAGCAGGACCAACGGACCGGGCAAGACCAGGATCGCGATGAAGTGCTGATAGTAACCGAGCTGTCCCAGCCACAACCGCGGCCACTGCGGCATGGCAATCAGGCTGAGTGCCCCGACGGCGATACAGGCCAGCACTCCGCGGCGGCTCATCCGCGAGAGGAACACGGGAAGTCCAACTTGCGGTTTGACCATGGCTGCCGGCATCAGCAGGGGGAAAAACGCACCTGCGGTGATGAGCGTCGACCACTGTACCGTGAGCAGACCCACCCAGAAGGGATAAGCCAGAAACACGAGAAGGCGATGATACCCGTCGCGCGTCAATCCCAGGGCTAACAACGCCGAACTGAGCCCGTAGAAGATGCTGGCAGCGAGCTCGGGCCGCAGGCGTAGAAAGGGCAGCGCGAACAGCGCGGCGGGAAAGGGGTATTGCTCCAGTGGCGTGTCGTAGGGATTCTGGTGGGCGAGGAATCGTTGCGCCAGGTGGATGGCCCAGCGAAAATCTCCGGCATCCTGGTGCAGCCGGTTCAACAGGAAAAAACAGAACGAGCCCGCAGCCACCCCCACCAGGCTCGAGATGAGAATTCGCCAGCGCATCTGCGTTGTTTTCGAACGATAAGTTGTAACATGAGCACGGTTGTGGGAGTCACTTGCGACGCAAATCGGATGTTAGCGAAGCCCTACGCGATCTTCGGAGCTGCAGTGCTCGCCGCCACCATGTGGTTCTGGGTGCAAGATATCGCGATTGCTCACCAGCAAGCCGAGTCGCAGGCAAAAGGCATACCGCGCGGCAATCTGTCCGATCTATATCCACGCTGGCTGGGGGCGCGGGAACTGCTGTTGCGCGGACGAGATCCCTACGGCGCCGATATTACGCGCGAGATTCAAACCGGCTATTACGGCCGCCCGATTGATCCCAGCTTGCCGAATGATCCGAAGGATCAGCAGGGCTTCGCGTATCCGGTCTATGTGGCGTTCTTGCTGGCTCCGACTGTGCGGCTGCCTTTTCCGATGGTGCAGCGAGGTCTCTTTTTTCTGCTCGTGGCTCTTACTGCTTACTCCGTTCTGATGTGGTTTCAGGCGGTCGGCTGGCGGGTTTCGAAGTCGACGATCCTGTTCTGGATGGTGCTCACGCTAGGCTGCTTCCCAGCGATTCAGGGCGTTAAGTTGCAGCAACTCACCTTGCTGGTCGCGGGCTTGCTGGCCGCGGCATTCAGTGCACTGGCTGCGGGACACTTGCTGGCGGCTGGGATATTGCTGGCTTTGGCGAGCATCAAGCCACAGCTCGTGGCACTGCCGATCGCAGGCCTCGGCATCTGGAGCCTCGGCGCATGGCGTGAGCGGCAGAAATTTGTGTGGAGCTTTGCGGGCACGATGTTGCTGATGATTGGCGGCGGCGAGATTCTGCTTCCCGGCTGGATCGGAAAATTCCGTACAGCATCGGCCGAATATTTGCGTTACACCGGCGGAGGCCGATCGGTGCTGGACGTGGAACTGACGTCGATGTGGGGCAGACTGGTTTCGGCGGCGCTGGTATGTGTGCTCCTTTATTTCGCCTGGAAACTGCGGCACGCGCCCGCGCGGTCGGCCGATTTTGCGTGGCAGGTGGCCCTCATCATGGCGACTACGTTGGCGGTGATCCCGATGTTTGCTCCTTACAACCAGGTGCTGCTTTTGCCGGCGTTGATGGTGCTGGTGCGAAACATCCGGCCGCTGTGGGAGGCTGGCCGGCTATGCCGGTTCTTTGTGATCTTTACAGCGCTGTCCATTTTCTGGCCATGGATTGCCACTGTGGGGTTGGCTTGTGCGTCGTTATTCCTGCCAAAGCAAGTCGTACAGAGCGCATGGGCGCTGCCCATCTATACGAACTTCGCGATTCCGACTTTGACGCTGGGTCTGGTGCTGATTACGGGGAGGATTTTGCGTCGCGAGCCCTCGTGAAGCGCTGATTTTTCCTGATGTGCAACGAGGTCCTCTCTGGCAGAGCCGTCTTGCAGGAGTGTGCGGCGGCAGAGTACTCTGGTGTAGGTTTTGCCCGCAAGTGCGGCGTTTTGCGGCGACCTGATCGCTCGGACGGTTCCCGCTTACCATCCATGGCCCTGACTGCAATCAGCCATCATAGTTCTGGCTCCGGAGTCTTTCCCGCCCTCGTCTTCGTCCAAGGCAGCGAGCAGAAGAACATTGTTCTGAACCGCACGCCGTTCACCGTTGGGCGGAAGGTGGACAAGGACCTGGTGATTGCTGACCCTCGCGTCTCGCGCGATCATGCGCAGATCACGCAGGAAGGGCAGGATTTCTTTCTCGTCGATCTGGGCAGCAAGCATGGGACGTTCGTCAACGGGGAGCGCATCCAACGGCAGAAGTTGGATCGTGGGGATCGCCTGGAATTCGGGGCGCGCGATTCGGCATACATCCTGTTCAATCCAGCGCAGGCGACTTCCAACACCGCGCGCGAGTTCTTGAGCCAGATTTCCGGCATCCAGATCAGGCAGGAAGCGACGGACCTTGAAAAGCTGACATTGTTCCTGGAAGCCGCCCGCAAGCTCAACACCGCCGGAGTGCTCGACGAGATCCTGATGACCATGCTCGATGTCACGCTGACGCTGACGCGGGCCGAGCGGGGATACGTTTTTCTGAAAGATGACGAAGGCAAGCTGCGGCTGGCTGCAGGCCGCAACGCGAAGAAAGAGCCGCTGCTCGACGACAAGACGATCTCGCACTCGATTCTGGAAGAGTCGATGCGGTCGAACTCGGAATTTCTTCTGACCGACACCAGCCAGTCGCTGGATCTCGCGGGGCGGCAGAGCATTGTGGCTTACGATCTGCGGACGGTAGTGTGTATTCCGCTGCGCAAGATGCAGGTGCAGGCGACGCGCGACGCGCAGACTCCGGCGCCCAATGTCGCCTCTGAGGCGATGGGCGTTTTGTATGTCGATTCGCGATTCGCATCGCGCGACATCAGCGGCGTCGGCCAGGACATTCTGCACGCGATCGCGATTGAAGCCGCGTCGCTGATCGAGAATGCGCGGCTGGTGCAGGCGGAAGAAGAGTCCCGCCGCTACCAGCAGGAGTTGAGCATCGCGGCCAGTATTCAGCAGCGGCTGATGCAGGTAAAAATTCCCGAGGTGCCGTTTGCGCGGTTGCGGGGAAAGAATCTCTCTTGCAAGGAAATTGGCGGGGACTTTTTCGACGCTCTGAATACCAAGGAAGGCCTGGCGGTGGTGCTGGCCGACGTGAGCGGCAAGGGAGTTTCGGCGGCGCTGCTGGCCTCAACGCTACAGGGCATGATTTATTCGCACTTGAGCGCGGGCTCGCCGCTGCTCGATGTCGTGATCGCGGTGAACCGGTTCTTTACCGAAAAAATTCAGGGCGAAAAGTACGCGACGCTCTTGCTGGCCCGCTTGCGGCGGGACGGCGAACTGGAGTACGTGAACTGCGGCCATGTGCCTCCGCTGCTGGTGTGCGGAAGCGAAGTGATCCGGCCTCCGCATGGAAATGTGCCGGTGGGCCTGATAGCCGATGCGAGTTTTGAAAGTTCGACTTGCCAGATGAAATCCGGCGACCGCTTCATCATCGTGACCGACGGTGTGACCGAAGCGGAAAACGCCATGGGAGATTTTTTCGAAGACTTCCGGCTGGAAGCGGCAGCTGCGAAGTCCCCAACGCTCGAAGGAATTTTCGCCTCGGTGACGGAGTTCTGCGCGGGCAACCCGCTCAGCGACGACTGCACGGTGGTCGAGCTGTGCTATACGAGCACGGAGCAGTAGACCTTCGCGTTAGATCATCAGAACAGCTCAATGGTAGCCGTGTGGCCGGAGGCGGCTGCCAGGCGAGCATCCCGCGTAATCAGCGCCGCACCCAGTTTTTCGGCAAGCGCAATGTAGGCTGCATCGTAGGCCGTCAAATTGTGACGGTACTGCCAGATCCGGGGAAGAAGCGAAGAGTGCGGATGGCGGAGGATGCGCAGGACCATGAGATCGGAGAGAGCCTCCTCGGCGCGGTCCGCGGAGACGGCGCGGTTCCGTGTCAGACGGCGAAATGTTTGCGCGACCTCCAGGTCGAGCAGATGCGGCGCGTGCAAGCTTTCCCTGGCAGCATAGAGACGCTCTTCAATGCGGCAGCCGGCCGAGGAATGGAGGAGCCACTCAACAGCGGCGGAGGCATCCAAAACAATCACCGCGCGTCTCGTTCCTCGCGGATCATGCGGGCTATATCGAGCTGCGGTTCCACGGGCTCTCGACGACCAAGACGTTCGCGGAATTCGGTGAGCGTGGGCTTTTCGGCGATCTCCCGGATCTCCGCCAGTAAGTAATCGGTCAAGCTCATGCCTGCCATGGCTGCGCGAGCTTTCAGCCTACGGTGCAGCGAGTCGGGCACGTTGCGGAGCTGGATCATCTTGGACATGTTTACAGCATACTTGCATGTGCTGCACATGTCAAGTGACCCGGTAGTCGCTCAATTTGAATTTCTCTCCGGCCTCGGCGAGCGGTGCTCCGCGTACTCCGCGGTCAAAAGCTCTCGTTTAGCGTTTTAAATCAGAACACTTAGACCGCGGAGTACGCGAAGATAATCCGCAGAGGTCGCGGAGAGAAAGCCAACTGAGCCGCTACCGTGAGGCCGGCCTATTTCCTTCCCAGAGCCAGGCTGCCCAGCGTGCCGGCTGTGGGGTCGGTTTGCTGTTCGGCGTTGGTTGGGCCTTGGGTTTTGCCGGCGGTGATGGGAGTGTTGGCTAGAGTTTCGTAGGCGTAGCCGGTGAGGGTCGCGGTGATGGTGAGCGCTCCTTGGGTCTGAACGCTTAAACGCACCCAGCCATAGTGGGTTTCGCCGCCGATGTCGAACTTCACACCGAGATAACGATTCGTGACGTTGACCCAGCTTCCAGATACATGGCTGCCCGATCGCGCGCCGAAGGCCATTCGTTCGCTGCCACCTTTGAATGCGTCGCGAACTCCGATGCCGGCGCCCGCCTTCATGGCGACGGCTCCGTAGGCGTTATAGACGACTTCATTGGATCCAGGCAGCACGGCCTGCAAGGTTGCAAAAGCGAAGCAAGAACCGAACGAAGTGCAATTGTGGTGGTATTTGTTTTGGATGGTGAGGTCAGCGATTCCGTCGTGGTTCAGATCGAGATGAACGGATTGGTACTGATTTAGTACCTGGTGCGTCGGTGTGTAAATGATCTCGGCAGAGGAAGGCTGGGCGAGCGCGAGTACGCTTATGCTGGCGGCTCCGGCGGCGAGGGCGTAGGCGTTTAGGCGCCCATGAAATCCCGCGGATAAGTCATCGTCTTTCCGCACCGGCTTTGCGCATTTTTTCATGACGAGTTCCTCCTTGCACTAATGATCAGAAAGTTAGTTTGAAGATCGTTCCGCAACCGATGCCTTGGTCGTTGGTCAGGTTGCAGTCCGTCTCTCCGCCGGAGTAGCTGGCTCCGTAGATATCCCCGGCAGCGTCCATCAATAGGGTTGAGCCAAATGTGCCGGCATCGCCCGGCGGTCCGGTGAAGGTGTGGACGATGGTTGCGTTGCCGGAAGGATCGATTTTGAATAGAGTCCCGCAACCGCCGTAATTGATGAAATCGGCGCATGCCATATCGCCGCCTTCCGAAGTCGTGCCGTAGAGGTTGCCGGCCTTGTCGCGGACGAGGTTCCCGCTGGGTAATATCCCGGCGGCGCCTCCGGTGAAGCTGTAGAGGGTCGTGAGTTGGCCGGACGACGAGAACTTAAAGACGGTTCCACAACTGACCAGTACGCACTTGCTGCCGCCCTCGGTGGTTGTGCCATACAGGTTCCCTTGTCCATCGCGGATGACGCCGTTTGGGTAAGCGCCGTCCGCGCCGCCGGTAAACGAGTATAGGGTTGTCCAATTTCCTGCGGCGTCAAATTTGAAGATCGTGCCACAGCCCCCGGAGCAGTTCGCACTTCCTCCGTAGTACGTAGTTCCATAGAAATTGCCGCTTTGATCTGGAATAAAGCTACCTATGTATCCGCCCCAGTTGCTGCTGGGAAAGTTATAGATGACTGTTACCTTGCCGGAAGTATCGGCGTTGAACAGAGTGCCGTAGCCGTAGAGACCGCCGTAGCTTGCCGCTCCGTAGAAAAGTCCAGCAGAGTTCTGATAGAGGAGGCCGGCGTAAGTTCCCTCCGCCAAATTTTTGCCGAAGGTGTGAAGAATGGTCTCCTTGCCGCTTGGGCTGAGTCTGTAGATGATTCCGTCGCGATAGGCTCCCCCACCAGCCGATCCGTAGAGGTATCCCTTCCAAGGAAATAAAGACGATGGACAGGTGCCGTAGCCAGCGTCGAAGTTGTACAGGATGGTTTCGGTGCCGCTTGGAGATAACGAGTACACAGTTCCGCCGTAAGAGAGACCGCCGTAGCAAGTGGTACCGACGATGGTGCCATTTCCTCCAAGGACGAAACCGAATGGAGTTGCGCCGTCGGTGGTGGGTCCGGCGAACTGATGCAGGATCTGGTAAGTCTGCGCATGGATAGTTTGGGGCGCGAACAGCGATAGGCAGACTGCCATCAAGAAAAGCAAATGAGCACGAAGTGCGGGGCTCAATGCGAAGAAAGGGGTCGAGCACATACGGCCTCCGTATACGGCCTGGGGATGGCCGTCATCCTGCCGAGCGCAGGCATTATAACCCAAGCCAGACGGGCTTCCCATGGACTTCCAGATCTAGCAGGTGCGGCGCGCTACGGGAGTAAATGCGCGTTTCCATGCGCTGGCCCGCCGGCGTCTGCAGCCGCCAAATTTCGATGGCCGCTTCACTGGGCAATCATGGTGAATTACGCCAACCCTCCGCTGAGCCAGCCTCCCAGGTGTGGGGTCTACGGCGTGCAGGCGGGTTTCTTGCAGTTCACTGAAACTTTATTCCAGCAGGCACATCTCACGTATGCGCTGACCCGCCTTCTTCGGCAGCAGGCCATAATCGTTGCGGGCTTGTTGTTGCGCGGCTGCGCGTGAAGTGGATAATATCTGCCGGTTTGGCCTTAAGGAGAAAATTCCCATCATGTTGAAACATCGCACTTGTCAAATCCTGCGCGGGGCGGCCATTTCGATGCTGCTCGCGATTGTGACCTCTCTGTCTCCTGCGGCGGAGCCAGCCGCACAAACCTGGACGAAACTCAAGCTCACCAGCACCCTTCCGCCGCGCACAGCCTTTGCCACGGCTTACGATCCGATCAGCAAGAAGGTCGTCATTTTTGGCGGCGCCGATGCCAAAGGGCTGCTGAACGAAACTTGGTCATTCAACGGCAGCGCCTGGACCCAGGTGCAAACCAATGGCGCGCCGAGTTCTCGCGCCGATGCGGCGATGGCCTACGACGCCCAGATCCACAAAATCGTGATGTTCGGTGGATTCGTCGGCGCCACCTTTTTGAATGACACATGGATTTTTGACGGGGCTACTTCGACCTGGACCCAGGCCAGCCCGGTAACTGTTCCCACGGGCGCCACCAATCCCATGCTTTTCATCGATCCGGCAAACGGGCATGTCGACATGTTCGGCGGATATCAGGGGCAATTCTTCTCGCGCAGCATGTACCAGTGGACGGGCCAAGATTGGCTGCTGCTGAATCCCTCGACGACGCCGTATCCTCGCGCCGGGGCGGTTACGGTTTACGATCCCATCCACAAGAATGTAGTTTTGTTCGGCGGGCTTTCTGACAACTGGGTAGTGCAGAACACCTGGACCTGGGATGGCTACAACTGGACCGAGCAGGCTCCGGCGAACCAACCCCCGCCTGTCTACTTCAGCGGCAGCGGCTACGATGCGGCGTTAAATGAAGTGGTGGTTTTTGGTGGCGGCACCAACGGCATTGACCAGGACACTACGTGGGCCTGGGATGGCAGCAACTGGCACTGGATCGCCCCCACGAATATCCCGCCTGCCCGCGAGTTGTTCGGGGCAGCGTGGGATCCCGCCACGCGCCAGTTCCTGATCTTCGGCGGAACCGTTTACAACACCACCACGTTCTTCGGCGACACCTGGCGGCTGAGAGTGCAGTAGAAGCATGGAACCGCCTGGGAATTAAAAGGGGAAATAA
>Ga0075029_100001097_pt1 | contig 15509 bp, 13 predicted proteins | sample LitLauG_LLR_2013_FD_71391 | JGI IMG/M metagenome (GOLD analysis project Ga0075029, IMG submission 71391) | Freshwater sediment microbial communities from North America - Little Laurel Run_MetaG_LLR_2013 | ecosystem: Environmental > Aquatic > Freshwater > Creek > Sediment | place: USA...
GATGTCGCGTTCGACGTCCCGGGCAAAGCGGGCCAGCACCTTTGCCGGGATCATGCCGTGAACGCGTTGCGTTCCCTCGAGATCAAGAAAGGCTTCGTCGATCGACAGCGGCTCGACCAGCGGCGTCAACGCCTGCATGGCACGGCGCACCTCGCGCCCGACCCTGACATATTTCGCCATATCGGGCCGGATTACGGTCGCTGAGGGACAAAGCGCGAGCGCCTTGAACATCGGCATGGCCGATCGTACGCCGAAAGTGCGCGAGATGTAGCAGGCGGCCGCCACCACGCCGCGCTTGCCGCCGCCGATAATGACGGGCTTGTCGGCGAGTTCGGGGTTGTCGCGCTTTTCGACGGTCGCGTAGAACGCGTCGCAATCGATATGGGCGAGCGTCAGCGAAGGCAGCGTGCGGTGGCGCACAAGACGCGGCGAGCCGCATTCGCCGCACCGCTTCGTCGTAAATTCCAGATCGCGGAGACAGTCCCGGCAGAAGCAGGTCGGTCGTTCCGCGAATGCTGGGGTAGGGGAACTCACGGCACGTCGCGCTCCCATTTGGGATCGTTCAACACCTGGTGGGCGGCGGCAATGTTGGTCGGATGCAAATCACAGGCCGCGGCAAACGCTTTCACCATTGCGTCATCGCGCATGACAAAGTCGAGCACGTTGGCCAGGAAGCGCGGATCGGAGGCGGACTTGCGCAGGGTATCCGGGCCGATCCCGCTTTCGGCCAGGAACGCGCCCAGCCGCCCGGCATCGCCGGCGACGAAGGAAAGCGCCTGAACTGCAACGATTTCAGCGACTTCTCGGGGTGTATGACGGGACTTTCCCAACGGACCTATTTGCCTTTCCGTAACTTATGGTTTCTATTTTCCAAAAGATCATGCCCGAGTCTGCAGAGCCTGTTCAAGCAAGCGGAAACCAGTTCGCGCGAGAATCGAAGGTGGGGGGTCCTCGAGGTTACGGGTGGTCCGGGGCTTAACGGGTTGGAGCGAATCTGGCGATAGTTTGATGTTTCGACGCTTGATGTTTCGACGCTTGGCGGCGGTCGGCACACGGCCTGCGTGGCCGGTACAACGGGGATGGGAGGGACGGGATGGCAAAAACCGTCCTGATCGTGGAGGACAACGAGCTCAATATGAAGCTCTTTCGCGATCTGCTCGAAGCGCATGGCTATCAGACTTCCGGTACCAGCAACGGTTTCGAGGCGCTTGATCTGGTGCGCAAGCTGCGCCCCGATCTCATTCTGATGGACATCCAGCTTCCGCAGGTCTCCGGCCTCGAAGTGACGCGATGGATCAAGGACGATCCGGAGCTGCGTGCCATTCCAGTCGTCGCGGTCACGGCCTTTGCGATGAAGGGCGACGAAGAACGCATTCGCGAGGGCGGATGCGAGGCGTATCTGTCCAAGCCGATTTCGGTCGGCAAATTCATTGAGACCGTCCGACGGTTTATCGGATAGGGAGAGTGGAATGTCCGCGCGTATCCTGGTCGTCGATGACGTACCTGCCAACGTAAAGCTGTTGGAAGCGCGGCTTTCCGCCGAGTATTTCGATGTGCTGACCGCCTCCAGTGGCGCAGAAGCGCTTGCGATATCCGCGCGCGCCGAATGCGACATCATCCTGCTCGACGTCATGATGCCCGATATGGATGGCTTTGAGGTGTGCCGCCGCCTCAAGTCCGATCCGGCAACCCATTTCATCCCGGTTGTGATGGTGACGGCGCTGGACAGTCCCTCCGATCGCGTGCGCGGTCTTGAAGCCGGCGCCGACGACTTTCTGACAAAACCGGTGTCCGACATCGTGTTGATCGCGCGCGTGCGTTCGCTGACGCGGCTCAAGCTGATGACGGACGAACTGCGTATGCGTGCCATCACCTCGCTCGAGATCGGGGTGCAGGCGCCGGAGCGCAGTGCGGTAGCCGACACCGGCAAGGGTGGCCGCATCCTTCTGGTCGACGATCGGCCCTCCTCCTACGAGCGCCTGGCGCCCGAGTTGAGTACCGAGCACACCGTCGACATCGAGACCAACCCTGCGGAAGCATTGTTCCGTGCCGCCGACGGCAACTACGATCTGCTGATCGTGTCGCTTGGTCTCGACAATTTCGACGGCCTGCGGCTGTGCAGCCAGGCAAGGTCGCTGGAGCGGACGCGGCACGTGCCCATTCTCGCAATTGCGGATGCCGACAACAATGCACGCCTGCTGCGCGGGCTTGAGATCGGCGTGAATGATTACCTGCTTCGTCCCGTCGACAAGAACGAGCTTTTGGCACGCGCGCGAACGCAGATACGCAAGCGGCGCTACACCGACCATCTGCGCGACAATGTGCAGAACTCCATCGAGATGGCCATCACCGATGCGCTGACCGGGCTGCACAATCGCCGCTACATGGAGAGCCACCTGGCAACGCTGGCCGATCAGGCCTCGAGCCGTGGCAAGCCGCTCGCCGTGATGATGCTCGACATCGATTACTTCAAATCGATCAACGACACGCACGGCCACGATGCCGGAGATGACGTGCTGCGCGAGTTCGCCGTGCGGGTCCGCAAGTCGATCCGCGGCATCGATCTGGCCTGCCGTTACGGCGGCGAGGAATTCGTCATTGTGATGCCGGAAACCGACCTGCATGTCGCGGGCGTTGTCGCGGAGCGTCTGCGTCGATCGATCGCCGGCGAACCCTTCGCGGTCAGCAAGGGCACAAAACGGATCGACGTCACGATCTCGATCGGGCTGTCGACCCTGGAGCGAAAGGGTGAGGCGGTCGCCGACGTGCTCAAGCGCGCCGATAACGCGCTTTACCGTGCCAAGCACGACGGCCGCAACCGTGTGGTGGCTGACGCGGCGTAAGCCGGTAGCGTTCCCCGGACGCTGCGCAGCGCGAAGCGGTGCGCTGCTGATCCGGGGTCTACTCCTCATCGTATTCATGGGTCCCGGCTCTGCGGTGCACGGCGAAGGGGCGCTGCACCGCGTCCCGGACACAGCGCAGGCAGAAGCGCAAATAAAAACGGGGCCTGAGGCCCCGTTCAAATGCCATCGTAAAGCCGGACCAGCCTTACTTGATCTTGGCTTCGCGGAACTCGACATGCTTGCGCGCGACCGGATCGTACTTCTTCTTCACGAGCTTGTCGGTCATCGTGCGCGAATTCTTCTTGGCGACGTAGTAGAAGCCGGTATCCGCCGAGGAAACGAGCTTGACCTTGATGGTGACCGCCTTGGCCATTTGCAAATCCTTGATGTCTGGAACAGGCGCCGGCCCATCGGGGGAGCGCTATTTGCCGGGCAACCTAGCCTCGATCGCTCCAAAGTCAAGGATTTCGGGAGCCAAATTGACCCCGGATTTGGGCGATTGACCCTCAAAGAAGCGGTCTGTGGGTAGTGGGTCGGTCAAAGCATAAGGTTCATTTAGTCTTCTTTCTTCCGGGCTCCCGCTCGCTAAGTTTCCGCTCCAGATCGCTTAGGAGCTTCTTTGCCAAATTTGACCCGCGACGGCGCGCGCGATCCTTTTCAAGTTCCAAGGAGAGAACCGCCGCTGCGTCATCAGCATCCAGCATAACCATGCGATTGCCCGCGAGTGCCTTGCTCATAGCTCCACTCCCATCATGGCCCACGCCCCATTCTAGCATTTGTTCCTGTCAAATATTTATCGAAAAAGAACGGATTTAGCTTACCGTCGAAATAGTGCTTTCGTTTGATCCAAATGAAGCCGTCGTTCTTGGAGATGAACGCGACATCAATGGGACCGCCGACCGTCTCTGTTTCAAGCGAAATTTTCTGTTTGAGCGCTGTCAAACTTACCAGGTTTTCCGCCAGAAGAGCCATTTCCGATTTATCCAGAAACTCTACTGCATCTAGAACGCGCTTTACTTCTTTGTAGCGAAGTGATCGAAGAGCGAGCGCGTGATTTGCCGCCAATTGACGAAGCCTGCTACGAAACCGATCTATTTTGCGCGCATTCGATGCGCCAAAATATTTTGCTGAGACATCGGCCATCCCTACGAGCAGATCGTGAATGCTGTTGTCGATTTCATCCTGATAAGAATGATCTACGCCTTCCATAAATAAGTTCGCTGCTTCGCGTCGCGCAAAGGGAGCCATCATCGCGGGGTTTTCCCTTACGACTTCCGCAGTTCTACGATTACTCAATTTCAGACGATTAGCGAACATGCCGTCTGTTCTATGCTCGATAATCGAAGGGTAGTATTGTTTGTTGCCATAGCCTGCGAAGACCAATCCAGTGAAGTTATCTGTCAGCAGATTGCTTAGAGCTGCCTGATGCAGAAGGCTGATCAATTGCCCTTTTTGAGCTAGCGTGGGGCGGATTGGATTCAATACCCTTGTTATTGCGTCATCGGCGACGCCGGAATAGGCGCTAGACAACTGCCTTGCACTGACACCTCTAAGATTCTTGTTTTTGCCTTCGGATATTACTTTCTCTTCAAACGAATCCAGAATTTCGTTGAAAACATTTCGCGCGTCGCCGGAAAGAGTTGCTCCGATTGGAACGTCGATTTGAAGCTCTCTGCACACCCCGAAAAAATCGCGGCGCAAGGATCGGCAATAATCACCAAGCAAGCTTCTGAAATTTACAAGCTGCTCCGCTTTGCCGACATGAGCCCTTGCTCTCAGGTGGCGAATGAACAGGTCGGCATAATCTCCAAGATGGTTTTTGCTATCTCGGCCTAACGACTCGCGAAACTCTTTGATTATGAGCTCGAAGGGGACCGTGTTAAAATCAGTCGCATTCCAAATCATCATCCCAACGGGATGATATTTGGATAGCGTGAAAAGCTTGTTGGTTGTGTTGTACGTTTTGTCGCCGTTTGAAGTGGTGATGGTGACGGTGCTATCGGCTGCCAAGGCGACGCCGAGTTTATTTAGGATCGCTACTTCCGCCGTCATTATTGCGCCACCTTGCAGCGGCGGCTTTTTGAGCGATCTCTTGTCTCCGTTCTGGCATAAGCGTATCCGCCCTCGCCCGACCGCCCCTAAGCCCCCAAGCCTACCCAACTGTGAGGCACTTGAGGGTTGCGAGTCAATCGGTGGTTGAATCCGGCCGGTCGCAATATCCACGATGGCCCTGGCCAACTGATTGGCTCACGGGGGGCGTTGGTCATTCACCCACGTCTTCAGGCCTCGCTCGATGGTAGCAATATACAACTGATTTGCCCGATATCCTAATGGTCTGGGATGTCATTTTCAAACTGGCCTGCTAACCCGCCAGCACATCCTTCTGCATCTTGCCGCCGTAGAAGTGGAAAAACGGCACGTCAACGTCGTGGCGCAGGGGGCCGGTTGCGAGGCGCTTTTCAAGCTCGCCCAGCACGTTTTTGGTCATCGGATGCAAATCCGCCAGCGGTTTCGATCCAAGCTCTATCCAGGCCAGCTCCACCAGTTCCGCGTCCGCATGAACAACGCCATCGACGCGATGGGAAATGGCGGAAGCGTCGGCTGCGAAGAATCGGGTGTCGAAGCGCCTGACGCGGCCCGGCGGGGTGATCGCCCGCGTGATCAGATAGAGGCCGGAGGGGTCGGGCAGGAGGCCCGCGTCGCAGAAAGGCTTCCACGGTCCTTTGAGAACCGCCGCCGAGCCGTCAACCCTGCGTCCCAGGCAAAGGCCGGTTTCCTCGCAGGCCTCGCGGATGGCGGCAACCGCGAGCGCGCGTGCGCGCGAGGGCGTAATCTTGGGCCGGCCCTTCAGCAGGTTTGCCTCCAGCGCGCTCGGGATCGGCGCAGCCACTGGAACGCGACCATCGGTCTGGTCGACGCGGCCGCCGGGAAACACGATCTTCCCCGGCATGAACACTACCTTGTCGTGGCGTTTGCCGACCAGGACTTTTGGCGTTGCGCCGGAACGGTCGACCAGGATCAGCGTGGCTGCGTCGACCGGACGGCGGTAAGCATGATGGTCCGCTTCCTTTTCGGTGTTGCCGGTTTCGCTCATCGTGCACCGCTACCCGTCATCCGCTCTTCTGGTCGGCGCCAGCCGGTCTTGTTCGAACCACTACAATCAAAATGATTTCGGGTTGACTCGCTCGTCCGACAGGCTGGGTTCACCTCTCCCGTCGGGAGAGGTCGGATCGCATCTCAAAATGCGATCCGGGTGAGGGTTTAAGGTCCACCGATGGTCCGTAGCCCCTCACCCCAACCCTCTCCCAATGGGAGAGGGAGAACACCTTCACCGTGGTTGCAATCCAACCTTGCTTCAACATGCCTTAGGGCTCGGGGTTCTCCTCGTCAAATCCATGCATCCGCAGCGCCCACTGCACGCCGACGACGGCCCCCTTTACCGGCTGCAACAGAGCCAGCGAGGCGATGAATGTAATTGGCAGGTAGACCGCGAGCTGCAACGCCACCGGCGGCGAATAATTGGTTTCGATCATCAGCGCGAGCGGCACCACGATGTGGCCGACGATGATGATAACGAGATACGCTGGCAGGTCGTCGGCACGATGACCGCTGAAATCCTGCCCGCAATTGGCGCAATGATCGTCTACCTTCAGAAATGCGCGAAACAGCTTGCCCTCGCCGCAGCGCGGGCAGCGGCCACGGAAGCCGCGCTTTAGCGCAGTCCAGACGTCGCGCCTTTCCGTCGACGTGGATTCCCGGCTCCAGACGATGGGGTGCGCGCTCAAGCTTTCCATGACTTGCCTCTGTTCGACTTTCCGGATTTACCCGTGTCGGGCTTGCGGTCCTTTTTGCGGGGCGTTCGATCCGAATGGCTCCTCACCTGCGGCCTCGAAGCTTGCCGCCCTCGTCCGCGCTGCCGGAGGTTGCCTTCCGAGAGCAGCTCAAAGCGCAGCGCTCCGGCGACAGGAGCAGCTTCTACCAGACGAACGTCGACGACGTCCCCCAGTCGATGCATGGCACCGCTGCGCGAGCCGACCAGCGCGTGGCGGGTCTCGTCATAGTTGAAATACTCGGTTCCCAGCGTGCGGATCGGGATCAGGCCGTCCGCGCCGGTATCGGCGAGTTTGACGAAAAGACCGGCGCGGGTGACCCCGGAGATTCGGCCCTGAAACGTCGCGCCGATACGGTCGGCGAGAAAATGCGCGATCAGGCGGTCGGCGGTCTCGCGCTCGGCCTTCATCGCCCGGCGTTCGGTGACGGAAATCTCGGCCGCGACCTCACTCAGTCGTTCCGCCGTCTCGGCTTCCGGCAAGGCGCCTTCGCCAAGACCCAGGCTCCGGATCAATGCGCGATGTACGACAAGATCGGCATAACGGCGGATCGGCGAGGTGAAGTGGGCGTAGCGCCGCAGGTTCAATCCGAAATGGCCGTAATTCTCGGCCGAATACTCCGCCTGGGCCTGGGAGCGCAGCACCACTTCGTTCACCAGCGATTCGGCGTCGTGACCTTTGACTTGCGCCAGCACGCGATTGAACACCGAAGGGCGCAAGACGCCGCTTTTGGCGAAGGGAAGGTCGAGGGTTTTCAGGAATTCCTGCAACGCATGAACCTTCTCGAAGGTCGGCTCATCATGCACCCGATAGATGAGCGGCAACGTCTTCTTTTCGAGCGTTTCGGCCGCGGCAACATTGGCCAGGATCATGAACTCCTCGATCAGCCTGTGGGCGTCGAGCCGCTCGGGGACGATCACGCGATCGACCGTTCCGTCCGCCTTCAACAGGATCTTGCGCTCGGGAATGTCCAGATCGAGCGGCTCGCGCTCGTCGCGGGCGCGCTTGATGACCGCATAGGCATCGTAGAGCGGTTTGAGGATGGGGCCGAGCAGGGGGCCGCTTGCCTCATCGGGCCTGCCATCGATCGCGGCTTGCACTTGCGCGTAATTCAGCTTGGCCGCGGAGCGCATCAGGATGCGGTGGAAGCTGTGCGCGCGCTTGCGGCCATCGCTGCCGATCGCCATCCGCACCGCCAGGGCGCCGCGCGGCTGGTGCGGCACGAGCGAGCACAGGTCGTTGGAGATGCGCTCGGGCAGCATCGGCACCACGCGGTCGGGGAAATAGACGGAGTTGCCGCGCAGCAGCGCGTCGCGGTCGAGCGCCGACCCCGGCCGGACGTAAAATGCCACGTCCGCGATAGCGACGTTGACGATGTAGCCGCCCTTGTTGTTCGGGTTGCGATCGGGCTCGGCATGGACCGCATCGTCGTGATCTTTCGCATCGGGCGGATCGATGGTGACGAGCGGGACGTCGCGCCAATCCTCGCGGCCCTTGAGGGTCGCAGGCTTTGCTTCCTCCGCCTCGCGGATGGCGGCCGGCGAGAACGCCTGCGGAATCTCGTGGGCATGGATCGCGATCAGGCTGATTGCCTTCTCCGAAGCCACCGATCCGAACCGCTCCTTGACCTTGCCGGACGCAAGGCCGAACCCGCGCGAGCGCACCAGGTCGACGCTGACGAGGTCGCCATCCACGGCGCCCTTGCTGTCGGCACTGGCGATGTTCAATTCACGACCGGCCTGTTTCTTGTCGACCGGGATCAGTCGTCCACCGCCGCCGGGAGTAGCGCGGAAGATTCCGAGCACGCGCGTTTTGGCGTGGTCGATGACCCTGATGACGCGACCGCGATAGACGGTGCCTGCACGGTCGTGTTCTTCGAGCTTTTCCACCCGCAACAGGGCGCGGTCGCCGACCCCTGCTGCGGTGCCCGGCTGTGGCCGTCGTGGAATATGGATGCGGATTTTCGGTGGCTCGCCACTTTCCACCTCATCCCATTCGGCCGGAATGGCGATCAATTCCCCGTCGCCGTCACGACCGGTGATGTCGGCCAGCAAGGTTGCCGGCAGGATATCCGGCTCGCTGATTTCCTTGCCGCGCTTGCTGATCGTGCCCTTGTCGGCGAGTTCGCGCAAAACTCGTTTCAATTCGGCCCGCTCAGCATTCTTGAGGCCGAATTCCCGCGCGATCTCGCGGGTTCCGACCTTTCCCGGATTCGTGCGGATGAAGGCGACGATGGCGTCTGTGGTCGGAAAGCCGCTGTCGCGTTTTTTGGCCACTCTATCGGTTTGCCTTGCCGGCGCTCTTCTTGGCGACAGGCTTTGCCGCCTTCGAGGGTGAAGTCTTCGCCGTCACCGGCGCCCGCGCCTTGCTGGTTGCTTCCGGTTTCGGTTTTGCCGTTGCTTTCTTCACGGTCGCTTTCTTGGCGGTCTTGCCCGGCTTCGCATCCGTCGCGGCCTTGCTGGTCGTGGCCGCCCTTATCGGCACACTTGCCGGTGTCGTCGGCGCTGTCGTCGCCGCGGTCCTGGTCGCCGTCCTGGTCGTTGTCTTGGTCGTTGTCCTGGCCTTCCTGCCACCTCGTTTGGACGCGCCACCACCCTTGGCCACGCGCTCGTCGATCAGTGCAATCGCTTCGGGCAAGGTAATGGCATCAGCCGTTTTGTCGCTCGGAATAGTGGCATTGACGCCGCCGGCCGTGACATAGGCGCCGTAGCGGCCATTCTTGACGGCCACCGCTCCCAGCGTCGGATGATCGCCGAGCGGCCTGCCCGGATCGGCACCGAAGCGACGGCCGCTCGGGCCCTTCGCCACCTTCTCCGCGATCAGCGTGACCGCCCTGTTGAGCCCGATGTCGAACACTTCATCGCCGGCCTCGAGGCTGGCATAGGTTTTCTCATGGCGGACGAAGGGTCCAAAGCGGCCGATGCCTGCGGTGATCGGCTTGCCGGTCTCGGGATGCAGACCGATTTCGCGCGGCAGCGATAACAGCTTCAGCGCCAGGTCGAGTTCGAGGTCGGAAGGCGACAGGTTCTTGGGAATACCGGCGCGCCTGGGCTTTTCGCCCTCCGCGTAATCTTTTTGTTCGCCGATCTGGATGTACGGCCCGAAGCGCCCGGCCTTCACGACCACGTCGCGGTCACTTTGCGGATCCTTGCCGAGGATGCGGTCGGCACTGGCTTGGCTGTCGGCGGCGAGCGGACGAGTGTAGCGGCACTCCGGATAGTTGGAACAACCGACAAAGGCGCCGAACTTTCCGGCCTTCAGGTTGAGCCGGCCGGTTGCGCAACTGGGGCATTGTCGGGGATCGCCGCCGTCGGCGCGCGGCGCATAGATGTGTGGTCCCAGCATGTCGTCCAGCGCGTCCAGTACCTCGGCGACGCGCAGGTCCTTGATCTCGTTCACCGCGCCGATGAAGTCGCGCCAGAAGTCCTTCAGCACCTGCTGCCAGGAAATCTCGTTGTTGGAGATGCGGTCGAGCTGTTCTTCGAGGGCTGCGGTAAAATCATATTCGACGTAGCGGGCGAAGAAATTCTCGAGGAACGCCACCACGACGCGCCCCTTGTCCTCGCCGTAAAGGCGCTTCTTCTCCAGCCTGACATAACCACGGTCCTTCAGCACCTGGAGGATCGAGGCGTAGGTCGAGGGACGGCCGATGCCGAGCTCTTCCATGCGCTTGACGAGCGAAGCCTCGGAAAAGCGCGGCGGCGGCTCGGTGAAGTGCTGGGTAACGGCAAGGTCCTTGCGTTTCAACGCCTCGCCCTCGCTCATGGCGGGCAGGCGGCGGCTGTCCTCATCGTCGGCATCGTCGTCGCGGCCCTCCTGATAGAGCGCGAGGAATCCGTCGAACTTGATGACCTGACCGGAGGCGCGAAGTTCCAGCACGCGCGAGCCGGCCTTGGCGGCGATGTCGACCGTAGTGCGTTCGAGTTCGGCCGATTCCATCTGGCTGGCGACGGTCCGGATCCAGATCAGTTCATAAAGCCTGGCCTGCTCGGGATCGAGTCGCCGGCGCATGTCGGCAGGCCGGCGCGACAGGTCGGTCGGCCGGATTGCCTCGTGCGCTTCCTGCGCGTTCTTGGCCTTGGTCTGATAATCGCGCGGCGCATCGGGCACGTAGGCGTTGCCGTAGTCTGCGCCGATCACCTTGCGGGCCTGGGCAATCGCCGACGGGTCGATCTGCACGCCGTCGGTTCGCATATAGGTAATGAGGCCGGTGGTCTCGCCGCCGATATCGATGCCTTCGTAAAGCCGCTGCGCGATCCGCATGGTGTGGGCCGGCGCGAAGCCAAGCTTGCGGCTGGCTTCCTGCTGTAACGTCGAGGTGGTGAAGGGCGCGTGCGGATTGCGGCGCGCCGGCTTTGCTTCGACGCTCGTGACGGTGAAGCTTGCCGCTTCGATCGCTTTCCTGAATTCCTCGGCTTCGGCTCCCGAGCCGATGTCGAGCCGTTGAATCTTCTTGCCGTCGGCGCCGACCAGCCTTGCCTCAAAGGCCTCGCCGCGCGGTGTCGTCAGGGTCGCCACCAGCGACCAATATTCGCGCGGAACGAATTTCTCGATTTCGAGTTCGCGGTCGCAGACCAGCCGTAACGCCACCGATTGCACGCGGCCAGCGGAACGCGCGCCCGGCAATTTGCGCCACAGCACCGGTGAAAGCGTGAAGCCGACCAGATAGTCCAGCGCGCGCCGCGCCATGTAGGCGTCAACGAGCGCGCCATCGATCTGGCGCGGATGCTTCATTGCATCCGAGACGGCCTGCTTCGTGATGGCGTTGAAAACCACGCGCTCGATTGTCTGGTCCTTCAGCGCGCGCTTCTGCTTCAGCACTTCGAGGACGTGCCAGGAAATCGCTTCGCCCTCGCGATCGGGGTCGGTCGCAAGAATCAGCTTGTCGGCACCCTTGAGCGCCCTGGCGATATCGTTGAGCCGGCCCGCCGCTTTGGGGTCGACCTCCCAGATCATCTGGAAGTTGGCATCCGGATCGACCGATCCGTTCTTGGCCGGCAGGTCGCGGACGTGTCCGAAAGACGCAAGAACCTCATATGATGCGCCCAAATATTTGTTGATCGTCTTGGCCTTCGCCGGCGACTCGACAATGACGATATTCATGTCATTCCAATGGCTTACGGGAGAATTAAGGGCCGGTTCTGCGAGACTCGCGTCGGCCGCGTCGATGCGAACATGGGTGGTGAAAAGGCCCCTGTCAAATGGACAGCTGTTGAAAGTGCGTCCGCCGGCGCCGACTCCCTATCCAAAAAGTTGTAAAATACTCTCTAGAGTTGCGCTCTCAATGAGGGTACTCTTAAAAAACACACGGAATTGGATAGAAATTGAGCAAGACGGGCGATCGGAGGACTCGCGGGTACCGGGCCAGGGGCAGCGACGAGCCGCCGGGCGATGGTGGGCCCGATGAGGCCGTGCGATTCATTGCGGAGACCGCCGCGGCCCTGGCCGAAATCGCGCGACGCCACGAGCTCGGCATGCTGGTTCGATTGCTTGAAATGGCCCGAATGGAGGCCGAGGAGCGTGTCCGGGAGCGAGCGCGGCGCAACCTGTCGTGAACTGGTTTATGCCTCAAACCAGCGACACCAGCCCGCCGCCGTGGCGCTCGAGCCGACCAGCGAGTTCAAGCTCCAGCAATACGGTACGCACGATTGCCGCAGAGGCATCCGCCAGCCGGATCAGATCGTCGATCAGGACAGGGGTCGGTCCCAGCAGGGCAACCACACGTGCCCGATCGCTGGGGTCCGGTAGCGCCAACGGATACTCATCGTCGGGCTCGCTGGCCTTGGTCGGCCGATCCATGATCGGCTCTACCGCCTGGATGACGTCCGAGGCTGCCGTGATCAGGGTCGCGCCCTGCCTGATCAGGTCGTTGGTACCGGCGGCGCGCGGATCGAGCGGCGAGCCGGGAACGGCGAACACCTCGCGCCCTTGCTCGGCCGCAATGCGGGCGGTGATCAGCGATCCCGAACGAAGGGCGGCTTCCACCACGATCACGCCGAGCGAAGCGCCGGAAATCAGCCGATTGCGTCTCGGAAAATCGCGAGCCCGCGGCACGTGGCCAAGCGGCATTTCGGAGATCGCCGCACCGGATGCGATGATTGCTTCAAGCAGATCTTCGTGCTCAGGCGGATAAACCTTGTCGTGACCGCCGGCCAGCATCGCCGTCGTGCCGCCCTTCAGGCTTGCCCGATGCGCCGCCTGATCAATTCCGCGCGCTAGGCCCGAGGCTATGACAAACCCGGCGTCGCTCAGTTCGCGCGCCAGTTGGCCGGCAAATTTGAGCCCCGCACCGGAAGCGTTGCGGGATCCGACGATTGCGATCATCGGCCTCATCAGAGCCTCGAGCGCACCGCGCACGCCGAGCAGCGGCGGTGCATCGTCAAGCGAAGCAAGGCGCGGCGGATAGCCAATTTCACCCGGTGCGATCAGGCTGACGCCGAACTGTTCGCTGGCCGCAAGCTCCGCACGCGCGTCGTCCTCGCTGCAAATGCGGAAAGTACGCGAAGCCCCACCGCGCCGCGCCAACTCCGGCAGCTGCCCGAGTGCTGCGCGGGCGCTGCCGAAATGATTGACGAGGGAGCGAAACGTGCGCGGCCCGACATTGTCGGAGCGGATCAACCGCAGCCAGTCGACGCGCTGGGCCTCGGTCAGGTGTGTCATGATAGCGGCCTTGTCGTCCATGCATGCCTCGAAACCCAAGCATTGGACAACCTATAGGCGCATACAAAAGAAAATGCACTCAGGCCGGAAAAAAATCGGGAGCGAATTATTCTCTTTCGCCGATCCGGCCCTCGGTGCCGGCCCGCAATCGCCTGATGTTTTCGCGGTGCATATAGATCAGCAGCAACGTCAACACTGCAAACAATGAGGCGAGGGCAGGGTGACCAAACCACCACAGGAAGATCGGCGTGATGATGCTTGCAACCAGCGCCGAGAGCGAGGAGTAACGCGAGATCGCCGCGGTGACGAGCCAAGCCACGCAAAACACCACGGCCGCCGGCCAGAACAGGCCGATCAGCACCCCGATATAGACGGCGACGCCTTTGCCGCCCCGAAATCCCAGCCACACCGGAAAGAGGTGGCCCAGAAATGCCCCGAGCGCCGCCAGCATCGCCGCGTCCGGACCGCCGTAGTAACCGCTGATCAGGACGGCGGCGGTGCCCTTGAGCATGTCGAGAAGAAGGGTAGCCGCGGCAAGTCCCTTGCGCCCGGTGCGGAGCACATTGGTGGCGCCGATATTGCCCGAGCCGATCGAACGCAGATCGGCCGTGCCGGCAAACCTCGTCAGGATCAGGCCGAAAGGAACCGAGCCGAACAGATAGCCGAGGACGAGGGCCACCGGCAGCCATGCGCTAACCGACATTGCCGCGCCTCCATCGCCCATGAACTTCGCGCGCATGGCAATCCCTTGCCGGCGCGTCTTCCAGATGCGAGCCAGCTTCCGCTTCGCCGGGGAACGCCCTAAACATGCTCATAGACGGTCCGTCCGCCGACAATGGTGCGCACGACGCGCCCCGAGAAGCGGGCCTCGTCGAACGGCGTGTTCTTGCATTGCGACTTCAGATCGTCGGGATCGAGGACCCAGGGCGTGTCAATATCCATCACGATCACGTCGGCTGGCGATCCCGGCCGCAGCGAACCGCCCGGCAGGCCCAATAACTCGGCCGGACGTGTCGACATGGCGCGGATCAGCGTCTTGAAATCCATCTCGCCGTTATGGATCAGCCGCAGCGCCGCGGGCAGCATGGTCTCAAGACCGATCGCGCCGGGGGCGGCTTCCGCGAACGGCAAGCGCTTGACCTCCACGTCCTGCGGATTGTGATCGGACATGATCACGTCGATCAGTCCGCGAGCCACGGCCCCGACGAGCGCAAGGCGGTCATCCTCGGTCCGCAGCGGCGGGGACAGTTTCAGAAAGGTCCGGTAGGGACCGATGTCGTTTTCGTTCAGCGTCACATGGTTGATCGAAACCGAAGCCGAGACGTCGAGGCCTGCTTCGCGGGCGCGCCTGAGGATATCAAGCGACTCGATGCAAGTGAGCGATGCCGCGTGGTAGCGGCCACCGCTGAGCGCCACAAGGCGCATGTCACGCTCCAGCATGACAGCCTCGGCGGCGTTGGGAATGCCGACCAGTCCGAGCCGCGTGGCGAATTCGCCCTCGTTCATGACACCTTCGCCCACCAGATCCGGGTCCTCGGTGTGGTGCACGATCAGGGCGTCAAAATCGCGCGCATAGGTCAGCGCCCTGCGCATGACCCGGGCGTTGGTGATGCTCCTGTCGCCGTCGGTGAACGCCACGGCGCCCGCGGCCTTCAGGAGGCCGATTTCGGTCATCTCCTCGCCGCGCAGGCCCTTCGTCAGTGCCGCCATCGGGTGGATATTGACGATCGCGGTGTCGCGCGCTCGCCGCAGCACGAAATCAACCGTCGCCGAATTGTCGATGACGGGCGAAGTCGAGGGCTGGCAGACGATCGTGGTGATGCCGCCGGTTGCCGCCGCCTGGCTCGCCGACGCAAAGGTCTCGCGATGGCTGGCGCCGGGCTCTCCGACGAAGGCGCGCATGTCGATCAGGCCCGGGGCAACGATCTTGCCCGCGCAATTGACGACGTCGGTCCCTTCCGGAACGCCGGCAGCACCGATGCCGCGCTTCAAGTCGCGGATCATCCCGTCGGCGATCAGCACGTCGCCGGGGCCGTCGAAATCGCGCGAGGGGTCGACCACGCGGGCGTTGGCGAGCAGGATGGGGCGGCGGTCGGTCAGCATGGCGTCACGCGTTCGGCAGGTTGCGGGCGAGCGCTTCGAGCACCGCCATCCGCACCGCCACTCCCATTTCCAC
>Ga0075029_100001099_pt1 | contig 15492 bp, 16 predicted proteins | sample LitLauG_LLR_2013_FD_71391 | JGI IMG/M metagenome (GOLD analysis project Ga0075029, IMG submission 71391) | Freshwater sediment microbial communities from North America - Little Laurel Run_MetaG_LLR_2013 | ecosystem: Environmental > Aquatic > Freshwater > Creek > Sediment | place: USA...
TCAGCTCATCATCAATACGCCGACCGGACTAGAACCCTGGTTCGACGAGAAAGCGATTCGGCGCGCGGCCGTGACGGCGCGCATTCCCACGATCACGACGCTGGCCGCGGCGCGGGCCGCAGCCGAAGGAATCGCGGCGCTACAGCGTGGGGCAGTGAATGTGAAGGCGCTGCAGCAATTGCATGCGGAGCGAAGCGTGAGCCGAACATGACTACGGCCAAGCGGATGGCGCTAGTCAGCGTTGCTTGGGTTTTCGGGATTCCACACTGCTTGTTGCTGGTTGGTCGGGACCAAAGCTGATTTCTGCAAGCTTCGGTGCGTGTGTTACAATTATGACGTATGGGTAACACATTCACAGTCCGCCTTCCTGAGCCACTCCAAAAATGGCTGCGCGAGAAGTCTCGTCGTAGCGGTTTGCCTGTCGGGCGAATCGTTCGCGACTCCCTGGAGGCCACTCAGCGGAAGGAAAGCAATCCTCTACTGGAGTATGCGGGAGTGATCAAGGGCGGCCCGCCCGACGTGTCGTCTCGCAAAGGATTTTCGCGCAAATAATGGACGCGATCGCTGATACTGGTTATCTGGTTGCTTTGCTCAGAAGGCAGGACAAACACCACGCTTGGGCAAAAGGGCTCGCAGCCGATGTTTCATTGCCGTTGCTCACCTGTGAGGCTGTCCTGGCGGAGGCCGCATTCCACCTGGAGTCGAGTTCGGAATTGCTGGCTCTATTGAAGCGTGGCGGGCTCCGGGTAGCGTTTGAATGCGCTGGTCACGTCGAACGACTTCTGGATCTCGCGACCCAATATCGTGACCGCAATCCCGATTTGGCGGATTTGTGTCTGGTTCGTATGAGCGAGTTGTTTCCCCGTCACATTATCATTACAGTCGATGAGCAAGACTTCCGGATTTACCGGCGCAACAAGCGCGAAGTGATCCCGATACTGTGCCCGCTACGATAGGCAAACGAGGTTTCCTATGCTTCTGCAAGGCATTTTTCCTCCCATCACCACGCCGTTTTATCCTGACGGTAACGTCTACTACAAGAAGCTCGAATCGAACGTGGAACGCTACTCGCGGACGCCCGTGGCAGGCATCGTGGTGCTCGGCTCGACCGGCGAAGCCATTCTGTTGTCGGATCAGGAGCGGCGCGATGTGCTGAAGAGTGCCCGGTCGTTTGCGGCGCCGAATAAAGTTCTGATCGCGGGGACCGGAATTGAATCTGCGATTGAGACTTTGCGTCTCACCGAATATGCCGCCGAACTCGGCTATGACGTTGCCATGGTCCGCACACCGCATTACTACAAGAAGCAGATGGCGCACGCGAACATTCTCTCGTTCTATCGCACGGTAGCCGACCGCTCGCCCTTGCCGGTGATCATTTACAACTTCCCGCAGGCCACTGGATACGACATTCCCGCGGAACTCGTGATCGAGTTAGCCGGGCATCCGAATCTGATCGGGATCAAAGAATCAAGCGGTGATGTCGAAAAGGTCCGGACGATGGTGGCGGGCACAAGACACATCAAGCGCAGCGCGACCGTGACGGAAACGTTCGAGGCGGTTACTCCGCGCATGCTGGCCGCCGCGGCGGCGCCCAGCAGCGAGGGAGGGGAACTCATTCCGGTCGGGGTGCTCTCCGGCGATTCAGCTCCCAAGCCCTCCTCGTCTGCGGTCAGCGTGGTCGGCAAAATAAAGACGCGGCAGAAAGAAGTCGGTTTCCAGATCCTCGTCGGCGCGGCGCAGAAGCTGCAACCGTCGCTCGATGCCGGGGCTGTGGGAGCGATTCTCGCCTTTGCCTGTCCCGCTCCGACCGCGTGCTACGAGATTTACGCAGCGTGGAAAGAAGGCGACGCGGAACTGGCTCGGTTGAAGCAGGAGCGCATCGCTAAAGCCTCCGTGCGCGTGGTTGGCGATCTCGGCGTCCCGGGCGTGAAGTACGGTATGGATCTCAACGGCTACTACGGCGGCCCGTCGCGGCTGCCGTTCCTGCCGCTCACTGCTGACCTTAAGTCGGAGATCGAAACACTGCTGGCGGATGTACGGAATTGAGTCGTCGCGAAGTCGATCGCAAGAGATGCGCAATGAGAGTTTCTCGAGATGCCGTTCTCGCGCTGCTTCTGGCTATGTCTGTCTGCCTTGCTGCTGCCAAGGACAAGAAGCCGAACGACAAGTCAGCGGCCATGGTGCTGCTGTGGCCCGACCAGACAAATCCCTCGCTCCGGCTTAGCTTCGGCAAGTTCAACCAACTCGCCGCGTATAACGGACAGTTGAGTTTGGAATCGAACGTCCTGATCGAAAACCTCTCCGGCAAGAGAATTCCGCAAGCCTCCTTTACCGTTTACATGATGGACAAGGATGGCGTCCGAGTTGGCAATGGCATGATCGCCGTTAGCGATCTCGAAGCCGGACAGCAGGCACGGCTGGCTTTCCAAGTGATGTCGGTGGGTATTCCGGCAGGTCTCCGGCTCGTGGCGAGCAATGATTCGGCGGGAATTCCTACCTCAGTGAAGACGGTACCCCTGAAAGTCGTCTCAGTCCCGCCCGCTGCCAACCTTAAGGTGGACGGGCGCGATGTGGGCGTGACCCCGATTTCGGTGCCTCTGACGATCGGCACCCACAATTTGTCATTCAGCAAAGAAGGTTACGCCTCCGGAAGTACCCCGGTCGAAATCAAGGCGGACGAAGCGCCGGGGGGCAGCATCAGCTTTGAATTGGGCGGACTGTCGCGGGATAGCGTAGAACTGCGGAATGGGGCGGTACTTCAGGGCGACGTGATTTCCATGTCGATGACCGAAGTGGTGATACGAGTCGAGGGGAGAGACCAGAGCTATCCGCGCAACCAAGTCAAGAAGATCATCCTGGTGGAGCGGATTACCGAGCAACAGCCGGCCGTCGTGCAACCTGCGCCCAATTCCCAACCGCACCCGTGACGAACGAAAAGTCGAAACGGCCCAAGCTGCCTCCAGCTTCTGAGGAGATGAAGGCGTGGTCCGCCGCACTGGCGAGCGAGGTAGCGACCTGGCCACAGGTCAAGAGTCGCGCGATGTTTGGGTTTACTGCGCTGTATCGTGGAGATCGCATCTTCGCGGTGCTGCCGCGCACTCGCGGCATGGAGACGGCGAACTCTTTGGCGTTTAAGCTGGAGGTTCCGAGGCCTGTTCTGCGCGCGCGGCTGGAAAACGATGCGCGCATCGGGTCCACCCAGATGCAGAAAGCCCGCTGGTTCACCTTGGAATTGAACTCGGATGGCGATCTTCGCGACGCACTTTCGTGGCTGGAACGGGCTTACCGGGCGGCGGGTAAAAGAAAGAAATCACAATAGTTGCGGACGGGTTGTGATAAGGATCACACTGCTGTATACTCGATTCGAACGAACGTTCGAATCAGGGCTCCCTCCTTCCAGATACATGGCTACGTCGACCATCAGAGTCTCCGCGCGACGGCATCGGAAAGCGCCGGTGCCACCCACCCGCTACGACCAGCGGCTGGCCGAGATTCTGGTCCACGCCACCGATATGTTCTGCAAGAAAGGATACGAAGGGGCTTCGATGCGCGATCTTTCGCGGGCGAGCGGTATGTCGCTGGCCGGGCTCTATTACTACTTCGAATCCAAAGAGCGGCTTCTTTACTTGATCCAAAAGCACACCTTCACGACCATCGTGCAGCGGCTCAAGGCTCGGCTCGAAGGCATGAGCGATCCGGAAGAGCGTATCCGGACTTTCATCCTCAACCACCTGGAATATTTTCTCGCCAACCAGGCCGCGATGAAGGTTCTCTCCCACGAGGATGAGGTATTGAAGAACAGTTTTGGTTTAGAGGTAGCGGCCATCAAGCGCGAGTACTACCGCATTTGCGTGGGCCTGCTCGATGATCTGAAGAGCGAGCGTGGGTTGCAGTTTTCGACGCGCATCGCCGTGCTCAGTCTGTTTGGCATGATGAACTGGATTTACACCTGGCATAACCCACGGATCGATGCGGATGCGGAAGAGATCGCCAGCCAAATGGCCGATTTCTTTTTACGTGGCGTAGTTGCCAGCGGGAAGGCTGGCAAGACGCGCTGAGCGAAGATGTTGAAGAGTTCGAATTCTGATCAAAAGAGGAGTCATTCGATGGCGACCACAATGCAGCCCGCAACCGGCGAAACCACCAAGCAGTTAGTGAACTATCGCACCGATGGCGGCGTCGCCGTCATTGAGATGTGCGATCCCCCGGCCAACACTTACACCTACGAGATGAACCGTCAGCTCGACGAAGCGATCCTCAGGGCTCGCATGGACAACGACGTTTACGTGATTCTGCTGACCGGCGCTGGCGATAAGTTCTTCTCGGCGGGCGCGAACATCAAGATGCTGTCGAGCGTCGACCCGACATTCAAGTATTACTTCTGCCTGCACGCCAACGAAATGCTTCTGCGTCTGGAACACACGCCGAAACTGGTGATCGCGGCGATCAATGGGCACTGCGTCGGCGGCGGCCTGGAGATTGCAATGGCAGCCGATCTCCGCATCGCCCGCAAAGACGCGGGCAAAATTGGCTTGCCGGAAGTAAACCTGGGGGTTCTCCCTGGCACTGGCGGCACGCAGCGGCTTTCGCGCATGGTGGGGAAGAGCAAGGCCATCGAATTGATGGTCACGGGCAACACGTTCTCGTTTGAAGAAGCTCAGGAATTCGGAATTATTAACGACATCTTCGAGCGCGACAACTTCATGGAAAGCATCATGGAGTACGCCAAGCAATTCTGTCCGCCGAACAAGGCATCGAAGGCCGTGGGACGCATCAAGCGCGCGGTGCAGACCGGCTGGGAGATTCCCATGGAGTCGGCATTGGCAGTCGAACGCGAGAACCAGCAACTGCTCTTCCAGAGCGAGGACGCGAAGGAAGGACTGGCCGCGTACGTAGAGAAGCGTCCGGCAGTGTTTAAGGCGAAATAGCGAATGAGGCTCGTGTGGGGACGGGCGCATTCGCCCGTCCCGCCGGGCAAAGCCCGGCTTGAGGGTCAGGGAATGCTGCCAGCAACAGCAGAACAAGCGTAAGCCCAGAAGCTCACCGCTCTCTGTGCTCCTCTGTGCTCTTTGTGGTTAGAAAGGTTTATTCGTATGCCTGGAAAAGTAGCAAAGATCGGAACATTCAGTGATTGGATCGGGCTGTTTAACGACTGGCGCAAGGATATCGGCGTGAACACCGCCGACATCGATGCATTTCATTTCGACACGCTCTACGGCGCCATCGACACGGAAGAAATCGAGTTCGGCCACTACAAAGGCCGGCGCAAGTGGGAGAACGTGCGCCAGATTCCCACGCAGCAGATGCGCGACGCACTGATGAACATGATCGTCTACCAGGGTGACACCGAATTCGCCAGCGTCGAGCAGCAGCGCAATTTGCTCGAAAACGCGCCCACAGAGTGGGACCGCCGCGCCATCACCCGCGTCATGATCGAGGAGATGCGCCACGGCTGGCAGATGTGTGCCTTGCTGGTGGATCACTTCGGCTACTCGGGTAAGGTCGAGGCGCAGAAGATGCTTGAGCGGCGCGCCTTCGAAAACAAGCGCCTGCTGGGGGCCTTCAACGTCGAAGTCGATAACTGGATGGACTTCTTCACCTACACCGACTTTGTCGATCGCGACGGCAAGTTTCAACTGCAGATGCTGAAGTATTCGGCCTTTGCTCCATTGGGCCGCTCGATGTCGTACATGCTGCGCGAAGAGGCCTTCCACATGGGCACAGGCAACGACGGCCTGCGGCGCATCGTGGAAGCGGGCGTGATCCCGGCGTGGCTGATGCAGAAATATCTGAACAAATGGATTTCGAGTTCGTACGATCTGTTCGGCACCGATCATTCTTCGTCGGCGCACTGGGCCTACGTGTGGGGCGTGAAGGGCCGTTACGACGAAGCGAAGAACGAGAAGGCTCCCGACCTTGATGATCTGAACGATTACAACCGCAACCTCTACCGCGACGAAGTAGCCGGACTGATCGAACGCTTCAATACTTCGCTGAAGACGGGCGAGTCGAAGCTGTATGCACCGCACATCAAGTTCAATCGCGCGATTGGAAAATGGGCCGGGCAGAAGTTCCACGCCCAGACCGGCGAACCGCTCGACGACCGCGCCTATGAAGAGCATGTGAAGGAATGCATGCCTTCCGCAGAGGACAAGAAGTTGTTGCTCGACATCATCGCCGACGAGAAGAAGTGGATTGCCGAGAAGACTGGTGCGCGTGACCCTCTGGCCACGATCGGCGAAGTGCGTAAGTCGGCGATCAATCTGTAGTCGGCTTCACCGCAAGGAAGGGAAGAGCACACGCATGGCCGTGGCATCGGAACTAAGCCGCATCGCAGTGGAGATTGCTGCACCGGTGTCTCACATCGTGCTGCAGCATCCTCCCCTGAACGTGATCGACCTGCAGATGATGCAGGAACTCGCGCAGGCCCTGGCCGAGGCCGAAGCGATGCAGAACGTCTTCGTGATCGTGCTGAGCGGAGACGCGCAAACTTTCTCCGCAGGAGTCGACGTCGCGGCGCATACGCCCGACAAAGTCGAGGAGATGCTGGCGAGGTTTCATGCCGTCATCCGCGCGCTGGTGGCGAGCAAGAAGATCACGATCGCCGCGGTTCGCGGCCACTGCCTGGGCGGCGGCGCGGAACTGGCCATGGTTTGCGACATGGTATTCACCACGGACTCGGCGCAGTGGGGATTTCCCGAGATCCGGCTGGGCTGCTATCCGCCGGTGGCGTGCGCTGCGCTGGCCGCTCTCATCGGGCAGAAGCGCGCGGCGGAATTGATTTTGACCGGGCGCTCGATCAAGGGCAGCGAGGCTGCAGAGATCGGACTGGCCAATCGCGCTCTTCCTGATGGCGAACTCGGCGACGCGGTCAAAGACTTCCTCGATCATTTGTCCAAGCTAAGCCCGTCGGCTTTGGCGGTTGCGAAGAAAGCGTTTTATGCGTGGGATTCGATGCACTTCGACAAAGGCCTGGCCCGTGCGGAGCGCGTCTATCTGGACGAATTGATGAAGACTCACGACGCGCACGAGGGTATTCGCGCATTTATGGAAAAACGCAGTCCGAAGTGGACGGGAAAGTGAATAAGCTTCGAGTCGCGAGCTCCGAGCTATGAGCAACCACAGTGAACGGCTTGCGTATTCAGAGCTACGGCCTGCCGGAATGCGTTGAGAAAACGGTCGAAGGCGCGCACTGGAAGGAACGCAAAGGGATGCTGCCCAAGGGGGCGGCCTGGGCCTTGTTTTGCAGCCACTAGGTGAGCGGATCGGAGCGGATCGCTAAATGATCACTGACTGCCACATTCATATCCAGCCCATTGAGATGTTCAAGCCCGATGCGCTGGAGCTGATGAAAAAGAAGCGGCCGAACTTCGATCAGATCGTCGAGTTCTGCCGTTCGCCGAAGGCTTTCCTCAAATATCTGGACGCGAGCGGCATTGACCGCGCCATGCTGATCAACTACGTCGCTCCGGAGATCATCGGCTTCACGAGTGGTGTGAATCAATTCGTCGCCGATTATGTGAAAGAGGATCCGGCCCGCCTGTTGCCCTGCGGGAGCCTGCATCCGCGGCACACTGCTAACGTCTTTGCCGACGTGGAGCAGATTCTGCGGCTGGGGATGAAGATGATCAAGATTCATCCGCCGCACCAGTTGCTGTTTCCCAACGACTATCTGCATGGGGTGAAAGAGCTGGAGATCATTTACCGTGCGGCTGAAGCAAATGGCATTCCGGTCATGTTCCACACCGGCACTTCAGTTTTTCCAGGCGCCCGCAATAAATATGGCGACCCCATTTACGTCGACGATGTTGCGGTCGACTTCCCCAAGCTGAAAATTCTACTGGCCCACGGCGGCCGCCCGTTATGGATGCAGACCGCATTCTTCCTTGTTCGGCGGCATCCCAACGTTTACCTCGACATCAGCGGCATTCCGCCCAAGACGCTGCTGAAATATTTCCCACGCCTTGAAGAAATTGCGGCGAAGACCTTATTCGGAACAGACTGGCCCGGCCCCGGCGTGCCGGAGATCAAGAACAATCTCGATGAATTCCGTGCTCTGCCGCTGAGCGAAGCCGTCCAGCAGCAGATTCTCAGCAAGACCGCCCTGACGATCTGGCCCGCCTAGCTCTCCGCTTCGTCCATTTCTATTTGTTCTTCCAGAGCCCGATCGTATTTCCCTCCGGGTCGGCAAACCACGCGAAGGTCCCAGTCGGAATCTGAACCGGGGGGACTATTGTTTTCCCGCCGAGAGCCGTAGCCTTGTCCAGATAAGCCTGCACATCGTCCACTTGAACATAGAAGATCGTGTAATTGTGCGGCTCGTGACCCAGGGCAGAAATGTGCCCGTGAATGCCCGTCGCCGCCCCGGTGTTGATCATGGCCGCAGGACCGGCAGCTTGCATCTGCCAGTCGAAAAGGCGGGAAAAGAAATCGGCGGTCTTGGCGCTGTCACGGCATCCGATCTCGAAGTGAACCACGGGTTGACCCATTTATTTCTCCTCCTGAAAAATGACGGCCATGATAACACCGCAGCCCGGACGATGGTGTCAACGGAATTTGAATCGGGCGCGACGCATCGCCGCCAAAGGAAAAAGGCCCGCATCCAAGGATGCGAGCCTTGAGGGTTCGCGATCTACTTCCCCGCTTTTGCTCCCGCAGCCTTCGTACCCATTAGTTCATCGGCGAGTGCGGTCGCCCCGTAGATTTTGCGCAACGCCTCCTGAATGCCGCGAGAATCCACGGAAACGGCGCGCCCTTGCACGTCGCTGAAGGCAAAGTTCCACTCTAGAGATTGAATGTTGCCGTCGAAAATAATCCCGACGACCTCACCTTTTTTATTCACCGTCGGCGATCCCGAGTTCCCGCCGATGATGTCGGCAGTCGAGACGAAGTTCAGCGGCGTCTTCAGATCCAGCTGAGGCTTCGCCTTCAGCCAGCTTTCCGGCAGGTTGTAAGGCGTCTTATCGCCGTGCGCCGCCGCATGTTCAAAAGCGCCGCCAATGTTTGTGTCGAAGGGAATCGCCCGGCTGTCTTCCCGGTACCCCTTCACGGTGCCGTAACTGAGGCGCAGCGTGAAGGTCGCGTCCGGAGGCTGCCCGAACCCGCTCTGAGCGAAGCGAGCTTTGGCGATGATGGTCCCGTCGCGGCGGACCACCGAGTCGATCTTGTCGTCAAACTGCTTACGCGCGGCAAGCGCATCCGGTTCGATGGCCTTTAGCGCCACAATCAGCGGATCTGTGCTGGCATTAACGGCAGCCTGCCCGCCCTCCCAGAGATGCTTGCGCACGGCGACGTCGTCCAGCTTCGTGTTGGCAATCATGTCTTTCGCTGCGTCGGCCGGGCTCTTGCCTTGCAAGACTTTCTGCACGTCGGGATTGTCCTTGCCTAACGTCTCCTGCATCTCGCTGAGCGAATCGGCCAGCATAATCACGTCCAGATTCTTGTAAACCGGTTCAGTCGAAAACAATTGTTGCTCCAAAGACGGCAGCGCGGAATCGCGGAACTCGCGCAGCCGGTCCTGATTGGGTTTGGGCCGCTCTTGCGCGGCCCGCAATAGAATCCGCGCAGTCTGTGGCAAACGTGTGGCGAAGCCGCGCAGGCGTTCCAGATACGCCAGGTTCGGGTAGATCTCCTGCTGCGTTTTCATCGCCTGTTCGATCTCTTCCCACGGATTGGTCGCACTGGCGTTCTTGGGATCGGCTTTGAAAGCGGCGCGCAGCTTGGCTTCGTCGGCGGCCTTTTCGTCCATGATGGCCTTGTCGTGCAGGCCGGCGTTGTATCCGATAATCGCTTTTTGCGCGTTCTGCAGCCCGAAAACGTCTTCTTTCGCGATGCGCGCGTTTTCCTCCGACTGCTTGCTGAACTCCTGCAACAGGGCAACCCGCCGCGCAATGAGCTTTAGCTGAGAGGGATATTGCATGTCCCGCAGGAAATCGAGTTGCGCCATGGTCAGCAGGCGCCCGGTGTTGCCAGGATGTCCCGAGACAAAAATCAGTTCGTCATCCTTCACGCCCGTGCGCGACCACTGCAAATAGTTGTCCAGGTGGGCCGGCTTGTCGTTTTCATACACTCGGAAGAAAGTGATGTCGAGGTCGTAGCGGGGATAATTGAAATTATCGGGATCGCCGCCAAAGAACGCGATGTCGAACTCCGGCGCGAACACCAGCCTCACATCGGTGTACTTTTTGTATTTGTACAGGTTATAAACGCTGCCCGAGTAGAACGTAACCACATCGCAGCGCAAGCCGGTCGACGTGCTGCAATCTTTTTCGATCTGAGACATGGCGGCGCGTTGCGCTTGGCCGGCTTCAGCGGCCGACATCTCCGGCTTCAGTCCGGCGTTCACTTTCTCTGTTACGTCCTCAATGCCGACCAACTGATTCAATTCCAGGTTCGGGCACTTGGCCTCTTCAGCCTGCGTTTTAGCGTAGAAGCCGTTCTTGATGTAGTCGTGGCCCTCGGTGGAAAGTTGCTGGACGCAACCCGCACCGACGTGGTGATTGGTGAAGGTCAAGCCATCGGCGGAGACGAAAGACCCCGATCCGCCATTGTTGAACCGCACGGAAGACAGGCGAACGTGGTCGAGCCATGCCTGGGTCAGTTCGACGCCGTACTTTGCCTTGATTCTGTCTTTCGGAGGCTGATTGTAGAGCCACATGCCTTCGTCGGCCTGGGCCAGGGTCGAAAAGACGAAAGCGAGCACGAGCAAAACTGCGAAGTATCGTTTCATTAGGGGTACTCCTCCATGAGGAAAATGAAGAGCCGTCTGAGCAGGGGCGGTCTGTGAGGAACACATAACTATACGCCCCGCGAACTCGCACCGCCAACCGGCAGGTCGCAAAAGAGAGCCTAAAATAGCTGGCTGGATGGAAAGTTCGCTGGCTTTCAGGTATAAAAACTGGTTGGGCTCTCCGCGCCCTGAACCTGCGGTCAGCGACGAAAATCCAGCGAAACAGGCGAAAACAAACATGTCCAGCGCGACCACAACTCATGCCCCCAAGGGACTTGAGGGCATCGTTGCCACCACATCCAAGATCTGCTACATCGACGGAGATCGCGGTGTCCTCGCCTACCGCGGCATCGACATCCACGAACTGGCCGATCACTCCAACTTCGAAGAAACCTGTTACCTGCTGTGGTTTGGGAAGTTGCCGACCCGCGCGGAACTCGACGGGTTGAGGAAGCGGCTGGCGGAAGAGCGCAAACTGGACCCCGCTATCATCACGCTGTTGCGCAATGCGCCACGCCACGCGATGGCGATGGACGTTCTGCGGACCGCGGTGTCCGCGCTGTCGTTTTACGATCCCGATGAAAAGAAGAACGATCACGACGCGAACGTGGCCAAAGCAATCCGCCTGACTTCGCAGATCGCGATGATCGTTGCAGCCTACGACCGCATCCGCAAGGGAAAGCCGGTGGTTGAGCCGGACCGTTCCCTTTCGCATTCAGCAGATTTTCTGCTGCAATTGAATGGCGAACGTCCCTCGCAAACGGCAGAGCGCGCACTCGACATCGCTCTGATCCTGCATGCCGACCATGAACTCAACGCCTCCACTTTCGCCGCGCGCGTGACGGCTGCGACGCTGTCGGATATGCACTCGGCCATCACCTCTGCGATCGGTGCGCTGAAAGGGCCGCTGCACGGCGGTGCCAACGAAGCGGTATTTCGCATTCTGGAAGCGATCGACGCCAAGGGCGCCGATCCGGTCGCTCACGTGAAGGACATGCTCGCGCAGAAGAAAAAGGTTCCCGGCTTCGGCCATCGTGTGTATCACACCGAAGATCCGCGAGCGACGCACCTGCGCGTGATGTCACGCGACCTGGGAAAGGCCAGCGGCCAGCCCCAGTGGTACGACATGTCGAGCAAAATTGAAGAATATGTGAAGGCTGAGAAGAAGCTGAATGCCAACGTGGACTTCTATTCGGCCTCCACCTATCACACACTCGGCATCGACGTGGACCTGTTCACGCCGATCTTCGCTGTGTCACGAATCAGCGGCTGGGCCGCCCACGTGATCGAGCAACTCGACGATAACCGCCTGATTCGGCCACGGGCGGACTATCTGGGGCCGGAATACCCGGCGAAGTACGTGCCGATTGATCAGCGGTAGCGCTCTATTTTGTAACTTGGACAGTATGAAGGTCCGCGATATTATTCGATTATTGGAGCAGGACTGTTGGGTGCTGAAGAGAACCAAAGGAAGTCATCGTCAATATAAGCATTCGACCAAGAGAGGCCGCGTTACTTTGCCAGGCCATCCGAACGACGATCTACCACCTGGAACGCTGAATAGTGTCCTGAAGCAGGCGGGTCTTAAATGATGAATTACGTAGTTGTGTACGAAAAATCGGCGACGGGATGGGCAGCGTACGTCCCCGATCTGCCCGGAGTTATCACCACGGGTCAGACCAAAGAAGAAACCAAGCGTCTGATTCGGGAAGCGATTGAGTTTCATCTTGAAGGCCTGCGGGAAGACCAGCTTCCTATCCCTGAACCTAGCGCTTCGGCAGAAGTAGTCTCCGTTTCTTAGGTACGCTTTGAATCCACTCGGCGCGCATCTCAAGGATTCTGTTAACCTCCGCAGCCCGCTAAATCGCTGCGGATCAACTGAGCTCGCGTAGAATGGAAACGGGTTCTCTATGCGCCGAACGTATCTCGACAATAACGCCACTACACCGGTCCTGCCCGAGGTCTTCGAGGCCATGCGCCCCTATTTTGCCGAGAACTTCGGCAACGCCTCGTCGATTCACCACTACGGGCAGGAGACGCGTGCGGCGGTCGAAAGCGCGCGCCAGTCGGTGGCGGCGCTGCTTGGATGCACTGCCTCGGAAGTCATTTTCACCAGCGGGGGCACCGAGTCGGACAACCTGGCCATTGCCGGCCTGACCGCTCCGGGCGATCACGTCATCACTTCCAGCATTGAGCACAGTGCGGTGCTGCAGACATGCAAGCATCTGGAAGAAAATAGCTGCCAATTGACCTGCGTGCCCGTCGATTCCCGCAGCCTGGTTGATCCCGACGACGTGCGCCGCGCCTTGCGGCCCAACACTAAGTTGATCTCGATCATGGCGGCAAATAACGAGACCGGCGTTCTGCAGTCGGTCGAAGAGATCGGCAAGATCGCTGCCGAAGCGGGAGTCTTGTTCCATACCGACGCGGTGCAAGCGGCGGCCAAAGTCGCGATTGATGTGAATCGAATCGGATGCCACGCACTCTCCATTTCTGGCCACAAGATTCACGCGCCCCAGGGCATCGGCGCGCTGTATGTGAGGAAGGGAACCCGGCTGCAACCGCTGTTTTATGGCGGCCGTCACGAACGCTCACGCCGCGCCGGAACGGAGAACGTTCCGGGCATCGTGGGACTGGGCAAGGCCGCGCAACTGGCGAAGGACGCCCTCGATCGAGGCGACGACAAGAAGATGTCGGCTCTCCGCGATCGCCTGCAGCAGGGGATTCTCGCCCAGGTGGAAGACGCTAAGGTAAACGGCGATGGCGCTTCTCGCGTTCCGAACACCAGCAATATTTCCTTCGACTACATTGACGCGGAAGCGTTGGTCATCGCACTCGACTTGAAGGGGCTCGCTGTTTCGACCGGTGCGGCATGTTCGTCCGGCGCAATCGAGCCGTCGCACGTGTTGGTGGCGATGGGACTGCCGGCAGATCGAGGCCGTTCCAGCGTCCGCTTCAGCCTGGGCAAGCAGACGACGGAAGAAGACATCGATTTCGCGCTGGCGCTCGTGCCCGAGACGGTGAGCCGGTTGCGCGAACTGTCGCCCCGGTACAGTTCGCATGTCAAAGTGGTAGCCAGGAGCTAGAAGCTGGGTACAGACACCATCGCGGTCGCCATGTCGGGCGGTGTGGACTCTTCCACCGTTGCGGCCATGCTGCGCGCCGAAGGCCACAACGTCATCGGCCTGACGATGCAACTCTGGAACCAGCGTCGGCTCGCCGGACGCGAGGGCATGCCCGAGTCGGTGCAGGGACGCTGCTGTTCCCTCGACGACGTTTACGACGCGCGCCGCGTGGCCCAGCAGATCGGCATCCCGTACTACGTCGTGAATCACGAGGAGCGCTTTGAGCGTGATGTGGTGCGCCCGTTCGTCGAGGAGTATCTGTCCGGGCGCACGCCGATCCCTTGCAGCTTGTGCAACAATCACTTGAAGTTTGATCAGCTACTGACTGTGGCACAACAGATTGGCGCCGAGCTGGTCGCCACCGGCCATTACGCTCGCGTGGCCTATGACGATGCCCGCGCCCGATGGTTGCTGAAGCGTCCTGCCGATACCAGCAAGGATCAGACTTATTTCCTCTTCGGCCTGACTCAGGATCAGCTCAGCCGCACGCTGTTCCCCCTCGGCGACATGACCAAGCCCGAAGTCCGCGAGCTGGCCCGCAAGCACGGCCTTGCGCTCGCGGAAAAACCTGACTCGCAAGAAATCTGCTTCGTCCCCGGCGGCGACTACAAGCGCTTCATCGACGCATATCTCGCCGAGCAAGGCGAGTCGCTGCCCGACACTGCGGGAGAGTTGGTCACGACCAGCGGCGAGGTGATTGGCGAGCACGCCGGCATTCACAACTTCACCGTCGGCCAGCGCAAGGGACTTGGCGTGGCCACCGGATCGCCGCTCTACGTGATCCAGATCAGCGGCGCGGATAGGCAGGTCATCGTCGGAGGAGATGAGCATCTCTACTTGCGCACTCTGCGCGCCCGCCGCGTGAACCTGATCTCAGTGGATGATCTGCGCGTGCCGATGCGCGTCGCGGTAAAGATTCGCCATCGCCACGAGCCAGCGCCGGCCATGCTCGAACGGAGCGGCGAGGATGAATTCCTGGTGACCTTCGACCAGCCGCAGCGTGCCATTACGCCCGGTCAGGCCGCGGTTTTCTACGATGGCGAGATTGTGGTCGGCGGCGGCTGGATTATCTAGAGCACGCCTGAGGATCGTGGGATATTGCTTACTTGGGCCGATAAGGATCGTGGGTGTTCTTGCGGTCGAGCTTTTCCATTTTGCGCTGCGCTTTTTTCTGCGCCTTCATATACTTCTTCATCGCCTTCTGCTGTTTCTTCTCCATCTTGCGCGAGGCGCGAGTGGCAGCGTCGTTGCCAGCATTGCGCGTCTGAGCGCCAGCCGCGCAGCAGCCCAAACAAAGGCTAATCAGCACAGCCGCAGCGATTCGCTTGCCGGAATAGCGATGAGCCATCATTGGCATGATTCTATCCTAGAGAACGCCTGATTCATCGCTACGTGCAGACTTTATAATCCGCTCATGGCATCTGCAAATCTCCCGCTGCCAGCTGCAAGCGCAACTCTGTCCAAGCCTCCATCTTTCTGGGATCGCGAGTCACCCGCCCTCAAGCAGGGAATCAAGACCGGACTCGCGGGCACCATCACATACGCCATCTATACCGGATGGCACCTGCCACAGGGCTACTGGGCCGTCTTCGCCGCGCTGGTGGTCACGCAGGCCAATCTGGGCGCATCGTGGAAGGC
>Ga0075029_100001102_pt1 | contig 15466 bp, 14 predicted proteins | sample LitLauG_LLR_2013_FD_71391 | JGI IMG/M metagenome (GOLD analysis project Ga0075029, IMG submission 71391) | Freshwater sediment microbial communities from North America - Little Laurel Run_MetaG_LLR_2013 | ecosystem: Environmental > Aquatic > Freshwater > Creek > Sediment | place: USA...
GAAAATCGTCTTTATGTGCAGCGTAATAAAATAAGATTTTATTTTTTCTTTCAGATGGTTTATTTTTATTAAGAATAAGAATACAACCTGGAATAGATGTTCCATAAAATATTGCAGAGGGTAATGCTATTACACCTTCTATAATATCGCCATGCAATCCTTCTTTTTTATCACCCAAAATCATTTTTTCACGAATTTTTTCTTCCTCATTACCACGAAACAATACTCCTTGTGATGAAACAATTGCAGCTTTTCCATTTTCATTCAGACATGAAAACATATGCTGAATAAATGCAAAATCAGCCTTGTCCTTAGAGGGAGGAATACCATATGAGAATCTCTTGTATGGATCTTTTGCTGCATTAGTGTTGTCCCAATCCTCACTAAATGGAAAATTTGCTAACACTCTGTCATATGTTTTAAGCTTACCACCATCAAGTAATTTTGGGGTTTTTAATACATCACCCAATTCAACATTAAATGATGTAACTCCATGTACGACTAGATTCATTTTACAAATACCAAAGGTGTCGGGGTTAGTTTCTTGACCTTCTAGAGTTAGATTCGTTACGTCCTCATTTGGAAAGTTTTTTTCAATGTATTTTCTGGAGTGGATCAACATGCCTCCAGACCCACAAGCAGGATCACAGATTCTCATGCCTGGTTCAGGAGCAACAAGATTTACCATCAATCTTACTACCTGCCGTGGAGTATAGAACTGACCACCTTTTTTCTTGGTTTCTCCGGCAAATTCCTCTAGAAGATATTCATATGCATCTCCAAAAACATCTTCGTTTTCTAGATTTGAATCCCCAAGCTCCATACTTGTAAAAATTTTAATTATTTCCCTCAAAGCATCATCAGTATATTTGTCAGTATTTGCAAATTCTGCATTTACTAGTATTCCTTCAAGTTTTGGGTTTGTTCGTTCTATTTCTCTAAAAACCTGATTAATTTTATTTCCTACATCTGATTCTGCCTCTTCTAATTTAGAAAATCTTGCTTCTTCTGGAACAAAGAATGTATGTCTTCTTCTATTCTCATATGCTTCTTTTTTACTGATTCCATTTTCTTTAATTAGATTTTCTGCTTTTTCGATAAAACTGTCATCTAAACGCTTTACAAATAATAAAGGAAGTACAAGCTTGTAATTTTCAGCAGCATTGAGATATTTTCTTAGAATATCAGCTGCAGCATGTAATTTTTTTTCAATCTCTTGTGCAGTTAGTTTTTGAGACAATGCATTTTTCCTACATATTAAATGGCTTATAGAAGTTAGGTTAATTCGTAATACTTTTCAAAATTTCATCAAGATCTCTTGTTAGTGCATAGTCCAAGCGATAGTATTCTCTTAGAGGATCTCGAGATCATGCCTAGAATCCAATAAAGAATCATGCCTAGAATCCTAAAAAATCCAAGTAAAATGCCAAAGAATCCAAAAAAATCCTACGAGTACTCAGGACACAAAAAATCTAAGATTTGCCTACATTATTTTCGAGCTTTATGATTTTCGTGGTAAAACTTTTGGATTTTAGGCATGATATCTATGAAGAAATTCGAGTTTAATCAAATATCACGCTGTACCTCACGCTAATCGTGAGGTTTTAGGCGTAAATCATCTCATCCAGAAGAATATAGATCGTGATGTAAATTGTTCAATTTATGAAATAAACAAAATACTTTTTCAGAAAAATTCGACAGTCTTCACCTATAACTTGTCTCAAAATGTAAAATCTATTTCTGAAATATTATTTCTAATTTGTTTTAGTGTCAAGTCTTCTACGTGTTTTACAATGTGTGATTGAGCCTCTTTGATAACAGATGGATCAATTTTAAATGGTTGTCCATTTGGTTGTACCAGTTGTACTTTAGCTCCACTTAATGAATAAACAAGTACTTGGAGTAACTGATGATCAGTTTTGAATAGTACTTTGACGTTTTCGAACTCTTCTTTTCTAAAGCTGGTTTGTAATTTCTCTTTTTCAAAAATTGTTATAGTTATCTTGTCTCGCTCAGAACCATCTACAGTAAGATTGAGAATGTGTTTTTGAAATTCATCAAATAGAACTAGAACAACTGGCTTGAAATAAGATCCGTCCAAGCTAAAGACTCCTCTATGTCCTATTATCTTTTCAATAAGACTTGGGTTTGCCCTGTCGTTTGACTTTAGTATAGTATTGAATCTTTTTCTAAATCCATGAGCTGACATGACATCATATTTTCGTCCCACCTTGTTTCTCTTGACTAACTTTGCAAGACGCAGGCAATCATTTTTGCCGAAGCTGTACTCATTGGTTTTACTTTTTGAGCCCCTACCTGGTATGCGGATCTAAATAGTGGAGATTCTTGATCTATTATCTCACCATCACGCCTTCTCTCGTCAATGTATTCATCAATGGCATTACATGCTTCAGGTATTAGAAATCCCCAGTATTCCTCATTGCTTCATTCATAGAATAATACTGCCCTGCAATTTTCCTTCATAGGAATGACGTTTTTCCATTTGAGAGCCTCTAATGCTCCTATCCTGCCTCCAGTTGAGGCAAGAATGTAGACAAATGCCTTATCTCGGTTTGAGCATGAATTTCTAAGCATCTTTTGAATGTCATCTGTAGTCCATGCGTTGTTTCCTGCCTTTTTGGTAAAGGGTGGAATCATCTTACGGATCCTTTTGAACTGCAATTCCTTGTTATTCATACCAAAGAAATGCTCAAGCGAGGCAATTATGGCAGGAAGTGAACTTGGAGAAAGCATCTTTCTCCCAATCCAGGATATAGTCTTCAATATACACCTGGACTGTTTTGTTGTCAAGTTCAAGCAGTTTATCAGGCGTAATGGAATCATCATCCTCTTTTTCTTGTACCCATTTTAGAAATCTGTTGAAATAATGAAGATAAGTGCGCTTGGTAGCCTCAGATTTTAGGAACTTTTCGTACACATCCATGCTTTTGTCCATATTTTCTATATCATGCCTCGCGATTTAAGTATGGATTCCTTTAGCTTTCCGGTAATTTTAAAAATACTTATTCAATCTCTGCCAGTACGTCATTTTTTGCAACCGATGCGCCCTGCTTTAATTTCATGGATTTTACAACACCGTCCTTGTGGGACTTTATTGAGATCTGCATCTTCATGGATTCCAGGACGCACACCACGTCTCCTTTTTTTATACTGTCCCCAGTAGCCACATTTATCGATACAACTCTTCCCGGAATCTGGCTTTTGAGGTTTAGTTGCGAGTCAATAGCCGAATCTGCTCCCGAGTTTTTGTAAACAATCTTGTCCATCTCTGGACGCTTGTTAAATGAAAGCTTTACCCCGTCAATAACCAGTGTTATTCTACTGGTGCTATTTTCAATATACTTTGTAGTATGATAGACACTATCCAGCATAAACTCTACTTTATCATGAGTCATTGTAATTACCTTAAGGTCCCGTTCTCTTCCCTGTATCTTTAGTACAAACTCGTTATTGCCAACAGACTTTACAATCTCTCCATCAAGGTTTTCATCTGTATTTTCTAGCTTGAACTTCATGTCAGTGCCTATCCACCTGGGTCTTCCATCTGACACTGTGTTCTTTGTGCGATCTTATCTTGTGTTTGAGAAACTCTGAATGGATCAGGGTAGCAGCCAGTGCAGCTTCAGACTTCCCCGAGGCCTCTTTTTTCATGTCATCGCGCAGCCTGTCAAGAATTTTGAACCTGTCAAGAAAGTCAGTTGACAAGTCACCTTCAATGAATTCCTTGCTTTCCAATATGGTCTTGTATAACGGAATTGCAGTCTCAACCCCTTCAATATAGAAATCAGACAATGCCAGTGTCATTCTCTGCCTTGCCTCCTCAAAGTTCTGCCCCCATGTGATAAGCTTGCCCATAAGCGAGTCATAATACGGCGAGACTGTACAGCCCGGATAGAGATAAGTGTCTACTCTGACTCCCGGGCCTGAAGGAATATTGACATCATAGATTTTTCCCGTTGACGGGGCAAAGTCCAGGAACGTATCCTCTGCGTTGATTCTACATTCTATGGAGCAGCCATTTACCTTGAGATCTTTTTGTTTGAATGGAATCTCTTTTCCATTTGCTATATCGATTTGTAATTTTACAAGATCTAGTCCCGAGACCAGTTCGGTTACAGGGTGCTCAACTTGTAGTCTTGCATTTATTTCTATAAAGTAAAAGGTTCCATCATCCAGCCTTAGAAATTCCGCAGTTCCGGCATTAAGATAATCCACAGCTACTGCGGCCTTGACTGCAAGTTCCCCAATTTCATCACGTATTTTTTGGTCAACAACTGGAGAGGGCGACATTTCTATTAGTTTTTGGTGCCTTCTCTGGATGGAGCATTCCCTCTCAAAAATATGCACTGCATTTCCATGCTTGTCGCGTGCCAGCTGAAATTCAATGTGGCGTATCTTTGGAAGAAACTTTTCAACAAATAGTGCAGACTTGCCAAATGCTGCCTTTGACTCTCCAGATGCAATCTCAAAAGCTTCCCTTAGTTCTTTTTCATCATGTACCAGCCTGATTCCCCTGCCTCCTCCTCCAAAAACTGACTTTAGTAATACAGGATAGCCAATGGTATGGGCAATATCCAGTGCCTTTTCAACTTCCTCAACAATTCCAGGACTACCTGGTACGGTAGGCACCTTTGCTTTTATCATTGCGTCCTTGCATTCCATCTTATCACCGCACAGCCTCATCGAATTTCCAGAGGGTCCAATAAAGTTGAGTCCCTTTTTCTCACAAAGGTCTGCAAAATCTGCATTTTCTGAAAGAAAACCATATCCTGGATGAATGGCATCAGCCCCTGAGCTAACTGCAGTCTCTGCTATTTTTTCCATGTTAAGATAGCTTTGTGAAGGAGATGCCTGGCCAATGTGATATGCCTCAGAGGCCATCTTGACATGCTTTGAATTTACATCCTCATCAGAATAAACTGCAACCGATTTTATTCCCAAGGCATTACATGTCTTTATGACGCGTATTGCTATCTCCCCCCTGTTTGCTATTAAGATCTTCTTTATCATATCATTCAAAGGTTAATGTTCCCGTGCTTTCTGGGGATTCTTCTCTCCCTCTTATTGGCCAAAGCATCCAAGGCGCGTATTAGTGCGGGCCGTGTTTGAGCAGGATCGATTACCGAGTCAACAGTGCCATAGGATGCAGCTACGTAAGGATTGGCAAATTTTTCAGTAAAATTATCTACTAGTTGTTTTTTTAGCGCAGCTGGATCTTTTGCAGTATCAAGTTCTTTTCTGTTCATGATTCTTACTGCTGCTTCAGAGCCTAGTACGGCTATTTGTGCAGTTGGCCATGCATAGTTCATGTCTGTTCCAAGATTTTTGCTTGACATTGCGATATATGCCCCACCATAGGCTTTACCAATGATCAGTGTAATCTTTGGAACCGTAGCCTCACAGTATGAATACAAGAGCTTGCTTCCATGACGTATTATTCCTGCATGCTCTTGTTGTGTTCCAGGCATATATCCAGGGGTATCAACCAGAGTGATAATTGGAATACCATAGCAATCGCAGAACCTGATGAATCTTGATGCCTTGTTAGACGAGTCAATATCCAAAGCTCCCGCAAGCACCATCGGCTGATTTGCAACAATTCCAATTGTCTTTCCATGCAGTCTAGCAAATCCCACTATAACATTTGGTGCAAACAATTCATGTATCTCAAAGAATACGTGGTTATCAACTACTGAATGTATTATTTCTTTCATGTCATATGGTTGAAGTGGATTTTCCGGTATTATGTTTATGAGATTATTATCCATTCTGTTTGGATCATCACCGGTTTCCACAATTGGAGGCTCTTCTGTGCTATTTTGGGGAAGATATGACAAGAGTGTCTTGACAATATCCATGCATTGATATTCATTCTTTGCAACAAAGTGTGCAACACCGCTGTTCTTTCCATGCGACATTGCACCGCCAAGCTCGTCAAAGGATACGTCTTCTCCAAGGACTGTCTTGACAACTTCGGGACCCGTTACAAACATTGTAGCAATCTTGTCAGCCATTATTACAAAGTCTGTCATTGCAGGGGAATATACTGCCCCACCTGCTGAGGGTCCCACACTTATCGTAATTTGAGGAACTACGCCGGATGCAAGTTGGTTATGATAAAAGATACTTGCAAAACCATCAAGGCTTAGGATTCCTTCTTGAATTCTTGCCCCACCTGAATCAATTATGCCTATAATTGGAGAACCAACATTTGTAGCATGTTCCATGACTTTGGTAATTTTCTTGGCACCCATCTCGCTTAGTGTACCGCCAAGAACCGTAAAATCATAAGCATATAGAAAAACTTGTTTTCCGTGTATCGTTCCATATCCAGTTACAACCCCATCTCCAAAGAACTTTTTGTTTTGCATATCAAATTCATAATAGTGATGAGTTGTCATGGCGTCAATTTCGTTAAAACTTCCTTCGTCAAGCAACAGATCAATTCTCTCCCTTGCGGTGAGCTTGCCCTTATCATGCTGACCTTGAACTCTTTCTTCCCCACCACTTTGCTCTGCCTGTCGCCTTTTATGTAAAAAATTTTTTATCTTTTCAGAATGCATGGTTTCAATTAGAGACTGGCTACAACCTATATTAATTTAATCAGTTTTTACTTCCCGAATACCCTCTCGGCCACCCTTTGCGTTGCGAAAAACATTCATGCCGATATGATAATTTTGCCACAATCCCTCTATGATTGCAAGTGCCTCCCTTGCGGACTGTAATGTCTCTTGAGTAGCCTGTGGATTGGCCTCTAATTTTGCAATTAGATCCCTCTTCTCTGCAAGGAGATCCTCCAATCCCACCTCATAGTTTGATTCCCCATGAAATGTGGGGTCTAATGGGGTTATCTTTGTGGTAGGTTTTGCCATTTATCTCTCAATCTAGAGGGTTAGATTTTAAGGTTTTACAGCATGTCTTGGGTCTAAATTGGACTTGAAAAAGCTAGCTATAGAATCTTGGATACAGTATTCTTTAGATCACTTGCAGCCTTTTTGCCTTTGGTGTTTGTGTTTACATTGACGTGATCCACAAGATCCTGAATTATTATCTCCATTGTACTATCAAGAGCTGCTCTGACCGCAGTGATCTGCTGTACAATTTCAGGATAGCCCTTTCCCTCATCAATCATCCTGCTAATGCCTTTTACATGTCCCTCTATTCTTGCCAATCTTTTCTTTACTTCTGGAAGTTTATGATGGGTCATGTTATTCTACTTTTTATCGTAGGGCGATATTTATCTAATGGGATGGTTTATCCAACCTCCAAACATCTACATTGTATCAAATCAAAATTGTGATGAATCATTAAAATCATTTTTTACCGCACGACAAGAACGTAGATTCCAATAGCCATAATAACAAATCCTACCATTGAATCATTATATTTTTCCGGGATTTTTGCAAGTGTCTTTGCCAATCCTACAGTACCAAGCTGAACTAAAAGCAGAAGCGTAGCTATAGAAGCAACTGCAAAGACAACTGACAACTCCAATGCAAAATAAAACCCGGCAGATATTGCAGAAAGATAAATTGGAATTATGCTCGGATCTGGAGAAAGTGCTGCCCCAAGAATTGCAAAATAACCTATTTTTGAAGTTAGTTTGCCAAATTTCTTTTCTTCATCATGGTCATGGTCATGGTCATGGTGATGAGGTTTATCCTTTCTTAACAAAGGTATTACTCCAACAACCAATCCTGCACCCACCATAACTAGTCCTATTCCAGTATCAAGATAGTACGAAATCAGATGAGAAAATACTAGTCCAATTACTACAACAACAAGCCCCATAGCAACAGAAAGGCCGACATGACCAATAGCAGTCATAAATGATACCCCAAAGAGCTTTTTTGGAGCCCATTTTTTGTTTCTTGCAAGAACGCAGAGAGTTAGCCAATGATCAGGGGCAGACATGTGCAAGATTCCCACTAGAGCAGCTCCAATCACATAAGCAAAGAGATTAGCCATGCAATTTCTCGTTCCCTTGTACTGGAAGAAAAATTAGTTCCTAAAAAGCATATCCTCCCCCCCAGGATATGGGATTAAAGACATAGTGACTGGAATGCCAAACAAAATGGAAGATCATTTTTAGAAGCAGAACAATAATTGCAATCTATTTTGAACTTTAGGTCTTACAGTATGTTTTGGTTCTAAATTGGAGTTTCAATAAAGGATAATATGATTATCGCAGCTATACTTGGGGAGAAAGGCTTAGATAAAATTAGTTTAAACCTTGTAGAGCGTAAGTTAAAGAAATAACCAAAATTCGCTGGTTATGGATTTGCTGGCATGTTATTTGTTTGTATGTCTCAATGCCTTTTGTTCTGTTTACTGTGTAATATGATCAATTTTGCAAATCGTTTATTTTTATATAAGACTCTTGTGAAATGTAACAAATCTTAATCCATATTTGCATGCTCGATAGCATTGTGCCGACGCAAGTCAGATTCTTCCAAGAAAGTAGACTGCATTTCCCACAAACAGAGTGCATATTTCTAACATTTGGGGGTTTGAACATTTTCAAATTTGGTTATATCTGGAATATCTCTTTTGAGTTTAGAGTAGGATTATGTCTGTTCAAGTAATCTAAATTTATAGGCGAGTCGCTAGTTTCCGCCCGTAACGGTCACCGGCGTGCTTCCAGAGCTTATGTAGTGGAGGCTGTCTCCTTTGTATGAACCAGAAATAGTGGCAGTCCCTGGGTATTCTAAGTTTGCGTGGAACTTGACCGAGCAGCTACCAGATGTCAGGGTGCAGTGATTTGGTTGGAGGGTGCCAAGAAGGGTACTAGAGGTTGTAAATGCGACGGTGCCAGTTGGAACACTAGTTGTAAAAGAAGTGTCTTTCACAGTGGCAGTGCATGTGCTAGAGCCACTGAATGGGACTGATGACGGGCTGCATGTTACTGTGGTGCTAGTACCATCTTTATTTGTTAGATTGAATGTAATTGTTCCGTTAATCAGAGTAGGAACATAAGTACAACCATGTTGATTACAGTGTTGTGCAACGAGTTGTATGAAGCTATTTGTCGTTCCTGTCACGATTTTTTCAGTATTGGCATCAGTTATCGTAAATGAGCCAGACATATGATATAGATAATATCCTGTAAGAGAAACAACACTATTGGTGTATGGACCGCTAGTAGACTTTAATTCACCTGGCAATTGGAAAGAAATTGTACCAGAAGCTGTAGTGGCCGATCCATTTCCGTTGATAGTTTTGATGGCATAGATGCAATTGGTAGTACTCGTGCAACTAGTTGCATTACCAGTTATCGTACTAACTGCGTTTGCATCATGGGATATTGCGACAAACATCAAAACGGCTAATACTGGAAGGATGAGAATTTGTTTCAGGTAATCAACCCTGACATCTAGTCTGCAAAGATCTATTAAAATAAATCGTTCATTTTCTTCCAAAGAAGATCTTGATTGATTTTTACATAATCCCGATGACTCCTCCCTAGAAAGTGGTTTAAGAGAGCTTAACACGGCATTAAACTTATTTATATATATGAAATCTCATATGGTAAAAAGCGATGTTTAACTCCATAACATGAGTTTGATTTTATAGCCTTGACGTACAAAATTTTCTATAAACAATATTAGCTTATTTTTGACATCTCAAGGACTTGTGATCTCTCTTTTGTTTGTACTGCCTACTTGTATTTTGGGATAAACAGGCATTCCCGCCTCATACGTCAATTTCACATCATCAGCATAGTCAAAATTTCCAGCTTCTGGAAAATCTGCCAAAATTTCCATTGTCAGGATCTTTTCCCGGCTAGGTTTTTTTGTCATCTCATATGTAATTGCAAAGACTTCTACAGTTCTCTTCATGCGTTGGTCATACCATTGTCCTTCGATGACTTTTTCGTAAAACTCTACTATTGCCATATTGAAATTGCAAGAATGATTATTTTTCAGCTCTTAACAAGGAATACATCAATACTCCTCCAGCTACTGCAAGAGATATGACAAATGTTACCAGTATGCCATCCATCTCAAGTTCCCCCCTTTACTGAAACTTCTTGTGCATACACTTCTGGATATTGTTTTACCAGTTCTATGTTGAGATTCAATACGTTAACGTAATCCGGAGCAAAGACTAGGGCGTTTGTTTCCCTGTTTCTTGCAATGTCAAGATCAACCAATGTCTTCAACGCATTGACAGGTATTCCAGTTGCACTACTTATCGCAGGTATCTGAGAGATTGCGCTAGCAGGAGTAATGTCTGGATCGACGCCTGATCCTGAATCAGTTGAATTTCTAGGTTGGAAGAATTTTGTAGAGTTGAAACTTTGCGATACAAGTTCTGATCCAACTGCTTTACCATCTAGTATAACCTGGCTACCATTTGACTGGTATGGAAGTACGGTCTGACCTATTGCCGTAACAAGCAACGGATAGGCAACCCCTGTAGTGATAATCATCAGCACGACAATTCTGATGGCCGGTGAAAATACTTTGCTCTTTATTGTTCTCATCTTCTATATCATCTCATAAAGACTGACAGTAACAGGTCGATTGCTTTTATGCCTGCAAATGGAAAGACAACTCCTCCAAGTCCATATATCATCATGTTTTTGATAAATGTCCTCTCTGGAAGTTCTGCCTTGTATTTTACACCCTTGAGCGATAACGGAATCAACATTGGAATCACTATTGCATTAAATATCAATGTGGATAGTACTGCACTTTCAGGACTATGAAGCTGCATTACATTGAGTACCTCCATTTTTGGGTTGTCTTTCATGAACATTGCAGGAAGAATTGCAAAGTATTTTGCAACATCGTTTGCAATGGAAAATGTGGTGATTGCACCACGTGTCATAAGTAACTGCTTTCCAAGCTTTACAACTTTGAGGATCTTTGAAGGGTCGGAATCAAGGTCCACCATGTTTGCAGCTTCCCTTGCAGCTGCAGTACCTCGGTTCATTGCAAGACCGACATCAGCTTTTGCAAGGGCCGGTGCATCATTAGTTCCATCCCCAATCATGCCTACAACATGACCCTTTAGCTGTTCTTCTACTACTCTGTTTAGCTTGTCAGTTGGTTTGGCCTCTGCAATAATTTGATCAATGTTTGCCTCTCTTGCAATTACCTGTGCAGTAAGTTGATTGTCACCTGTGATCATTACAGTTGTTATGCCAGAGACACGGACTTCATCTAACTTTGTTCGAATGTCCTTTTTGAGAGTATCCTTGAGTGAGATCAATCCAATTATTTCGTCATTCACTGCAACTGCAAGAGGTGTTCCGCCATTCTTTGACATCTCTTGAGCCTTCCAACGTAATTCTGGCTCGTTTACATTTGTGACAATCTTTAGAATCGCCTCAACTGCTCCTTTTATAATTTTTACTGGCACATTGGATTCCTCCAATTCATCTATCTTGGCAGAAACTCTAGTACGTGGTAGTGATGATTTCAGAGTCTGATCCTGTGTAGTGGATAATTTTTTCTTTGGTGAAAACTCTATTCCACTAAATCGTGTTTCTGAACTAAACTCAACAGGTTTTCCTGTCATAATCTCCATCATAAATGGCGGTTCAATTTTTTTCTCATTTGCAAGTTCAATGATTGATGTTCCCTCATGGGTGTGATCACTAAAAGATGCTGCGTAAGCAGCTTGTGCAATGTCTTCGTCTGTAAATTTTTCCATCGGGACAAATGCAATTGCTCTCCTGGCGCCTTCAGTGATAGTTCCAGTTTTATCTAGTATGAGTATATCACAATCACCTGCTGCCTCTACTCCCTTTCCTGATTTTACTACAATGTTGTCTCTTGCCAGTCTGTTAATTCCAGCAACGCCTATTGCAGGTAATAATGCTCCAATAGTGGTGGGCATCAAAGCCACCAGTAATGCAAAGAGTACTGAGACGTCCATATGGTATCCAAGATAAAATCCAAAGAACAACATAGTTCCAACTACAGTTATGAAAATTAATGACAATCCTGCAAGCAGTATGGTAAGAGCAATTTCATTTTTTGTCTTTGGTCTTTTTGCACTTTCAATTAGTCCCACCATCTCATCAAGAAAGCTCTTGCCAGCTTCCGAAGTTATCTCAATTACTATGCTGTCATTTGCCACTTTGGTTCCTCCCATAACTGGATTGTCCTTTTCTTTGAAGACGGGGTTTGACTCTCCAGTCATCATGGATTCATCTATGAATGCTTTTCCTTGATGTACTATGCCATCTCTTGGAATTATCTCTCCAGCGTAGACTCTAACTCGATCTCCTACCACAAGACTGGTTGATTTTACCTGAACCTCTTTTCCATCTACCAGTTTTTTTGCCATAACTTCCTTCTCTAAATTTCTAAGCGAGTCAACCTTTGCTCTTGCTTGGGATTCTGAGAGTGATTCAGAAAATGTTGCAAACCAAACTGTGACAATCAAAATAATTGCAGATTCAATATAGAATACACGGTTTTCATTTACAAATTCCAATGACATGTTTGGTAACAGACCTATTGCAAGTACCAAAAAGAACCCGATTTCAACTGTGAAGATTACCGGACTTTTTTTGGCAAGGTAGAGTGGACTAAGCTTTGTTACGGAATCCTTGAGCATTCTTTTGTCAAATATTGCTTGTTTTAATTTTGTCGCCATTATTCCATCACACTACATTGAAAATGGCCCCATTGCCAAGAACGGAAAGAAAGTAAGGGCTGTTAAAATGAATACCATAATTGATAATACCCCAACAAAAAGAAAGCCCGAAGTTTTTATTGGTTCTACAACCTCTTTTCTATCTCTTAGAGTAAACGATCCCGCAATTGCCAACATCAATCCAATTGGCGCATAACGCCCAAGTAACATGACCCACGCAGTAGACCAATTCCAAAATGGCGTGTTTGCAGAAGTGCCAAGATAATCTGAACCATTGTTTGCAGAAGCCGAGCTATACTCGTACAAAACTTGCGTAAATGTTGCAGGGGTTGTTTGTTCCCCGAGAATACTTTGTGCACTTTCAGTAGTATATGCCATTACTGTTGGAATCAGTATAAGTGCAGGGTGAATCAGAAATACAAAGGCTGCAATTTTGACGTCTCTTGGGCTTATCTTCATGCTCATAAATTCTGGAGTCTTTCCTACCATCAGCCCAACCAAAAAGAGAGTAAGTATTACAAAGATTATCATCATCATCATTCCTGTACCATCTGCACCAGGTATTGCCTGAACAAACATTCCAAGAAAGAATCCGATCACTGCATTTGGCGACATTCCTGTAAGGGCCGCATTTGCAGCACCAGTGTTTGTTGCTACTGATGATTCCAAGAAGAGTGTACTTCCAAAACTCCCAAATCGTGTCTCAAGACCAGTCGAGCCGCTCTGTTGTGACAAACCAAGAGCAAGCATCACACCAAATCCAATTAACATGGCGGCAAGTATGGAAATTCCTCTTCCTTTGCCTAACAGATGACCATATGCTATGGGTAATGATAACGGTATTACAAGCATAAGTATGCACTCAAAGACATTTGAGATACCAGTCGGATTTTCAAATGGATGAGCAGAGTTTGCACCAAAGAATCCACCGCCATTACTTCCAAGCTCTTTTATTGATTCGAGTGCGGCCACAGGACCTATAGTAATTGTTTGACTGGCACCTTGCAGCGTACCCACTGTGATTGTCGAGTCTAGTGTCTGAGGAACACCAAGGAAAAGCAATAGCAGTGCTGAGAAGAATGAAATTGGTAGTAAAAGTGTTATAATTATTCTAGTAAAATCAACATAGAAATTTCCTAATCCAAATTCTTTTCGGATAAAGCCCCTGATAAATGCAAATGCTGAAGCAATTCCTGATGCAGGTGCTACAAACATAAGAAAGATCAGTCCTACCATTTGTGAAAAAATTGATAGCTGTTGATCTCCAGCATAGTGCTGAAGGTTAGTATTTGTAACAAACGAGGCAGCAGTATTAAATGCAAGATCAAATGATAAACCCGGTTTTGGTGAAAGTGGAAGACTGTTCTGGTATAGGAGTACTCCCATTAGAAAGCCTGCTGCAATAACATTAGTCACCACTATGGCTAGAAAGTATTGCTTCCATGTCATCTGCTCATATCTGTCTATGCCAATTATCTTGTAGAATCCATTCTCTACTCTACCTAATGTTTTTTCTAACGGTCTCTTTTCGTAGACGATCATTCTTGCCATATATCGACCAAAAATTACAGCCAACCCAAGAGAACCTACCAGTACAACTAAAAGTATCATAATTTCCATATAAGATCACTTAGGTCATTTCTTTACAATGTAGATGCTGATTCCATGTTGTAGGTGCTTTTACCAATCCTCTCAAATCCACATTTGTATCCATCTTTAATCAGCTCTTCATCCAACTACACGGATATAGACTTTGATGCTATTAGATACCGTTAAAAAAATATTAATATGATATTAGATATCATTAGAAGTGATATGAAGGAGCCAATCTTTGTGTCTGATGAATTAGATCTAATGATATTGGAATACATGGTAAAAGATGCCAGCATACAGTTCAAACAGCTAGCAGAGATTCTAAAAGTTGACCAGCGTACGATAGCAAAAAGAGTAGGCATCATGAAAGAAAAAAAAGTTTTCAAACACAAGATCGAGTTAGACTGGGCAAGACTTGGAATTGGGATCTCTGCATATGTTGGTGCTGAGACGGGGCTTGGAGAGGAGGATGTTAAAAAATTGCAAGACTATATTCAAAAAGAACCGCGTATCATAGAAGCATATTCTACAATTGGCGACCAAGAATATTTCTTCAAGGTAATGGAAACTGACTTGCAAAGCTTAAGGGAGGAAGTCATGACCCGTTTTGAGCCAATCACTGCAAAGCTTGCAAGCTCAATAATATCATCACAGATAAAACGACAAGATGATGTTGCACTTTTGCATTTTCTCAGACAACGAGGTTTTTCTCAAAAGGCACGTAAATTAGATTCAAACTCACAAATCTGAATTGAAGTTTATAGGTAAATTATGATTGATAATTTTGTAGACAATGACACTTGATATCTTGATGATAACAACTCTAGGATTCCTCGGTCTTGCAATTGGATTTGTGGGCGGACTTGTCGGTCTTGTTCTTGGGGTGGTACGTTTTCCCTTAATTCTTGGTGCTACTGGAACATCTGCAGCAATTTCTGCTGGAACCAACATAGGGATAAGTACACTTGGTGCATTTGCAGCTGCCATAGGACATTTTCGGCAAAATAATGTTCATCGCAGAATTTTTATCACAATGGCTGTCACTGGTGCGGCTGGTGCATTTCTGGGATCTTTGCTGACAAGATTTGTTCCTGTTGCGGTATTGCTTTTGAGCATAGGTGTGATAGTCTCGTATGAAGCATTTTCATTGATTAAAAATTCAAGAAAAGTACAAAAATCAGACAAAGTTTCCAAACCAATTGACACAAATTCTGTATTGTCTGCCGAGTCTGTAATTGGT
>Ga0075029_100001104_pt1 | contig 15463 bp, 16 predicted proteins | sample LitLauG_LLR_2013_FD_71391 | JGI IMG/M metagenome (GOLD analysis project Ga0075029, IMG submission 71391) | Freshwater sediment microbial communities from North America - Little Laurel Run_MetaG_LLR_2013 | ecosystem: Environmental > Aquatic > Freshwater > Creek > Sediment | place: USA...
TTACGGAACTTGGCCAGCCGATCCGGCGACACACCGGATAGAGGTGCGACTGGAGCTTATCGACGCCCTGGGAAAGGCTAGCGGTCGAGACCAGGCTCAGGGGGAGCTGCTTTCGCTGAAATCCGAGCTGCCGGCGGATCCCGCCTTGCGCCGCCACGTCGGCCAACTGTTCCTGACGTTCGGCATGCCGGCGGAATCGATCGCCATCTACCGCGACGTCCTCAAGGCGAACCGGAACGACGACGAGGCATACGCCGGGCTGGGCGAAGCCGAGCTCGCCGTGGACGACCTTACCGCGGCTCAGACCGCGTTCCGTCATGCCGCGCTCCGCCGGCCTGAAAATGCGACCTATCAAGCCCGAGCGGACTACCTCGACAAGTTGGTCTCCATGGATCCGGTAATGCGTGGTCTGGATGCCACACAGCGGTACCGCCGCAGCCGTAACTTACTCGAAGCCGTGCTCGCTCGATACAACCGGTGCCGCCCGTCTTCGCCGGTGCTGGCGCCTGATCCGAGCCGCACATCCAAGGATCCCGCTCGCGAGGCCGTGGACAAAGCCCAACGCAGCATGCGGCGCTCTGCGCAACAGGGATCGTATGCCGACGCCACCGAGGCCAACATCGAGCTCGCCATCCAGTTATGGGCCGCGCAGACCGCGCTCTGCGGCCAGCCTGGCGCCGCCGATCAGGCACTCGGCCGCGCCATTGCAGAAGTGTCCCGCTAAAAGGTGACGATCGCATCGTTTCGGGCCACGTTGGCCAAATTTAAGTGAGGCGGTGTTGGAAATTCCGGCGTCGATTCCCTTGGGAATCGGAATACCTGCTCCGGCCGCGAGCTCGGTGAGTTGCTCATAGGATTGGGCATGGTCCCGAACCAACGTCTTGCTTGCCGCGAAAGCCGCCGCGGGCGGTCCGGCTGGTATCGCCGGTCACCACACAACATAAAGGTTAGGCTAATCCCAGATCGAATTTCTGCCGATATAGAGATCGAGTAATGCAACTCGAAAGGGTTTCTATGGTTTCACTCAAAGACTCGCTTCGCGAACTGGAGCTACAGGCTGAGAAGTTCAGGACCGCGGTCAACTCCTTTGCCGCGACGATCACCAGTATGGAGCGCCATCTGATCACGGAGGACGGCAGCGCGGATGCTGTCCGCCGCGAACGTTTCCAGAAGCTGCGCAGTGCCCTTGAGGGAGAACCGGATGTGGTGGTCCTGCCCGGCGTGGCGAAGGCAATTGAAGGTGAACTGGAAGCCTATCACCGTTGGGTGGCCGAAACCTTCGGGAAGAGCGGTGAGGAAATTCATGACATCTTGCATGTGGTAGCCGGGTTGATGGACGTTCTCGCCGCGCAGGGTGGCGAACGCGGTGACCGGTTTGAAACTATCACGCGGGATCTGACGGCGATCACGACGCTCGATAGCCTGCCGGAAATTCGCCGGCGTCTGACAGGACGGATCCGCGATCTCAAGTCACTGGTGGTCAGCATGTCGGAGGAGAATAACCGCTTGATCGAACGGCTACAGGCCGAAGTCACCAAGGTTGAAAAGAAGCTCGCGCACGCCGAGAACATGGCATTGACCGACGCTCTTACTGGGGTGGCCAACCGGCGCTACGGGGAACAGATGCTGGTGCGGAAGCTCAAGCGGGCCGCTGGGTTCACCGTAGTTCTGTTCGATATGGATGGTTTCAAACTGATTAATGACCGCTTCGGTCACAATTGGGGTGACAAAGTTCTGATCACGTTCGCGCGGCGGCTGGCCCAACAGCTTCGTTCCGGCGACCGCGTCATCCGGTGGGGCGGGGACGAATTCGTGGCGGTACTCGACTGTGGCATACAGGAAGCGGAACCGCGCGCCCAGCGCTTGGCCGAAGGCGCCGGAGGATCCTATCAAATCGCCGCTGGCGGACAACCATTGAAGATCGAAGTACGCGCTTCATGGGGGGCCACTGAGAGCCGGCCAGGCGAAACGATTGAGGAACTGGTTGCGCGCGTCGACGCGGGCATGTATCGGGCCAAACGGGCAAAGGCAGGGTTGGACCCAACGAAGCAGACGGCTCCCGCCGCGCAGTAAAAATATAGTGCGTGGCAAATCGCCCCGCGTCCCGAGGGACAGTTGCTCAACGGCAGGAAGCGCTCGAACCTGCTGCGGTGCTCGTCAACACCGCCAATTCATGGCAGCATGAGCTCCTTGGCGGCCGCGGTGCTTCCATCATCAGCACGGTCCTGGTGTCCAGGGTTCTGTCTCTGCCCGGAATCTTCAAGCTCCTCGTGCCGGCATCCGATATGTACCTTGAGACTCGGAGAGCTACAGGTGCCGGCCGTCGCCAGGAAGGCACGCGAGGCGGGGGAGGAAGCTGGAGACCGTTCACATTCCTGGCCGGATACAGTTCCTCTTAATTTCTGCCCAACGCTAAAGCTCTCGTGCCTCGCTGACGATTTTTCTCTTTTAGGGGATTCGATCGCTTCCAAGAGGCTGAGCACCGATGTCTACGCTGACAATCCGAACCAAGCTCTTCATCGGGGGCGAATCCTGTGCCGCGTTGTTTGTGGTTGCGGTTGCCCTGGCTCATTGGTCCTGGTCCGGCGCAGTCTTGTTCCTGGTATTGCTTGGGATGAGCGGGGCCACGGGGGCGATGAAAGTGGTCTTGCCGCGGGTACAGGGGAGCCTTTCCGTAGCCTACGTCTTCGTGATGTTTGGCATCGCCAACTTCAGCCTGGGCGAGACCCTGTTGATGGGTTGGGCTGCCACACTGGTTCAATCCTACTGGCACTGCAAGAAGAGGCCGCCAAGCGTTCAACTGTTGTTTAATCTCGCCGTGGTCTCTGTTTCCATTGGCTTTGGGAGCCTGGCGTTCAAACCCGGACTAATTCCTAATTGGTTGCCGAACCGAATCCTGCCGATCTTCCTGGCCGCCTTTGCGTACTTCATTGCAAATACACTGAGTGTCTCGACCGTGATCGGGCTGACCGAACGGCTCTCTGTGTGGCACGTTTGGCGCACGTCCTATTTCTGGTCCTTCCCGCACTATGTGCTGAGCGCATCGCTGGTGGGCGCGGTCGAGTACCTCAGGGCCACGCTAGGGCTGCAAGCGGCCCTTTTGATTTTGCCTCCCGCCTTCCTGGTCTATCAGACCTTCGTCATGCACATTGGCAGGTTGAACCAAGCCTTGGAACGCGCCGAGCAGGAGAAGAGGCACGCCGAAGAGACAGCCAATCGACACCTGCGCACCATTCACGCTTTGGCATTGGCCATTGAAGCCAAAGATCAGACGACCGGCGCGCACCTTCACCGCGTGCAGACCTATGCCATGGAGTTGGCGAAAGATCTGAGCCTCCCGCCAGAAGAGACCGAAGCGTTACGCGCCGCTGCGATTCTCCACGATGTGGGCAAGTTAGCCGTTCCCGAGCACATCATCTCCAAGCCCGGAAAACTGACGCCGAGCGAGTTTGCGAAGATGAAGATCCACACCGTGGTGGGAGCGGAAATCGTCGCCACCGTCAACTTTCCGTTCGCCGTGGCGCCGCTGGTCCGGGCTCATCACGAGAAGTGGGATGGCTCCGGATATCCCGACGGGCTTCGGGGCGAAGTCATCCCGCTGGGAGCCAGAATCCTGACGGTAGTGGATTGCCTGGACGCGTTGGCTAGCGACCGGCAATACCGAAAGGCGATGCCCCTTGAAAAGGCTATGGCGATCATCGTCGCCGAATCGGGAAGGAGCTTCGATCCCCGAGTGGTCGAAGCTCTTCGCGAGCGCTACGCCGAATTGGAGAGTCTGGCCCAATCCACCTGGCGGCAGGACTTGATCAAGCTCTCCATTGACGCCAAGGTGGATCGCGGGTTCGGCCCCGACGCCGGATACGCTGCCGGCTCCCTGATCGAGTCCAATTGCCCACGGACGAGCGAAGAAGTCGCCAGGGAAATCTCGGCGCTCAATTCCATCAGATCTCAAATCGGGCGGTTTGAGTCAATCGGATCGGATCTATCGGCCCTGGAAGAGAGACTGCGCGAATTGATTCCTTTCGACTGTATCGCTCTCTACGGGCGACGCGGTGAAATGCTGGAGTGCATTTTCGCCAAAGGGGAGGAGGCGGCCCTGTTCCGGGGATTGTCGGTTGAATCCGGCGTAGGCGTCTCCGGTTGGACCATGGCCAACCGGACGCCTCTGCTGAATGGCAACGCCGCGACTGAGTTCGGCGTTGCCGGTAAAGCCCAATCGAAGTTCAGTCTGTCATCCGCCCTCTCGATGCAGCTTGAGTCCGAATTCGGGCCGATCGGTGTTCTGACGGTCTATAGCCGCCAGCCGGATGCTTTTCGAACGGATCACTTGCGCGTACTGCTGGCGATCAGTTCGACGCTGGCCTATCAAATGAGCCTCGACTCGTCAAGGCCGGCCAATGGGACCCGTCCGGCCCAGGCCGTGCCTGGTGCGCCGGTGGGCGAGCAACTGAGACAACTATCTCAAGCCATGCAAGCCGATTCCGTTCCTTCAACTCCCCTCGTGCCGCAACGAGTCTGAGTGCGTCAGAAGTTGCCCCGTTTCATTTCGGGACACCGCAGCGCAGCGGCCCGGTCCTTGCTACGGGGGCTGGAAGAAATGGCCTCATCTGTCGATCTTGACGGTCATCTTGTCCAGCACTCCGCGATCGAGTTCCACGCCTAAGCCGGGCTTGGCCGATGCGTAGACGTAGCCATCCTTCGCCACGCGAAACTTGTCCTTCACGTACGGACGGTCGCTCGACCCTTGTGGCACCGTCATTTCGAACCATACGTTGTTGGGCATCGCCAACTCGCAGTGGAAATGTACCGCGTGGTCGAACGCTTCTCCCCAGTTGTGCGGCGCGCATTCCATGCCAAAAAGTTCGGCCAGGCGCGCGATTTTCATCCCGCCGGTGATGCCGCCCACGTTGTCGACGATGAAGCGGACCACGTCCATCGCGCCGCGGCGGATGTATTCGGCATAGCTATACGGAGAGAAGAGGAACTCGCCGATGTGAATGGGGATGTCCAGCGCTTGATTGAGTTGCACCAGGCCGTCGATGTCATCGGTCGGGATGGGATCTTCGAAGCAGATGTAATCCAGTTCCTGCAAGGCGCGGCCCACCTTGAATGCTTCCTCGCGCGTGTAGACCCCCACCGGATCGTTGAGCAGAATGAAGTCGCCGCCGGCGGCCTTGCGAACCGCTTTGGCGACCTCGATATCCAGCTTGTAGTCGTGACCGCCGTTGGGCGAAGGAGGATGAATTTTGTATGCCGTAAAACCCTGTTCCTTGACCACGCGAACCTCGTTGACGAAGTCCTCGATTTTGTCATGGTGCTGCGAACTGGCGTAGGCCTTCACTTTGTCGCGGTAAGCGCCCAGGATCCGGTACACGGGCAGGTTGACGGCCTTGCCGAGGGCGTCCCAGAGGCAGTTGTCGATCGCCGCTGCGTAGGAGAGCTGACCTTGGCGGCGCAGTTCGGGTTTCCATTGCGACGTGATGGCCGGAAGGTCCAGAACGCTCTTGCCCATCAACGCGCGCCTGGCGTATTCCAACCAGCCGAGATTGCTCCAGTTCGGATGCCAATAGCGGCTGGCGAGGGTGTAATTGCCCTCGATTCCGCCGGCTGTCACCACGCCCGCGATTTGCGAGTACCCGCCGTTGGTCACGCCGGCTCGTCCCGAACCGACGTTATAGACGCGGACCTCTTTGATCGTGAGGTCCGGCAAGTCAGCGGCCTTGACCCCGGCTGCCTGAGCAGCGGCCGTGCCCGGTTGGGCCAAAGCCGGAAGTGCTACAGCGGATGCGCCGAGAAAGCCACGGCGCGAAACGCTCGTTTTGGACATGATCTCTCCTTGTGCCGGCCAGGGCCGGTCTCCGAGTTTATATGTTCTTTATGGAAGTGCCGTGCCCCTCGCGTCCAGCACCTTGTGCCCTTCCTCGCTCGCCAGGTTCACCTCCACGGAATGGCCGTTTACGGTGACCCGATGCCTGCCGTAGAACACCCGCGCCTCAACCCGTCCGTCGGAGTTGGCCGTGCCCGACCAGTGGGTCCACCACTGGTTACGGACCAGGTCGCGATAGGCCTCGGCCGCCGGAGTCGGGGTCCAGTCGCGCTTGTAGAGGGACGATTGCGGAATCCAGTTGGCGCCTTCCCAGAAACCCCACATCATGATGCCGGTGACGGCCGGGTGTGCGAAGCAGATACGGAAGTATTGCTTCAGCGCTTCAGCCTTGGCGCGCTCTTCCTCGGGCGTGAGTTGGGCCTTGCGGTCGCCCGTGTAGAACTTGGATCGCTGTCCCGGGAAGTTGAACTCGGTGACGCGGATCGGCAGATGGAACTGCGCCAGTTCGTCGAGCGCCTTCTGTAAAGCAATCGGGTCGAAGCTGTCGCCGTGCAAATGGCCTTGCACGCCGATGCCGGCGATGGGCACGCCGAGGTCAAGCAGGCGGCGGATGTGCTTCACGTAGTCGCCCAAGCGGTTGCCGGTCAGGATGTCGTAGTCGTTGACGAACAGCCTGGCGTTGGGATCGCCATCCTTGACCCAGAGCGCCATCTGCTTGATGAATTCGGGGCCCAGGCGCTGCTCGTAGTAGTTGGCGTGGATCATCTCGTTGTTCAGGTCATATTCGGCGAACTGATCGCGGTAGCGCGCGCCAATCGACCGGGCGCGTTGTTGGATGGCCAGCCGCATTTCCGGATCACCCAGATCCTTCAGCCAACTCTGGACGCGGTTGGGCACGCCCCAGAAGATGCAGTGGCCACGCACCGGAATCCCTTCCTGAGCGGCCCAAGCCATGATGGCGTCCACGGTGGCGTAATTCACCTTGCCGCGTTCCGGTTCCATTTCATGCCACTTGAAGGCTGCCTCGATTACCCCGGCGTTGAAGTGGGTGGTGAAAACCTCTTTGAATTTCGCGATGTCCTCCGCGGTAGCGCGTCCGTTGAAAATCGAGTTCGGCAGCGTGGCGCCGAACCAGAATTCCTGACGGACCTGCTCCACGGTTACCTTGGCGCCGGGGGCGGCCTCAATGGTCAACGTGCCCATGCGGCGCTGTGCAATGGCTGCATCCAGGGCGGCCGCATCCAAATCGGCCGCGGGCATGACGGCCGCGGCGAGAGTCAGCAGAGAGAAAATGGCGATGGTTCGCATAGTGGGCTCAGGCGTGTTTGGTTTTGGACTCGTTCCGGGCGCGGTCCATGTAGCGCAAATTCTGCAAGTCGAGCCGGATGACATCGCCCGATTTGACGAACTGAGGCACCATCACTTCCACGCCGTTTTCCAGCTTGGCCGGCTTGAAATTGGTGTCCTGCTGCTGGTGAGTGGGAGGAGCCGTGGCGGCGATCTGCACCTCCAGCACGTCCGGGAACAACACGCTCACGGGGCGACCGTCCACGAACTCGATGGCCAGCCTCATGCCCGGTTCCAGGAACCCGGCTTGGGCGCCGACCAGCGGCTTTGGAATCTCCGTTTGCTCGAAGTTGTCCGGGTCCATGAAGCAACATTGATTTTCGTCCGCATACAGGAACTCAAGCACGCGCTTTTGAAGAGGGATTTCCTCCAGCTTCAGTTCGGCGCGGAAGTTGTGCTCCCAGAACGTCCCCGTGTCGAGATTGCGTAGCCGGGCGTGGGTAGCGCCGCCCATTCGTCCCTGCCCTGGATGATAGTCGGCGGCCACCACTTTATAAGTCTGGCCTTCGTGCCGGATTGCCGTTCCGGCGCGGAGCTGCGATGCAAGAAGCATGTTTACCTCCCGAGCGGTTACCGATCGGATTTTGGAGCAAGGCTCGCCAGAATCGTGCGCTTGCCCAGCTTGCGGCCGGCATTTTGCCGTGGGTCACGCGGTACTCTGGCCGGCGGCGCCGGCCGATACGGAGTCTTGGTCCGTTCCACGGTCCAAGTCCGGATGACGTGAGGATGACGCAGCTTGTCCATGCGATCCTCCTGATCGGACCAGATCCACTGCCCAATCGGATGCACTTATCCGCAATCAGCTTACTGCAATGCCGCGCGAGACGCAATCGGCTGGTGCCACAAGAGGCTGGACCCGCCGCCAATTTGGTATTAAGATTGAGCCGTAGAATTCTCCTGTGTGGGCTGCGGGAAGGCCCTGGTGACCGACTCGGCCTTTTCAACGCACCGCCCCTGGAGTTCTCGAGCAGACGGCAGACGGCAGCCCCGCACGGGTTCGGAGGTGAAATATGCCTTGCCGGATGAAGGTGCCAGCCGTGGCGTTTCTGCTTGGCGCCGGTCTTGCATGCGATGCCGGACGCCACACCACCGCGGGATTTCGCTTGCCGCCCGATGGCGATTCGGAACGGGGCCAAGCCGCATTTGTCCAATTCGGATGCTCTCGGTGCCACCAGGTAGTGGGCGCAGATTTGCCGCAGCCCACGGTGCAACCGCCGGTGCCGGTGGCTCTCGGGGGCGAGGTCAGCAACCGTTATAGTGACGCCTACCTGGTCACCAAGATTGTTTACCCGTCATACCAGTTAGCATCCTACCCAAGAGATCAAATCACGGCCAGCGGTAAGTCCAGGATGCCGCATGACTATGCCGCCACAATGACCGTCCGGCAGTTGACGGACATCGTGGCGTTCCTGCAATCGCGCTACACGGTCCGCGTGATGCAGCCGCAGTACTATTTCCGGTGACCGGCAAACACGTGGGCGAGCCTTTCCGCCAGCCCTGCCCGGTGGTGCGGTTCCGCATCAGGGGAAGAGGGAACCGCTTGCGGCACCAAGTGGCGGCTTGTCAACTCCTGGGCCATGGCCCTTTGCGCGGCCTCGATGAACGAACTCCGGTTAGTGGCGAGTTTTAGCAACTCGCCGTCGGTGATGGAAGCGTAGTAAGCCTTCAACGCCTGTTCTTGAACGGTCATTGGCGTTCCGCACCTCCTGATTTCGGGCCGGTTCTATGTCCGATTACTCGAGCACACGGACCGCGACATAGAGCCCGCCAAACAGCACTACCGAGAGCACGATCATCAGCGCCCACTTCATGAAACGCTGCTTCGGGGTGGTTTCAACCTGATCGTCGTGCTTGATCTGATCGCTCAGACTGTCAAACATAGGTCGCTACCTCCAACTCTTAGTGTCTTGCGAAGACGGGCGAACGGTTTCCTCCCAGCATCAGACTGGATGCGCAAAGGAACGATGCCCGGCCGCTTCGCCCGTCTCGCGCACGGTGATTTTCCCGCAGCGGTCACAGCATACCAAAGGGCTGGACGCCAGCCTGTGACCTTCGGAGTCGCAGGGGTAGAAGCTTCCGCGATCCGCCAGATTCCCGCACTCACAACGGAAAGGATTGGCTGCCAGCCCTGCCTCCAATTTTCGAGCTTCTGTCATGGCGCCTCCCCCGAGTCGCCCCCGGTGGATTGCGGAGTAACTCCTAAGCCGCCGCGGCGATTTGCAGGAGGCACTCCTGGTTGCAGGCGTCGCACCTGTGCCATTCGGTACAAGTACGGATCCGAAGTTCATCGTTGCCGAAGGTGTGCCGTCTCACGGCGTACCAGGGGTCCAGGTCAACCACGGCCTGGTTGCCAAATGCCGGGCACTTCACGTGCCGTTTCGACCGCGATCTATGCCAGACGGGTACCAGCGCCAGGCAGAGCGGAATCAACAAGGCCAAAACCAGATAACTGATAAACGCATAAACCGCATAAACAGGTAACATGGGCTTCCTGCCTCTGATCTCTGCAATTCTATTGGACGACGATCTGCTCGCCGAGTCAAGCCCCTGCGAGTTTCGGGTCCGAACGCCCTGTCTGGCGCCGCGGCCTCAGCTATGAGGGGTATGCCCGGGGGTGTCCCACTCAAGTATCATGGTTCCATTCCTATGGATCGACGCACGTGGCTCCAACTGATGGGCATCCTCTCTTTTGCCACCGGGGGCCGCGGACAACAGGGAAAACAACCTCAACCGCCCATGCGGGTCACCAAAGAACAGGTGGTCGCGGCGCTCAAACTCATGGGCCTGGAATTCCAGGATGCCGAAATCGAACCCATGCTGCGCGGCGTCAACCAGGCGCTGGGCCAGTACGAGAGCCTGCGTAAAGTCGATATCCCGCTCGATACCGAACCGGCCTTCGCGTTCCACCCCGGCCTGCCGGACCGCCAACTCATCAAGGGGCCGCAGCGCTTCCAAATCACCATCCCCACAGCCGGCGCGGCCAAAGCGCCGTCCGATCTGGAGAGTGTGGCCTTCTGGCCCGTCACCGAACTGGCGCCGCTGATCCGGTCGCGCGCGGTCTCGTCCACCGACCTTACCAGGATGTACATCGCGCGGATGAAAAAGTATTCGCCGAAGCTGCTCTGCCTGATCACCTCCACCGAGGAACTGGCGCTCGAACAGGCGGCGGCCGCCGACAGGGAAATCAAAGCCGGCCACTACAAGGGGCCGTTGCACGGCATTCCGTTCGGCATCAAGGACCTGTTCGATACCAAAGGTATCCTCACCACGTGGGGCGCCGAGCCCTTTCAGAACCGTGTGCCGGACAAGGACGCAACCGTGGTCGAACGGCTGCGCAACGCCGGCGCTGTGCTCATTGGGAAGCTGTCCATGGGCGCGTTGGCGCAGGGCGGGCTGTGGTTCAAAGGCATGACCAAGACGCCGTGGAACATCGAGCAGACGTCGAGCGGTTCCTCGGCTGGGTCGGCCGCATCAACCGCGGCGGGCCTAGTGGGATTCTCTCTGGGCACGGAAACGCTGGGTTCGATCGTGTCGCCCAGCCAGGCCTGTGGGACAGTCGGACTGCGGCCCACCTACGGCCGCGTCAGCCGCTTCGGCGCCATGGGGTTGAGTTGGACCATGGACAAGATCGGCCCCATCTGCCGCGGCGTGGAGGATTGCGCCATCGTGCTCAACGCCATCTATGGCCCGGATGGCCATGACCGCACTGTTGGCCCTGACCCGTTCCACTGGGAGCCTCGCAGACCGCTCAAGAGTATGAAGGTCGGCATTCTGCAAAAGGACTTCGACCGGGCCCAAGGCGAGCAGAAGAAAGTCTACGAACAGGCGATCGAGGACCTGAAAAAGGCCGGCGTCACCATGACCCCCTGCGAGTTCCAGGACGACATCAACATGATCCGGTTCCTTTTGAGCGCCGAAGCCGCCACCGCCTTTGACGACATCACGCGCGATGGCCGGGTGCACGAACTCCGCGGCCAAGCGCCGTTCGATTGGCCCAACACGTTCCGCACGTCGCGCCTGATACCCGCCGTCGAGTACCTCCGCGCCCAGCGCGCCCGCACTCTTCTGGTGGAGAAGTTCGAGAAGTTCATGACGGATTGGGACGTGATCGTGATTCCACCCAACTCGCTGCTCACCACCACAAACTTGACCGGGAACCCGCAGGTGGTGATGAAATGCGGCTTTGTGAACAATATGCCGCGCTCCATCGGCTTTCTGGGCAGGATTTACGATGAGGGTGCCCCGCTTCGCGTGGCTTTGGCTTACGAACAAGCCACCGAGTGGCACAAGCAGAACCCCCCTATGGTGGCATGATGCAACAGGCAAACGAAGTTTCCGAGGCAACCTACCGCGAGCGCATCGCCAAACTGCAGGAGGCCATGAAAGAGTTCGGGCTTCAGGCCGTGGTGATGGAGTCGGGACCGGCCATGACGTACCTCACTGGGGTCCGCTGGGGCCGCAGCGAGCGAACGTTCGCCGTGGTTCTGACGCAGAAGGGCGGCCCGGCCTGGGTGCTGCCGGGGTTTGAGGAGATGCGCGCCCGCGAGTTGATTCACGCAGGCGACGACATCCGGATCTGGCAGGAGGATGAGAGCCCATACCAGAGGATCGCCGAGATCCTGAAGGATCGCGGCGTGGCTAGCGGCCGCGTCGGTATGGAAGAATCCCTGCGCTTTTTCGTGTTCGACGGGGTGCGCAAGGCTGCGCCGAAGGTGGACTACGTCAGCGCCCAGGCCGCTCTGAAGGCCGCTGGCGTGGACACCACCCAGGCCCCAGGGCGCGGCCGGGGCGGACGCATCTAGCGCGGCGCTTCCGCCGCGCCGGGCTGTCACAAACCCGCCGCCTGTCTCGTCCTAACCGAGGGAGGCAACTGAAATGGAATCCTACACCGTAATCGGCGGCGGACTCGCCGGCCTCACGGCCGCCAATGCCCTGGCAAGCGACGGTAAGAAGGTGGTGCTCCTGGAACGATCCCAGCACCTGGGAGGGCGCGCCGTTACCCAACAGGATCGCGGCTATCTGTTGAACCTTGGCCCGCATGCCCTTTATGCCGATGGCATCGCCGCGCGAACGCTACGCCGTTGGAATGTATCCTTCTCGGGCAACCCGCCGGACACCAGTTCCGCCTCTTTTCTGATGCATGATGGGCGTATGTACCCGCTGATCGTGACGACGCGGCAACTTCTCGCTACGCGGTTTTTCAGCGCGGCGGAAAAGTGGCAAGCCGCCCGTCTCCTGCAAAAGTTTGGTAGCGGCCGCGCCGCTGCGGAAGAATCCATGGAGGCCTGGATCGACCGGAACGCCCGATCTGCGCGGGTCAGGCAGTTCGGGGCCATGCTAATCCGCCTCACCACCTACTCGGCCGCCCTTGCGCAGTTAAGCGCACGAGCAGCCCTGGACCAATTCCGCCTGGCGCGCGCCCGGGGTGTGCTCTATCTCGATGGCGGCTGGCAAACTCTCGTCGCGGGTCTGGAGCAACGCGCACGGGCTCTCGGGGTGGAGATCCGCCTGGGCGAGGCGGTCGAAAGCCTGGATGCCTTCCGCGGGACGAACGTCATTCTCGCGCTTCCTCCGTCCAGCGTGGAGCGCATCACCGGCCGGCGTTTGCCCGGATTGCAGCCCGCGCGGATGGCCTGCCTGGACCTGGGCCTTCGCCAACTGCCGGGAAGCGCGGCGCGAGTCGTGTTCGGCGTGGACCAGCCTCTATATTTGTCGGTTCATTCCACGGCTGCGAGGCTGGCCCCGGCAGGTTCGCCGGCAGCACGCCCAGCCCTGGTTCACCTGGGCAAGTATCTGGCGCCGGAGTCCGCCGCCGCCGCCGACCTCCGCGAGCTGGAACAGCTTGCCGATCGCGCCATTCCCGGCTGGCGCGACCGGGCCGAGGTGGTTCGCTTCCTGCCCAACATGACCGTCACTCACGCCGTGTTCGGGCCGGGGGGCCGGCCCGCCGTAGATGCGCTTGCGGCGCTCGGCCTGGATGGCGTTGCCCTCGCCGGCGATTGGGTGGGATCTGAGGGCATGCTCGCCGATGCCGCCGTGGCCAGCGGACTCCGCGCCGCCGGCATGGTGCAGCGCCAACAACTCCGGGCCGCCTGATATGGACAAGCAGACCCAGTTCCAGGAATTGCGGCCGATCCTGTTTTCGCTGGCCTACCGTACGCTCGGCACGCGGGCCGATGCCGAGGACGTGCTGCAGGACGCCTACCTGCGGTGGCAATCCGCACCCGCCGGGGAGGTACGGTCGCCCAAATCGTACCTCACCACCGTAGTCGCGCGGCTGGCGCTCGACTCGCTGAAGGCCGCGTATCGTAAGCGCGAAACTTACGTGGGCCCGTGGTTGCCCGAGCCGTTGGTGGAGCCGCTGGGAGCGCAACCAGTGGAAATGGCTGAATCGCTTTCGCTCGCGTTCCTGCACCTGCTGGAATCGCTGTCCCCGGCCGAGCGCGTGGCCTTCCTGCTGCGCGAGGTCTTCGACGCCGGGTACGACGAGGTGGCCGCCGCGCTCGAAACCAGCGAGCCAACAGCCGCCAGATTGTGACGCGCGCCCGCAAGCACATCCACGGCCGCCGCCCGCGCTTCGCCGTCGACCGCCAGCGCCAGATGGCCGTGCTCCAGGAGTTCCTCGCCGCTTGCGCCACCGGCGATCTTTCGCAACTCACCGCCCTGTTGACGGAGGACGCCGTCTGTTATTCGGATGGCGGAGGCAAGGTCAGCGCGGCGCTCAATCCCATCTCCGGTCCCGGCCGGATCGCCCGCTTCCTGATCGGCATCGGCAAGAAGATCCCGGGCATCACCGTCCAGTTTGCCGAGGTCAACGGGGAGGCGGGAGTCATCCTGATAGATGCCGGCAAGGCCCTCGGCGTGATGGCGGTGGATGTTACTCCGGCTGGGCGGGTCGGAGGGTTATACGTGGTAATGAACCCGGATAAACTCAGGACCGGCTGAGCAGCCGCGGCAGAGAGAGAGGCGCCCGAAGCTCACGAGCACCGCCGCGGTACACTGCCAGATTGGCCGCGAACCCGGGTGGGGGCGGTACGGGGTAGCGTTATCGGGCGACTTCAATCTGCGGCCTTGTGCACGCCGGAAGAATTGATGGGGGAAGAGCATTGAATTCTGCAAACGGGAGCGGCGTCAGGCTTCCAGAAAGATCGCGCGTGACACGTGAAAGAATTCGGCAAGTTTTCGCATGTGGGTCTTGCGCAGTTCCCGCTTGCCATTCAGCACCAGTTGAGGCGATGGAACGCGCGCCGAAAATAGGCGCCAAATCGGCGACCCGCAGGCCGCGCTGGTCCATGAGACAGCTGAGAATTTGCAATGGATCGCCAGCGGGCATGGGATATGCGCGGTCGTCGTCTTCCTTGACCAAAGTGGAAAGAAGCGGATGGAGTGCGATCTGCTCCGGACTGCCTTCTCCGTGGGAAATCGCGCGGGTAAAGCCCCTCCATGATTTCGACGAACCGGTCGAATTCCCGGCCGGTCTCGATCCCTCCATACTTAGAAGGGCTGAGCTTTAACACCATTTCTTCCACTCCGGTTGATCCTCGTCCACCTCGTCCTATCCTCTTGACAACGGCAGGCTTCTTTTATATTCTTAACCCACCATAGCATTTGATACGTTTCAAGCGGATGGGGTGATGGAATGCAAACAACCGCGATGTCGGTGATGCACGCATCATGGTGTGGCGCTTGCCGCTCCGCCGACAACAGTTTCCCAAAATCACTCGCTCAACAAAACTGGAGGTTAGTCGTGAGCCGAATGAAAGTTCTTGCCGGGGTCCTGTTTCTGTTATTGGCCGTGACGCCAGTAGCCAATGCCCAGAGTGTTACGGGCCAAATCGCCGGGGTCGTGGTCGACCCGGCCGGAGCCATCGTTGCAGGCGCCGATGTTGAGTTGACGCACGATCTTTCGCAAACCGTCCGCAAGTTCAAAGCGGATTCCAACGGCTCCTTCATCTTCACCGGACTGTTTCCCGGCGCCTATAGCATCAAAGTCACCCAGGCCGGCTTCAAAGCTTACGATCAGAAGGGCATCACGGTTGCCGCCCAGGAGAGAGTGGACTTGCATGAGCTTCACCTGCAGGTTGGCGAGGTGAGCAGCACGATCGAGGTGCAGGCTAACACCGTACACGTGGCCACCGACAGTTCCGACCGCTCCATCGAGATCAACCTGCATCAGATCGACGATACTCCGACCCGCGGCCGCAACCCTGTCAACGTCATCATGACGCTGCCCGGCGTGCAGACCGTGGCGTCGAACGACTACCGCGGCTGGAACGGCGGCGGCATCCC
>Ga0075029_100001106_pt1 | contig 15455 bp, 15 predicted proteins | sample LitLauG_LLR_2013_FD_71391 | JGI IMG/M metagenome (GOLD analysis project Ga0075029, IMG submission 71391) | Freshwater sediment microbial communities from North America - Little Laurel Run_MetaG_LLR_2013 | ecosystem: Environmental > Aquatic > Freshwater > Creek > Sediment | place: USA...
AGCGGCTGAAGTACGTCGTCGAGCAGGACCAGAAGAACAAGCCCGCCGACCCAACGAGAGCAGGGCGAAAGCAGTGACAGTTCCCGAGGTGCTCAAAGCCACCGTGCGAATCGGCGCGACGCCCGCCGAGGTCTTCCCCTACTTCGTCGACCCAGTCCTGATGATCCAGTGGATCGGCGAGTGGGCCGATCTGTGCCCCGAGCCCGGCGGGTTGTTCGCTCTCGACTTCGCCAAGACGCCGGTGCGCGGTCAGTATCTTGAGGTCGAGCCGCCTCGACGGGTGGTGTTCACCTGGGGGGTGGCGGGTAAGGACTCGCTGCCGCCCGGCTCGACCACCGTGGAGGTCACGCTGACCGAGGACGGGCCAGACACCGTCGTCCAGCTGGTTCACCACGAGCTGCCGACCGAGGAGTTCGACGGCCACGTCAAGGGATGGACGAGCATGCTGGACCTGCTCGCGCACCTTCACACCGGGCCCCAGCCTGGCGAGGCAGCCACCGACCTGCGCCGCCCAGCCCCGGGGGGCCACGCATAGCCGTCACCGCTGCGCACAGGCCGAGCGCATCTGCCCTGGGTCCGGGCGGCCGGTGACGCCGACCGCCGGCAGATCGACACCACCGAGGAGCACGTCAGGGCCGTGGCCGCCGCGGGCGGCCGGGTCCCCGTCCTGCGCAACGTCGACGTGCGGGCGACGCGCCCCAGCTGATCGCACACCTGCCGGCGACGACCCGCCACCTGCGGTGGCGCTACTCCCGCTCGATCCTGCGCAGCCCCCGCGACGGCGTCCACCACTCGACGACGAGCAGGCTGGCCGCCTTATTGAGATGGGTGTGCACCACCTCGACGATGTCGGCACGGAACCGCTCACCGTCGGCTCCATCTTCAGGGGCTGCCTGGAGGATTGCCCGGCCGGCGATCTTCGCCTCGCCGGGCCAGGCCGCCTCAGCTCCCTCGATGGGGTCTACCGTCGCGCTGTGAACAGCGAAGCGAGGGTCGCGACGCAGATCTGCACCCTTGCGAGCCTTCGACATCGACCCGAACACCAGCTCGCCGTCCTCGAACTGTGTCTCGATGCCTGAGATCCGCGGCGAGCCGTCGGCGCGCAGGGTGGAAATCGTCTTGTGCCGATGGGCGTCGAACAGTGCACGTACCCGTTGCGCGAACGCCGGCTGCTCCAGCTCCACGTCCAGCCACCTCGCCACCGGCGCATCATCTCCGAACCTGGCCACGATGGCGACCTGCGGCTGCTGCGCACCGACAGGCGCCCGCCCCGGGTCCAAACCGGGCAGGGCCGGCCCGGTGGACCGGCGCGCCGCCCCGGCACCTGTCCGAGCCGGATCGTCAGTCCCTCCCGCTCCGCCTGTCCTACACGCAGGTACCCGGCCTCGCCCTGCGGCCCCACCCGGTTTGTCCTGGCTCGGCAGTGCCGCCACGGTCCTGTCCTAGCCACCGATGCCCCGACCCATGGCGGGATCGGGGAACCCCAGGAAGGGAAGTGTTCTCAGATGTGGGCGCAGCTGCAGAAGGTGAGCTCGAAGCCGCAAAAGCAGGCAGAGCTGCTTGAGGTGTTCGAGCAGCTGAACGCCATTGAGCAGGAGAACTCGGGTCTGGTCAGGACCATGGTGATGCGGAGCCAGGCCGATCCGACGGTGGTGTTCGTCCTGGTCGTATTCGACAGCGAGGAGCAGGCACGCGCTCGGGAGCAGGATCCGCGGCGCGGTCCGGGGCTGGAGCGCATCCGGGCTGCACTTGGAGACATCCTGGACGGGCCGCCTGAGTTCTTCGACCTCGACGTGCTGCGGGAGGCCTAGCTGGCCGCAGCCCAGACCTGCCGCGACCGCGACGAAGGGCCCATCCCGGCTCCGACCGCGGAACGGGCGACACAGGAGCCAGCCGCCCTGGACAGTCGACGGTGCCCAGACTCCCCGGGGTGATGCGTCGGCCGACGTCCCGCCATTGAGGTTCCCACCGGTCCCCGTGATCGGGTGACCTTCGCGAGAAGGGCCGGCGCCCGACGGCGCCGGGCCGGGCCGGCCGACCGCGAGATGCCTCGGAGTCTGGGACCGGCCGTGCTTTCCGCGTTCGGTCACCGTCCGCTCGGGCTCCGGACCGTTGCTCGTTCGTCGCCACGCCGACCGCCCAGGCGGATCCCCTCGCCGAGGTGAGTCGGACCGGACCGGACGGCAGGGCCAGACGGTGGGCCCACACTGCAGTCCCCGACGGCATCCGGCCGTCGTCTACCGGTGCGCCCGTGGTGTCACAAGTCCCGATTCGTAGGCCAGCACGACCGCCTGGGTCCTGTCACGCAGGTCGAGCTTTCTGAGCACTCGGCTGACGTGGGTCTTCACGGTCTCCTCGTGCACCACCAGCCTGGCCGCGATCTCAGTGTTGGAAAGACCTTCGGCGACCAGCTGCAGCACCTCAGTTTCGCGGGGTGTCAGGTCCGCGAGGCCCGCAGCAGGGCCCGTCGCCGTCGTACCGGCTGAGCCCGCGTCCGACCCGTCGTACAGGGCCGCGAACGCGCTGATGAGGCGGCGGGTGATGCGGGGAGCGAGCAGTGCTTCGCCGTCTGCCACCACGCGAACCGCATCGAAGAGCTGTTCGGCTGTGACGTCCTTGAGCAGGAAGCCGCTGGCGCCGGCGCGCAACGCCTCGTACACGTACTCGTCAAGGTCGAAGGTGGTCAAGATGATGACGCGAGGTCCGTCTTGGCCGGTCAGCGCCAGCCGTCGGGTCGCGTCGATGCCGTCCATGCCGGGCATGCGCACATCCATCAAGACGATGTCGGGCCCAAGCTCGTGACACAGGCGCAGTGCCTCGGTGCCGTCCGAGGCGGTGCCGACCACGGTGAAGTCCGGTCGGCTGTCGAGCAGCTCAGCGAAGCCGGCGCGTACGACCTGGTGGTCGTCGGCGACCACGATGCGCACCGGCCCCCCGCAGACACTCATTCGATCACCTCGGACCCGGCAGGCAACGTGGCCTCCACCAAGGTCCCCCCGCCGAGCCAGTCACCGAAGCGCAACGCGCCCCCCACAGAGGCAGCGCGTTCGCCCATGCCGAGAAGTCCGTGTGCGCCGTGTGCCGCCGCCGCGGACAGGCCCGGCCCGTTGTCACGGATGCGCAGGGACAGCACCTCGTCGGTGTAGGTCAGCTCAACGTCGACGGCGGCCCCCGGGGCGTGTCGACGCGCGTTGGTCAAGGCCTCCTGAGCGATTCGGTACGCGGCGAGCTCTACACCCGGGTCGACAGCGACCGGTGTGCCCCGCACGATCAGCCGAGTGCCGGCACCCGATGCACCCCGGGCGTCGTCGAGCAGCTGGTTCAGCTGGCTGAGCCCCGGCTGCGGGCTCCGGGTCGCTGCCACGCCGCTGTCGGCGTCCTCGCGGAGGACTCCGAGTAGCCGTCGCATCTCGGTAAGGGCGGCCCGCGCGGTGTCACCGATCGCGGACAGCCGCTGCGCCCCCGCTGCCGGCATCCCCGGTGTCGTCAGCCGGGCGGTCTCGGCCTGCACCGCAACCATGGAGATGTGATGGGCGACCACGTCGTGGAGCTCGCGGGCGATGCGGGCCCGCTCGCCACGTGCGGCATGCTCGAAGGACGTGTCGGCCAGAGTTTCCTGCGCTGCGGTGTGCGCGCGGGCAGCGCTCCGTGACTGCGTCGCGGCCCCCGCCCAGGCCGCTGCCGGTATCAGGGACGCAAGCAGGACCGTGAGGACCCGGGCCAGCGCGTGCCCCGGATCGGCGAAACCCAGGACCAGGAACGGCACGCAGACCAGTGCACCGAGCAGCACTGAGTCGCTGCGGCCCAGGCTGTAGGCGGCGACCAGGAGCGCCACCGCACCCGCAGCGGTGAGGCTGTGAAAGGGCACCACCGACACGATGGCTGCCGCGGAGACGGCCAGCGCGGCTCCCGAGGCCGGCAAGAAGATCAACGGAACCGTGGTCCCCAGTGCCAGCAGGAACACAACGACCCCGAGCTGCGCGGAGGAGTCCTGCGCTGCCGACCGGATGATCGACTCGGTGGCGGCGAGCACGGCGAGCACCGCACCGCCGCCTTTCACACCTGTCAGTGTCGCGCCGCGAAACGGCGCGCGCGTCCCTCTCGCGGGGGACATGGCCCTCGCTCCTGCGGGGGAGGGCGAAGATGGCTCGCCAGGGTGACGACTGCGGCTGTCTTCGCTGCCTAGCGTGGCTGCCATGGAAGCCACTATCGCTGTCGACGGCCTGCGCAAGCGATTCGGGTCCGTCGTCGCCCTTGACGGCGTCTCGTTCACTGTGAGCCCAGGCCAGGTCACCGGCTTCGTCGGCCCGAACGGGGCGGGTAAGTCCACCACGATGCGGGTCATCCTCGGCCTCGATGCGTTGGACGGGGGCACGGCTACCGTCGGCGGGCGGACGTACCGGAGTCTGCGCCGGCCTTTGACCCACGTCGGCTCCCTGCTGGACGCCGCCGCACTGCAGCCCAGCCGCACCGGTCGTAACCATCTGCTGTGGCTGGCGCACTCGCAAGGTCTTCCCAGTCGACGCGTCGACGAGGTGATCGCCCAGTGCGGGCTGGACACCGCAGGCAGACGCAAGGCTTCCGGCTACTCGCTCGGAATGCGGCAGCGGCTCGGGATCGCCGCCGCGATGCTGGGCGACCCGCCGGTGCTGTTGCTGGACGAGCCGTTCAACGGACTGGACCCCGAGGGCTTCGTGTGGATACGCGGCTATGTCCGGTCCCTGGCTGCTCAAGGTCGAGCAGTCCTGGTCTCGAGCCATCTGATGAGCGAGCTGGAGGGCGCCGCCACGCACCTGGTGGTGATGGGCCGGGGTCGCCTGGTGGCAGATACCAGCGTCGCCGAGCTGATCGCTCAGGCATCCGCGGGCCAGGTTCACCTGCGCACGACGTCCCGGTCAGAAGCAACGACGGTGCTGGCCAGTGCCGGCGCCACCGTGGCCACCCTCGGCGCCGACACTTTGACGGTGTCAGGTCTGACCTCCGAGCAGGTCATCGACCGGCTGACCGCGAGCGGCGTCCCGTTCTCCGAAGTGTCCGCCCACAAGGCCAGCCTCGAGGAGGCCTACATGGAGCTGACGAGAGACTCCGTCGAGTTCCGCGCTGACGGCCCTTCGCCGCGGCCCCGATGAGCACCCCGGGCACGTCGTACCGGTCGAGTATGGCCGCCGGCAGCGACAGGTTCCCTCATCTGGTCCGCGCCGAGTTCACCAAGTTCCGCACCGTACGCGGGTGGGTCGTCGGCCTGATCGTCGGTGCCGGCCTGGTTTTCGCGGTCGGTGTGCTGTCCGCCTCCGGCAGCCAGCGCTCGTGCGTGGGCCCGCACGGACACCTGTGCGTGGCGCAGGCCCCGACCCTTGCGGCGGGCGGCGAGGCGGTCAACGACCAGTTCTACTTCGTCCACCAGCAGCTGGTCGGCGACGGCAGCCTGACCGCCCGCCTGACGACGTTCGACCAGCAGATCCCCGCGCTGACCGACAACGGCGCGGGCTCTGGTGGCGGTGGCTGGAAGGCGGGTGTCGTGCCGTGGGCCAAAGCCGGGTTGATCGTGAAAGAGAACACCATCCAGGGCTCGTCCTACGCCGCCGTCATGGCGACCGGAGCCCACGGCGTGCGCATGCAGTACCAGTACACCCAAGACGTGGCAGGCAGCGCCGAAACCGTGCCGAAGGCTGCCCCCAGGTGGCTTCGGTTGACTCGCTCGGGGGACACGGTCACCGGTTTCGAGTCGGCTGACGGGCACAGCTGGACCCAGGTGGGCTCCACCAGGCTCACTGGGTTGCCTTCCTCAGTGCAGGTCGGCCTGTTCGTCGCCTCACCGGAGTACGACGTGACCACCAGCCAGCAGATCATCGGTAGCTCAACGTCCGGCGGCCCATCCCAGGCCACCGCCACGTTCGACAGCCTCAGCACCCAGGGCCAGCTCCCGGCCGGCAGCTGGCAGGGCACCCAGGTCGGCGACCCGGGTGGGGTGGCCACCGGATTCACCCAGTCGGCTGGGAGCTTCACCGTCAGCGGCTCTGGAGACATCGCGCCGCTGGCAGGAGACGGCGGCGACAACAACACGATCAGCGGCAGCCTGATCGGGGCGTTCGTCGCCCTGATCTCGATGGTTGTCCTCGGCGCTGTCTTCGTGACCAGCGAGTACCGCCGCGGCCTGATCCGAACCACTCTGGTTGCCAGCCCACGCCGTGTCCGGGTGCTGGCCGCCAAAGCGGTCGTGCTCGCCAGCGTGGTCTTCACCTGCGGACTGGTCGTTTCAGCGGTCACCATGTGGTTCGTCGACAATCTGCGGCGCAACAACGGCACCTACATAGCGTCCGCGAGCTCACTTACCGAGATCCGGGTGACTGTCGGCACCGCTGCGCTGCTGGCCGTCACCTCAGTGTTCGCGCTGGCGGTCGGGGCGATCCTGCGGCGCAGCGCATCAGCGGTCGCGGTGGCCATCGCACTGGTAGTCCTGCCGTACATTCTCGCCGTGTCGTCGGTCGGCGCGCTTCAGTGGCTGCTGCGGGTGACGCCGGCCGCGGGGTTCGCCGTGCAGCAGACGCTCCACCAGTATCCGCAGGTCGACGGCGTCTACGTCGCCTCGGCCGGGTACTTCCCGCTGTCGCCGTGGCAAGGCTTCGCCGTCCTGCTGGCGTGGACCGCGGTGGCGCTGGGCCTGGCAGCGTTCCTGCTGCGCACCCGCGACGTATGAGCTCAACCCTGCACGCCGAGTGGACCAAGCTCCGGACCTCGCAGAGCACCTGGTGGCTCCTGATTGCTGCGGTCGCACTGATGATCGGGTTGAGTGCCGTGGTCGACGCGGGCGCCCGCTGCGGGTCGTTGGGCTGCGGCCAGGACCCGGCCAGGACCAGCCTCGCCGGCATCTACGTCGGCCAGGTCCTGGTGGCGATCTCGTCCGTCACCCTCATCAGCAGCGAGTTCGGCACCGGGATGATCCGCACCACGCTGACGGCGATGCCCAGGCGGGCGCAGGTACTGACCGCCAAGGCCGCGACTGCCGCCGGCTGGGCGCTGGCAGCAGGCGTGGCCGGGGTGACCGGCTCCGTCGTGGTCGGCCGGATCATCCTTCCCGGCGAAGGGTTCACCGGGGCCCACGGCTACCCGCCGCTGTCGGTGTCCGACCCGGCGATGCTGCGCGCAGCGGTCGGGTCGGTGATGTACCTCGTGCTGATCTCGCTGCTCAGCCTGGGAGTTGCGACTGCCGTCCGCGACTCGGCGGTCGGCATCGGCGTCGTCCTCGGCCTGCTGTTCCTCTTCCCCTTGATCCTGGTCATGGTCAACAACCCCGACTGGCGTCAACATCTCGAACAGGTCGGTCCCATGACCGCGGGGCTGGCGATACAGGCCACAGTCAACCTCGGCCAGCAGCCGATCAGCCCGTGGGCGGGGCTCGGTGTGCTGGCGCTGTGGTCGGCGGGGGCCCTAGGCGTGGGCGCAGTGACGCTCCAGCTCCGCGACGCATAGCGGCGTTGCTGCCCTTTGACGGCAGAACCCGGTGACGCTGCGACGGGTGCCATGATGATCTGCCATGGGCGTGCGATGGTGGTTCTCCGACCGTCACGGCGGGCTGGGGTCGGCCCCCTACGACACGCTCAACGTCGCCCTGCATGTCGGCGACGACCCGGCAGTGGTGCTGCAGAACCGGCGCCTGCTGGCCGCCCAGCTCGGGCAGCCTGGTCCGGCGCTGGTGTTCATGGACCAGGTGCATGGCGACAGGGTGGCCGTGGTCGACGCCATCAGCGACGCGCCGTTGGCGACCGACGCCATGGTGACCCGCACTGTCGGGCTCGGTCTCGCGGTCATGGTCGCCGACTGTGTCCCGGTCCTGATGGCTGACGCAGAGGCCGGGGTTGTGGCGGCCGTGCACGCTGGTCGTCCCGGGCTGCGCAGCCAGGTGGTGCTGCGTGCCTTGGAGGCCATGGCCCGACTGGGCGGGTCCCGATCGAGCACCGTCGCCTGGCTGGGCCCGTCGGTGTGCGCCGGATGCTACGAGGTGCCCGCGGACATGCGTGCAGACGTCGCTTCCGTGGTTCCCGCAGCGTGGTCCACGAGCAGGAGCGGGACCCCGGCGCTGGACTTGCGTGCCGGACTGTGCGCCGAGCTGGTCTCCGCCGGTGTCACCGCCACCTGCGTCGGCCCGTGCACCGCCGAGTCCGCGGACCACTTCTCCTACCGCCGCGACCACGTCACCGGACGCTGTGTCGGTGTCGTCTGGCTGGAGCCGTGACCGCGTCTCAGCAGCCGTCGGCCGCGCCCGTGCAGCGGGTCGCCCAGCTCCGGGCGGCCCTGGGCGGGGTCCGCGCCCGGATCGCGGCCGCGGAGCGCGCCGCCGGCCGCAGCCCGCAGTCGGTGACCTTGGTCGTCGTCACAAAGAACTGGCCCAGCTCGGACGTGCGGGCCCTGGCGGCGCTGGGGGTCGCCGACGTGGGGGAGAACCGGGACCAGGAGGCTGCACCCAAGGCGGCAGCGTGCGCGGACCTCGCCCTGAGATGGCACTTCGTCGGCCAGCTGCAGACAAACAAGGCGCACTCGGTGGTCCAGTACGCCGACGTCGTCCACTCGGTCGACCGGCCACGGCTCGTCCAGGCCCTCGACCGAGCCGCCGTCGACCGTGGTCGACGGATCGGTGCTCTGGTGCAGGTGAGCCTCGACGGGGACCTCACCCGCGGCGGGGCCTCGCCAGCGGACGTCCTCGCGCTGGCCGACCAGGTCGTGGCCGCCGCCGGGCTGGAGCTGCTCGGGGTGATGGGCGTGGCCCCCCTCGGCAACCGATCCGAGCCGTCCGCCGCCCTGGCTGCGCCCGCCTTCGCGAGGCTGGCGGGCATCGGCGCCGGTGTCGCACAGGCGCACCCGAAGGCCCGTTGGATATCGGCCGGGATGAGCGGCGACCTCGAAGCGGCGATCGCGGCGGGGGCGACACACGTGCGTGTCGGGAGCGCCATCCTGGGTGCTCGCCGCGACCTCCGGTAGCCTCATCCTGGCGGAGGAGTCCGCGGCGGCCCGTTCGGGCCCGTCTCCCGGCGTACTGGTCAACGGAAGGGCCCGAGTCATGGCAGGCGCGATGCGCAAGATGGGCGTCTACCTCGGCCTCGTCGAGGACGGCGCGGAGCAGTACGACGAGTACGACGAGTACGACGACTTCGAAGCCCCGGCGGGCCGGGCGGCCCCCGCTGAACGGGCCGACCACACCCGAAACCTGCAGCCGGTGCGCGAGGAGAAGCTCGCGCCGGTGCCACCTGCCCGCAACGTCCGACCCGAGCCGCGACACGAGCCCAGGCACGAGACTCTCGACTCGTACAAGATCACGACATTGCATCCGCGCAACTACAACGACGCGCGCACCGTGGGGGAGTACTTCCGCGAAGGCACCCCGGTGATCATGAACTTGACCGACATGGACGACGCAGACGCCAAGCGGCTCGTCGACTTCTCGGCCGGGCTGATCTTCGGCCTGCACGGCTCCATCGAGCGCGTTACCGCCAAGGTGTTCCTGCTGTCGCCGGCCAACGTGGTCGTCACCGCCGAGGAGAAGGCCCGGCTCGCCGAGGGTGGCTTCTTCAACCAGTCCTGAGGTGAGTGCGGCTTCCGGGACGTCCTCCCTGCTCGCAGTCTCGGTCGTGGGCAACATCGTCTACACGGTCGCCTGGATCTTCTTCGTCCTGCTGATCACCCGGCTGGTCTTCGAGTACGTGTTCATGTTCGCTCGGGACTACACCCCCGCCGGGCTGGTCCTGGTGATCGTCGAGGCCGTTTACACGGTCACGGATCCTCCGTTGAAGCTTCTGCGCCGGTTCATCCCGCCGCTGAGGCTGGGCGGGGTGTCCATCGACCTGTCTTTCCTGGTCCTGATCATCCTGGTCAACTTGGTGATCCGTTACAGTTCGGCGATCTAGCCGCTCCGTTCGGGCTAGGCTGCTCACGCACCGTGGCAGCCGCCTACCCGGGCGTAGCCGACCCCGCTAACGACCGATGAGTGGACCGATGATCGACGAGGTGACGTCATGCCGCTGACCCCCGAGGACGTGCGTAACAAGCAGTTCAGCACGGTCCGGCTCCGCGAGGGCTATGAGATGGACGAGGTCGACGCGTTCCTCGACGAGGTCGAGGCCGAGCTGACCCGTTTGGGCCGGGAGAACGAGGACCTGCGGACCCGGCTGTCTGCGGCCTCGCGCCAGCAGCCTGCCCCGGCTGGACCTCCAGCCGAGGCTCCTGCGGCCGTAGCACCACCGGCGCCACCGCCTCCGCCTCCGCCGCCTGCGCCTGTCGCTGTGGCTGCCGCGCCGGCCCCTGCCGTGGTCGTGGCGGCTGCGGCGCCGTCGGACAGCGCAGTGCGGATGCTGGAGCTTGCCCAGCGCACCGCGGACGAGTTCGTCGCGCAGGCCAAGGACGAGGCGGGGCGCATCGTCGCCGACGCCAGGGCCCAAGCCGACCGTGTCACCGGCGACCTGCACCGCGAGGCCGCCAGCCTGCAGGCTCGGGTCGAGGAGCTCAAGGCGTTCGAGCGGGAGTACCGCACCCGGCTGCGGTCCTACTTGGAGAACCAGCTGCACGATCTTGACCATCTGCCGGACGCGTCGGTGCCGCCGCCTCGACCGGCAGTGTCAGCACCCCCGCCTTCGGCACCGCAGCCGCCGCAGGCGGCGCCGGCACAGCAGCCGCCCCAGGCGGCGCCGGTACCTGCTTCTGGCGGGGCTGCGCCGTCGCAGCCGTCGCAGCCGGCAGTGCATGTCCCGGCCGCCGCCCCGGTCGGGGTCGCGCCGCAGCGGCCTTCCACTCCGTTCGGGCCGCCGACCGCGGCACCGTCGGTGCCTGGGCTGGAGCCTCCGAGCGGGCCCCCTTCGCAGTCCTGATCCGCGCATGACGGCCGTGAGGGCCGGGACCGGTTTTTGCCGGTCCCGGCCCTCACGGCCGAAGGGGTCGGTGCGAGCTGTCGTTGGGCCCGGGGGGAGGCCCGACAGGATGTGCGTTCTGGCGCCGGGGTTTGGGCCGGCTTTCGGGGGGTGCTGGGGTTGCGGTGGAGTGCGGGGTTGCGGTGTGGCGGGCTGTCCAGCGGTTTGCGTGGGCTGGCCGGGTCTTCGAATCGGTTTGTGAGGCGCCCCTCGTCGGCCGGGGCGTTCTAGGCGGTGCGCCGGAACGGGTCCCGGGCTGGCGGGGTTGCCATGGTCAGGCGGCTGTCATCGACGTCGATGCTCGCCAGGTGCATGACCCGCTGCAGGATCGTCAGTGTGGTTTCTCCGGCCTGGACGCCGGGGGCGGTGACCATGGCGCGGTAGATGGTCACGTAGTGCCGGACCGGGGTGTCGTAGCTCCAGTCCACCGATCCCAGGTGGACGGCGTTTCCGGGCTCGTTGTCGTAGTCCCATGGGCCGTCCCAGACCTGGATGCAGGCGGGTCCGGCGCTGAAGCGCCCTCCGACGGCGACGTCCTGGTGTTTGGCGGCCTCGAGAAGGGTCCGGCTCTCACGCTCGGCGAGCACCAGCGCTGGCCGTACGTGGCTGGAAAGGGCGGGCATGGCGATGGCGAACGCCTTGAGCTTGAGCCCGGTGATGGTCGGGCCGCCGAGGGGGACGGGGTGCAGCGTGGTCATTCAGACCTCCGGGAGAGGAGCCCATCGGTGTGCCGGGGGCGCCCGAGACACTCGACTTGGCGGTGATATCGGCGCGGCGACCGGGCTGTCTTTAGCCTCCGGCCCGTCGGAACCAGAACTCCAGGCCCGAATCCGCGTCACGATGGGCCAACTGGCTCGTCTGAAGGGGATGCGGACCTTGTCCCACCGGTTCGAAGCGGACAGCCAGAACCTCCTCTGCGACCGCGCCGCCGTGGGTCGCTAGCGCATGCGCGAGGTCGCCGTCGGCCCTCCACACCAGCTCGATCCGGTCGGAGACATCCAGGCCCGCGGTCTTGCGGGCCTCCTGGACCAGCCGGACGACGTCGCGGGCCAGCCCGGCAAGTCTCAGCTCGGGGGTGATGTGCAGATCCAGGGCGACGGTCTCCCCACCGGCGCTGGCCACAGCCCAGCCCTCACGGGGGGTTTCGGTGACTATCACCTGGTCGGCGCTGACCTGCACCGCCGCCCCGTCCACGGTCACCAAGGCCGAGCCGTGCGCGCGAAGAGCGTCCGACAGCTCACGGGGGTCCGCGGCCGCTATCGCCGCCGCGACGGCGGGGGTGTGCGGCCCGAACGTCTTGCCGAGTGCCCGGAAGTTGCCTTTGGCGTGGACGTCGGTCAGACCGGCGGCGCCATCGGACAGGCCGCTGACAGCGGTGACGTTGAGCTCCTCGGCGACCTGCGCGCGCAGCTCGGTCGACAGCTCGTCCCAGCCGGCCGCGGCGACGATGGCCCGGCCCAGGGGCTGACGTGTCTTGACACCGGACTCGGCGCGAGTGGCCCGCCCAAGCTCCACCAGCCGGCGAACCAGCGCCATCGACGCTGTGAGCCGGTCGTCCACCGACGAGCCTGGGGTGCCGGCCGGGGCGACCTGCGGCCACGGGGCCAGGTGTACCGATGCCGGGGTTGACTCGCCGGCACCGGCGAACAGGTCCTGCCACACCCGCTCGGTGACGAACGGGACGATGGGGGCCATCAGCAACGTCACCATCTTCAGGCACTCGTGCAAGGTGGACAGTGCAGCGGGGTCCCCGGACCAGAAGCGTCGCCGGGACCGACGCACGTACCAGTTCGACAGGTCGTCGACGTAGCCGGCGAGCAGCCGCCCGGCCCGCTGGGTGTCGAACTCCTCCATCGCGGCGTCGACGTCCAGGGCTAGCCGGTGCGCCTCGCAGACCGCCCACCGGTCCAGTGCCGGCCGGTCGGCGACCGCCGGCGCAGGTGTCTGGCTGGGGTCCCAGCCAGCAGCTCGCGCGTACAGGGACTGGAACGAGACGGTGTTCCAGTAGGTGAGCAGGGTCTTGCGCACGACCTCCTGGATCGTGCTGTTGCCGACCCGGCGGGCCTGCCACGGCGACCCACCGGCCGCCATGAACCAGCGGACCGCGTCCGCTCCGTGCGCGTCCATCAACGGGATGGGCTCCAGCACGTTGCCCAGGTGCTTGGACATCTTGCGGCCCTCCTCGTCCAGGATGTGGCCCAGACAGACCACGTTCTCGTACGAGGACCGGTCGAACACCAAGGTGCCGACCGCCATCAGCGTGTAGAACCAGCCGCGGGTCTGGTCGATCGCCTCGCAGATGAACTGCGCCGGGTAGGCGGCCTCGAACTCGGCGACGCCCTGGTGCGGGTACCCCCACTGCGCGAACGGCATGGCACCAGAGTCGTACCAGCCGTCAATGACCTCCGGAACCCGGGTAGCCGTCTCATGGCACGTCGGGCAGGGCAGCGTCACATCGTCGACGTAAGGGCGGTGCGGGTCCAGCGTCGACAGCTCGCGGCCGGCCAGCACGCCGAGCTCGGCCAGCGAACCCACGCAGGTCAGGTGCCCGCCGTCGCAGCGCCAGATCGGCAGCGGAGTGCCCCAGTACCGCTGCCGCGACAGCGCCCAGTCGATGTTGTGCTCGAGCCAGTTCCCGTAGCGGCCGTGCTTGATCGTCGCCGGGTACCAGTTGGTTCGCTCGTTCTCGCGCAGCAGCGCGTCCTTGACCTGCGTGGTGCGGATGTACCAGGACAGCTGCGCGTAGTACATCAACGGGGTGTGGCAGCGCCAGCAGTGCGGGTAGCTGTGCTCGTACGGCACGTGCCGCAGCAGCAGCCCCCGCCGGGCCAGGTCGGCGACCAGAACCTCGTCGGCCTTCTTGAAGAACACCCCACCGACCAGGGGGACGTCGGCCTCGAAGTGGCCGTCGGAGGTGATCGGGTTGACCACCGGCAGCCCGTACCGCCGGCACACCGCCAGGTCGTCGGCGCCGAAAGCAGGAGACTGGTGGACCAGGCCCGTGCCGTCCTCGATGGTCACGTAGTCCGCCAGGACCACGAAGTGCGCGTCGGGGATCTCGACCAGGTCGAACGGGCGCGTGTACGGGGCCAGCTCCAGGTCGCGCCCGAGGTAGCGGACCAGGACCTCCACGTCGTCACCGAGCACCGCGTGCAGCAGCTCCTCGGCGACCACCAGCACCTCGCCGTCGCTGGTCCGCGCCGCGACATAGGTGACGTCGGGGTTCACCGCGACGGCAGTGTTGGCGACCAGCGTCCACGGCGTCGTCGTCCACACCAGCAAAGCCGCACCCAGGTTCGCCAGCGGCCCACCGGTCACCGGGAACCGCACGTACACCGACGGGTCGACCACGGTCTCGTAGCCCTGCGCGAGCTCGTGGTCTGACAGTCCCGTCCCGCAGCGCGGGCAGTACGGGGCGACCCGGTGGTCCTGCCCCAGAAGTCCCTTGTCGAAGATCTGCTTCAGCGACCACCACACGCTCTGCACGTAACTGGGGTCCATCGTCCAGTAAGCCTGGGACATGTCGACCCAGTAGCCCATTCGCAGCGTCATCGCCTCGAACGCGTCGACGTTGCGCCGCACCGACTCGCGGCACTTGGCGTTGAACTCGGCGATGCCGTACTCCTCGATGTCCGGCTTGCCCGCGAACCCGAGCTCGCGCTCGACGGCGAGCTCGACAGGCAGCCCGTGACAGTCCCAGCCGGCCTTGCGGGGGACGTAGCGGCCTTTCATGGTCTGAAACCGTGGGAACACGTCCTTGAAGACCCGAGCCTCGACATGGTGGGCTCCCGGCATTCCGTTCGCCGTCGGCGGCCCCTCGTAGAACACCCACGGCTCGCCGTCGCGAGTACGGGCGACCGAACGGGCGAAGATGTCGTTGTCGGCCCAGAACCGCAGGACCTCGTGTTCCATCGCAGGCAGGTCGATGTGATGCGGCACCAGCCGGTACATGGGCATTCCCCTCGTCGCTCAGCGGACGAAGGGACGAAGCCGACCGGTCGCCCGGGGCCCCGCGGTACCACCCTCCTTGATCCGCGCGCACCGTCACGGCTACCCGCTGGACCCACTCTGCTCCGTGCACGCCCGGCCGGGTCTACTCCGCACGTCGGCGCTGCGACAGGCGTTTCTTCCGGCGGCTCCGGGGTGATGCACGATCCGGGCACGCCCCTGGGCTCGCACCGTCCCCAGGTCGCTCATGGCTGCGATCGGACCGCCGGGTCCCCTTCAACGCTTTTCGGACTGCTTTTAACCATAGTGCGCGACACAAGCGGGAATGCGCTGACACTCCGCCCTGTTCAAGGTGCGCGTCGCTGTGAGTAACGGTGCGGCGTGGTGGATTGAACTGAGGGCAAGCGGGACCTATCGTGCCGTCACGATCCGTGACCATGATCGGCTCGTGAAGAGGTGCAATTCTGAGGGGGCTCGAGCATGGATGACACCGGGCGAGGCGTCGGGGCGCGGGTGCGCTCGGCAGTCTCCGCCGCCGTCAAGACCGCCGCCAAGGCGGCCCCCACCAGTGCGCGTGCAGGCAAAGCGGCCCAGGGCAAGGCGGCCCCGGCG
>Ga0075029_100001108_pt1 | contig 15449 bp, 10 predicted proteins | sample LitLauG_LLR_2013_FD_71391 | JGI IMG/M metagenome (GOLD analysis project Ga0075029, IMG submission 71391) | Freshwater sediment microbial communities from North America - Little Laurel Run_MetaG_LLR_2013 | ecosystem: Environmental > Aquatic > Freshwater > Creek > Sediment | place: USA...
CATTCCTTGTTTGCCAGCCCCACGGTCTTGCCCGCCCGTACCGCCTCATACGTTGCTTCCAGGCCGGAGACGCCAACGATCGCGCTGACCACGAAATCAACTTCCGGATGCGTGGCGACCCGAACAGTCCCTTCGGCGCCATGTACGACCTCAGTTTCAGCACGCCCTGCCGCCCGCAGCCTGGAAAGAAGCGCGTCGGCATCGTGCTCGTTCGCCACCGAGAGCACTCGCGGCTTCCAGCGTACCGCCTGCTCAAACGCAAGCTCGGTATTCGACCCTGCCGCTAAGGTCGCTACCTGAAAGCGGTCTGGATAGCTCTCGACCACGCTCAGAGTGCTGCGTCCGATCGAACCGGTGGAACCCAGGATGGCGATTCTCTTCATGATTGAAATAGGCCCTTTCTATTCTAAGGGAACTGGGGCCACCGAGCGGCTTGTCTCTGTTCTGACAGCCCTACTTTCGGGCAAGTTTGATGGCACGCCCGACATCGCCGCGGGCCGCCTTCAGGGCCTCCCGGGCTGCGGCGCGGTCGACTCTTGCTTCCAGCATCACCAATGCCACGGGCACGCTGCTACCCGTCTGCTGTAGAGTTCGCCCGGCAGTTCTACGGTCGACGCCAGCCGCAAGTTCGAGAATTCTCACTCCGCGCTGCGCCAGTTTTTCGTTCTTCAGGTGCAGGTTGACCATGAGGTTGCCGTAGACGTAACCCAGGCGCGTCATCGCACCCGTAGTCAGCATATTCAGGATCATCTTCTGTGCCGTGCCTGCCTTCATGCGAGTCGAGCCGGCAACCACCTCGGGACCCACATTCGCAACGATTGAGACGTGGGCGGCGCGCCCCAATGGAGAATTCGGATTACAGGTGACCGCGACCGTCTTCGCCCCGTGAGCGCGCGCGTATTGAACGGCTGCGATCGTGAACGGCGTGCGCCCACTGGCGGCGATGCCAACGACAACGTCGTTCTTCCCTGGCTTTTTCCTGGCCAGTTCGCTGCGGCCGAGTGTGACTGAATCCTCGTCGGCCTCGACGGGAGTTGCCAGAGCACGAGGCCCTCCTGCCATCACAAACTGAACGGTCCGGGGATCGGTATTAAAGGTGGGCGTACACTCGGAAGCGTCGAGCGCGCCCAGACGTCCGCTGGTCCCGGCACCGACATAGATGAGGCGTCCGCCCTTGCGCAATGCGTCGGCGATGAGATCGATCGCTTGGGCAATCTGCGGCAGCGCGCGTTTGACTGCCCCGGCAACCTTGGCATCCTCCGCATTGATGATCCGGGCAATCTTGATCGCTGATTTCTGGCTGAGGTTCGCAGAAGCGGCATTGATCTTTTCCGTGCCGAGGCGTTTCAGGTCGGTCGGCTTTCGGGATCTCATGCATTATTCTCCGAGTGGGCAGCCGCTCCGGGCCATACCGTACTCACTGCGTAGCCAACGGCGAACGTCACACCACTACCCAACGCCACATACCAAGTAAAGGAAACCTTGGTGAACTGCCATAAGTAGATATTCAAGATAAATCCGCACAACATGCCGACCATCGCCCCATTCTCGGATGCTTTCCGAGTGAGCACTCCAAGCAGAAATACTCCCAGCAACGACCCATAGGCCACCGATGCAATGGAAAGGCCGACTTCCAGCACTCTGCCTCCTCTGCGGGCTATGATCGCGAGCGCGAACAGAACGATCCCCCATCCGACGGTGGCGACGCGGGACAGGAATACTCGGCGCTCCTCCGTCGACGATGGACGGAAGTGCGCGTAAAAATCCACGATTGAAATCGAGGACAGCGAATTCAGTGCGGCACTGAGGTTCGACATGGCCGCTGCCAATATAGCCGAGATCAGCAGTCCGCTTACGCCGTGCGGCATCCGAGTGACGATGAAAGTAGGGAAAATTCTATCCGTCCGCGCGAAGGGCACATCGGGCGGAACAAGTTTGTAAAAGACATACAACATCGCGCCAACAAACAGAAACAGGGAAAACTGCAGCAGAATCGCAATGCCGCTCGAGAGCAGGGCCAGCTTGGACTGCCGTTCGTTCCGCGATGCGAGCAGTCGCTGCACAATCAGCTGATCGGTACCGTGGCTGGCGGTCGTGAAGAAAGCGCCGCCAATCACTCCCGCCCAGAACGTGTACGTCGTGTAGAAATTCCAGGAAAAATCGAAGACGCGGAACTTCCCGGCCGAACCGGCGATGCTGTGAACGCTTCCCCATCCGCCGGGAATCAGGTGCAGCAAAGTGAACAGGCCAACCAGTGTTCCCGCGACGTAGATAATCAGCTGCACGACATCGGTCCAGATCACCGCCGCCATCCCGCCTTCAAAGGTGTAAATCAAGGTCAGGCAGGTAACAACGCCGATTGCAACCACGTCGCGGCTGAAGTCGGTGAAGCCTGCAAAGAAGCTGGAGAGCGCGATCCCGACGACAATAGCCACAGCAAAAACACGCACGCCTTCCGCGGCGGCCCGCGTAATCAGAAACAGCCCGGCGGTCAGCGTTCGCAGCTTCTGCCCGAAACGGCGCTCAATCAGCTGATAAGCGGTAACGAGGTCGCCCCGAAAATACTGGGGAATGAGCACCACACAAATGACGATGCGGCCGAGCAGATAGCCGAACACCCATTGGAGGAATCGGAAGTCCTTTTCGTAAGCGATTCCCGGCACGCTGATGATGGTGAGGGTGCTCGTCTCAGCCGCAACAATCGACAGCGAAATTGCCCACCAGGGAATCGTGTTGGCCGCGAGAAAATAGTCCTTGATGGTGCGCTGTTTCTTGCGGAAACGCAGGCCAAACAGGGTGACGCCGGCGAGATACACGACGATGACGAGTAGGTCTAGAGCGTTCAAGGCCATTCAGTGCCAGATCCGTGGCTGCGCGGGTTGACATGTCATTCTATTGCTGTTCGGCGCGCTCCTCTTTGGGTAATCGGCTGAGCTCAACACCAGCGCATTTCGATACGCTGACCTTCATGGTCGGCATCTCATCGTCCGACGATGCCGGGTCCAAGTCGACAGCTACAATCGTGCTATATGAGGTGGGTCTTCTGTCTTTCCCAGCTACCGTGAGCCTGAATGCGTAGAAACCCGGTTCAGTAACGGAGAACCGATAATAGCCGTCCGGTCGGACAGAGGTTTTCTCGATGAGCTCTCCGGTGCGCAGGTTCAAGAGGTCAATCGTTGCGGCGGCGAAGGAGCGAATGTTTAGGTTGGAGGATAGAGGCTCAACTAACCTGCCTCTCAGGCTTCGAGAGGCCATATACTCTACGGGCCATCGGATCTGCACCTCCGCGCCAGCCGATAAGTGCTTGCTCACGTGCACCGGAGTCTCAGGGACGAGTAGTCCACCTTCGAGGCCAACATAGTAGCTACCTTGACGAACGCCGAAGAACTCAGCGACGCCCTGCGAATTTGTCTCGGCTCGTGTCTCGGCAACCCTGCCGTATGTAGCTCCTTTGTTCTGAATTTCATAAAGGACAACTTTGGCCCCCACTAAGGGAGCGTCATGGAATACAACCTTCACGAAAAATTCGGGGCCGATGTTCTGCGTATCAGTAACTGCCCAAACGACGTCGCAGTCCAGCCAGCGCTTCTTCTTCGCAGCCTGTGGCGTCTGTGCGTGGGCGTAGGTAAGGAGCAGTGGCAAAGAGAGGGCTGCTATCAAACTCCGCCGCATTGTAAACCTCCTCCAACGCGCCATCATGCAATGTGATACTCGCCCAGTTAAGGCGCCTGCCCAGAAGCCTCTCCCTAAACAAATTCCTACTGCATCAGCCGCCAAGCCCCGTACGCCCACACCACCGGTACCGCGAACAGCATGGCGTCGATGCGGTCAAGCATGCCTCCATGGCCGGGGAGAATCGTGCCGGAGTCTTTGACTCCCGCTCCGCGCTTGATGAGCGACTCGACCAGATCGCCCAACTGGGCGGCGATGTTGACGACCGCCGAGAGCAGGATGATCGGCCACAGCGACGGCTGCTCCAGTCCCCACATTCCGTCGCGGCGTTCGATCAGCCCCCAGCGGAGGAAAGCGGCGCTGATGCCGGGCGCATTTTGAATCCACAGCGTACCGATGATCACGCTGGCCAAGATTGATGCGACTGCACCTTCCCAGGTTTTCTTCGGGCTGATCTCCGGCGACATGCGATGCCGTCCGACCGCCTTGCCGACAAAATAGGCAAAGATATCTCCCGCCCACACAGCCAGCAGCGTGTAGATGACCCAGATTGCTCCCGCAGGCTGGCGGCGTATTTCCACCAGCAGCGCCATGGGCATCGCGACATATGCGAAAGCAAACACGGACGCCGCCGCCGCCGGATAGCCGCTGCTCAGCTCAGCCCGCCGCATGGCAGCGGTCAAGAACACAAAAGGGGCTAGGACGGCCATGAGTGCCATGCAGTAGATGGTGGCTGTCGTTTCCAGAAGAGCCGTGCGACCCGATGAGACGGCGATGACAAAAGCAAAGAAGAGAGCGACGAAGCCGTAGATCAAGGAGCTGAGCGGCTGAACTCCGTAATGCGTGACCAGCTTCAGGAGTTCGGCGATTGCCAGAAGGGCGACGGCTCCGGAAACGATGACCAGCAGGTACGCAGGAGCCTTGAGCACCAGCAGCAGAACCAGGGGGATCAGGACGACAGCGGTCGCGATGCGCTTGATCATCGGATCACGATCAACGCTTCGCCTCAGCGTGCGTTCGCTGCGAAGCGTGCCCATCGGTCCCCAGTCCGCCGTAGCGGCGGTCGCGCTTCTGATACTCTTCGATTCCTTCGAGCAGTTGCACTCCGCGAAAATCGGGCCAGAGCGTCTGTGTCACATAGATCTCCGCATACGCCAACTGCCAGAGCAGGAAGTTACTGAGCCGCATCTCACCGCTGGTGCGGATTACCAAGTCCGGGTCGGGCAGGCCGCGCGTGTAGAGATGATCGCTGATCGATTGCTCGTCGACCTTGATGTGATCAAGCCCGCCATTGCGGGCCGCAGCTTCCGCCAGCGATCGAAATGCATCGACGATCTCACTGCGCGCGCTGTAATTGAGCGCCAGCGTCAACAGCATTCCGGTATTCTTCGCGGTCGCTGCGCTGGCTTCCTGCATCTCGCGTTGCACTGATTCGGGGAGTTCGTGCTGGCGCCCGATGTATTGCAAACGGATATTGTTTTCGTTGAGCGTTTTGATTTCTGCTTTGAGATAGCGGCACAGCAGCCGCATCAGGAAATCAACTTCCGACTTGGGACGTTTCTTCCAGTTCTCTTCGGAAAATGCATAAAGAGTCAGCGCCGGAATGCCAATACGGGCCGCGGTTTCGACCGTAGAACGGACGGAGGCGACACCGGCGCGATGCCCGGCTACGCGCGGCATGTGCCGGCGCCGGGCCCAACGGCCGTTCCCGTCCATGATGATGGCAATGTGCTGGGGTAGACGCGAGCGATCGAGCCGCAGGTAAACTTCCGATTCCTTGCGGTCCATCTTCATCCCAGCCGGAACCGTGTGTTTCAAACGGAACTCTCCGACTCGAAGCTAACACACCAAATCCTGTGCGTGCAATGCGATAGGAGCATTCGTAAGCAACGGATCGGCGGCTACCGTGCTTCTTCCGGCAAGATCGGCAGAGTCAGCCGCTCGGTATGCCGAATCACTGTCAGGGAACAGCGCGCCCCCACCTGAGCGTCGGTCAGAAGACGATGCAAGTCGTCGACTCCAGCCACTGGCTTCTCGTCGAGCGCGACAATCACGTCTCCCTCGCGCAAACCAGCCGTCCGCGCCGGACTGCGATCCTCAATCCCTACGACGACCACGCCAGTTTCGCGTTCCAAGCCGTAGAAGCGCACCACGCGGCGATGAATCGGCACAGTCTGCGCCGACACTCCGATGTAGCTGCGGCGGATGCGGCCATCGCGCAGCAGGCGGCTGGCCACGAATTTGGCGGTATTGATCCCGATGGCGAAGCAAATTCCCTGCGCCGGAAGAATCGTCGCCGTATTCACGCCGATCACGTATCCGCGCGAGTCCACCAGCGGACCACCCGAGTTTCCCGGGTTCAGTGCGGCGTCGGTTTGAATCACGTCTTCAATGAGCCTCCCCGAATACGACCGTAGCGATCGTCCAAGTGCGCTGATCACGCCAGCGGTCACCGTCGACTGAAATCCATAAGGATTGCCGATGGCAATCGCCATTTGTCCGGCCCGCAATTGCTGCGAGTCTCCGAGAGAAACAGTCTGCAGTCCGGGAGCATCGATCCGAATGACCGCAATGTCGGTAGCCGGGTCATCGCCGATCGTATGAGCCGGAGCGCGCCGTCCGTCCGCCAGCGCCACTTCAATGCGAGTTGCGTCATGTACCACATGGCTATTGGTGAGAATCAAGCCGTCGGGCGTGAAGACAAAGCCCGAGCCCCCTCCACGGCGCTCGCCAGGTTCGCCGCGGCCAGCTCGTCCGCCAACCTTTTGATGCACTTCGACGTTGACGACTGATGGGCTGACCTTTTCGACTACAGCGGTCACAGCCTGCGAATACGAATCGAGCAGTTGATCATCAGTATTCGCCGCCGACGCAGTTCGCGCCGTCTCATCGGGATGGTCACTCGTGAGGAGCACGTGCGATGTGAGAGGTTCGGTAAAAACATGATCCAGGTTCATGCTGGATAGATGAGGGTCGATGCGAATTGGATTCTGCGGCGCACTCAGGCACGATTCACGCCATATGCGTCCAACACATCCCGCAGCGTTACAACGCCTTCCAGTTGATGTACATTCGCGCGATTGACCACGGGAATGATGTCCAGTTGATTCGACCCCAAGCGCTCAAGCGCCAAATCCAGCCCCTGATCGGCATGAACATGCGGAAAGAGCATCGGATCGACCAGATCAAAAACTTTTTCCCCGGTGCCTTGCGATTGTTCGAGCGTCGCAAGATTGACGACTCCGATGACACCGCGTTGGTCGGCCACCAGCCACGTTCGCAGCCCAGTCGGGCGAATACGCTCAATCGCTTCACTCACCGGCAGATCCCCCGGCAAAGAATCACCGGCCTTGTGCATCACCCGAGCTACCTGGCGCTGACCATACCGCTGACGCATATCGGGCGAGGGCAGGTGTATTCCATCTTGAACCGCGAGGCCCTCGTAGATCGGTTCCTTTTGCAATCGGGAGGCAATGAACAGGCTGACCAGGTTCGCGATCATCAGTGGAACGATGACGGCGTAGTCCTGCGTCATCTCGAAAATCATCAGCACCGACGTCATCGGAGCGCGTACTACTCCGGCGAAGACCGCCCCCATCCCAACGAGCGCGTAGGCTCCCGGCGTCGCCGTGTAGGCGGGGAAGAGATGATGCGCCACGGTGCCGACAGTGCCGCCAAGCATCGCACCGATAAACAGCGAGGGGCCGAAGATGCCGCCGGCGTTGCCCGATGCATAGCTGATGGTCACCGCGAGAAGTTTCAGGACCACCAATATCGCCATCAGTTGGAACGCCATGCGTCCATTCAACGCCTCACCCACGTAGCCATATCCAACGCCTAGAACTTGCGGCACAAACCAGCCCATGATTCCTACCGCAAGACCGCCAACCACGGGTTGAAGCCAGGCCGTGTTCTGCGGAAGGCGCAGGAAGCGCGCGCGGATGCCAAGCAGAATTTTGGTGAAGGCCGCCGAGACCACTCCTCCGGCTACGCCGAGCACTGCGTAAACTGCGAGTTCTGCCGGACGGCCGAGTTGGTATTGCGGAACCTTGAAGAGGGGATGATCACCCAGAGACACCCGCAGAACGATCCACGCCGTCGCCGAAGCTAACACCACCGCGCCCATCACCGGCGCGTAGAGATCGCCGGTAATCTCTTCGAGCGAAAACAGTACCGCCGCCAGCGGCGTATTGAACGCGGCCGCAATGGCCGCCGCTGCCCCCACAGGGATGAGTTTCTTGACCTGTTCGGTGCTCAGCCCGAGGGATCGTCCAAGCACAGAAGCAATACCGGCGCCTACTTGGACCGAGGGTCCCTCTCGGCCCAGCGGAATGCCGCTTGCCAGCGTCGCCGACGTGCAGAAAAACTTGCCGAAAACGGTGCGCAGTGTAATGCGGCCATCGCGTGCGAACAGCGCTGCCTTGGTCTGGGGCACACCGCTACCGCGCGCATTGGGGAAGTAGCGATACAGGAGATAACCGATACTGAGCGAGCCCACGACCGGTAACAGTACCCGTCGCCAGGGAGCTCCGCCCACCGGATAGAGCCGCATTCCGAGGCGCTCGGTAAGCACGATGAAAGCGACGACCGCCAGGCCGGTGATAGCGCCGATGACTAGCGCCAGAATCAGAAAGATCTGACCGTCGCGTTGCCGCATTTCCGCAACGCGACGCGATATCCAGCCGCGCAATCCAGTTTCTGTCGTCGCCGTTGAAGTCGAAGTCATTCCGAATGAATTGCAACAAGAAGCATATCCAAAAAAGGGCGGGAAGGCGTCCCGAAGGCGTCCAAAGGTCGAACCGTGTTCAAGAGGCCCCCTCCCGATACTCAAAATCCCAACCTGTCAAACTCAAACTAGTCCTAAAGCGTCCTCAATTTCACTCTTGACAGCACCGTCGCGCGTGATTAACCTTCCCGGATTCTAGTAAAGTTCGGGCTTCCTACTGTGTCTCAAGAAGAGGGATCCTATGCTTGCAAGGCGAAGAGAGTCGTTCACGTCCTGTGGTGTTTGCAGCAAGCCGCGCTTCACCATGCAATCTGCTTTTACGGCCATCGCGCTGGCGTGTTTCACTCTGCTCATGTGCGGATTGGCGGCCGGGCAGGCTACGACCTCGCTCCGCGGAACCATCACCGACCCGAGCGGCAGCACAGTGTCCGGAGCCCAAGTCATCCTCGCTAACAGCGAATCCAAGATTGAGCGAACAGCAAGCACGGCAGAACAGGGCGGGTACCAGTTCCTGTTCATTCCTCCCGGCACCTATTCACTCACGGTCACAGCGTCCGGATTTCGCCCCTACAAGCTGAGTGGTCTGCAGCTACTGGTCAACACGCCCGCTACGGTCAATGCCCAACTCAAAGTGGGCGCATCCAGCGAAGTGGTCGATGTCAATGCCGAAGCGCCCGAACTGAACCTCGTCGACGCTTCCCTCGGCAACTCCTTCAGCGAAACCCAAGTGCAGGATATTCCTCTGGAGGGCCGGAATGTTCCCGACCTGCTAAGCCTGCAAGCTGGGGTGACGTACGCGGGAAACCGCATTGGCGACAAAGATCAGGACACGCGCAATGGCGCAGTGAACGGAGCGCGCAGCGATCAGAGCAACGTTACGCTCGACAACGTCGACGTAAACGATCAATCGAACGGATACGCTTTTACTTCGGTGCTGCCGGTGACACAGGATTCGGTGCAGGAATTCCGAGTCACTACGACGAATTACGGAGCAGACCAGGGGCAGGGCTCCGGCGCACAAGTCGCGCTGGTAACCAAGAGCGGCACCAACTCCTATCACGGCGCGTTGTATGAAGACCTGCGGAACACGATTACCAGCGCCAATGATTACCTGGTCAAGCAGTCGGAGCAGAACATCGGGCTGCCGAACAAGCCTTTGCAGCTCAACCGGAATATTTTTGGCGCAGCGTTCGGGGGGCCGATTCAGAAAAATCGGCTGTTCTTTTTCACGAACTACGAGGGCACCCGGGAACGCGAGGAACAGCGTGCCGAACGGGTGATTCCTACGCCCTCCATGTGCCAGGGCACCTTTCAATATGTGAACGGGGACGGCAGTGGGACCACGAGCTGGGGCCCCGCGCAGCTTCAGCTCCTTGACCCTCATGGCATCGGTATTGATAAAGCGATGCTCGATCCGGTCGGTCACACTGGTTATCTCGACCGGACTTTCTGCACTGGTCAGACACCGACTAACGATATTTCGGCGGGCGACGGCCTGAATTATGCCGGTTACGTTTTCCGCGCTCCCACCAAGCTCGACAACGACGTGTTCATTGCGCGCATTGACTACCACCTCACAGAGGACGGAAAGCACACCTTGTTTTGGCGCGGCAATGCGAATGATTTGCGCAACCCCGGAGCTCCCTTCTTGCCGGGCAAGTACCAGATCCTGCCTGGGGAGTTAAACCCGAGCGCTCCCATGCAAACAACGGTCGACCACAGCAAGGGTTTTGCCTTGGGGTACATCGCGGTTCTCAATCCTAGAATGGTGAACTCCTTCCATTGGGGATTCACACGGCAAAGCTTTGGGGTGGTCGGCAACACCAACCAGCAGTGGAACCAGTTCCTGGGATTGGATCAGGGTGTTAATTTCAGTCACAACTTCCAGTTGCCGCTGCACAATTTTGTAGACGATTTCTCGTGGAGCAAGGGAACGCACTCCTTTCAATTTGGAGCGTCGATCAAAATCGCCCGCAATCCCCGTACCAGCTATCTTCACTCCAATAATCTGGCCCTTGGGACAACGAACTGGACCTCACCGATCGGTTTCGCAGGCACCGTAACCAGCACGCTCGACCCGACAAACGTCACCGCTCACCCCGGCATTTATGGGCCGGAGCCGCAGACCGCAACGCAGTACGATCGTCCTTTGTTGTCCCTGTACGGGATGATTTCGGACGTGGTTGCCAACTACAACCTGGACAAGAGTGGCAACGTCGTGCCGGGATATTCGTGTCCCGGGGGGACATGCGGCGCGCCCGTCAACCGACGGTATGGTCTGGATTCGTACGAGTTTTACGGGCAGGACGCCTGGCGCATTAAGCCGAATCTCACGGTGACTTATGGATTGCGCTGGTCGTTCTTTCCCGCTCCATGGGAGACCAATGGGTTCCAATCATCGACCTCATTCGGTCTGGGAACGCAGTTCGCGCAGAACGTGAAAAACATGAACCAGGGGATTGGCTACGGTGCAATGCAGTCGCTCACCTTCAGTCCGAGTGGCCCGGCGAACAACGCGGCGGGCTTTTATCCCCTGGAAAAGTCGGACTGGTCGCCGCGAATCTCGATTGCCTACTCGCCGCGGTTTGATTCCGGTCCGTTGAAAACGCTCTTTGGCAACAACGACAGGACCGTGATCCGAGCGGGCTTCAGCCGCGTCTATGATCGCGCGGGATTTGCGCTCATCAACAGCTTCGATCAGATCGGCGCCGCGGGTTTCTCCACCACGCTTCAAAACGCTTGCTGCACGTTTGGAGTGACCAGCGCGGAAGACCTGCCTCGAATCACGGGCATCAACGCGATTCCGGCCAACAATTTCAACGGAGTTCTGTTCCTGCAGCCGCCACCGCCGCCGGGTTTCCCCCAGGAAATTCCGCTTAACTCGCAAGCCAACCTGTGGGGCACCGACAACACACTGAAGACGCCGCATGCCTATACCGCGGATTTTTCCATCGGACGCGAACTGCCCCACCGGTTCTCATTGCAGGTGTCTTACGTGGGCCGCTTCGGCCGTGATCTTCTCACCCAGCGCGACCTTACCCAGCCCCTGAATATCAAAGACCCCAAGTCAGGCATCGACTACTACACCGCGGCATCAGCTTTGTCGAAACTGGCAAGGAAGTTTGCGCAGGATAACAACGGCGGGAAGCCAACGAACTATTACCAGGGCGCTATCACAGGAGCGCAGATCGGAAGCGTCACGGCTTTCACAGCTGGTACCGGTCAAGTCGCTCTCGGGCCGACATCTCAGTATTGGATCGACATGATTCAGCCTCTCCGTCCGGGTGCGAGCTACTATTCGGATACCTTCCTGACTGGAATCAATCCCTCCCACAATCCAACCGACAGCCTCATTCAGGAAGTCTTTAACATGTACTACAATCCGGGTCTCTCGGTCATCGGCGATGAGATCGTTGGTCTTGCCGATATTGACAGCTATGGCGGGATCGGCGATAACATCGGCTCCGGGTCCTACTTCTTCAATGGCCCTAAGGGGTTGTTGGGGAATGGTTCCGGCCAGTTCCTCAACAATCAGGCCTTTTCCACGTACGGATGGAGTTCGATTGGCAGTTCCAGCTATCACGCGCTGCAATTGAACTTGAGAAAACAGGTGAGCCGCGGATTCCAGTTTGACTTCAACTACACCTGGTCAAAGTCCATTGACATCACGTCGGCCGCGTCGCGTGTCGGATTCTCGGTGTATGGCTACCAGAACGTCGGCCTGGTTGGAACGCGCCTGGCCAATGCGTTTTCTCCGAATCTGGCCCGCGCCGTTTCCGACTTTGACACGACTCACCAGTTCAACGCGAACTGGGTTGTGGAACTGCCGGTTGGCAAAGGCCGGGCACTGGCGGGCAACGCTCATGGAGTGCTGGACGCTGTTATCGGTGGCTGGCAGACTTCTGGAGTGGCGCGATGGACCAGCGGTTTCCCGTTCAGCATTGACGGTGGCCAACGCTGGCCGACAGACTGGTTCCTGACCGGGGTCGCACAGATGACGGCAAAACCCCAGATCGGCACCTACAAGAGAGCCGGACGCGTCGACCTATTTGCCGATCCCACCACTGCACAGCAAGACTTCACGCTGCCCCTTCCGGGCGGGGTTGGCTCGCGCAACGTGCTCCGTGGGAACGGTTACGCCGATTGGGATATGAGCCTTTACAAGAACTGGAAGATGCCCTACCGCTCAACCCACAGCGTGCAGTTCCGGTGGGATGTGTTTAACGTCCCGAACCTTACGCGCTTCAATGCTCAGTCGGTCGGGTCGTCGGCCCTGCTGACGTCGCTGGCGCAGCAGTCGACGAATTTCGGAGCCTATACGAGCCTGCTGACGCAGCCACGCGTCATGCAGTTTGCGATGCGCTACGAGTTCTGACGGCGACGACAAGTGCGAAAAAAAGGGCGGCCCAGCTCTTGGTCACATGTGAGCAGGCCGCCCGTTTCTACGCCAGCAGCGAATAATTCCCGCTGGCGTCCTCGGTCTCAACCATCTCCTTGAGTTCGGGATAGTGCTTTACCAGAATTTCCGGCGCCCGAACCTTCCTTCCATCGAGCAGATGCCTCAATTCGAGCGCATTCACCGCGGCCTTCGCCTGAAAATGGTTGTTGGCGATTACGTAGGTCGACTCGGCGCGGCTCGCGATGCCCTGTACCTTTTCTTTCCACTTCTGCAACTCCGACAGCTTGTAGAGGTAGTTATAGCGGTCGTCGCGATTGTCGCCCGATCCCGTGTCGAACCAATGTTCGTAGTTGCGCCCGTGCAGGCGCACGTATCCCACGCCCGAGGTGACGTGCTCGGTCGGCGCAAGTGAGCGGCCCAGCAGCGGCTGGTCGATGTTGCAGAAGCCGACATTGTGGCGCATGAATTCGGAGATCGTTTCCGGACTGTCCCAGCTCTCGTGGCGCACTTCGACCACGCGCGGATATTCGATGAACTGCCGCAGTAACTGCTCCAGATATTCGCGATTCAGGCTGGTGTTCTTGAACGAAACCGGGAACTGGATGAGCAGCGCACCCAGCTTGCCCTCCGACGCGAGCGAATCCAGACCCTCCCGCGCGAGGCGTTCGTCTTCGTCATTGGGACGGATGCTCGCCGCCGATGTGGGCTCCATGACGGCCAGCGGAGAGTGTGTGAACGACCGATGGAGCTTCGCGGTGAAAAGAAAATTCTTGTTCACCGCCGCGGCTTTACGCGACCAGAGTCGCCCCAACTCGGGCCGGATGTGTCCGTAAAAAGACGTGTTGATTTCGATGACGTCGAAAAATCGTGCCAGAAATTCAACCGGATGGATCTTCTTTCGCGTCACTTCCGGCGGGTACAGAATTCCATCCCAGTCCTTGTACGACCAGCCAGCAGTCCCGATGCGGATTTGCGGGGCAGGTTCCATACAGACGGGTAAGATGTTCGCAGGGTAGCACAGGGGCTCTCAACCCGGCATAGGAACAGGTCAAAGGTATGAAAATCGCAATCCCCGGCGGCACCGGCCAAGTCGGAACGCTGCTGGCGCGAGCGTTTCACAAGGATGGTCACGAGGTCATCGTTCTTGGCCGGTACTCGCCGCAGCCCGCTCCGTGGCGAGTCGAGAGATGGAATCCTGCTAAGGTCTCCGAATGGTCTTACAAACTCGACGGCATCGACGTTGTCATCAATCTTGCGGGCCGGTCGGTCAACTGCCGCTACACAGCTGCGAATCGACGGGAGATTCTTGAGTCCAGAGTTGAATCCGTTCGCGCCGTGGGACAAGCAATCTCGAGCGCGAAGCATCCACCGCGTGTGTGGCTTCAGGCCAGCACAGCCACAATCTATGCCCATACCTTCGGTGCGCCGAATGACGAAGTCTCCGGCGTGATTGGCGGAGCTGAACCGGATGCGCCCGACACGTGGCGATTCAGTATCGAAGTGGCCGCTGCGTGGGAGAAGGCTCTGGACGAGATTTCGGCGCCGCGAACCAGGAAAGTGAAACTTCGATCGGCCGTGATCATGAGCCCCGATCGGGGAGGGATTTTCGACACCCTGCTGGCCCTGGTGCGGAGAGGCCTCGGAGGACGGTCCGGCGACGGGCGCCAGTATGTTTCGTGGATCCACGAGGCGGACTTCATCCGCGCGATCTATTTCTTGATCGAGCGCAACGACATCGATGGTGTTGTGAACCTGGCATCTCCAAAACCCTTGCCCAACCAGGAGTTCATGGCCGGTCTTCGCCGTGCGTGGGGAACGAAGATCGGCCTACCCGCGACGGAATGGATGCTCGGCATCGGTGCTGTTTTCCTGCGAACAGAAACGGAACTCATCCTGAAGAGCCGACGTGTCATCCCCGGCCGTTTGCTTGGAGAAGGATTCTGTTTCACACATCCCGAGTGGGCGGATGCGGCTCGCGAGCTATGCGACCGTTGGAAGGTGGGGAGCGCACCAGGCTGAGCTTCTATGAATTTGTGTGGCGCGGGCGCCCTCGCCCGCGTGCTGCGAGCGCAGTTGCTCCGTCAGTAGAGGAGAATCGCAACCCAGTACGTCCCCGTCGGATACGCACCATTCCGCGCGTAGCAAGATCCGACGGCGAACTGGCGAACAATCGGATCGCTCAGCATCGGCAAAGCGCCTTGCGGCAGAACTTCAGGACGGCTTTGCGTGTACGTGATAATTCTCTGGTTTGTGTACGCGGTTGCGAGCAGATGTGCGTTTGGCCGGTTCTCTGCGGCGAGAGAACAGGCAGCCCGGTCCAGGTTCGGCGGCGTTATCTGGGCTAGTTCCGTCAAGCCAGCCCGTTGTCGCATGTCGCTGATGGCGTCGCCGACAAGCTTCCCCGTCTGCTTTGCCGAGTAGCTTGGAACTTCGTGCGCGAAATCCTGGACGACATAGAGACGGCCCTTGTGCCAGACGGCGGCCACACCCACAACGTTGAAATTCGTGTCGAGCAGGTTCTGCCGGTGCGGCGGCGAATGCATCAACGCGTCATTCGCTCCGGGAGCGCAGGTCGCGTTCGCGAGATTTTCTCCGGCGCGGTCGACTTTCAGCGCGCCATCGGACGCGTTGGCTTGCGCAATTCTCTCGAGC
>Ga0075029_100001109_pt1 | contig 15448 bp, 9 predicted proteins | sample LitLauG_LLR_2013_FD_71391 | JGI IMG/M metagenome (GOLD analysis project Ga0075029, IMG submission 71391) | Freshwater sediment microbial communities from North America - Little Laurel Run_MetaG_LLR_2013 | ecosystem: Environmental > Aquatic > Freshwater > Creek > Sediment | place: USA...
GGCATGTTGAAGCAGCTCACCGATATTCGCGCAGCCGATGCGACTCCGGCGGCAGCAGCACCCGCAGGGGGACGCGGAGGCGCAGGCCGTGGCGGACGCGGAGGCGCAGCCGCAAGCACGGAAGCGAAGGGAACCGATAGCCAGGAGTTTTTGAAAAAACAGGAACTGGAACTTCTCGCCACGGTGAAAGAAAAGGCAGCGGCACGCGAGGAAGCCGAAGCGCGCCGCAAGAAAGACGAGGGTCCGCAGCGAAAGCCGTTTCAATTGCAGGCGCGCCAGACCGCCGGACGTTTGGAGCTCTGCCCCGATGGCAAGTGCGTGCTCGCGATGGTGACGGAAACGGCCAACGGCACCAAGCCGGAGAACGTGCCGAACTACGTGACCGAATCCTCCTACACCGAGGACATTGCCGGACGCACCAACGTCGGCGAGCCGCAGAACAAAACCCGCATCGCCATCCTCGACGTCGCCTCGGGCGACTCAAAGTTCATCGATGCGGGCCTGGGCGACCGCGAAATCCAGTTGCAGATGCCCGTGTTCAACGAAGCCGGCACCAAGGCGTTTCTGGTCGCGCGGGCCATGGATAACAAAGACCGCTGGATCCTCGCGCTCGACCTCGCCACCGGCAAAACACAGACCATCTTCACCGAACATGACGACGCCTGGATCAACGGCGGCGGAGGCGGTGGAGGTTTCGGTAATCCCGGCGTCGGCTGGCTGAAAAATTCCGATGGAATCTACTTCCTTAGCGAAAAGAGCGGTTATGCGAACCTTTATAAAATCGCCCACGGAGGCGAGGTCACGCCCCTGGTCACCGGCAGTTTCGAGGTCAGCGGCGTGCAGCTCTCGCGCGACGGCAAGACGTTCTTCTTCACCTCCAGCGAAGTGAGCCCCTTCGACCGGCATTTCTACTCCGTCAGCGTCGATGGCGGCGCGCGCAAACAGTGGACCAAGGAGGCCGGCAACCACGCGGTCACGCTCTCGCCCGACGAGCAGACGGTAGCCGATATTTATTCCTATACCAACAAGCCTCCGGAGCTGTACGTCGCGGGCAAGCAGGCCACGACGTCGCCTTCGCCTGAATTTGCCGATTACAAATGGCTCGACGTGCCGATCATTGAAATCCCGGCGCGCGACGGTGCAAAAGTTCCGGCGCGTTTGTACAAACCTGCGAATTTCAAGAAGGGCGGACCCGCCGTGATGTTCGTCCACGGCGCGGGCTATTTACAAAACGTCCACCACTGGTGGTCTTCTTACGACCACGAATATATGTTCAATCACTTCCTGATGGAGCATGGTTATCTTGTCATCGACGTCGATTACCGCGGTTCCGCAGGCTACGGGCGCGATTGGCGCACCGCCATTTATCGCCACATGGGCGGCAAGGATCTGGACGACCACATCGACGCCGCCAAGTTCATCGTTGAGAAATACGGCGTCGATCCCAAGCGCATCGGCCTCTACGGAGGCAGTTACGGCGGCTTCATCACCCTCATGGCGATGTTCACCGCCCCCGACACCTTCGCCGCCGGAGCCGCGCTACGCCCGGTGACCGATTGGGCGCACTACAACCACGGCTACACCGCGAATATTCTGAACAATCCGCAAAAGGACGCCGAGGCATATAAAGTGTCCTCGCCCATCTATTTCGCCGAGGGCCTCAAAGGCGCATTGCTGATCTGCCACGGCATGGTTGACACGAATGTCTTTTTCCAGGACTCGGTACGGCTTGTGGAACGCTTAATCGAGCTGCACAAGGAAAATTGGTCCATCGCTCCTTATCCGGTGGAGGACCACGGCTTCGTACAACCGTCCAGCTGGGCGGACGAGTATAAGCGGATTTTCAGTCTGTTCGAGGCAAACCTGAAAGCCAAATGAGGCGAAAGCCTGATGTATCCGAAGGTCCGGCAGGGCTAGACTTTAGCAATGCCAGCCTGTGCCCGCTGCGGAGGACGTATTTGTAAGGGCGAAACCCAGTGCTTCAACTGCCAGATGCCCGTTGTCGAGGAGAAGAGCCGCACTCAGATGAATTTGGGACGCTTTCGCATCGTTGTGGACGTTATGTTCTGGGCCTGCGTCGCGCTGTCCGCCGTATCCCTCTTTTTCGACCTCGGATTCCGCACGGCCCTGACTGCGGCCGCAGCCTTAGTCCTGCGCTTGGTGAGGATGTCGGCCAGCGAGATGTCCGAATCGAAGGGCTGAAGCGTTACAACGCTTCCGGCAGCCGTAACTGAGCCTTGCTCAGTGCCTTATCCAGCATGTCCACCGCGTCCCGTTCGCTCATGCCCCGTGACGTGGAAAGCTCGGTGATCAGCATGTGCCGCGCCCGGTCCAGCATCTTTTTTTCCCGGAACGATAACGGCTTCTCCGATTGCAGCAGCAACAGGCCCTTCATCACCTCCGCGACGTCCAAAAGGCTCCCGTTCTGCATTTTCTCGCTGTTTTCCCTGAACCGGTCTTTCCAATCCTGACGGCGGCGGCAGCGGCCATCGGCCAGATAGCTGACCACCCGCGCCACTTCCCCATTCCGCGTCACCTTGCGGAGGCGAAGATCCTCCACATGCGAAAACGGAACCATCACGGTCATGCTGGAATAAGTAAGCCGGAGGAGATAAAAACGTTCATTATGCCCGGCAAACGCACGGGAACTGATGTTTTCTATGGTCGCAACGCCGTGGTTGGGATAAACGACCTTCTCGCCTACATGAAATGTCAAACTCGGATGCACCGCGCACTCCTTGGGACCCGCTTGGTCTCCGCCCGCAACATTCCCTACTCCCTTGTGAGACTAAGGAAAGAAAAGCTTAATGGAATCTTAATCCCCTGTCAACAACAAAGTGAACGGCCACGCACGTGCGCCCATCGCGTAGGATAATGAAATACATAGATGCCATACCAGGATCTGAAAAAGACTGTCCATTTGCCCAAAACCGATTTCCCGATGAAGGCCAATCTGGGGACGCTGGAGCCCAGGTTGCTCGCCCAGTGGAAAGACGGGGACCTTTACGGCGCCATTCGCGCCGACCGCAAGGGCCAGCCGACGTACATTTTGCACGACGGACCTCCCTACGCCAATGGAAACATTCACCTTGGTACGGCGTTCAACAAGATCCTGAAGGATTTCGTGGTCAAACTGAAGACCATGGAAGGCTTCGATTCGCCTTACGTGCCCGGCTGGGATTGCCACGGCCTGCCAATTGAGCACAAGGTCGATAACGAACTGGGTACGAAGAAGGCCCAGTTGACGGTGGCGCAGATCCGGGGCATCTGCCGCAAGTACGCCGAAAAATACGTTGAGCTGCAGCGCAAGGATTTTCAGCGCCTTGGCGTACTAGGCCGCTGGAACGATCCGTACCTGACCATGAGCGCCGAATATGAGGCGGTGATCGCACAGGCGTTCGTCGATTTTCTGGATCAGGGCTTTGTCTATAAAGGCCTCAAGCCGGTCAACTGGTGCATCCACGACCAGACCGCTCTGGCCGAGGCTGAGGTCGAATACGAAGACCATTCCTCGCCGTCCATCTGGGTGAAATTCGCGCTCAAGTCGGACGCCGCCGCCATCGATCCCGCGCTGACCGGCAAGCGCGTCTTTGGACTGATCTGGACCACGACGCCCTGGACCATTCCGGCCAATCTGGCGATTTGCTATCACCCGAAGTTCACCTATTCGGCCATCGAAAATGAAGGCAACGTGTACATAGTCGCCGCAGATTTGGTGAACGCCACAGCCGAGGCCTGCGATTGGAAAGAGCCTAAGCTGCTGGCCACTTTCTCCGGCGAAAAGCTCGAGAAAACCGTGTTCCGCCATCCGTTCCTGGACCGCGATTCGCTCGGCATCCTGGGCGATCACGTCACACTGGAGCAGGGCACGGGAGCCGTCCACACCGCTCCTGGCCATGGCGCGGAGGATTATCTGGTGGGCCGCGCCTACAATCTGCCGGTCTATTGTCCGGTGGACGCAGCGGGCAAGTTCTTCCAAGCTGAGGGCGCCTCGGGCACCATCCCCGAAGAACTGCTGGGCAAGACGGTATGGCAGGGCAATCCGATCGTCATCGACATTTTGACGAAGGCGGGCGCGCTGGCCGCGACCCGCAACATCGCGCACAGCTATCCGCACTGCTGGCGCTGCCACAAGCCGACGATTTTCCGCGCCACCGAGCAGTGGTTCGTCGGCATGGACCGCAACAATCTCCGCGCCAACGCGCTGGAAGCCGTGAAGAAGGTCAACTGGACGCCCAAATCCGGCGAGGAGCGCATGCACAACATGATCGCCACCCGTCCGGACTGGTGCATTTCGCGCCAGCGTGCCTGGGGCGTGCCGATCACCGTATTTTATTGCGAATCGTGTCATGAGCCGCTGACCAACAAGCCGGTTCTGGACCGCGTCATCGCCGAGTTCCGCGCGCATACGGCCGACATTTGGTATTCGAAGTCGGCGGCGGAGTTGATCGGACCCGGTGTCGCATGCTCCAAATGCGGTGGCGAGAATTTCAGAAAAGAAAACGACATCTTGGACGTCTGGTTCGACTCGGGCGCGAGTCATCTCGCAGTCCTGACGCCCGAAAACGATCTGCCTTGGCCGTCCGATCTGTACCTGGAAGGCGGCGACCAGTATCGCGGTTGGTTCCAAAGCTCGCTGTTAATCGCCGTGGCTTTGCGCGGGGCATCGCCGTATAAAGCGTCGGCCACGGCAGGTTGGACGCTCGATGGCGATGGCCACGCCATGCATAAATCCAAGGGCAACGCGGTGGAGCCCGAGGTGTTCATCAAGCAGCATGGCGCGGATTTGCTGCGCCTGTGGACCGCGTCGGTCGATTTCACCGAGGATGTGCGCCTGTCGCAGACCATCATCGACCGGCTGGTGGAAGCCTATCGAAAGCTGCGCAACACGTTCCGCTACGCTTTGGGCAACGTCGCCGATTTCGACCCAATCGTGGACGAAGTCGCGCCGCATGAAATGCTGGAGGTCGACCGCTGGATTCTGGCGCGCGGCGAAGAACTGGTGCGCAAGTGCCGCGAGTATTATTCGGCGCTGGAATTTCACAAGGTCTATCGCGCGGTGTACGATTTCGCGGCGGCGGATTTGAGTTCGATCTATTTTGAAATCGTGCGCGACCGCCTGTATACCGGCGCCACCAAGGGCCTCCCGCGGCGCAGCGGGCAGACGGCGATTTATAAACTGCACTATGCGCTGACACGCTTATTGGCTCCTCTGCTCAGCTTCACAGCGGAGGAGGTCTGGTCGTACACGGCGCGTCCAGCGGGCGCTCCGCACAGCGTCCACATGGCGCACCTGCCGGAACCCGCGGAGTTGGCGGGCGGCCTGGATGCCGCGGCGATGGAGAAATGGGACGCCTTGATGGTGATCCGCGACCGCGTGCTGAAAATGCTCGAAACAGCCCGTCAGGCAAAGGATATCGGCTCGCCTCTCGAAGCCCGTGTGCTGCTGCGCAAGGAGTCTCTGCTGGAAGAGTACCTGGCCGATCTGCCGGCGCTATTCGTGGTCTCCGAGGTCGAGTTGGGCGAGACCGAGTGCGTCGTCAAAGCTGAGGGTCAGAAGTGCGAACGCTGCTGGAAGTACACGGCTCCGCATCGGGCGCAGGTGTGCGAGGCATGCCGCGCGGCGTTGACCGAAATGGGCATTCAGGAAACCGCTGAATGAACGCGCGGGCGCGCAGCGCGGCCATTATCGCCGCCATCGTCGTGCTGGACCGCGTGACCAAGCTCTACATCCAGCGCCATTTCTCGTTCTTTGACACACGCCCGGTTATCGATGGCGTGTTCAACATCGTGCATGCGGAAAATCCCGGCGCCGCGTTTGGATTCCTCACCGATTCGCACGCGGCGTGGCGCGGGCCGTTGCTGATCTTCGTGTCCGTAGCCGTGATGGCGATCATCGGCACCATGCTGTTCCGCGCGAGCGTGAAGAAATCGGCGCTACTGGAAATCGCGCTGGCAATGGTGTTTGGGGGCGCCGCGGGCAACCTGTGGGACCGCGCACTTCGCGGCACGGTGACCGATTTTCTGCAGGTCTTCATCGGCAGCTACGAATTCCCCAGCTTCAACGTAGCCGACAGCGCCATCAGCGTCGGCGCGGTGCTGCTCCTCATCGACGTGTGGATGAACCGCGACAAGAACCGCCATCCGTAAGGATGCGGCCGGGTCCCTCGCACCAGCGTCTTGCGCAGCCCTCGGCGTCAGTCGAGGGACAAAGCCGCCGCCTGGCATGATGACGCATCGCGGCCCACGTTCAGCACGAACCGCGACAGCCATGGAGCGGATCTCCTTCGACTGCCGCTCATCCCTCTTTTTTCGCCATTGGCCGATTCGGAACGTGGATCGCGCGCGAATTTCAGTACTCTAAGACTTGACAGCCGGAACCGCCAGTCCTAACCGTACACTCGCCGGTAGGGCAGGCGGTTCCGCCTGCCTCTGGAACAAATGAAAATGATCAGACGAATTCAGCCCATTCTTGCCTTGTTTTGCTCCGCCCTGACCTACGCGCAAGTGCCTGGCGTGCAGTGGTATCAGCCGAAAGCGGTCGCGCCTGCGAATTTTTCCAACTCCGCACGCCTGGACGCCCTGATCAAAGACGGCAAGTTGTACCTGTCCCTGCAGGACGCCATCGCGCTGGCGCTCGAAAACAACGTGGACATCGAAGTGGAGCGCAACCTGTTTCCCCTCGCTCAGGCCGACCTGCTGCGCGCGCAATCCGGTAACAACGCGCAGGGATTCTCCACTGCGACCACGGCCGGCACCACCGGCCTCGCCACCACGACGGCCCAGAGCTTTATTGGCTTCTATTCCGGCGGCTTCATCGCGAACACATTCAACCTGAGCGGCTACGATCCTCAGATCAGTTCCACGGTGCAATGGGGCCACATCACCACGCCGCAGCAGAATACCGTCACCACTGGCACCACATCGCTGGTGACCACCAGCACCGTGGCCAACTTCAGTGCGTCGCAGAACTTTTCGAGCGGCGGCGGGGTCACGCTGAGCTACGACAACACCTTCCAGTCGCAGAATTCCTACCTCAACCTGCTGAACCCCACCACCTCCGCCTACCTTGACCTGAGTTTTACGCAGCCCCTGCTGCAGGGCTTCGGCTCGGCCTTCAACAACCGCCCGATCCGCGTGGCGAAAAACAACCTGAAGGCCGCCGACCTGGTTTTCAAGCAGCAGGTGATCGTCACGGTGGAGGCGGTGGTGCAGGCCTACTGGCTGCTGGTGAGCGCCAACGAAGACGTCGAGGTGAAGCGCAAGGCTCTGGCGCTGTCGCAGAAGCTGCATTCCGACAATCAAAAGCAGGTGGACGCGGGATCGCTTGCGCCTTTGGAAGTGGTGCGCGCCGAGGCCGAAATCGCCTCCGATGAACAGGCGCTAGTCACCAGCGAGACCACCGTCCTCCAGCAGGAGACCATCCTCAAGAACGCGCTCAGCCGCAACGGACTGGCCAACGCCGCGCTGGCCTCCGCGCGAATCATCCCCACCGATAAGATCCGCGTGCCGGACACCGAGGCTCCGGAGCGCGCACAGGATCTGTTCGCCGCCGCGGTGGCGAACCGGCCGGAACTGGAGCAAAGCCGCGTCCAATTGGAGAACCAGAAAATTCTGCTCACCGGGACGCGCAACCTGATGCTGCCAACCCTCAGCGCATTCGCCGACGTGCGCAACAGCGGCCTTTCAGGCGATCCCAACACGTTGCCTGCGCCCGGCTCGACCACGCCCGCGACGAACCAAAACTCGTTTTTCGTGGGCGGCTACGGCACAGCGCTGGGGCAGATTTTCCAGCGCAATTTCCCGAACTATTCGGTGGGCTTTTCGCTGAACATCCCTCTGCGGAATCGCAACGCCCAGGCCAATTACGCGACGGCTGCAGTGAATCTAAGGCAGAGCGAACTGAGCGTCCAAAAGCTGACCAACCAAGTGCACGTGGACGTTCAAAATGCTGTAAACAACCTGAACCAGGCCCGCGCACAGTATAAAGCCGCCGTGAAGACGCGCATTTTGCAACAGCAGACGCTCGACGCGGAGAACAAGAAGTATGCCGTCGGAGCATCCACCCCGTTCCTGGTGATTCAGGCGCAGCGCGACCTGTCGAACGCCGGCGGTGCGGAGGTGGTCGCCGAGGCCAACTACATCCAGGCGCGGCTGCAACTGGACGTCGCAGTGGGCAGGACGCTGGAAGCCTACAACATCCAGATCGACGAAGCGAGGCAGGGCCGTGTTTCCCGCGCGCCGGACGCCATACCGGCCGAAAACAACAAGTAGTGGTGCAATACGGCCGGTAAATCCCTCCCAGAGCACGGTAAGTTATTCCAAAACGGGACGTAAAACAGCATCGGAGTTCGGGGAATCAATAAGTTACAAACTTGGCACGGAGATTGCTCATCTGTGAAGCGTGACGAACAAGATGAGAGCTCAAGGAATCGTGGTTGTTTCCCTCAAAAAATCTGCCAGCTGAATTCCCTACCCCTACCCTCCCAAATACCCCACAAACCTTCCCAACCTGATTCCTTGAGCCTCTAAGGGGCTCTAGTACAAAGAGTTTGAACCGTTTGTACCTTGACAAACTCCCGTGCTAACGGTCATACTCGCACAAGCTTCAAAGCAGTAAATCCCCTCGGAGGTTTCAAACAGGATGAAGAACAGCTTCACGGTGATGGCTGGTCTGGCGATGCTGGCGGTGGGCACCTCCAGCGTTGCGTACGGCGTCGTCCCCGAGATTGATCCGGCATCTGGCGTGAATGCGCTGGCTCTGCTGGCTGGCGCTCTTTTGGTCGTTCGCGGCCGCCGTCGGCGTTAATCACAACTGCCATCGCAGTAACCGAAACCCAGGCTCCTCGGAGGCGGCCTGGGTTTCTCTTTTTCTAGAGAGTCACGATTTTGTCCAGCCGACCATATCCCGTCGAACTCGCAGGGATCCCGCCCTTGCCTGCCCGCCTCGCGATGCTGGGCACGCTTGTTCTCATCGAACTGCTGGTCATCTCCATCTGGCTGGACGCGGAGGTACTTCGCGGACGCGGCATTCTAGCCGGACTGGTGCACGACTGGGGAGCGTGGACGTTGCGCTTGTCGGTGGCGCTAGCGCTCGGCACCTTGATCTTTGCCGAGTCGCGGGTGCGCAGCAGGTTTACCCGGATCTCCAGCGCTTCGGATGCGTATCCCATCCGCATTCAATGGCTTGCGGCGCACTTTGTCCTGATGGCTTTGTTTTTATGGCTATCCTCGACGATGTTCCGAGAAGGCGGCGCGGGCTTATCCAATGCACTCATGGTGGGATGGGGCGCGGTGGGCGTGGCTGGGTTCGTTTTAGCGGCCCTAGCGCTGATCCCTCCGGCGATCTGGATAGAGCTTGCCCGCGTCACCGGCGACGCCTGGGTGTACGGTCTGGCCGCTGCGCTGGTGGCGAGCATTCTAGGGACGCAGGCTCAGAAGCTCTGGATGCCTCTGAGCCATTGGACGCTCGACCTGGTGGCGGCCATGTTGCGCCCGTTCTACGCCGGGCTGGTTGTCGAGCCGGCGACCATGACCATCGGCATCGGTTCGTTCAGCGAGGAGATTGCGCCTACCTGCTCCGGCTATGAAGGCATGGGGCTGATTCTGGCGTTCAGTTCGGCCTGGCTGTGGTTCTTCCGCCGCCAGTGGAGATTTCCCCAGGCTCTGATCCTTCTGCCCGCTGGCGTCGCGCTGATGTGGGTGGTCAACGCCGCTCGCATCGCCGCGCTGATGGCCATCGGCCACGCGGGTTGGCCTCGCATCGCCGAAGGCGGCTTTCATTCCCAGGCTGGATGGATGGCTTTCAACGCCGTCGCAATCGGAATCTGCGTGGTGGCCCGGAAGATTCCCGCGCTATCGCAGCAGGAGCATATCGCCGCGGAAACAGACAATCCGACGGCCCCTTACCTGATGCCGTTTCTGGCCATCCTGGGTGCTGCGATGGTTGCGCGGGCGGCCTCCGGCGGGTTCGAGTGGCTGTATGCGTTGCGCGCCGCGGCCGCGGTGACTCTGTGGATATTCCGCAAACGTTACAGAACGCTGGATTTTCGCTTCGGCGCAATGGGCGTGATGGGCGGTGCGGTGGTGTTTGCGCTGTGGATCGCACTGGAGCCGCGCGGAGCCCATGCCGCAGCGCCTCAGGCATTGCTCGACGCCTCCGCCAGTGCTCGCTTGGCGTGGATCGCGGCACGGATCGCGGGCGCCGTGCTGTTCGTCCCCATCGCCGAAGAGCTGGCCTTTCGAGGGTTCCTCATGCGGCGGCTCATCTCAACTGAGTTTGAGAAGGTAGACTGGCGTCGGTTCGCCTGGGGACCGTTCTTGATCTCCTCCGCCGCGTTCGGTCTGCTTCATGGCGACCGCTGGTTAGCCGGCGTACTGGCAGGGATGGTCTTCGCGGCGGTGCAAATCCGGCGCGGACGCATCGGCGAGGCAATTGCGGCGCATGCAGTGGCCAATATTCTGGTCGCCGTGTGGGTGCTGGCCGGAGGAAACTGGCAACTTTGGTAAGTACTATCCCCTAAAGAGCACCCTGGACAGCACCGATATTGAGTTCATGCGCGACGCTTCCAGCTCTGAAACAAACGAAATTCAATTCCAGATCAGCCTGTTGAGCATTGCATTTGCCGGCACGGCCGACCGCCAGACCCAGGAGTTGGAACAACTCCTGGCACAGACGGAACCGGTTCGGTAGGCCAGGCGGTTCCGCCTGCCAACTCAGAACGTGAACCGCAGCTGCAGCGTGATCTTGCGGTTATACGTGGACGATCCGCCGCCCATGGCCGCGAAGCCACCCGCCGTGGCGATCGACTCACCGAAGTAGGGAGACGACAAATTACCGACCGGCGCCGCGAGATTCGTATGGTTCAGCGCGTTGGACGCCTGGACGCTGGCCGTCAGGCTATACTTCTTGCCCGCCGTGCCTCCGCCAAACATCCCGGGAGGAGGACCGCCACCACCGGGTCCGCCGCCGCCGCGAGGTCCGCCGCCGCCCATTCCCGGAGGAGGTCCGCCGCCCGGTCCGCCCATGCCCTGCGGCTGCGGCGAGGCCGATTCCTTGTTCACGAACGCCCAGGTGCGCGCGATGCGCAGCATCAGAGTTTCATTGGCCGGCCCGCGTCCATAATTGCGTGAAATCTGCGTGCCCTGCGCGGGGTTTAGATTGAAGCAGCCGTAGCCCACTTCGTATTTGAAGCCAGTGCCCGTGCAGTTGGCCGCGCTGGTCGTGACCGAGAGCGACGGACGCTCTCCGGCCAAGCCTTCCTGCAGCGTATCGATACCCGTGGTGATGTTGTAGGGCGTCCCGCTGCTCATAATCAGGAACGGGCTGATGCTGATTCCCCAGGGTACCGGAATGCTGGTGCCGATCACGGCGCGGTGGCGCACATCCGCAAACGTGGAAGGCCCCCACTCCTGCCGCAGGTTATACGGATTGCTTGGCGCGCCCTCGTTATCGTCCTTGCCGTGGGAATAGGAGTAAAAGCCGAACAGGAAAAACTTCTTGTAATTCACGCTGGGCGACATGATCAACTGGTTCGTCCGGCTGAAGCCGTTCGATTCCGTTAGATCGAGCAGCTGCGTGTTTCCAAAAGGATAAACGCCGTTCAAAGGCGTGTTGATATTCAGCGACCGTGTGAGATGCACGCCACGGCTGGTAAGGTATTGGGCGCTGAAGCGGACGTATTTGGTAATCGTGCGATCCACGCCGATGCTGGCTTGATAATTGCGCGGCGCGACGATACCCGCGTACAGCTCTTGAATCTGTTGCGGCGATTTGTTCAACGCCGTAAGCGTCGGAATCGCGGGGAAGAAGATCGGGTTGGTGATGAAGTATGACTGCTGCGTCACTCCGTTATAGAGGTCGGCGCTCAAGGTGGACGCTAACGGAATCCGCGAATAGAACGTGCCGAAGCCTCCGCGCACAACCGTTTTCGCAGCCGTTGTGCCGTGCGCGTCCACTCCCCAGGCGAACCCGATGCGTGGCGCGAAATCGCTGTTATTGGTGATATTGGTCTGATTTTCATAGCGCAAGCCGAGACTCAACGTGAAGTTCGGCCGGATTCTCCAATCGTCGTTCAAATACACGCCGATATCGAACTGGCGGACGTTCAGCGTGGGCGTGCCCGCGCCCAACTGGAACTGCGTCGCGCCGCCGCCCAGGGCGCGAATCTGCGCGTCAGTCAGGCCCTGTTGCTGGAAGATCAGTGTCCGCTGATATACCTGGAGCGCGGTCAATTCCTGAGAGGTTCCGGGGATGGGCTGATTGTTGGTGTCCAGCATCGGGCCGACCCCGCCCAGGAAGTTGTACGAGCCGTTGAAATTCGTCTCCGAAGTATTGCGATACAGGCCTTCCCTGACACGTGTGCCCCATTTGAAGGAATGCGTGCCCATCACGTACGTCGTGTTATTGGTCAGCTCGAAGTTGTTTTGCGTGGAGCCGGAGTTGCCCACCGGAGATCCTCCGCTGACGAACGCGCCGCTCACGTTGATCTGAGGCGTCGTGTCCGCGACGGTGTTCGTCGAAGTGCTGCGCGAATATTGGAAACGCGTTTCATTGATCAGCTTGGCGCTCAGGATCGCCGTCTCGGTCGCCTGAAACGTGTTTTCCTGGGTGACGTTATTCACCGCCTGCGATGCAAGGCTGAAGCCGCCCACGCCATTGTCGTCCTGCGTGATGCGCGTGTTCTGATAGCGCACAATCAGCGTGTTCTTGTCGTTAATCGCGTAATCGAGGCGCGGCGTGATGGACATGCGCGTCTGCGGCGTGACCACGCCCTGGTTCACCGTCACCGGATTGAAGTTGCTATCCAGCGTGGTCGCGAGAATGAACGCGTTCTCGTTGATATCGCGGCGGTCGAAGTCCAACGTGAACGATGCTTTGTTCTTCTTGATGGGTCCCCCGATGTTGAAGCCTTCGAACACCTGACGGTAAGGGGGCAGCGACCCTCCGGTATAAAGCCCGCTGCGCGAGTTGAAGTCCTGATTGTTGAACTGGAAGAATGCCTGTCCGTGAAAGGTGTCCGAGCCCGGCTTGGTGAGGATCTCAATGCGTCCAAAGCCCGGCATATCGAACTCCGGCGCGTAAGGGTTAGAATTAATGCGCACTTCGCGGATGGACGACTTCGGAGGCAAATTGCCGCCGGTGAATCCGTCGATATAGATCTGCCCGCCGTTGGGACCGGACGCGGGTCCGGCCATGGCCTGCAACTGTTGTGCAAGCTCGTCCGGATCGTCAGACAGCGCCTCCAGCTCTTTGGCGTGCAAGACCAGCGCGTCGCCGTTGGAGCCCGGATCGGTGGAAACTTGCCCCGCCGTTTCCTCCACGTTCACCACCTGCGATTCCGCTTCAATGGTCAACTGCACGTCGAGCGTCGCGGGGGCGTCGATCTGAACACTCTGCTTGGTGCTGACCGTGAATCCCTTGGCGATCACGCGGACGGTGTACGTACCCGCACGCAGCGCCGCGAAAGAGTATTGGCCTTTGTCGTCGGTGGTCGCACGCTGCTCCGGCCCAGAGCCGCGAAGCTGCACCAGTGCACCGGGCACCAGCGCTCCTGAAGGATCGGTCACCGTACCATGCAGACTGGGAGGCGTTTGCGCGACCAGCGTTTGCGAAGCCGGCGCGAATGAACACACCATCAGCGCGAATATCGTAAGAAGTCTCATTTATGTCCTTTTAATTAAAAACCGTTAGTTCATGATCATCGACGGCAAGTCGAGACCTTGTAATCCGCCCATGCCCATGCCACCGGCGCCACCCGCGCCTCCACGCCCTCCACCCGCCGCTCCGGCAGCCGGCCGCGTGGCCATTTGGATCAACATATCGGCGTTGCCGAGCAGCATGATCGCGGTGACCTCATCCGCTTTCGCGCCCTTGGTGCTCGACACCACAATTTTTTCGCCGGGCTTCAAATCGTCTAGCTTCGCCGCAGGCATGCGGTCCAACATTTGAGAAAGATCGGGACCGCGTCCGCCTCCGCCCATACCAGGAGGCCCGCCCGCTGGAGGTCCGCCTGCACCCGGCGCTCCGGGAGGTCCGCCGCGGCCCATCATCATGCCCGCCATTTCCGGCATCTTCTTGATTTGCGAGTCGCCGGTGAATTTCACCGTCAAAGGCTTGTTCGTTCCGATCTCGGTGACCGTCACTTCCTTGGTCTCCGTATTGATCGCGGTGATCGTTCCGGCCTTGGTGATGAATGTCCCAAACACCACTTCCTCCGCGTCCACCTTCGATCCGTCGGGAGCCTTCACGCCGCGCGCGCGCAACTGATCGCCGACGCTGACCTCGTCCAGCTTGCTGATCTGCGCGTCGGCAAATTTCACCGAATCGGATTTATAGCGCCTGTAGGACGTCTTCGGGTCTACCGTGACCGTTGCGACCGTCTCGCCCGCCAGACCGCGCATTTTGATGGTGATCACCGAATCCTTCTTCGCCGTCACCACTCCGGAAATGCCGCGCTTGGTCCAATCCAGCCGGTCCTGCTCGTTGCGTTTGGTAATATCGTTGGCCGGCATCACCACGATGCGAGCGGCTTCGAACGACGTCGTGCCGGGCTTGAAGCTCACCAGCACCCGGTCGCCGTTCGCCATATCGGTCATCTTCATATCGGCGGCGTTTTTCAAATCGTTCGAGCCAGGCGCCACTCGCTTAAAAATTGTTTCGGGCGTCAACTTGACGCTCACCGCATCGGAATTGTCGGGCTTCACCATCACCACTAGATCCTCGGGCTTAAATCCGGAGATGGAACCCATAACCATCTTGGGAGTCTGTCCGAACGCCGCCGCGCTCAGCAGCGCACATGCGAATAGCTTGTTCATTACTACTATCAGACGACGAAAATCGTTCGACGGACCGTTAAGTTTTGTTAAACGCGCTACGTATCGCGCCAAGAATGAGTTACAAAGAATGTAGTGACGGCGGAAAAGTCCATTTTGCTGGTGGAGGACGACACGGAGCTGTGCTCCCTGATGTCGGATTTTTTTGCGCAAAATGGATTCACGCTGGAAGCCGCGCACGATGGCCGGTGCGGGTTGGCGCGCGCTCTGGAAGGCTCGTTCGACCTGGTGATTCTGGACGGCATGCTTCCGGTACTCGACGGCTTCGAAGTGCTGAAGCAGTTGCGGCGCAGAAGCAGCGTCCCCGTGATCATGCTCACCGCTCGCACCGCGCAACGGGACCGCATCGCCGGACTGAACGCCGGAGCGGACGATTATCTGCCCAAGCCATTTGAACCAGGCGAACTTTTAGCGCGCATCCGCGCCGTGCTGCGCCGCGCAGGCGTCACGGAACAGGTGAAATCGGATCGCCTGGAAGTGGACGGCTTGACGCTCGACGCGAGTTCACGCGAAGTGTGGGCGGGCGGCGCAAAGATCGAAGTCACCTCGATTGAGTTCGACATTCTGGACCTTCTCGCCCGCTCCGCCGGACGCATTGTGTCGCGCGATGAGC
>Ga0075029_100001111_pt1 | contig 15439 bp, 11 predicted proteins | sample LitLauG_LLR_2013_FD_71391 | JGI IMG/M metagenome (GOLD analysis project Ga0075029, IMG submission 71391) | Freshwater sediment microbial communities from North America - Little Laurel Run_MetaG_LLR_2013 | ecosystem: Environmental > Aquatic > Freshwater > Creek > Sediment | place: USA...
ATATAGGTGTCGCCACACGCCTCGTCGTAGAAACTCACTGCCCGAAGCTCGGGGCTCACTGCATCCGGCCAGGTCGAGCACTGGTTTGCACCCGCGCTGCTGAACGCGACCTCTGCCTTCTGTGGCTTGCCCGTCGTCGTCGCGAACACGTTGGCGTGCACGGGTGTGTGGTGTCGGGCGCCGACGACGTCCTTGATGACTCGGGCGTATCCGGACTTCCCGCTCCCATTGTCCCCATACACGACGGTGAGCCCGACGCCACCGAATGTCATCTCTTGAGCATCAACGAGCGCGTTGACGTTGGTGACCTCGCGTATCGAGCGAAGCGACACCGTCGCGCCCGCAGCCTGCGCTCCAGGGATCTCTGTGGCCTTCAGCGGCACGATTGAAGACTGCTTGCCGGTCTTGAGCTGTGCCGCGATCGAGTCGATCTCAGCCTGCGAGAACGCGTGGCCCTGTCCGAGTTGCCGCAGGGCAGCTTGCTGCCACGGCGGCCGGGACGCAGCCCAGCTCGCGATCTCCTCCTCTATCGTCGCCATTCGCTCTTCGTACCAGACGCGGTGCTCACCAGTCCACTGCCGTCCATACCGTCGCCGACTCCTGCCGCCCCGCAGGCATCGAGTGGCCCACCTGGCAGGTCTTCCCGCCCCGCGAAAAGGGTCTTTGCTGGCACCTAGTCACCGTAGGCGATTGAGCGGTCGGGCGGGACCGAATGACCCGCCCGACGTCCGCCACCGGGCGTGTCAGGACAGGAAACACACGGCTCCCGACGAACCAGACGCCAACGATGGCGGATCAGTCCGAGATCGAGTTCGCTGCGGGGGAGCGCAAGGCGCTTGCTGAGCTTCAAGGCTCGCTCAGACAGATTGACGAATGGCCAGTCGACAGCCCTGTCGCCTTTGTCTTGATGCTTGCCCCGAGGACGCGCGGCAAGCTCGGCGAGTTGCTCCTGGCACGGTTCGCTGCCCAGGCGGGGCTTACGACGGGCAAGGCGGACTCCGTGGCGTACGACCTTCAGGTCGGCAGCGCCCGCTGCGAGGTCAAGTTCTCCACTGAGGACCCACCACGCTTTCAGCAGGTGCGAGACCCGCGCCTGCCAGGCGAGACACTCAAGTACGACTACCTCGTGTGCCTCTCCGCTCGTCCGCAGGGGCTTGTCTATTGGATGATTCCCGCGCCGACGCTTGGCCAGCTAATGGACGACGGCCACGTCACCGTTCAGCACGCCATGAGCGACACCAAGTGGTTCCTACCGTCTCGAACTGGCAGCGATGCCTTCTCCGGCTTCCGGTACGGCTACGAGGGCCTCCTCGAAGCGATCAAGCGCCTCGCGTAGTCCCAGCGCGTTTCGTGTCGGACCCGCTCGTCGAAACGGCGGGGCCGCGTCTAGAACAGTGCGGCGACGGCGGGATCGCCACCGGGAGGCGCGACCGATTCCTGAGGCGACCCCAGGCGCCCGGCCATCACGTCATACGCCTCGGGGCTCGAATCGATGAGGACGTATCGCCGCCCCATCTTGGCCGCGACGGCGCCGAGGGTTCCGCTGCCTGCGAAGAAGTCCATGCACCAGTCGCCCTCGCGCGTGGACGCCTGGACCATCCGCCTCAGGATCCCTTCGGGCTTCTGCGTCGCGTAGCCGGTCTTCTCGCGACCGTTTGTGGGGACGATCGTGTGCCACCAGACGTCCGTCGGGAGCTTCCCCTTCGCCACCTTCTCCGGCGTAACGAGTCCGGGCGCCATGTAGGGCTCGCGGTCCACCCCTTCGGAATCAAAGAAATAGGCGCTCGGGTCCTTGACGTAGACGAGAATCGTGTCGTGCTTCGCCGGCCAGCGTCGCTTGGAACGGGCGCCGTAGTCGTATGCCCAGATGATCTCGTTGAGGAACGACTCCCGACCGAAGATCTCGTCGAGGAGCAACTTGCAGTAGTGGGCCTCGCGGTAGTCGATGTGGAAGTACAGAGTGCCGCTGTCCGTCAGCAGGCGACGCGCGTGATTCAGCCTCGGCTCTAGGAACGACAGGTAGTCGTCGAACTGGTCCAGGTACGACGACTCCGCGAGCAGCCGCGTCTTGAACCGCTTGCCCTGGAAGCCGACCCGATCGCCGTCTTCGTCCGGTGTCGTTTCCAGCGTCTTACGGGTCTGCTGCTTGCCCGTGTTGAAGGGCGGGTCGACATAGATCATCTGGAACGAGCCGTCCTCGAAACGAGGCAGGATCTCCAAGTTGTCGCCGAGGATGATCTCGTCGTCTCTGTCCACGAGCCGAACTCTACGAGACGCTGCGGCCAACGTGAGCGCGGCCCCGGTCGTCGCGTGCAACGGCTTCTCGTTGGGCCGGGAGCAGGTCGATAACATGACCCGCGTGATGCGACGACTTTCGACCCCGGTGTGCCATGAATGTGCCATACACCGGAGCGCCGCATGCGGCGTGGCCTCGAAAACCCCGTCGTTACTGCACTTGCCCAGCTAGCTCAGTTGGTAGAGCACTTCCATGGTAAGGAAGGGGTCATCGGTTCGAGTCCGATGCTGGGCTTGGCTGGGAATCCTGGCGCGGACTCTCGCAAACAGGCGGTCTTCAGCCGCCGGAGGAGAAGGAGTGGGCCGTCGCCCCTTCTGCGCGTCCTTCTACTCCTTCGCTTTCGCAGAACGGCTCGGGCGTGGCGGGGAGGTGTTCGTCGAGCACCGTCTTGCCGCCCGGGGCGCGCACGACGATCTCGCGAGGCTGCTCGGTGAGCGCGGCGTAGGCGAGCACCCCCGTCTGGCGCAGGCTCCCCGGGATCGCCGCCTTGGAGAGCTTCACGGCCCCCGTCGCGGTGCGTGCCAGCACGGTGTCCTGCGGGCTCGCGAGGGTCCCGTACAGGATCGTGTAGAAGTGCTTGTCGCAGCCGCTGTCGCTCGACCACGCGAACACCCTCCCGGTTGATTGGCCGCCACCGCCGCTGCTGCTGCTGCCGCCCCCCGAGCTCCTCACTTCGACCTTCAGCGAGAAGGTGACCTTGCCGAGGAAACGGTGGCGTTCGCCGGCGATCGTGTATGTGCCTCCTCCCGGTAGGCGGGAGCGAACGATCGTCTTCACCCCGCCGGGGACGTATTTGATCGGGTTGCGCGTGCATTCGACTACCCGTGGCAGTTTCAGCGCCCCCAGCACGCGCCCGTCGGCCCCGAGCTCGGCGAGCGACACGGGGATCGGCGAGGGCCCCCGGACTTCCTGGAAGAAGTACGTCGCCGGGCCCCCGAGGCGGGCCGGCACGATCACGAGGGGCGAGACCAGGTGGCTGCCGTCGCTCAGCTCGAGCCTCGCGCGCCGCGCGGTCGGCAGAGTTTCCGCGGTCACCGTGAGCACCCCCTCCGCGCAGTTCACGTTGCCCCACGGCGTCGAGGGATGCCGCGACAGGCACGCCCCGGAGGATCCACCGGAGCCGTTGATCGAGAGCTGCAGGGCGCACGGGCTGCCGCCTGCTCCCGAGCTCTGCGACGGTTCCAACCACACCGTGTAGCGCCGCCCCACTGCCGTCCGGCCGGAGCCGATCTGCTTCGAGCCGGCCGCATGTTCGGGCGCCGGCCGATTGAACCCGGCGGGGAGCCCGAGCGTCCGCTCGAGCCCCTGGAAGGTCGCCGTCAGGCGCTTGGAGCGCGACGAGCTCGCGTACAGCCGGGCGATGCGGCGCATGGTCACCTCGGCGTAGAGCCGGTCGTAGCGCGCCACCACCGTGTCGGCGAGCGCGAGCGCCTCGAGCGGACCGGTGAAGCGCTTCACCGCTTCTCCGGTGCTCGCCGGGAGCTTCGTGTACCCGCTCGTGACCCAGGCGCGCATGTCCGCGCACACGTCCGGCTGCGGCGCCAGCGCCTGCGCCCGCAGCGCGGTCGCGGCTCCGCGTACGAGTTTCGTGACCTGGCCATCGGACCAGCGCAGCGCGAGCAGCGTGCTCGCGAACCGTTCCCGGGTCTGCTGCTCTCCGGGGGCTTCCGCGGCGAAGATCGCGAGCTCGAGCTCCGAGATGAGCCTCGTCAGCTGCGCGTCCACGCGGAGCCCCGGCCGCACTCCGGCGGGCGCCCCCGTCGCTTCGCGCGGCAGCAGCGGCGTGTGCGCGAGCACCCCCGGGCATTCCCCACCCAACCGCTGTGCGAGGGCTCGCGCGTCGGTCACGGAGGCGCTCGACGGCTTGGCGCTTTCGTATTCGTAGAGCGCGAGTAAGTAGGACTGCGCGGCGGCCCGGTTGCGCGACGGGCTCGAGCTCGCGCTCGCCAGCACCCCGGAGGCGAGCACGGCGGCGGCCGCGGTGACGACGAGCATCGACACCGGGACCGCTGTTGCGCGGCGCCCGTGCATCAGCGCCCGTCAGCTCGCGGCGAGGATCGGCACGTCGTGCACAATCCAGCCGGGCTTGAATTCCGACGGGTAGAGCGCGAGGCGCTTACCGCTCGCGGTGATCCCGTACACGAATGCGCTGTGACCGACCTCGCGGCTGTCGGGGGTGCCGGTGACCCCGACGCCGTACGCCCGCCACACGGGCGCGAGCTCCTTGAGCGACCCGATCAGATACTCCATCCGGCCCGTCATCTCGTGGGCGGCCAGGAATTTGGCGACCGTGGTGGGCGTGTCGCCGCGCGGATCGACCGACACGGCGACGACCTGGACCTTGCTCGCCTGCGGGCCGAGCCCGAGCAGCGCGCTGTGGAGGTTGGCGACGATCAGCGGGCACACGTCGGGACAGTGGTCGTAGATGAACGTGAGCAGGACCGCTCTGCCTCTGAACTGGGAGAGGCGCACGAGCTTGCCGGTCGAGTCGCGCAGGACGAAGTCCGGCGCCGGCGACGGTGGCTGGAGCAGCGCCGGCGAGTCGAGCGCGGCGAGCTTGCCCGAAGTCTTGGCGGCGGTGGACGCCCGCGATGAGCCGCCGCACCCCATCAGCGCCGCGGCGCAGATGCCGGCGACGGCCGCCAGTGCGAGCATGCGGCCGAGCCCCGAGTCCGCCGTCCACCCGATCCTGGCAGGTCGCGCGACCGCCTTCAAGCTCGCCCCGGGCGCCTAGAGCTCGGCCTCGACCAGCCGCCGGATCGCGTCGAGCGTCCCCATCACTTCGGTGTCTGACGCATCTCCGGCGCGCGTCGCCAGGAACAGGGTGAGCCGTGAGCCGTCGGAGTCGGGGCTGACCTCGATCCAGCCGCGGTAGTCACTCGAGGGCGCGCCCCATTCGATCCGCCTGCGCGCGTCGTCGACGCGGAACCACGCCTCGCCGCGCTGGGTGTGGCCCTCGTAGCGGGCCTCGATCATGAGCTTGTCCCCCTCCCCCCGCTCGACCGACGTGAGCTGCGGGACGTAGTGGGGCAGGTTGTCGGGGTTGGCGATCGCCGCGTATACGGCGTCGGGAGATGCGGCCACGTGCTCTGTGTGCTCGTGCTCCATGGGCGATCCTCTCCTCGGGGCGCTCGCGAGTGTATGCGCTCCCCTCCGGCCACGCTGCCCGCACTGTCTCGAGAGCTTAGCGGCTGTGCGGGGTAGCCGTCAGGTGCCGGCGTTCCGGCGTGAGCCCGAGGTTGAGCGCCCCGACACGAGTCCTTCGTCATGGATGCGAGCGTCAGTGAAGACCGCCGACCCGAAGGCCTCAGGGCAAACGACCGGCACACTCGCTCCTGTGAGAGAGCGGCATGTCTCAGCGTGGATAATGGCTTTTTTTGACCGTCTGCTCGTGGGGCGGCCCAGGGCGCCGGAGGCGCAGCACATGGGCCGGACGCACGGGGAGTAAGGTCGATCCGTAAGCGCGCAACAACTGGAGGGGAACTGATGATCTGCACGTTGACCGCCCGTCGCTTGAAGCCTGGCGCCTACGACGCCTTCCGCGAGGCATGGGACCCCCGGGGCGCCGAGGTGATCGAGCGCTGGCGTCCGATCTACCATGTGCGGGACGTCAACGACCAGGATGTCGTCATCTCATTCGGCTTCTTCGACGGCTCGAAGGAGGAACTGCGCGATGTCCAGGCTGAGGCCGGGCGCGGTGACCAGGTTGCGCGCATTGCGGCGACAGTCGAGGAGGTGCTGCTCGACGGAGCCTACGAGGTGGTCGAGCGGCTTGGATGACTCCGGTCGCGCCGCAGAACAGGACGGCAGATCGAAATCGGAGGGTGCGCGGAATGAGCTCATCTGGTGAACCAGGGCCGCTCGTCGACGTCGCCTGGATTGCGGCGCACGAGCGCGATCCGCAGGTCCGGCTGATCGAGCTCGACGTGAGTCCAAGCGCCTATGAGACCGGGCACATCCCCGAGGCGATGCTCTGGAACGCATACGCGGACCTGCGGGACGCGGACTACCGGCCGATAGAGCCCGAGCAGCTTGAGCGCTTGCTGTCGCGCTCGGGCGTGACGCCCGAAACGACGCTCGTCTTCTACGGCTACGGGGCGGCACTCGGGCTCTGGCTGATGAACGCTTATGGCCACAACGATGTCCGGATGCTCGTCGGCTCGCGCGAGCAATGGGCGCAGGCTGGTGGCCAATGGAGCACCGATGTGCCCGAACCCCCCGGTACCTCCTACCGGCTCGCGGCGCCCGCCGCGGACACGCTCGCCTGGCAGGCCAACGTGGAAGCGGCGATTGGGCAGCCGGGACATGTGCTGCTCGACGTGCGCTCCGAGCCTGAGTTCAGCGGCGAGCGCTTCTGGCCATCAGGAGCCCCCGAGGAAACCGGGCGCGCGGGACATGTTCCTGGGGCGGTCAGCGTGCCGATCGATCTTCTCCGCGAGGAGGGCGATACGTTCAGATCCGCCGACGAGATGCGCCGCGCGCTGGAGAGTGCGGGTGTCCGACCCGAGCAGAAGGTCATCACCTACTGCACGATCGGCAACAGGGCGAGTCAGGCATGGTTCGCCCTCACGCATCTGCTCGGTTATCCGGACGTGAGCGTCTACTACGGCTCATGGGTCGAGTGGGGAAAGGCAGCCAACACCCCTGTCGACCCGTAGGATCCATCGTCTCCTTGCACCCGGCCCGCTGCTGCCTTGGCGGGATACGGGCCGTATCGGCGCGGCCCTATCGGTTGCCTGCGCGGACGACGGGCGGTCGCGTCGACGATGCTGGGCTTCGCTGTGAAAGCTGCATGTTTGCGGCGTCGTCCTGCTCGAGCGTGGCAGCTCAGCTCGCCATGGTCATCGGCCGCGGGAACTCAGCGAGTACCCACCAGATACGTTACGGCACCCGTTGAGGACGTCCTCGGCATCACCTGATTGTCGACCCTCCCACGGATCGCGATCGACGCCGAACCCCGACGGGAGCGCCACCCATCGCGCCTCGCGGAGCAGAGGGTGTGCAACTCCGCGCCGGTCGATTCCGGTCACCTGGACTTCGGGCGATCCGACCATCACGTCGAGATGATGGTCGCTGATGTTCGCGGTCTCGACGCTCGACGCGGGGATCAGCAGCGGAAAGCCATAGCCGAGCCCGATGTGAGACGCCGCGTTCTCGTCGAGCAGGGTCTCGCCGAAGACGCACCCGAGGCGTGCGACGCGACTGTCGGCGTCCACGAGCGCCAGCTCTCCGAGACGCGCCGCACCGGGATCTCGCGCGACGAACTCCTTCAGCGCCCTCGCCTCGGGCGGCCCGGTGACGTCTACGACGCGACCGCAAGAGAACCGCAGGATGACGTCGTCGATCTGCCGCCCCCCGATGACCACGGGTCGCGTCAGGCGTACGTGCCCATCCGCGCGCGTTGCGTCCGGAGTCGTGTAGACCTCCTCGGTCGGGAGGTTAGGGACGAACGCCGTGCCGCGAGGCGTCGTCATTTCTGGACGCTCCCAGCGCGCCCCGGGTAGCAGGCCGATGGTCAGGTCGGCCTCGGGGCCCTCGAGGCGGATCGCGTCGAGCTCTAGTGCAGTCAGCCACGCCGCGCGCCGTCTCAGCGCCTCCAGCCGCGTCTGCCACGCGGCGATCGGGTCAGGCTCATCGAGCCGGCAGACGTGCGCGAGGTCGCTCCAGAGCGCGCTCAGGGCCTCCTCCGCAGACAGCTGCGGGCGCAGCCGGCTGGCCCATCCCGAGGTCGCGGCGGGGACGATCGTCCAGTTGATCACGCGGACGGCATCTCGCCACTGCGCACTCGCACCCGTGCTGGCGCGGGCCACCCGGCGAGGATCGAGCTGATCGAACAGTCCGGGGAAGGTCGGTCCCGTCACCAGGATGCTCGCCCCTGAGCGCTCGGCCAGTTCGCGCACGCGGTCGGCCTCCCACTTCGGTACATGCGCGAGGTCGGCGTCGGGCGCCGCGCCGATGCGTATTGATTCGGCGACTGGGTCGGTGATGCGGAGATCGACGAATCGCGCACCTCGCCGGTAGGCTGCCTCGACGATCGCGCGGAGGGTCTCGATGTGCCCTATCTCCCCGGAGACCTCGACATCCTGCTCCGGCTGAATGTTCGCGCCGACGACGACCGCCAGCTCTGCCAGCGCGGTTATGACCGGCGTGTGGTCTTTCACCGCCGTTGACGTTTCCTCGCGCGCGACCTGCAACTTGCCGCTGGTTTCCGGCGGTGATGTTGAGAGATCGTTGCTCGGCGTCGGCGTCGGCTCGATAGCCGGCAGGTCTGCGCCTGTGGTGTACGGCGCCCCCACCACTTGCAAGAGCCCCTCGACGACACGCGGGTCGAACTGCGTGCCGGCGCACTTCTTCATCTCGGAGACAGCGTCGGCGATCGACATCGCGGCGCGATATGAGCGCGTGGTGGTCATTGCGTTGAACGCGTCGCACGCCGAGACGATGCGCGCCTCAAGCGGTATGGCCTCGCCCCTCAGACCATCGGGATACCCGCTTCCATCCCAGCTCTCATGCGAAGCGCGAACGATGCGTCCGATCTCATTCATGAAGCCACCGACCTTCTCGAGCATCCTCTGACCCTCGATCGTGTGCGTCCTTATGATCGCCCACTCTCGTTCGTCCAGCTTGCCGGGCTTGTTGATGATCTCCTTGGGGACGGCGATCTTCCCGACGTCGTGGAGCAGCGCGCCAAACTCCACGTTGCGCTTGCGGTCGGCGTTGAGGCCGATCGCCTCGGCGACATCGAGCGCAAGGCCGACGACGCCCTTGCTGTGCTCGCCGGTATAGGAGTCGTCTGACTCGACCACGTCGCCCAGGAGCAGGGCCGTGCCCTGATAGGCGTCGTTGAGCTCGGCGAGCTGCTCGAGGCGCTCCTGGCGCTCTTTGGAGAACACGCGCAGCACCAGGAACAGCGGCGCGATCAGAACGACGGGCCATTGGGCGTGGCCCTTGAAGGCCGCGAACGCGACGACGTAGCCCAGTGAGGAAAGCGCAAGATCGATCGCATAGATCGGCCGCACCTCGCTGAGGAGCTCGGCAAGCGAGAGATCGCCGAAGAGACGATCCCGCACGCCGGCGATCACGAAATCAAATCCGAACTGCGCCGCGAGCGCCACGAGCAGGACGCCGAATCGCCCGCTTGGATCGTGATCGTCGGCGATGACCAGCACGAGGGCGGGACCCAGCGCGAACCAGCTGTTGCTGGCTGCCGTTACGAGCCAGCCCGGCGAGACATCCCCCCTTAGGACTTTCGGCACCATGCCCAAGCCGAGCGCCAGCATCACGAGCAGCGGCACGAGCGACGGGCGCACGGCGAACAACATCGGCACGAACACGACCTGTGTGGGCACCGTGAACCCGGCGCCCACGTCGAAACGGACGTTGGCGGCAACGGCAGTCCCGAGCACGTAGAGCACCGTCGGCGCGAGCGAAAAGCCATCCACGCCGCCGAGCTCCGCGAGCACACCTGCGGCAAGCACGAAGCCGCCGCCGCCGAGCAGTTCGGCGCGGCGAACACCCGCGCTCATCGGGCGCTTGCGAAGCTCATGTGAGTCCCGCGTGCGCTCCGCTTCATTGATCGTGTGCACCGACATGGGACCGCCCCTCTTATCGCCTGCAGTCAGACCGGGGCTTAGTTCTGGGCGAGAGCTAGGACGAACCTTTGCACGGGAGACCCGCTCGGACATACGTCCAACTGCCCTAAACGTGCAGAACTCAGCGCCGATACTGCCCGTGAAGGACGACAAACCAACAACTGAAAAGGGCAAACCCGTCGCGAGGCGGGGACGCAAAGCCAGAGGTCTCAATCGAGATAGCTCGGCCGCCAGTCGAACGTCAGGGAGGACCTCGTGTTCGCTACGTCTCGACTCACCGCATCCAGCCTCAAGCGCCAAACCGGCATCGCCGCCGGAGCAGGTATCTGCTGCGTGCTGCTTAGTCTCTCAGCAACGCCGGCTCTGGCCGATACCAGCGCACCGGAAGGGTGTGGCGCCCAGAGCTTCAGCCAACAGTTCGCGGCCTATAACGACTTCAACTGGTACAAGCTCGTTCACGGCGGCGAATTCAACAGCTCGTCGGAAGGTTGGGTCCTCAGGGGCGGCGCGAAGATCAGCGAAGCCACCCGGCCCGATGGAACCACCGGCGGGGTGCTGGACATGCCCAGCGGTGCGCAGGCGATCAGTCCTCCCGTAGGTGTGAACCTGCAAGACCGCACGGCACGGGTCTGGGTGCGCGATGTGAAGGGCGCCGCGGGCGTGGACGCCAGGGTTGCGTACCCGTACACATCGACCTGGCTTGAACCGCAGGATGTCGGGCACGTGCACGGACAACACGCCAGCTGGACGCTGTCGACACCCATCAACGTGGATCCGCAAATTGCCGGCGCCAAAGAAGGCTTCCGTATTGTCCGATTCGTCTTCAACGCCGACTCTAAGAACAGCGACACTCAGCTCTTCGGCCTGTGGGTGGACCCGCGCATGCGTGAAGAATCGGCGATGGCTTGCGGACCAGGCGGAACGACCGTCCGTGGTGCGCCAGGTGGCGAATCTCTGCCAGGCCGCGAATTCCCTGAACTGGGCATAGGTTGACGGCTGCAGGGCATCGGCGGCACTGGCGGGCTCGGGGCTTCGGCACGAACCCGGCTCTGCGGGAAGGCGGGCGCGGCGCTACAGACTGCGCCGCGCCCCGCCGCGGAGGGGTCGAGCCGGTGGCGGGCGGCAGCTCGGCGAGATCCTCTTTGTGCGGCGACCCCGGCGAGCGCGCCGGGGTCGCCTGCGCACGGGGACTGCCGCTGCCCACTTCCGAGCCTCGGCGGAGCGCCGAAGGACTACGGACCCGTGAAGCTGGGCACGAGCGGCCCCACGCCCAGCACCGAGACGGCTCCCCGCCTAGAGACAAGGGTGATGCTGAGCGCTCGTCTTCCGTTCCTTACGAACCCCACTCCGGTCATCTCGCCTCGCGCGACGACCGTGCCAAGGGTACCGATCTGCCCCGAGGCGGCAATCCGGAGCCTCGTTGGAAGGTCGCCCACAGGTCGAGCGGCCCGTTCTCGAAACGCAGAACCAGCGATCGTCCCCGAAAGGACCAAGCACGAGCCGGAAGCGCCGAGTCGCTGGTCTTCTCTGCACCGCGCTCCGCGCAGGCGCAGGGACACAGCGTACGGTGCCTGCGACGGGCGCGCGGACTGCGTGGGCCCCGTCTGTGTCAGCGTGAGCGTAATCACGATGCCGCCGCTCGCGTGTGCGTAGCGGCCTGTCCCGTGAATGATCCTCGCAGAGTAGATTCTTGTGGTTCCCCCAGGGTGCGTCGCGGTGGGCCCGGTGCTCACGTCGCCAGCCCGCACGGATCCTGTCGTCGCCCGCCCGTCGCGACTCTGACCACAGGCACCCACGACCGAGGCGACGCTCAAAGCGCAGCCGACACTCAGCAGGCGGGCGGTTTGACTCACGACACGACGATAGCTGCTCGCTCCGCCGCCGCCGCCGCCGCCGCCGCCGGGGGACGGTACTCGCCTGCAACCCGGCCGCTTCGAAGCGGAGCGCCTCGCGAGAGAAAGCTTCGCGTCCAGACGCCGACGCGCATTTCGTACGTACGGCCAACTCGCACGTCGCCCCGAAGGGACCGCGCCAGGAGCGCCGATGGTTACGACAACAGAGCTGATTCTCATGGCAAACCCGTCGTGAGGCGGGGACGCAAAGCAAGAGGTCTCGGAACTTCACCGAGACGGCTCGGCCGCCAGCTTACAAGCCCATATCGGTTCCGGCTCACCGGAAACACGCACAAGGGAGTTGCTGGGAAATGACCAAGCTAACGAAACTCTGTATGACCGTCGCCGTGATCGCGGCGACGCTCTCGCTGGTCCCCGCCGCCGCCCTCGCGGTGAGACTGTCCCCCGTGACGGTCGCTCTACCGTCGGCGCAGGCGTTGACGGGCGGCCCCGTCGTGGCCCTGCACACCCCCACGAGCGGGAGGATCCGCGGGATGGTCCCCGCTGTGCGCGGCCCCGCTGGGTCCTCTCACCGTCCAACGCCCCCCGATCTCTCGGAAACCCGATTTGGCACCACCGAAAACCTCTCCTACCACGGGGGCCCGGTGATGCACGCAAGCACGACCTACGCGATCTATTGGGAGCCGTCCGGCTCGACGGTCTCGGCGAACTACTCGACCTTGATCGACGGGTTCCTCGCGAACGTAGCCGCGGCCAGCGGCGCCACCAGCAACGTCTTCGCCAACAACACTCAGTACAACGACCTCAACGGCCCGATCGCCTACGAATCGACGTTCGGCGGCTCCTACGTCGACACCAGTACGCCGATCGCGAACCATTGCTCGGCGGGCTACGGGTCGACCGGCGTCACGGTCAGCGGCTGCGTGACCGATGCGGACATCCAGGCCGAGGTGACCAGGGCGATCGCTGCCAAGGGCTGGACGCCCGGACCGTCAACGGAGTTCTTCGTGTTCACGCCGCGCAACGTCGGATCGTGCATGAGCTCCTCCACGACGACCTGCTCCTACACCTACTTCTGTGGCTACCACTCAAGCTATGCCAGCAGCGGCGGGCAGGAAGTCATCTACGCAAACATGCCGTACACCGACACGTCAGGCGTTGGCGCTCCCGGAGCCTGCGACTCCTACGTGCACCCGAACGGCGACTGGGCGGATGCCACGATCAGCATCGCCAGTCACGAGTACAACGAGTCGATCACCGACCCGCTCGGGAACGCGTGGTATGACGCGGCCGGCAACGAGATCGGCGACAAGTGCGTTTGGAACTTCGGCACCGCGCTGGGATCGACCGCATACGGGGAATACAACCAGCGGATCGGCACCGGCGTGTACTACCTGCAGCAGGAGTGGAGCAACGCCTCACACTCTTGCGTGCTCCTGAATGGAGCCAGCGGAGGGGCAGAAGCCACGACGGGAGCAACCGGACCCACCGGACCCACCGGAGCAACCGGACCCACTGGAGCAACCGGAGCAACCGGTCTCGCCGGCACCACCGGAGCAACCGGAACGGAAGGAGCGAAGGGCGCGACGGGGGCCACCGGAGCGACCGGAGCGACCGGCAGCGCTGCCACGGGAGCGGCCGGCGCCGGCGCTTTCACGAAAACCACGGCCACATTCACGCAGCCAGCCGTCAACAGCACCGTTGAAGTGACCGTTGAAAGCAGCGCGTGGATGGTTACGGGCCAGATCGTGTTCATCGAAAAAGGCGGCTACTACGAAGTCGGCACCAAGCCCAGCGGCACGAAAGTCGTGCTGAAGAACCTCGGCTATGCGGGCAACACGGCGCCAAGCAGCACGAGCAACGGTGGCAGCGTGACAGCGAGTGGTCTCGAAGGAGCCAAGGGTGCGACGGGAGCCACGGGAGCCACGGGCGCGACCGGTAGCGGTGCCACCGGAGCGGCAGGCGCCAGCGCTTTCACGAAAACCACGGCCACGTTTACGCAGCCAGCCATCAACAGCACCGTCGAAGTAGCCGTCGAAAACAGTACGTGGATTGTCACGGGCCAGATCGTGTTCGTCGAAAAAGGCGGCTACTACGAAGCCGGCACGAAGCCCAGCGGCACGAAAGTCGTGCTGAAGAACCTCGGCTACGCGGGCAACACGGCACCAAGCAGCACGCTCAACGGCGGCAGTGTCACAGCGAGCGGTCTCGAAGGAGTCAAGGGTGCAACCGGAGTTACAGGCGCGAGCGGTGGCGTTGGCGCCACCGGAGCGGCAGGCGTCAACGCTTTCACGAAGACCACCGCCACGTTTACGCAGCCAGCCGTCAGCAGCACCGTCGAAGTAGCCGTCGAAAACAGTGCGTGGATGATTACGGGCCAGATCGTGCTCGTCGAAAAAGGCGGCTACTACTCGGTCTACTCGAAGCCGAGCAGCACAAAAGTCGTGCTGAAGAACCTCGGCTACGCGGGCAACACGGCACCAAGCAGCACGCTCAACGGCGGCAACATGACAGCGGGCGGTCTTGAAGGGGTCAAGGGCGCGACGGGAGCAACAGGACCCACGGGCGCGACCGGGCCCGCTGGCGCCAGCGGAACGGCCGGTGTCGACGCGTTCACGAAGACCACGGCCACGTTCACGCAGCCAGCCGTCAACAGCACCGTCGAAGCGACCGTTGAAAACAGTGCGTGGATGGTTACGGGCCAGATCGTGTTCATCGAAAAAGGCGGCTACTACGAAGTCGGCACGAAGCCCAGCGGCACGAAGGTCGTGCTGAAGAACCTCGGCTACGCGGGCAACACGGCACCAAGCAGCACGCTCAACGGCGGCAACGTGTCACCTACTGGCAGGATCGGCGCGATCGGACCGACCGGACCGTCGGGCGGACCACAGGGCGCGACCGGAGCGACCGGGGTCACCGGAGCGGCTGGAGCAACGGGACCGACCGGGGAAGCGGGTCACGAAGGCAAAGAAGGAAAACAAGGTCCAGAAGGGTCAATATCAGGGCCGCTGCCCAGCGGTAGGTCGGAGACGGGCACGTGGTTCGTCGCTGGGAGCTCGGGTGCCGTTTCCGCTGAAATTGTGGCTTCGCTGTCATTCCCGGTGAAACTGCAGGTCGGGATCGCCGGTGGACGCGTTCACTTCATCGAAGCCGCTCAGGCGCCGCCGACCGGGTGTACGGGGACGGCAGACAACCCGGGAGCGGAGCCGGGCAACCTCTGTGTGTTCGCTTCTCAGGAACAGCGAAACGGGGTTGGTTCAGCTGCCATCACCGACGTCGACGGTTCCATCGGGAGCTCGACGACCGGCGCCTTTATCCAGTACACCGTCACCGCGCCAAATGGCGAAGTGAAAGCGCGCGGAAGCTGGGCGGTAGCCGCGGAATGAGGGCCTCCCGAACTGGAGTACCACGACGACATCTGGGCGGGCGGCGCACTTGTTGTGGCCGGACGCCCGGACCGGCCGGTGCCTATGACCGTTCCTTGAGGGCTCGGGAGTCTAGGTCGCATTCGCCAGCCGGCCGCGCTGCCGCGACCTCGCCATGGCGCCCGGCTCGAGTCCGATGCTGCGCCTGCTCGCACCCCCGGGCAGGCGCACCGGGGGAGCATCGCGGGGCCCGCTCGGACTTGCTCGTCGCAGGCGCGCGGCCAAGCAGCTGAACCTCAGCCCCCCGGGCTGTGGTGGGCGGCCAAGTCCACC
>Ga0075029_100001112_pt1 | contig 15438 bp, 17 predicted proteins | sample LitLauG_LLR_2013_FD_71391 | JGI IMG/M metagenome (GOLD analysis project Ga0075029, IMG submission 71391) | Freshwater sediment microbial communities from North America - Little Laurel Run_MetaG_LLR_2013 | ecosystem: Environmental > Aquatic > Freshwater > Creek > Sediment | place: USA...
CGCGCTCGATGGCGCCACCGGAAAGCTCGTGTGGTCCTTTGACCCCAAGGGCAATGGGCAGAAGGTGCGTGCCATGACCTACTGGTCCGAAGGCGCCGACGAGCGCATCTTCGCCGGCGTGGGCCGCTACGTCTACGCCCTACAGGCCCGGACTGGCGAACTTCTCTCCGGCTTCGCCAACCAGGGCCGGATCGACCTTCACAGGGACCTGGACCGCGATCCTGAAACGCAATCCGTCAGCCTTACCAGCCCCGGCATCATCTTCAAAGACCTCTTGATCGTTGGCGGGCGCGAGAGCGAATCCCTTCCCGCCTCCTACGGAGACATCCGCGCCTACGACACCCGGACCGGGAAGCTGCGTTGGCAGTTCCACACCATCCCGCGCCCGGGCGAATTCGGCTACGACACCTGGCCCAAGGATGCTTGGACCTACACCGGCGCCGCTAACAACTGGGCCGGCATGGCGATCGATCTCAAGCGCGGTATCGTTTACGTCCCCACCGGCAGCGCCGCCAGCGATTTCTATGGGGCCAACCGCACCGGCGACGACCTGTTCGCCAACTGCCTGCTCGCGCTCGATGCCGCCACCGGAAAACGCCTCTGGCATTTCCAGTTCGTCAGGCACGACATCTGGGATCGCGACCTTCCCTCGCCCCCAGTGCTACTCACTGTCACGCGCGAGGGCCATCCTATCGATGCCGTCGCGCAGACCACTAAGCAGGGCTACGTGTTCCTGTTCGATCGGGTCACCGGAAAGCCCCTCTTCCCGATCGAATACCGCAAATACCCGGCGAGCACGGTGGAGGGTGAGGTCGCCGCCGCCATCCAGCCGTTGCCTACCAAACCCGCCCCCTTCGCCCGCCAGTTGTTGACCGAAGACCTGCTGACCAACCGCACTCCGGAGGCCCACCAGTGGGCTCTGGAGCAGTTCAAGACATTCCGCAGTGAGGGCCAGTTCGTGCCCTTCAGCGTGGGCAAGGACACCGTGATTTTCCCGGGCTACGACGGCGGCGCCGAGTGGGGCGGTTCGGCCTTCGACCCCGCGGCCGGCCTGCTCATAGTCAATGCCAACGACTTGGCTTGGACCGGCAGCCTCGCGCCTGACGTCCCCGCCGCCAGCGGCAAGGACCTTTTCACGACGCAATGCGCCACCTGCCACACCGCCGGCGAAGCGCCCTCGCTAACCGGTATTGGATCGCGCCGTACCGCGGAACAGATCACCGAGGTCGTTCAAAAAGGCAGCGGACGCATGCCGGGCTTCCCCAACCTGCGCCCCGCCTCGTTGAGCGCGCTGGTGCGGTACGTCATAAACCCTTCGACGCAGGAGACCGCAGCGCCGGCCCAAGCCTCGCCTTTCGATATGAAATACCGTTTTACAGGATACAAGAAGTTCCTGGACCCCGATGGCTACCCCGCCGTGGCGCCGCCCTGGGGGACGCTGAACGCGATCAATCTCAACACCGGCGAATACGCCTGGAAGATCCCGCTCGGAGAATATCCCGAACTCGCCGAAAAGGGCATCAAGAATACCGGCAGCGAAAACTACGGAGGTCCTGTCGTCACCGCCGGCGGCATCGTCTTCATCGCCGCCACCAACCACGACCGGAAATTCCGCGCCTTCGACAAGGACACCGGCAAGCTTCTCTGGGAGACCGTCATGCCCAACTCCGCCAACTCCACGCCCGCTACCTATTTGCTCAACGGCAAGCAGTACGTGGTGGTCGCCGCCGCCGGCGGCAAGTCCCGTACCCCCAGTTCGGCCGCGGTCTACATCGCGTTCGCGTTGCCTGATTAGGCCCTGCGCGCGGCTGCCTACCTCAGCTTCAGCACCGCCCCCTCGAACAACAACTCGAGGGACTTGATGGAGCCGATCTTGCCCCTATAGGCGAAGTAAAGAAATCCGCTGACGGGCCCCCGGTGATCGCCTCCCGGCAACGCCGTCTCTACCAGCAATTGCTCCGGCTTCACAGTCTCCCTCTCGATACCCGCGGGATTGTCGGCATCCGGCGCACGGGGCGGTTGAGGAAGGCGCGATGTTGTCCCACCCGGAAACGGCGCAGTCTGACGGGGCTGTCCGGTTCCCACGCCGATGCCGCCCATTCCGATACCGGCATCCATTCGGGGCCCCTGTTGCCACTCGGGATGATGCAGTGAAGCCGCCACCGAGTCCGGCGCCTGCGGTAAGAGCAGGGCTTTCTTGCCGTTGATCCGCAGGCTGAACTGGAGAGGCTCCACCCGCACGGTCTGACCTTTCGGCGGAAACAACGCCACTTCCACAACCAGGTAATCCGGCGCGATAAACATCTGTTCGCCGCGGCTGAAGCTGTGAACCATGAACTCGGCGCCGACGGGGACCGTGCCCACCGTGGCGTGCGCCGGATAGTCCTCCGGCGTGGACTTCGGCGTAGTGCCCTGTGCGCAGGCCAGGCTGGCCGCGCATAGCAATAGGAGGCAGCGCATACTTTCAGGGTAACGCCTGGAGAGTCAACTCGGCGAACTTTGGAACCGATTCCACGCCGTATACTGGGATTTGTCTACCCGAAAGCCTGTCCGCTACCGAGATGCTGGTGTGGATATCGACGAAGCCGATCGCGCCGTCTCCGCCATCAAGAAACATGCCCGCCAGACGTTCACCCGCGGCGTGCTCACCGATATCGGGAGCTTCGGCGCCATGTATCGGCTTGCCGGATTCCGCAAACCGGTGCTGGTGAGTTCAGCCGATGGCGTCGGCACCAAGCTGAAGGTCGCGTTCCTCACGGGCCGGCACGGCACTGTAGGCGAGGACCTGGTGAACCACTGCGTCAACGATATCGCGGTCCAGGGCGCCGTGCCTCTATTTTTTCTGGATTATTTTGCGGTCGGCAAACTGGACGCCGATGTGGCCGCCGCCGTGGTTTCGGGAATCGCGCGCGGCTGCCGCAACAACGGCTGCGCGCTGATCGGCGGAGAGACCGCGGAGATGCCCGGCCTGTACGCCGAATCCGAGTATGATCTGGCCGGGTTCATCGTCGGGGCCGCTGAGCGATCCGAGCTCCTCACCGGCAAGACCATCCGCGCCGGGGACGCGCTGCTGGCGCTGCCTTCCACCGGGCTGCACACCAACGGCTACTCGCTGGCGCGCAAGTTGCTCTTCGAGCGCGCGGGGTACAGCCCCAAAACGCTGCTGCCGGAAGTGGGCGCGACCGTTGGCGACGCGCTGCTGGCGGTACACCGCAGCTACCTGAAACCGATCCGCGCGCTGATGGCGGCCGGGCTGCTGAAAGGCGCAGCTCACATCACCGGGGGCGGCATCACCGACAACACGCCGCGCATGTTGCCGCCAGGGTTCGGCGTCTCGATCGACACCGGGTCGTGGCGCATTCCGCCGTTGTTTGAGCTCTTGCGCCATATCGGCAACATTCCTTTCGACGACTACCGGCGCACGTTGAACCTGGGGGTCGGCATGATCTTCGCACTCCCGTCGCGCGGCGTTTCGCGCGCGGAAGCAGTGCTGGCCAAATTGGGCGAAACGCCATTCCGCGTGGGCGAAGTGGTGGCCCGCAAACGGGGGCGGCCCCGGGTGGAGTACCGGTGACCCGCCTCGGCATTCTGCTTTCGGGCCGCGGCTCGAACTTCGAGGCGATCGCCGCCAACATCGCCGCCGGCACACTCGATGCGTCGATCGCGGCGGTGATCGGCAACCGCCCGGAGGCGCGCGGACTGGAGAGCGCCCGCCGCCTGGAGCTGAATGCGGTGTGCATTCCATCCAAGGGGCTCGACCGCGAAGTTTACGACCGCATGCTGCTGGAAGAACTTCACCGCAAGCAGGTGGACCTGGTTTGTCTGGCCGGCTTCATGCGCCTGCTGAGCGCGTCGTTCATCCGCCAGTTTCCGAATCGGATTTTGAACATCCACCCTTCGCTGTTGCCAGCTTTTCCCGGACTGGACGCGCAGCACCAGGCGCTGGAACACGGCGTCAAGATTACCGGGTGCACCGTGCATTTCGTGGACGAAGACCTGGATGCCGGGCCGATCGTAATTCAGGCGGCGGTGCCGGTGCTGGACCAGGACACGGTGGAAACTCTGTCGGCACGGATTCTGAAAGAGGAACACCGGATCTATTCCGAGGCCATCCGGATCGTGATCGCGGGGCGGTACCGGATTGAGGGGCGCCGGGTGGTGTGGGCGCGGTAACCCACGCACCCACACCGCGAAGCAATCCTGTAGCGCCTGTGCCGCGGCCGGCGAAATCTTCTCCCAGACCCCCGGTGCCTATTCGCTGGAGAGCGCGGGGTAAACGATTCCTGCTAGCGCGGCTCCCACAATCGGCGCCAGCCAGAAAAGCCACAGTTGCTCCAGCGCCCACCCGCCGACGAAGATCGCGGGGCCGGTGCTGCGCGCCGGATTCACGGAGAGGTTGGTGACAGGGATGCCGATCAAGTGGATCAACGTCAGTCCGAGCCCGATGGCGATTGGCGCGAAGCCCTGCGGCGCCCTGCGGTCGGTGGCGCCGAGAATGATCATCAGAAACATGAACGTCAGCACCACTTCGGCTACCAGACAGGCGACCATGGAATAGCCGCCAGGCGAATGGTCGGCATAGCCGTTGGATGCGAAACCCCCGGCCAGATCGAACCCAGCCTTTCCGCTGGCAATTACGTAGAGGACCGCCGCGCCGGCGATCCCTCCCACTACTTGAGCGATGACGTAGGCGGGCAGTTCCTTGGCAGGAAACCGCTTTCCCACAACCAACCCAACCGAAACCGCTGGATTCAGATGGCAACCGGAAATGTGGCCGATGGCGAACGCCATCGTCAGCACCGTCAATCCGAATGCCAATGCCACGCCAACAAATCCGATGCCCAAACTAGGAAACGCGGCCGCCAGCACAGCGCTGCCACAACCGCCGAAAACAAGCCAAAAAGTACCAATGAACTCCGCACCCGCTCTTTTTCCGATAGACATGACAATCCTCCTTCATTTCACAACTACGGTTTCATTTCACAATTACCGTTTTATCGGCTTCCAGTTTGATGGTCTGACTGACTGGTGTCCCGCCGGAAACCGGTTCGATCCGGACCTTGTATTCCCCGGGAGGCAGTAACAGTGCCTGCATGGAATTGTTGAATTCGCCCGCGTGACCGTAAAACTTGTCGTTGATATAAACCGCGGCGAATTTGTCGGGACACTCCGTGTGGATTTTTCCGAACGGCCCCTTGGGCGGCGGAAGGGCTTTCATCGTTTGGGCAAGATCGGTGGTCTTCCCAGCCTTGAGATCCACGGTCGTGCTGAGTTCCTCGTAACGCGGCTCGACTAACTTGACCTGGTGTTGTCCCGGCGGGAGGGCGTACTTTCTGGCGATCCCGAAGTTCTTCGCCGGACCCACGTACTTACCATCGACGAAGACACCGGCTCGGCCCGGATCCACTTTCGTCTTCATATACGCGGTGTCCTTTTGCTGGCCGATCGCGGCTCCACACGCGAGCAGCAAAGTGGAAATCCCGAGGGTCCTGCAGAAGCAATGCATATCTTGTTTTCTCCTTGTCATAGTTCCATCGCTGAAGCAGATCGGATTTTACGATCTGCTTCCGTCTGTTTAGGCTACCGAATTCCAGCGAAAGGGGCAAGTGCCTCAGCCAGTTATTGCCTCAGCCAGTTATGCGTACTACGACTGCTTGGCTTCGAGTTCCGCCCAGCGGGCGTAGAGCGACTGCACCGCGGCCTCGGCCGATTGCAGCCGCGTGTAGCACGCGTGAAGACGCGGGCCATCGGATACCACTTCCGGAGATTCCATCTCCGCGCGGACGCTTGCCAACTCAGTCTCGGCTTCCAGAATACGGGTTTCCATTTGCTCCCACTCACGCGCTTCGAGATACGAAAGTTTCTTTTTGGCGGCCCCCGCTGCCGCGGGCTTGAGCGTGGCAACCGGCTTCTCCGGCTTGGGCGGCTTCTGGACCAGCTGCGCCTGCTCCCACTGCCAGTAATCGGCGAAGATCTGCGCGCCTCCACGGCCATCGAGCCCCAGCACGGCGGTCGAAACCCGGTCCAGCAGGTAGCGGTCGTGAGTGACCAGCACCAGGGCGCCGGGAAATTCGCTGAGGCTGTCCTCCAGCACTTCCAGGGTGGGAATGTCCAGATCGTTGGTCGGTTCGTCCATCAGCAGAAGGTCCGCCGGCTCCAGCATTAGGTGAGCGATCAGGACCCGAGCCTGTTCGCCGCCGGAGAGGCTGGCGACCGGACGGTCGAGCTGGCCGGAATCGAAAAGAAACCGTTTGGCCCAACCGGCCACGTGAACGGGGCGATCCTGAAAAATGACGTAGTCGCCTTGCGCGCCAAGCCCCTGGCGCAGGGTCTGCGACTGGTCCAGTTGTTCGCGGGCCTGGTCGAAATACACAGTGCGCAGCAACGGAGCGCGTTGGACCGTGCCGCTGTCGGGCGCCAACTCGCCCGACAGGATCCGCAACAGAGTGGTTTTTCCAGTGCCATTGAGGCCAATCAATCCCAGGCGCGTGCCGGGCAAAAGCGTGAAGTTGAGATCGCGAAACAGGGTACGCCCGCCGAGTTCCTTCGCCACGTTCTCCACAGATACCAAGCGCTTCGTGCGGCGGCCGGTGGCCGTGAAATCGATCTGCGCGACGCCTTTGGCGGACCGCGCGTCGAGGTCGGCGAGATCGCGAATCAGGCGGCCGGCTTCGTCGATCCGGGCCTTCGATTTGCCCGTGCGGGCTTTGGGACCCCGGCGCAGCCACTCCACTTCCCTGCGAACCGTGTTGGCGAGCGATTCCTGGCGGTTGGACTGCGCCAGCAAGAATTCTTCCTTCTTCTCCAGAAAGGCGCTGTAGCCGCCTTCAACGCGGAAGATACCCTCGGGATAAACCCGGTCGATTTCGGCCATGTCGTTGACCACGTTGTCCAGGAAGTACCGGTCGTGGCTCACAACCACACTGGCGAACGGTGCGCTGGAGAGCAGCTTTTCGAGCCATAGGATGCCCTCCAGGTCGAGATGGTTGGTGGGCTCGTCCAGGAAGAGGAGGTCGGGTTGCAGCGCCAGTTCCCGCGCAATGGCGAGGCGCCGCTTCCATCCGCCGGAGAGCGATTCGGTGCGCACCGAGCCGTCGGTAAACCCCGCGCGGCCCAGGGTCTGGTTGATGCGGGCGGAGCGCCCGAGATCGTCCAGGTGTTCTGCGGCGATCGCCTCCGCGATGACTTCGGCCGCTGTCTGGCTGCGGGGAAACTCCGCCTGCTGGGGCACGTAGCCGACGCGCGCGTTGCGCCGCATGGAAACGGTGCCGGAATCCGGCTCCAGCAGGCCAGCCAAAATTTTGAGCAGCGTCGATTTGCCCGCGCCATTCGGGCCGATGAGGCCAAGCCGCTCGCCCTCGGAGATGCCCAGCGAGATGTTCTCGAACAGCGAGCGCGAGCCGAAGCTCTTAGACAGGGAGGTGCAGCTTTCCAGGAGGGGCATGGCTCAAACTAACGAAGCGCACCGGATCAGCGCCAGAGGGCCGAGGTTGGGGAATCGATTGGGTGAGCGTTCGATGGCGCTCCGGATCGACTCGAAGTCCGCGGCATTGTTGTGAATCAGGGGCATCCGCGCGATCAGAGCGGTAGCCGCAATCATTCCGTCGAATCGCCAGCGAGCCAGGCGCTCCTGCCGGGATTCCGCCAGATGATGGGACCGGCGAGGGGGTGTCGGCGGATCCGGCACGAGGGACATAATCTCACCGGCCACCACGGCGACAGCTCCATCGAGCGGCCACACGAGCCCGAGTTCGCTGAGGTAGGCGATCCGCGCTGTCTCGATCCGTTCCCGCTGATCTTCGGGGACGCGCCGCCACAACAGACTGTAGCCACGGACTCGCTCTACAACCGTGACCGCGGAAATGTGTACCTGATGACGGGACAGGTACTCCCGCATCCAGGATCGCACGCTGGGATGCTCAGCCCGCGCCAGCCAACTCTCGGCACCGGTATCGAACAGGAAAGGACCAAAGGCTGGATGGACCATGGACTAGCGCCGGCCCGCAGGTTCCATGATTACTCCATCCAAGATGGACATCTCGTCGTCCGAGAATCCCGCAAAGGACTTTTTGTAAGCGGCGAGTACCTGTTCGCTGCGCTCCGCTGCGGCATGCAGCTTCAGACCCTCGGACAGGGCTTCGGAAACCACTGTGCTAAGGTTTACGCCTCTGGCGCGGGCGATGCGCCCCGCTTGCGTGAGTGCCTCGGCAGGTAAGGTCAACGTAGTCCGCCGCTTCTTCGGGTGGCCTGGCCGGCTCGGTGATCGCTTCATGGATACAGTTTAGCATCAGGAACGACATCATCCGTCATCAGCCTCGCCATGGTTGGGCTCTCATTCTGGCCCCTTGACTCCGCCGTCAGTTAGGCATATATATATGGGCCAATGCTCATTCGGAAAGGATGGTCAACGATGAGAGTTCTGGATCGCAATTGCATGGACAAAGAGGACGTACGCCATATGACCGATGCGGAACTGGCACGGCTGGGTGTGAGGCTTGTCAACAGGCAAGAGATTACGCTCGAATGCAAGGTCTGCCTGGAAACGTGGTCGCCTCAACTCGATGCCAACGGCAAGCTGCCGTTCGACTATTACGTTTGTCCGGCGAACTGCAACCGGTGAGTTCGAGCCGTCAGTTTCGGCGTTGCCGGTGGCTACGGTGCAAGCGCGCGGATGGTTGCTTCCGAGCTCTGGAAGTCCTGCAACAGGGAGATCCTGAGCGGTGGACGCGCCGGCGACCGGGAGTAGAAGAACTACTCGTACCTCAGCGCTTCCACCGGATCCAGTTGCGCCGCCTTGACCGCGGGCCACACACCGAAGAAGACGCCCACCGCCACCGACACCGTAAAGCCCGTGATCAGGGCCCACGACGGAACACGGGAGGGCAGGGAAGGCACCAGCAACCCCACCAGCAGTGTGAGCATCACGGCAATCACGATCCCCAGCACTCCGCCCACGCCCGTGAGCGTCATGGCCTCGACCAGAAACTGGCCGATGATATCACGCCGCCGCGCGCCTACGGCCTTGCGTACTCCGATCTCGCGCGTCCGTTCCGTCACGCTGACCAACATGATATTCATGACGCCGATGCCGCCCACCAGCAGGCCGAGCGCCGAAATCGCGATGGCCACCAGCCCGATCAACCCGGTGATGCGGTCGAATTGCTGGATGATCTGGTCGGGCGTGGAAATGGAGAAATCGTTCTTGGCATCGGTGGCCAGCTTTCGAACCCGGCGCATGGCGCCCTCTACTTCGTCGTACGCTTCCTGGCGTTTGCCGGGCTTGGCCTTGGCTGTGATCATGACGCGGTCCACCTGCGGGTAGCGGCTCTGCGCAGTTCGTAGCGGGATGGCGATGGCGTTGTCCTGGCCGTTCTCGCCGAAGAATCCACCTTTGGCCTTGGCATAGACGCCGATGATGGTGTACTCCGCGCCATCCATCATGATGGTGCGGTTTACCGCGTTCCCATCCGGAAACAGGGATCCCGCCACGTTGTTCCCTATCACCGCCACATGGGCGCCGCGCTGGTCCTCCTCGGCGCTGAAATAACGGCCGAAATCCAAATCGCGCGGGGCGATCTCCGCCATGTTGGGCGACATTCCCGCTACATTGATGGTGTCGGTCTCATAGCCGGGGACGCGCGCCGTAATCGGTTTGCCCTCAACCACTGGAGGGATAAGCAGTTCCAACGCCACATCCTCCACCGAACCGCACCAGCGCTTGATGATCTCCGCGTACTCGGGTTTCATGGGACGCCGCTTGCGCTCCTTGAGCGGCCCGTCCTGGCTCGGGTCGCCCGAAGTCTTGTAGAGAAAGATATTGTCGGGCCCCAGTTCCTCGAAGAAGACCACGACGCCTTCGCGCAGGCCGGTGAGCAGCGAAGCCACCGTGACCACGGTAGTGATCCCGATGACGATTCCGAGAATGGTGAGCAGCGAACGGAAGCGGTGCGCCCACACACCGGCCAAAGCCATCTGCACGTTTTCGATGGCGCTGATGTTCACGGTTCACTCCGCACGAAGGGCCACCACCGGGTCAAGCCGGGCGGCGCGCGAGGCCGGGTACCAGCCCGAGACGATGCCCACGATGCTGGAAACCGACAGCGCCAATACCACGTAACCCAGCGTGATGTGCATGGAGATATCGAACAGGCGGCTGAGGAGCAGGGTCACCAGCGCTCCCAAGCCCGTGCCCATCGCTCCACCGGTGCTTGCCAGCACGACTGCCTCGATGAGGATCTGCATCATCACGTCGCCGTGGCGCGCGCCCAGCGCTTTGCGGACGCCGATCTCGCGCGTGCGCTCGGTGACGCTGACCAGCATGATGTTCATGATCACGATGCCGCCTACCACCAGCGAGATGCACGTGACCGGGACCACGATGGCGGCGATCATGCCCAGCACCTGGTCGATGAAGCCGCGAATCGCATCCGGCGTCAGGACATCGAAATTGTCGTCCTGGCCTGGCCGCGCGTGGAAGCGCGTGCGCAGCACCACGCGGGTTTCATCCAACGCATCGGTGAGCGAAAGACCGGTACCGGGCCGGGGCCGGCCGAAGAGCGCGAAACCGTTGCCAGGACCGTAGAGGCGGTTGAACGCTGAAACCGGAACGTAGATCGAGTTATCCTGGTCCCGCCCAAAGGCCGAACCGAGCCGTTCCTGTACCCCGATCACGGTGAATTCCACGCCCTCGATCCGGACAATCTGGTTCAGCGGCGAGGCATCGCCCGGGAAGAGCGTGGTCCGGACGGTGTCGCCAATCACGGCGACGAAGTTCCGCGAACGGTCTTCCTGATCGGTGAAGAAGCGGCCGTCCACGACGCCGATATCGCGAATACTCGCCATCGCAGCGGCTACGCCAATGATGGAGGTGTCTTCGCAGATCAGGTTCTCTCGCTTGACGTCGGAGATGTGCTGCCGGTAGGGGCTGTAGAGCACGTCGTCGCCGGCCAGCGCTTCCACGAAGCGCGCATCGTCCGTGCGAATCGGCTTGTTGCGCTTGATCTTGTCGAAGTACTCGCGCCGGCTCAGCCGGCCGGTGGCGGCAATCTGGGCCACCAGGAAGGATTCCGAACCAAATGCCTTGGCCGTGCTTTGCTCGGCGTAAACCCCCAGCCCTTCGATGGCCGCGCCCACCATGATCACGCTAGCCACACCAATGATGACGCCCAGCAGGGTCAGGAAACTGCGTAGTTTGTGGCCGCGGATGGAGTCCGTGGCCAGTAAAAAGGCGTTCCCAAACTGTTGCCTGGAGCGGGAAAACCCAGAGTCGGATGGATGCATTGGTCTGCTTTCTTCCAGGATAACGTAAGATGAAGGTTCGCACTCGCATGCCTCTACTTCGCCTCGCCTATACCGCGCAGTTTCTGCTCGCCCTGATCGCAGTATTTGTGCTGTGGAGCGAAGTGGGCGGCCAGAGCCACCTCGACCTGCTGCCCTGGTACCTGAAACTGGTGTTTGGGGTGGGCGCCGCTTTTTCGGCCGTGAAAGCCACCGCGGCGGCCGTTGGAGGTGAGCACCCCTGGAACGGCCGCAGCCTGAGGTGGATCGGCGTGATGATCGCCCTGTTGGTCTGCTGCGGGCTGGCCAGCTACTACGCTCACTTGAATGAAGAGACGGATGAAGGGGACGAGTCGGAGGCCGGGTCCCTAACGTCCGCCGTCCGCCCGCTCCCGGCGCCGTTCGAGCACGGCCCCTACATCCGGGCCAGGTCGGACAGCGCACGGCGGCTGGCCCTTTCGCTGCCGACCTCCGTGACCACGATGCGGTCACCCTCGTGAAGAAACTGGCGCAAGATATCCTTGAGCTGGGCAGCCGTGTGCGTACTGTGCAGCGCCCACTGGTTGGCCAGCACGGGCTGTGCTTCGAACGTGCGGAGCCGGGCTTTGAAGGACGCGTAATCGCCTTCGTGGAGCAGATCGCAGGAGACCAGATATAGTTTGAGTGACATGCCCTGATGATAGCGAATAAAAAGCGAAAACGCCAGGTGGTTTGTTACCATCGTGTTACGCTCTAGAGCGATGCGTCGGTCGGCGGGGATTCTGGTTTTGGGATGGGCGTTACCTCTGTTTGCCTGGGGGCCGGAAGGACACGATCTGGTGGCCCGGCTGGCGGAAGCGCGTCTGACGGCTGCCGCGCGCGCCAGGGTAGCGGAAATCCTGGGATCCGGGGTCACACTGGAGTCGATTTCGAGCTGGCCCGACCAGATCCGGCAGGCCCGGCCCGAGACTGCAACCTGGCACTACACCGATATTCCCATTGACCGCCCACACCTCGACATGGAGCGCGATTGTCCCCAAGGGGATTGCGTGATCGCTAAGATCGAGGGCTTCCAAAAGGTGCTGGGCGACCCGCTAGCGGCATCGGTCGAGCGCCGCGAAGCGCTGATGTTCCTCGTGCACTTTATCGGTGACATGCATCAGCCGCTACACAGTTCCGATAACGAGGATAGGGGCGGCAACAATGTCCCGGCCGACTTCTTCGGCAAACCCATGAAGCTCCATAGCGTTTGGGATAGCGGCCTGCTGGCGCGAATGGGCGCCGAGGACCAGTTGTTCGCCGAGTTCTCCCGCGACCTGACACCGAAACGCCAAGCAAAATGGGCCAAGGGCACGGTGCGGGAGTGGGCGGAAGAGACCCACAAGGCATCGCAGAAGATTGTGTACGGCAAACTGCCGAAGGTAGCGGTGGGCGCGCCCGAACCGATTGGCGAGGCCTACGAGCGAGCCGCCGATCCTCTGATCCGGCAGCAAATTGAAAAAGCGGGCGTCCGCCTGGCGGCCGTATTGAACGCGGTGTTGAAGTAGCGTCGGCCTCTGGAGCTGATGCGCTATCCCTTCAAAATTCGCTCGTATTGATCGTGCGGACCAATCCAGAACCAGGCAAAGAGGTCGCCCTCGCGCTTGGCCAGGGCACAATGGGAACGACTGATCCGAACTGACCAGAATAGGTCAATTTGTTTAAGCCGAAGCGAGGGATGAAATGGGTTTTCGAGGAACAACTCGTACTGCTGGTCGCTTGCTCCTGTAGCTCAACCGGAAGAGCGTTGAAACAAGCCCAAAACCGGAGGCGTAGTGGTTGACCTGAACACAGGATTCACTCGCCGGTCTTGGACTGTTCGCGTTTGGCCTTTACTTCAGCGAGAAACTCATGCATTGGTTTGGTGCGACCTGCGGCGATGTCAGCCCGCACTTCCTCAAGCAGATAAGCACCACGCCCGCCATGGGCAAAGTCCTGCTCCATCTGCCGATCCCAGGCCTCTTCCTCCAGCTCTTCGAACCAGTCAGCCAGTTGTTTGCGTTCCTGATCGGAGAGATGGACTATGGCATCCTTGATGGCTTCCACGGTCATATCCTAACCATATCCTGATGTCAGCTACTCTGCAAACCCGCCCAAACCCGACCGGTACCGCTCACAACTTCCACTTGCGGACCTGATAGACGGCCACCACCACTGCCGCCAGGACCAGAACCTGCGGCCGGACCACCGGCTGGTATCCCACGAGCGCACCAAACAGCGCCGCCGCCGCGATCAACCCCGCGCCCTTTACGAAGCGCAGTGTGCCCGGAGAGAGGATCATCGGTCCGGACGCCTGTTGCAGCCAAAACGCCGGGCCGCTGGCGCCCTGAGGCCGGTCGGCCAATGGCGGGAACCGCATCCGCACGCCGCCAACCAACAGCAGGCCCGTCCCCGCGCCGCACCAGAGAATCCAGCGCGGCAGCGTCAGTTCGGGATTGCCAACCGAAAGCACCGCCTGCGACACAAGAGCCATTCCGAGACCGAACGCTGGGGCGCGAATCGCCTTCAGGGACCCCCGCTTGCCAGGCATTGCGTACGCATCCTCCAGCATCAGGGCCACCAGCGCAGTGGCGGCTGGAATCGCCAGCCGCAGAAGCCCCAAGCGGTCATTCAGGAACGCGGCGTCTTCGAACTTGGCCGCGCCCCAAAAAGAAAGGTAGAGGACGAAGGCTTCCATCAGCAGCACCTGGAAGTCGGTGGTTCGGCGGATCCCGCTGAGAATCACCAAGGGCACCGTTGAGAGCGCATCCGCCACATAATGCGCCAAGCCGGTGTACTGTTCGTGCAAATCGCCCAACACTTCTTCCCGGCATGCCGGCGGAATGAGCAGCCCCACCAGTGCCTCCAGAAGCTGCGGAGGACCCGGCATCAGCCCGCCTCCTTACCCCAGCGTTTGCCCCACTCATTGGCCCATTCCTTACCCCAGATTTCCGCGATGCCGTCCCAAATGCGCTTGGCGGTGATGGCCGATTCCTGCAATGCGCGCTCGCCCAGCGCTTCCAACCGGTAATAGCGCTTGGCGCGTCCGCCGCGCTCGGGTGTTGGATCGGAGAGCCACGACGCCACCAGGCCCTTGTCTTCCAGACGGTCGAGCGTGACATATACAGCTCCCAGCGAAGCGGTTTTCGGCCGCGCCAGTTCTTCCACCTTGGCGTGAATCGTGACCCCATAGGCGTCGTCGCGAAGAGTCAGGATCGCGGTCATCACCAACTCCTCGAATTGGCCTAGCGTATCGGGTTTGGCCATTACTCCAACATCGTAAGGCAAATCGCGAACCACAGTCAAGAAAAACCTCAGAGGTAGTGTATGCTTTAGCTGGCGCAACGGCCGAGCGAAGCTCACCGCGTGGCGGGCGGAGCCGAAACTCTGCCCGGCGTCATTCCTCCGCAGGTTCAAGCGCACCTAGAAGGTCAGGCGGAAAGCGAGCTGGATGATGCGCGGATCGCCGGTCGAAGAGATCTGCCCGAACAGCGGCGAAGTGATGGTCACGTTCGGGTTGTCGAACTGCGTGTGATTGAGCACATTGAAGAAATCGGCGCGCAATTCCGATTGCAGGCGCTCGCCCCAGATCGGGGTGATCTTGGCGAGTGTCAGGTTCACATTGGTGCGTGTTGGTCCGCGAAACGCATTGCGGCCCAAGGTGCCGTAGGTGCGCAGCTTCGGGTTTGTGACCGGATCCGTCCCCAAAGCCACGATCTCCTTATAGCTGAACGACGCGGGGTCGAAGTAATAGTTGCCCGAATTGTCGCCCAGCGTTTGCTGGGTGCGCGGATCGTAGTACTTGATTGGCGCAGCCAGGTTGGCGCGCACCAGATTTTGGTCGCCCGCCGCCGATGGACCGGGCTTGCTGCCGCTTGCATTCAGACCCGCAAATACGTCCAGCGGCAGTCCGGAGCGGAATGACAACACCGGGTACAGCGTCCAGCCCCGCGTCACCCGCCGCGGACCACTCGACCACCACTGGCCGAACGGCAGCTCCCAGGCGCCGTTGACACTCACATAGTGCGTCAGATCGTAGTCCGACACCGCCACGAACTGGTTGTGGTTGTAAGCCGGGACATTGCTATTGCGGGCGCGGAAGCCGGAACTGTTGTCGATTGACTTGCCGTAGGTGTAGCTTACCTGGTACATCAGCGAGCCAAG